>LNFM01008605.1_pt1 | contig 15316 bp, 14 predicted proteins | sample 596031 | NCBI WGS metagenome assembly LNFM01 (sample SAMN04254537, study PRJNA301005) | activated carbon metagenome | isolation source: dual media filters at the Ann Arbor, Michigan drinking water treatment plant | place: USA: Ann Arbor | reverse complement strand
GTCCAGGCACAGCTCGCGCGCCCGGGCGAGTGAGATCCCATCTCGGGCATACTTGCCGAGATGGACGGTCTCCCGCCTGCCGTTCAGCCGGTAGTCGAGCCTGAACGAGATGCCGCCTGTCGGCGCGACGCGCACATACATGCCGTCACGATCGGTCACCTTGTACATTTTGGCTTTTGGTTTCAGGCACTTGAGTGCCGCATCCGTCAACATTCTGGGCCTCCTCGCGGAAAAGTACCGTCACGCGGTTTTTGGAGGCTTTTGACGAGAATATCTGTTTATGTTCAGCATGTTAGGCTGACAAAAGTACCGTCATTAGCCTCAGTCGCTATGACGGTACTTTCGATTTTCCGGATGATCAACGGGGGCAGGGTCCGTCAGCGGGCACGACAGACGCGTTTGCTGCCCACCAATAGCTATCGATAGGTCTCGGCTGAAATATTTTTGTTTTTCAGGTGGTTACGTCGTATTCTGGCGTAGTTTCGGATACCCTCGGATGGGCAAAAATTATTCCCACTCGATGGTCCCCGGCGGCTTGCTGGTGATGTCGTAGGTGACGCGGTTCACCCCGCGCACCTCGTTCACGATGCGGTTCGCGACGCGCCCGAGGAAGCCCATGTCGAAGGGGTAGAACTCGGCCGTCATGCCGTCCGTGCTGGTCACGGCACGCAGCGCGCAGGCCTGGTCGTAGGTGCGCCCGTCGCCCATCACGCCCACGGTGCGGACCGGCAGCAGCACGGCGAAGGCCTGCCAGATGGCGTCGTAGAGGCCGGCGCCGCGGATCTCCTCCAGGAACACCGTGTCCACGCGGCGCAGCAGGTCGGCCTTCTCGCGCGTCACCTCGCCGGGGATGCGGATGGCCAGGCCCGGGCCGGGGAAGGGGTGGCGGCCCACGATGGCCTCGGGGATGTCCAGCTCGCGGCCCAGGATGCGGACCTCGTCCTTGAACAGCTCGCGCAGGGGCTCCACCAGCTGCATCCGCATGCCCGCCGGCAGGCCGCCCACATTGTGGTGCGACTTGATGGTGACCGAAGGCCCGCCGGTGGCCGACACGCTCTCGATCACGTCCGGGTACAGGGTGCCCTGGGCCAGGAAGTCCGCCCCGCCGAGCTTGGCCTGCTCCTCCTCGAACACCTCGATGAACAGGCGGCCGATGACCTTGCGCTTCGCCTCCGGGTCGGTGATGCCCGAGAGCTGGCCGAGGAACAGGTCGGACGCGTCGCGGTGGACGAGGCGGATGTTGAAGCGGTCGCGGAAGGTGGCGACCACCTGCTCGGACTCGTTGGCCCGCATCAGGCCGTGATCGACGTAGATGCAGGTGAGCTGGTCGCCGATCGCCTCGTGCAGCAGCACGGCGGCCACGGAGGAATCCACGCCGCCCGACAGGCCGCAGACGACTCGCCCCTTGCCGACCTGGCGGCGGATCTTCTCCACCATCTCGGCGCGGTAGGCGGCCATGGTCCAGTCGCCGCGGCAGCCGCAGATGGCGTGGGCGAAGTTCCTCAGCAGCGCGGCGCCGTGCGGGGTGTGCACCACCTCGGGGTGGAACTGCACGCCGAAGAAGCGCCGCGCCTCGTCCGCCGTGATGGCGTAGGGGGCGCCGTCGCTGGTGGCCACGGTGCGGAAGCCGTCGGGCAGGCGGGTCACGCGGTCGCCATGGCTCATCCACACCTGCTCGCGCGCGCCCTTGGCCCAGACGCCCTGGGTCAGGGCGCTGTCCTCCACCACGTCCACGAAGGCGCGGCCGAACTCGCGGTGGTCATGCCCCTCCACGCTGCCGCCGAGCTGGAGGCACATGGCCTGCTGGCCGTAGCAGATGCCCAGCACCGGCAGGCCCAGGGTGAAGACGTGGTCCGGCGCGCGGGGGCTCTGCGCCTCCGTGGTGCTGGCCGGGCCGCCGGACAGGATGATGCCGCGCGGCGCGAAGGCGGCGATGCGCGACTCGGGGGCGGCGTTGAAGGGCCAGATCTCGCAGTACACCCCGGCCTCGCGCAGGCGGCGGGCGATGAGCTGGGTCACCTGGCTGCCGAAATCGAGGATGAGGATGCGGTCGTGCTGCTGGGCCATGGCGGCTGGCAGCACGGCAGGCGCGCCCCGTCAAGCCGCGGGGGGCCCGCCGGGCTGCCGCGAGCATGGCGGGCAGGGTGGGATTCGAACCCACGGTGGGTTTGACCCCACGGCGGTTTTCAAGACCGCTGCCATAGACCGCTCGGCCACCTGCCCGTCCGGGGCGCTTATTCGCCCGCCAGGCGCACCGCCTGCAAGGGGGCGGACAGGCGCATCATGCCGTGCACGTCCGGCGCCGCCGCCAGCCCCAGCACGGCATCCGCCAGCTGCGCCGCCCGCCCGGCCCCCAGCACGGCATCGGCCAGGCCGTGGAACTTGGCGCGCAGCTCGTCCTCCGACAGGAAGTTGGCGGGCTCGCCCTTCGGAACCACCACGAACTTCACGAACTCCCGGCCGCGCGCGCGGACCGTCAGCTTGCCCGACATGTTCATGGGGAACTCGGCCTGCACCTCCGGGTCCTCCTCGGTCACCACCTTCGGCATCAGGGCGCGCAGCGCCGGCTCGTCCATGCGCGGGTAGCTGTCCCAGCCGAAATGGCCGTGCACCAGCGCGCAGGCCACCACGAAGGGGCCGGAGAACTGGCCGTCCACCACGTTCCTCGGGTGCTGCTTGTAGTCCAGCGGCGCGCCGACCAGCAGCATGCCTTTGTTGGGCAGCCCCATGGTGACGCCCTCGATCTCCTCCGGGCGCAGCCCGTGCTCGGCGCGCAGGGCGAGCGCCGCATCCACGCAGGCATGGCCGTAGCGGCAGGAGGGGTAGGGCTTCACCGCCGTCTCCATCAGCTCATACTGCGTCCCCAGCCCCTGGAGGGCGCGTTCCGGCGTGGGGTTGGGGCTATAGGCGCGCAGGAAGCCGGCCTTGCCCTCCAGCGCCTCAGCCGCGCCGCGGAAGCCCTCGCGGGCCGTCAGGGCCGCGGCCAGCCCGGCCATGGCGGCCCAGCCGACCTGGAAGCGCTTGGTCCAGGCGCCATTGGCCAGGAATTGTAGCGAACCGGCCGATTGCGACAGCGCGATGCCGAAGGCGTCCTCCACCTGCGCGGCCGTCAGCCCCATCACCCGCGCCGCGGCGGCGGCCGCGCCGAACACGCCGCAGGTGGCGGTGGGGTGGTAGCCGCGGTCGTAATGGTCGCCGGCGGGCATGGAGATGGCCAGCCGGTTCATCACCTCGTAGCCCGCCACCACCGCGGCGATCACGTCCGCGCCCTTCGCGCCCACCATCTCGGCGGCAGCCAGCGCGGCGGGGATGACCGGGGCGCCCGGATGCAGCGTGCCGGCGGCGTGGGTGTCGTCGAAATCCATGCTGTGGGCGAAGGCGCCGTTCAGCAGCGCCGCCCCCAGCGGCGAGAAGCGGGCGGATTCGCCCATCACCGCATGCGCGCCGCCCGTCATCCCCATGGCGCGGACGGCGGCCAGCAGCGGCGCGCTGCTCTCGGCGTCGTGCCGGCCGCGCAGGATGTTGCCGGCCAGGTCGAGGATGAGGAAGCGGGTGCGCGCCTCCACCTCGGGCGGCAGGTCTGCGTGGCGGATGCCGGCGGCATAGGCGGCGAAGCGCTGGGTGAGTGCGGCCATGGGTGTGGTTCCTCCGTCGCGCGGCAGGGTGCGCCAGGGCCCGTGCCTGCGCAAGTTCCGTTGCCCCCGCCGCGCGGACGTGGCAGGGAGCGCCGATGTTGACGCGACGTGCGCTCGTGGCGCTGCCTTTCCTGCTGCCGGCCGCGCCGGCCCTGGCGCAGGGGGGTTCCTTCGAGGCCTTCCTGGACGGCGTGCGGGCCGAGGCGCGGCGCGGCGGCGTCTCGCCCGCCACCCTGTCGCGCGCGCTGTCCGGGCTGCGCCCGAACGACCGCGTGCTGGAGCTGGACCGCCGCCAGGCCGAGTTCACCCAGACCTGGCCGCAATACCGCGACGCCCGCCTTTCCGCCACGCGGATCGAGAACGGCCGGCGCGCGATGCTGGAGAACCGCCCGCTGCTCGCCGCCATCCAGGCGCGCTTCCGGGTGGAGCCCCGCGTGGTCGTCGCCATCTGGGGCCTGGAGACGAGCTACGGCGGCTTCACCGGCACCTTCAACGTGGTGGAGGCGCTGGCCACCCTGGCCTGGGAGGGCCGCCGCGCCGCCTTCTTCCGGGCCGAGCTGCTTGCCGCGCTGCGAATCCTCGACGCCGGCCACGTGAGCGTGGACCGCATGCGCGGCTCGCATGCCGGCGCGATGGGCAACCCGCAATTCATGCCGACCTCCTTCGAGCGGCTGGCGGTGGACATGGACGGCGACGGCAGGCGCGACATCTGGGACAACCGCGCCGACGCGCTTGGCTCCATCGCCAACTACCTGGCCCGCAACGGCTGGCGCGACCCCGAGCCCTGGGGCTTCGAGGTGCGGCTGCCCGCCGGCCTTCCGCTGGAGGGGCTGGACCACCGCAACACCCGCCCGATGGCCGACTGGGCGCGCGCCGGCGTGCGGCACTTCGACGGCGGCTCGCTGCCCGGCTTCGGCGGGGACTGGGCGGTGGTGATCCCCGGCCTTTCGCGCGGGGACACGCAGGGCTTCCTGGTCGGGCAGAACTTCATGGCGATCCGCCGGTACAACCCGTCCAACTTCTACGCCACCGCGGTGGGGATGCTGTCGGACCGGGTGGGGTGATGCGCGGCGCGATCCTGGGCGCGCTGCTGGCCCTGGCCGGCTGCGGCGGGCCGCCGCCCCCCGCGCCCCAGCCGCGCTACGCGCTGGGCGAGGGCTACCAGCTGGGCGGGCAATGGTCCTACCCGCGCGAGGACTTCTCGCTCGACGAGCGCGGCATCGCCGCCATCCTGCCGCGCGGCGGCACGGGGCTGACCGCCAATGGGGAGCGGCGCGACGACCGTGCGCTGCTGGCCGCGCACCGCACCCTGCAGCTGCCGGCCATCGTCACCGTCACCAACCTGGAGAACGGCCGCTCGCTGCGCCTGCGGGTGAACGACCGCGGGCCGGAGCAGGCGGGCCGGGTGATCGCCGTCTCGCCGCGCGCGGCGGAGCTGCTGGGCGCGCGGGGCCCGTTCCAGGCGCGGGTGGCGGTGGATGGCGCGGCGTCGCGCGCGGCCATCGCGGGGCTGGCGGGGCAGGGGCCGCAGCTGGCCATCGCCGCCGCGCCGGTGGAAGCCGTGGTCCGTGAGTCCCTCCCCGCGCCCGATGGCGCGCGCGTCGCCGCCGCCCGGGCGGGCACGGCGCGCCGGACGCTGGCCGAAGACGCGCCCACCGCCCCGCCGCCCGAGGCGTTGCCCGAAGCGGTGGCGCAGGGCCCGGCCATGCCGGGGCGCCTCATGCTGGAAGCCGGCAGCTTCTTCCGCGCCGACTTCGCCCGCGCGCAGGCCGCGCGGCTGGGCCTGCGCGCCGAGCCCTCCGGACCGCCGGGACGCCAGCAGCAATGGCGCGTGCGCGGCGGCCCCTACGCCACGCTGGCCGAGGCCGACGCCGCCTTCGGGCGCATCCTGCGGACCGGGCAGGGGGAACTGCGCCTTGTGGTGGAGTAGCCGGCCGGCGTAATCCTGCGCCCCATGCCCAGCCGCCGCCTCATCCTCGCCGGACTTGCCCTATCCACGCCCGCGCTCGCCCAGCAGCGGCCGGCCCCGGCCCGCCCGGCGCAGCGCGGCCCCGCGCCGCCCGCCACGACGCCCGCGCAATCGCCGCTCGGCCCCGTGGACACCGCCGCGCGCCACGTCCTGCTGATGGACTTCGAGACGGGGGCCACGTTGCTGGACAAGGGCGCGGAGACGTCCATGCCGCCCGCCTCCATGTCCAAGCTGATGACCATGTACGTGGTCTTCGACATGGTGAGGAAGGGCCGCCTGCGGATGGACCAGCTGCTGCCGGTCAGCGAGGCGGCGTGGCGCATGGGCGGCTCCAAGATGTTCGTCGGGCTGAACGAGACGGTGAGCGTCGAGAACCTGGCCAAGGGCGTCATCATCCAGTCGGGCAACGACGCCTGCATCGTGCTGGCCGAGGCGATCGCCGGCTCCGAGCGCGCCTTCGCCGACATGATGAACGAGTCCGGGCGCGCCATCGGCCTCACGGGCAGCAACTTCCGGAACAGCACCGGCTGGCCCGACCCCGAGCACCGCATGACGGCGCGCGACCTCGCCACCCTGTCGCGCCGCATCATCCTGGACTTCCCGGACCAGTACCGCCTGTATTCCGAGCGCAGCTTCCGCTGGAACAACATCACGCAGGAGAACCGCAACCCGGTGCTGGGCCGCGTGCAGGGCGCCGATGGGCTGAAGACCGGCCACACGGAGGAGGCGGGCTTCGGCCTCACCGCCAGCGCCAGGCGGGGCGAGCGGCGGCTGATCCTGGTGGTGTCCGGCCTGCCCTCCATGCGGGCGCGCGCGGAGGAAAGCGAGCGCCTGCTGGAATGGGGCTTCCGCGAGTTCGAGAACGTGGTGCTGTTCCGCGCCGAGGACACGATCGAGGAGGTTCCAGTCCACCTGGGCGAGCGCCGTTCGGTGCCGCTGGTGGGCGGTCGCGACGTGGTGGCGACGCTGCCGCGCGGCTGGCGCAACGCGCTGCAGGCCCGTTTGCGCTACGACGCGCCGGTGCCCGCGCCCATCGTGAAGGGGCAGGAGCTGGGCCGGCTCGAGGTCTCGGGCCGCGGCGTGCCGGCGATGACGCTGCCGCTCTACGCGGGGGCCGACGTGGACCGGCTGGGGCTGGTGCCGCGCATCCCGGCCGTGCTGGGGCGGATGCTGGGCGGGGCGTGAGGGCGCGCTTCATCACGCTGGAAGGCGGCGAGGGCGCGGGCAAGACCACCCAGGGCGCCGCGCTGGCGCGGGCGCTGTGCGCGCGCGGCCTCCCGGTCCTGCGCACGCGCGAGCCCGGCGGATCGCCCCGCGCCGAGGCGCTGCGCGGCTTCATCCTCGGCCATGGCGGCTGGGACCCGCTGGCCGAGATGACGCTGCACTTCGCCGCCCGGCGCGAGCACTGGGCGGCGCTGATCCGCCCCGCGCTCGCGGCCGGCATCACGGTGGTGAGCGACCGCTTCCACGACAGCACCTGGGCCTACCAGGTGGCCGGGCAGGGCGGCAGCGCCGCGGCCTTCGAGGCCCTGCGCCTGGCGCTGGTGCCCGACGCCGTGCCCGACCTGACGGTGCTGCTGGACATCCCCGCCGCCGCCGGCCTGTCCCGCGCGCGCGACCCCAACCGCTACGAGGCGATGGGCGAGGGCTTCCACGCCCGCGTGCGGCTGGGCTTCCTGGCGCGCGCCGCCGCCGAGCCGGCGCGCTTCCTGCACCTGGACGCGACGCGCCCGCGCGAGGCGGTGACGGCGGCGATCCTGGAGCGCGCCCTTGCCGCCTGAGCCGCGCGCCAATCCCTTCCTGTTCGGCCACGGGCAGGCCGAATCGGCGCTGGCGGCCGCCGCGCGCTCGGGCCGGCTGGCGCATGCCTGGCTGCTGGCCGGCCCGCCCGGCATCGGCAAGGCGACGCTGGCCTGGCGCTTCGCGCGCTGGCTGCTGGCCGGGCTGCCGCGCGGCGAGGGGCTGGCGCTGGACCCGCAGCATCCCGCCTTCCGCGGCGTCGCCGCCGGCGCGCATCCCGACGTGCTGGCCCTGGCCCCGGCGCAGGAGCCCGGCAAGCGCCGCATCATCAAGGTGGAGGAGGCCCGCGAGGCACGGCGCTTCCTCACGCTGACGGCGGCCGAGGGCGGCTGGCGCATCGTGCTGGTGGACGAGGCGGAAAGCCTGGCGACCGAGGGCGCCAACGCCATCCTCAAGACGCTGGAGGAGCCGCCGCCGCGCACCGTGCTGCTGCTGGTGAGCGCCGCCCCCGGCCGTCTGCTGCCCACCATCCGCAGCCGCTGCCGCCGGCTGGAGCTGGCGCCGCTGGACGAGGCGCAGATGCGCGCGGCCCTGGCCGCCCTGGCGCCGGAGGCCGACGCGGCGCGGCTGCTCCCGCTGGCTGGCGGCGCGCCGGGCCGCGCGCTGGAACTGGCGGAAGGCGAGGGGGTTGAGCTGGCGGCACTGGCCGAGGCGACGCTGGCAGCCCTGCCGCGCTCCGGCGCCAAGGAGGCGCACGCCCTGGCCGACCGCATCGCCGGGCGCGACGCGATGGCCTTCGCGCCCTTCTTCGCCGCGCTCGACCGCGCGGCGGGCAAGGCCGTGCGCGCGGCGGCGCGCGGCGGGGCAGCCGCACCCTGGCTGGCCGGGCGGCCGCTGGCCGGCTGGGTGGACGCGCTGGCCGAGGTGCGCCGCAACGCCGAGGAGGCGGAGCGCCTGGCGCTGGATCGCCGCCAGGCGGTGCTGGTGGCGCTGGACAGGCTGCGGCGCGGGTAGCAGAAGCAGCGCATGCCGCGCACCTGCCTCACCACGCCCATCTACTACGTCAACGACCGGCCGCACATCGGCCACGCCTACACCTCGCTGGCCGCCGACGTGCTGGCGCGCTGGAAGCGGCTGGACGGGCACGAGGTCTTCTTCCTCACCGGCACGGACGAGCACGGCCAGAAGGTGGAGAAGGCGGCCCAGGACGCGGGCGAGGACCCGCAGGCCTTCACCGACCGCGTCTCGCAGGCCTTCCGCGACCTCACCGCGGTGATGGGCTTCTCCAACGACGCCTTCATCCGCACCACCGAGGGGCGCCACCGCCGCGCCTGCCAGGAACTCTGGAAGCGCCTGGCCGAGCGCGGCGAGATCCGCCTCGGCGGCTATGAGGGCTGGTACGCCGTGCGCGACGAGGCCTTCTACGGCCTCGACGAACTGACCGAGCGCGACGGCGTGAAGTATGCGCCGAGCGGCGCGCCGGTGGAGTGGGTGACGGAGCCGTCCTACTTCTTCGCCCTGTCGAAGTGGCAGGACCGGCTGCTCCAATTCTACGACGCGAACCCCGATTTCATCGCGCCCGCCACGCGGCGCAACGAGGTGATTGCCTTCGTGAAGGGCGGCCTGCAGGACCTGTCCATCAGCCGCACCTCCTTCCGGTGGGGCGTGCCGGTGCCGGGCGACGACGCGCACGTGATGTACGTCTGGCTGGACGCGCTGACCAACTACATCACCGCCCTGGGCTGGCCGGAGGAGGGCGCCGACTGGCGCTTCTGGCCGGCGGACGTGCATTTCGTCGGCAAGGACATCCTGCGCTTCCATGCGATCTACTGGCCCGCCTTCCTGATGGCCGCGGGGCTGGAGCCGCCCCGGCGCGTCTTCGCCCATGGCTGGTGGACGAACGAGGGGCAGAAGATCAGCAAGTCGCTGGGCAACGTCATAGACCCCGTGGCACTGGTCGAGCAGTTCGGGCTGGATCCGGTGCGCTACTTCCTGCTGCGCGAGGTGCCCTTCGGCCAGGATGGCGACTTCGCGCGCGCCGCCCTGGTGAACCGCACCAATGGCGAGCTGGCCGACGTGCTGGGCAACCTCGCCAACCGCACGTTGACCCTGATCGCCAAGAACTGCGCCGGTGCCCTGCCGACCCCGGCCCCGCCCGAGGGCGCGCTGGGCGAGGCGCTGGCCGGCCTGCCCGCGCGCGTCGGCGCCCACCTGGACCGGCAGGAATTCCACCTGGCGCTGGAAGCGATCTTCGCCGCCGCCCGCGCCGCCAACGTCCACATCACCGAGCAGGCGCCCTGGGCGCTGCGCAAGACCGACCCCGCGCGCATGGCGGTGGTGCTGCGCCAGCTGCATGACGCGCTGCGCGTGCTGGGCACCGTGCTGCAGCCCTTCATGCCGGGCACCATGGCGCTGATGCTGGACCAGCTCGGCGTGCCGGGCGATGCGCGGGCGCTGGCGGCGCTCGACGCACCCTTGCCGGAGGGCACCGCCATCGGCACCCCCGCGCCGCTGTTCCGCAAGGTCGAGGCATGATCGTCGATTCGCACTGCCACCTGGATCACTTCGACGCCGAGGAGCGGCCCGCCATCGTCGCGCGCGCCGTGGCGGCGGGGGTGACGCGCATGGTCACCATCGGCACGCGGGTGGACCAGGCCCCGGCCGTGAAGGCGATCGCCGAGCGCTTCCCGGAGGTCTGGGGCACGGTGGGCGTGCACCCGCACCAGGCGGGCGACGGAGCGATGCCGACGGTGGAGGAGCTGGTGGCGCTGGCCGACCACCCGCGCATCATCGGCATCGGCGAGAGCGGGCTGGACTACTTCTACGACAAGTCCCCGCGCGACGTGCAACGCGAAGGGTTCCGGCGCCACATCCGCGCGGCGCGCGCCGCCGGCCTGCCGCTGGCGATCCACGCGCGCGACGCCGACGAGGACATCGCGGCCATCCTGCGCGAGGAGCGGGAAGGGGGGGCATTCGACTTCCTGCTGCACTGCTTCTCCTCCACGCCGGCGCTGGCGGAGGCGGCGCTGGGAATGGGGGGGTACCTGTCCTTCAGCGGCATCCTCTCCTTCCCGCGCAGCACGGAGCTTCGCGAGGTGGCGGCGCGCGCCCCGGCCGGCCGCCTGCTGGTGGAGACCGACGCCCCCTTCCTGGCGCCGGTGCCGCACCGCGGCAAGCGCTGCGAGCCGGCCTTCACCGCGCTGACCTGCGCCGTGCTGGCCCAGGCGCGCGGCGTGGCGCCCGATGCGATGGCCGCGCAGACCACGGCCAATTTCTTCCGGCTGTTTCAGCGCGCAGGGGGCGGTCCGTAGCGGTTCGGCGCCGCCCCGCCGCGCGTGGCGAGGCGGATGACCAGCAGGATCGCCAAGCCGATGCCCAGCCCCATCAGCAGCAATGCCAGCCATTGCAGCCCGGGCTTCTGCGCGGCGAGGCCGGCGAGCACGAGCGGCGGCAGCATGGCGCCCTGCCACCAGCCGCTCCGCCCCGTGTCGTGCAGGCGCCGCGCGCCGGCGGCGAGGGTGGGCGGCAGGAGCGCGAGGCTGACGGCCACGCCGAGGAAGCCGGTGCCGATGATGGTTTCCACCACCCCGGCCGCGGCGCTGGCCAGGAGGGTGAAGAGGTAGAACCACCAGAACTCGGCGCGCCCCGCCCGGCCCTCGAACCGGGCGAAGGCGGACAGGCAGGCGCGGATCGCCTCGACGAATCCCATCGGGGGCTCCATTGGTTGGGCGCGCAAGGGAAGGGGCGGGCGGCATGGCAGGTCAACCACGCATCCGGGTCACGCTGCTGGGGACCGGGCCTTCGCAGGGCGTGCCCGCCATCGGCGGCGCGGACGGGCGCGGCGACTGGGGCAGCTGCGACCCGGCCGAGCCGCGCAACCGGCGGCTGCGGACCTCGGCGCTGATCGAGGGCGGCAGCGCGCGCGTGCTGGTGGATGCCGGGCCTGATTGCCGCCGGCAGCTGCTGGATGCGGGGGTGGGCGTCGTCGACGGCGTGGTCTTCACGCACGCCCATGCCGACCATGTCATGGGCCTGGACGAGCTGCGCCAGGCCAACCGCAACGGCGGGAAGGGGATCCCGGCCTACGGCTTCCGCGAAACGCTGGCGGAACTGACGGGGCGCTTCGGCTACGCCTTCCGTGGGCCGAGCCGCGGCTTCTTCCGGCCCGACCTGCGGGCAACGGAATTGAGCCCAGGAGAGACGGCTGTCATAGGAACTTTATCCCTTCTGGCGCTTGAACAGGACCACGCCGTCATGCGGACTATGGGCCTACGAATCGGCTCTTTTGCCTATTCCACGGATGTGGTGCGGATGCCGGAAGAAACGCTCGCGGCGCTGCGCGGCGTCCAGGTCTGGGTCGTGGGCTGTTTTCGCCGGGACGCCCACCCGGTGCACGCCGGCCTGGCGGAGGTGATGGCCTGGCAGGCGATCGTGCGGCCGCAGCGCCTCATCCTCACGCACATGGGCCCGACGATGGACTGGGCCCGGCTTCGCGCCGAACTGCCGCCCGGAATCGAACCGGGACACGACGGCATGGTGATCGAGGCCTGACTGCGACGCGGGGCTGCGGGGCCGGTTTTCCCGCTGGTTTTCCACCAGACGATTTTTCCATAATCAATCTTATGCGGTTCGAAGGCCTGTGGATGGTTCCGGGGATTTGCGGTCCCGCCGCCTCCCCCTACACCGTCCCCCATGTCACACGCCCCGGATTTCCCCGTGTCCCGCCTGCTCGCCGTGATGGCCGCTCTCCGCGATCCCGTTTCGGGCTGCCCGTGGGACCTGGCGCAGGACTTTGCCTCCATCGCCCCCTACACGGTCGAGGAAGCGCACGAGGTCGCCTCCGCCATCGCCGAAGGCCCCGATCCCGCCGCGCTGAAGGATGAGCTGGGCGACCTGCTGCTCCAGGTCGCGTATCACTCGCGGCTGGCGGAGGAGCGCGGCTGGTTCAACTTCGCCGATGTCGCCGAAGCGATCGCCGCGAAGATGGTGCGCCGCCACCCCCACGTCTTCGGCGAGCCGGCCGCCCGCGACGCCGGCATGCAGGCGGCGGGCTGGGAGCGCCAGAAGGCCGCAGAACGCGCCGGGCGGGCGGAGACGGGAACGCTCGCCGGCGTGGCCGTCGCCCTTCCCGGCCTTTCCCGCGCCGCCAAGCTGACGAAGCGCGCCGCCGCCGTCGGCTTCGACTGGCCCGACGCGGCTTCGGTGCTCGACAAGCTGGAGGAGGAAGCCGCGGAGCTACGCGCCGAACTCCCCGAGGCCGCGCCCGAGCGGCTGGCCGATGAGCTGGGCGACCTCCTCTTCGTCCTGGCCAACCTCGGCCGCAAGCTCGGGCTGGATCCCGAGGCTTGCCTGCTGGCCGCCAACCGCAAGTTCGAGCGCCGCTTCGCCGCGGTGGAGGCTGACCTGGCATCGGCCGGCGTCGCACCCGCCGATGCCGGCCTCGAGCGGATGGAACGGGCTTGGCAGGACGCGAAGCGGCGCGGATTTTGAAGGTTACCGGTGAAAATTCCTAGGACTGGCCAGGCCAGTGCCCGCCCATCGCGGGCCGGTCGAGCGCAGGAAAGATGTCTCCACCGTAGCCCGCGGCACCTGGGATGCGCAGCAGCGTGCCGCCTGCCCCGTCGGGCACCGGCTCGGGCGTGACGGTGACGACCGGGGTGCGCCCGGCCTCCTCCAACGCTTCTCCCGCCGTGGCGTGGCGCGCCAGGCGCAACAGATTCAGCCGCGTGGCGAAGACCAGGGTGCGGCGTCCTGCCGCGGCCTCGGCGATGACCTCGGCGGGGCGCAGCCAGGCGCATTCCACCGCCTCGTGCCCGTCATGAACGGCGTCCTGCCCCTCGGGCGCCACGGCGGCGAAGAAGTGGGTGTCGAAGCGCTTGGGGCTGTGGGCGGGCGTGATCCAGTGCGCGAAGGGCACCAGCGCCCCGTGGTCCGGGCGCAGGCCGCGTTCCAGCAGCGCGGTCCCGAAGGCGCCCTGGACGTGCAGGGGCGGCGCGGGGGGATGGGCCAGCAGGAGGCCGCACTCCTCCCACGCCTCGCGGATCGCGGCGATGCGGAAGGCGCCCAGCGCATCGTCGCCGGGCGCCAGCAGCGCGTCCGCCTCCTCGACCCGCCCGCCGGGGAAGACCAGCGCGCCGGAGGCGAAGTCCATCTCGCGCGCGCGGCGGACCATCAGCACCTCCAGCCCGCCCGGCCGGTCCCGCAGCAGCAGCAGGGTGGCGGCAGGCCGGGGGATGGCTGGGGTCTTCGTCTCCATGGGCGCCACGCTGGCGCCGCGCGCGGGCATGGTCAATCGGCCCGGATGTTGCCGTCGCGGATTACCGGTTCCCAGGTCGCGTACTCGCGCCGGATGTGGGTGGCGAAGTCCTCCGGCGTGCCGCCGGTGACGCGGCCGGCCTGCTGGCGGAACACCGCCTCCTGCACCTCCGGCATCGCGGCGATCCGGGCGAACACCTCGTTGATGCGCAGCACCAGGCCGCGCTCCATCCCCGCGGGCGCGACGATGCCGTGCCAGACGGACTGGTCGAAGCCGGGCAGCGTGTCGGCCAGGCCCGGGATGCCGGGCAGGATCGGTGTGCCCTGCGGGTGGCTGACCGCCACGGCGCGCGCCCGCCCGTCGCGCACCATGGCCAGCGCGGAGGACACGGTGGGGAAGCCGAACTGCGCGTCGCCCCGCACCAGCGCCGTCACCATCTCGGCGCCCGAGCGGTAGGGGACGTGGACCATGCGCACCCCTGCCCGCTTCAGGAACAGCTCCATGAACAGGTGCGAGCCGTTGCCGTTGCCGGCGGAGGAGTAGGTGAAGCGGTCCGGCCGCTCGCGCGCCGCTGCGATGATCTGCGCGGGCGTCTGCTCGGCCACCGTGGGGTGGGCGATCAGCGCGCCGGGCAGGTTGACCAGGTGGATGATGGGCGTGAAGGCCGCGATCGGGTCGTAGGGCAGCGCGGGGTAGAGCAGCCGGCCGATGCAGTTGGCCCCGATGTCGGCCATCATCAGCGTGGCACCGTCCGGCCGCTGCGTGGCGGTGAAGGCGCCGGCGATGGTGCCGCCCGCGCCGGGGCGGTTCTCCACCACCAGGGTCTGGCCGTTCGCGTGCTCGGCGAAGCGGGAGGCGACGTTGCGGCTGAGCGTGTCGATCGCGCCGCCGGGCCCGAAGGGAACGATGAGCCGGATCTGCCGGTCCGGCCAGGACGGCTGGGCCAGCGCGGGCGCGGCGAGCGCGGCCGGCGCGGCCAGGACGAGGCGGCGCGGAATCGGGTGCGGCATGGTTTCCTCCGGAGCGTTCCTTGGCGGATTCCTGCGCGCGCGGGAGGCCGGATGCAAGCCGGCTGGCTGGAAAGCTGCGCGTGAATGGATCAGGATGGCGCGATGACCTGGTCCATCCTCGCGCATGACCCGGCGAGCGGCGCGCTCGCCGTCGCGGTGACGACGTGCGCCCTCGCGGTCGGCGCCTCATGCCCGTTCCTGCGCGCGGGCGTCGGCGCGGTGTCCACGCAGTCCATCACCAACCGCTACCTCGGCCCCGCGGCGCTCGATGCCATGGGGCGCGGCCTCCCCCCTGCCCTGGCCCTGGATTCGGCGCTGGCGGGCGACGAGGGGCGGGGGCTGCGGCAGGTCCACGCGATCGATTCGCGCGGCCGGGTGGCGGCGCGCACCGGGGCCAACTGCGTGGAGTGGTGCGGATCGCTGGCGGGGGACGGCTGGTCGCTCGCCGGCAACATGCTGTCCGGCCCCGACGTGCTGCTGGCGACGCGCGACGCCTTCCTGGCGCATCCTGGCCAGCCGCTGCCCGAGCGGATGCTGCTGGCGCTGCAGGCGGGCGAGGATGCGGGCGGCGACCGGCGGGGCCGCCAGTCCGCCGCGATCCGCCTGGTCACCACCGAGGACTTCCCCGACATGGACCTGCGGGTGGACGACCATCCGGAGCCGCTGCGCGAACTGGCGCGGCTGCTGGCGCTGTGGCGGCGCGAGC
>LNFM01006700.1_pt1 | contig 15318 bp, 14 predicted proteins | sample 596031 | NCBI WGS metagenome assembly LNFM01 (sample SAMN04254537, study PRJNA301005) | activated carbon metagenome | isolation source: dual media filters at the Ann Arbor, Michigan drinking water treatment plant | place: USA: Ann Arbor | reverse complement strand
CGGTAGCCAGAACCAATTCAGGAACGACAGTTTGGCGATGAACTGCCCCGCTCCCGTGTCAGCACCCGCCATCCGCGACAACCACGTCGCCACACCCACGTCCTGCGCGTTGACGATCGCTGTCATGTTGAGCGATCCCACGCACAGCAGCACGGTGATGATCACCAGTCCGATCGAGACCTCGTAGGACACCATCTGCGCCGCCGACCGCAGCGCCCCCATGAACGCATACTTGGAATTCGACGCCCAGCCGCCCATGATCACGCCGTAGACGCCCAGCGACGAGATAGCGAGCAGGTACAGCACGCCGACGTTGAGATCGGCGATCACCCATTTGCCCCAGCTGTTCTGGTCGAGAGGAATGACGGCCCAGGCAGCCAGCGCACAACCAGCCGTCGCCAATGGCGCCAGCAGAAACACCGCTTTGTCCGCACCCGCCGGGATCAGCGGCTCTTTCAGCACGAACTTCAGCAAGTCCGCGAACGATTGAAACAGACCGAACGGACCCACCACGTTGGGGCCGCGCCGTAGCTGAACCGCAGCCCAAACCTTGCGGTCCATCAGCAGCAGGAAAGCGACGATGACCAGCAACCCGACCAGCACGGCGAGGCTTCCCGCCACCATCAGGGTAAGCGGCCAGCCGTAGGCCCACCAGATCTCGATCGCTTGTGCCATCATCTGCCGAAGTATCCCCGTTCCCCGACTATTCTGCTGCCGCGGGGCGGGCCGCAGCATTCCGTTTGATGGCACTGAGTTCTGCCATCACCGCCGAGGCCCGCGCAATCGGATTGGTGAGATAGAAATCCGTGACGACCGCACTGAACGCATCGCCGGCCATCGCGCCTGCGCGGCCGGCGGTCTTTTCGACACCAGCCGGGTTTTCAGCCCCGGCGCCGGCCATCCACGCCAGCCGCGGCGCCTTCTCGTACATCGCCTTCCGCAGCGCCGCGACGTTGTCATAAGGCAACTGCTTGCCGGCATGATCCGAAAGCGCCCGGAGGATCGTCCAATCTTCCTTGGCGGCTCCAGGCGGAAAAGCCGCCTTCTTCGTCATCTGTACGCGCCCTTCGGTATTGACGTAGGTCGCGGCCTTCTCGGTATAGGCAGCCCCCGGCAGGATGACATCCGCCCGATGCGCACCGGCATCGCCGTGGCTCCCGAGATAGATCACGAACGCCCCGCCGAGCTTGCTCATGTCGAGTTCGTCGGCGCCGAGCAGGAACAGCACGTCGAGCTTGCCAGCCCCGGCCGCCGCAACCATCGCGGCTACGTCCATGCCGCCCTCGCCCGGAACAAAACCGATATCGAGCCCACCGACGCGCCCGCCGACCGTGTGCAGCACGTTGAACGCCGTCGCGCCCATGTCCTTGCCCTGGCTCGCCGAAAGCGCGATCGTCGCCGCTGTCGCCAGCACCGCCGCGCCATCAGGGCGCTTGGCAGCCCCCTGCCCTACGATAACCAACGGATGCTTGGCGTCCGCCAGAACCTTCGCGAATGGATGCCGGCCTTCTGCGACCTCGGTCAGGGTCTGCGGTCCAGCTCCGAGGTGTTCGCAAGCGTAGGTGAGATCGGCGGGCGCACCGATCATGCCGACCTTGAGCCCACCCGTCGTCGTCGAACCCTGGCGCCAGCGCTTGCGAATACGCGCGTTGAGCACGGCCGCTTCCATTCGCGGATCGGTACCCACGAGCAGGATCGCATCCGCCTTCTCGATTCCCTCGATCGTCGCATTGAACACGTAGCTGGCCCGGCCCAGCGAGGGATCGAGCTTAGAACCGTCCTGGCGACAATCGATGTTCCGCGAGCCGAGCCGCCCCATCAGGTCGGCCAGCGCGAACATCTCCTCGGCACCGGCGAGATCGCCCGCGACCGCCCCGATTCGCGCCGCTGGAGCATCCTTGAGCCGGACGCCAGCAGCGGCGAGTGCCTCGTCCCAGGTCGCCGGCTCCAGCCGTCCGCTCCGCCGCACGTACGGCTGATCGAGCCGCTGCGTCCTCAGCCCGTCGGCGATATGGCGTGTCTTGTCCGAGATCCACTCCTCGTTCACCTGATCGTTGTTGCGCGGAAGGATGCGCATCACTTCGGAGCCGCGGGCGTCGATCCGGATCGAGGAGCCGACACCGTCCATCACGTCGATCGACTCGGTCTTGCGCATCTCCCAGGGCCGCGCGTTGAACGCCGAAGGCCGGTGCGTCAGTGCGCCCACCGGGCACAGGTCGACCACGTTGGCCGACATCTCCGACATCATCCCGCGCTCGAGGTAGGTGGTGATCTCCATATCCTCGCCACGGCCGATTGCGCCGAGTTCCTCGACACCTGCGATCTCGGTCATGAAGCGCACGCAACGGGTACACTGTATGCACCGGGTCATCGCAGTTTTGATGAGCGGTCCCAGATACTTCTCTTCGACCGCCCGCTTGTTCTCGTCGTAGCGCGAGCCGCCCGCACCATAGGCCATCGCCTGGTCCTGCAGGTCGCATTCCCCGCCCTGGTCGCAGATCGGGCAATCGAGCGGATGGTTGACGAGCAGGAACTCCATCACGCCTTCGCGGGCCTTCTTGACCATCGGCGTGCGGGTCATGATCTGCTTGGGCGTGCCGTCTCGGTTCGGCGGCAGGTCGTTCACGCCCATCGCGCAAGACGCGACTGGCTTCGGCATCCCCTGCACCTCGACGAGGCACATGCGGCAGTTGCCGGCGATCGTCAGCCGCTCATGGTAGCAGAAGCGTGGGATCTCGACGCCGGCCTGCTCGCAGGCCTGCAACACCGTGATGCCATCCTCCGCCTCGAAGGCATTGCCATCGATGATGAGCTGCTTCGGCATGGCTGCCCCTGTCTCGGCAAAAAAGTGTCACGGCGAACGAGCCAATCTAGGACACGTCTGATCCAGCACACGCCGTTTCGGCCAGAAGCCGAAGCCCCCGCCGATATCGAGCGTGTACTACAATGTGCAGTGCAACGTTGCTAGGGGGCGCAAGCGTTTTCAGCGGGCGACAAAAAGCTCACCAGCCCTGCGCAGGCCGCCAAGCCCGATAGCGCCCCTCAAATCAGCTGTTTTCCGCAGCGAATACAAGCATCGATCGCCAGCGCAGCCATTCCTTAATCCAATCGTCTTAGTCCGCTGAGACTTCCGAGCTGCCGCGCCTCAATCGTCGCGGATAACGGGCTGGCGAAACAGCCACAAAGCAAAGGCGGCGACCCAGAGCGGAAACGATCCGAGGATCGCGACGCCTGCGCTGACGCCGCGTTTCCGGCCTTCGATGACGCAGACGCCGCCGACAAGAGACCAAAGCATCAGGAACAACAGCAGATGCTGGGCAGAATCGCGATCGAGACCGAACATGGGAAGTGATCGACACCGGGTTGAGGAGGACAGACATCAGATTTAAGGCACGCCGCCCGAACCGCAAGCCCCCCGCAGCAATGGAACCGCGGTTGGACTCGTCGAATTGACCGAGAGCGTGCGAAGCGCGATGCTCGTCAGTGACATCCCGATCAGGCCGGCACACACAGCGACGATGAGGCCGGAGAGGACAGGAAAGATACGATGACCGAAAAGACGTTCGATCTTGCCATACTGTTCACCGGCCACATGGTCGACCTGCCCGGCCGCGCGGAGCCACGCTTCCCCCAACAGGCCGAACCCGTGGCCTGGCGCGCCATCCGTGACGCGATCGAACGAGCCCGATCCAAGTCCCGCGGACGAATCGTCGGCATTGCCAGCGGCGCGCGCGGCGGTGACCTGCTTTTCCACGAGGCCTGTCGCCTCTTCGGCATCGAGCGCCGGATGGTGCTCCCGTTCGCGGCAGCTGACTTCGTCGAGACGTCCGTCGCTGGCGTCCCCAATGGCGGATGGGAGCAGATGTTCCGCGACAATTGGGAAGCCCTCGCCCCGTCAGATCGTGAAATCGTGCTCGCAACACGCGACGACAGCGGCTATGCGCTCTGCAATTTGCGCATGATCGAGCTTGCGAAAGAGATCGCAAAATCGTTCGCAATCATAGCCTTATGGGACGGCAAGGCGGGCGACGGCCCCGGCGGAACGGGCGAACACGTCGAATCCGTTCGCCGCATCGGAGGCCAGGCCGACATAATCGACGCGGCGATACTCGTCGATCCCTCACGCAGCCTGTAGCCCCGCGCTATATCTCACACACCGGTGTGCGCCACGCCCTCGCGCACCCTGAGATCGTCGGCCCGCGCCGTCGCGAACGGCACACCCTGTGGCAGCACGAACGATGCCGACCGCACGCGGTGCGTCTCGGCCTGGAGCCCGCGTGGCGCTACCCCCTTGTCGCGCAGTGCCACCGCCGCCCGCTTTAGAATCGCACGCGCCATGATGATCGCGTTGTCGGTCGAAACGAGGTTTTCCTTCGAGCGATCGACGATCGGCCCCATGCTCTCCTGCAATGAAGCATCCTGCTGCGCGATGCCCGCGACGCCCGAATAGTATCGGCCTTCTTTCTGCGCCTGCCGGTCGATCATGTAGTCGTTGTCTTTATTCTGCACCGGCCGGAACGTGCCGGGGATCAGCTCGACGTGCAAACCGCCGCCCTTGTTCATCGTCGCCAGTTCGTGCGCGCTCAGCGGCCGCGCCGGATGATACGTGAACGACCACACGATCACGTTGTCGTCGTCGATTGGCACCCACGCGTGCCCGTTCAGCGCGTTGTCACCGTAGGGCGGTATCATCGTGTACCAGGGCAGGATGAACTGCGTGATGCGCCAGTAGTAGTGGCCGGCTTCCGCGTTCCGCCTGACGCCGATCTGAAGCCCGCCTGCGCTCTCCACCACCTCGAACTTCGGCGTGCGATCCTGCTGGAACGTGGCCCCGCGCGAGACGTGCAGCGGATCGCTCTTCAGCTCGCCCGAATGCAACCAGGACACGTGGCTCGAATCGATGCCGCCTTCCAGCGCCTGCAGCCAGTTGCACTCCTGATGCCGCTTCTTGAGATAGCGATGGCTCCCCGGCAGATCGAGCCATTCGAACGCTGGAAACGCCGGCTGATCCTCGGGACGCCCCATGTACGTCCAGATCACGCCGCCCTTTTCGACACAAGGATAGGACTTTAGCTTCACTTTCGCGCAGAAACCGCTCTCCGCCGGCTCCGACGGCACCTCCATGCACGCCCCGTCGGTCGCGAACTTCCAGCCGTGATACGGGCAGCGCAACCCGCCTTCCTCGTTCCGCCCGAACCACAGCGACACGCCGCGATGCGCGCAGAACTCGTCGATCAGCCCGATCTCGCCTTTCGTGTTCCGGAACGCCAGCAGCCGCTCCGAAAACAGCTTCACGCGCACCGGCGTGCAGTCGGGCTCGGGCAGCTCACTGGCATAGATGAACGGCACCCAGTACCGCCGCATCAGCTCGCCCATCGGCGTCCCCGCCCCGGTTCTGCATAGCAACTCGTTGTCGGCGGTTGTCAGCATCGTCTTATCCTCAAACCCGACCTTTGTATTCTGCACCCGCCTCGAAATTTCCGGGCTTCTTCCCGGCACTCGTTGCCCGGATCTACAATACTGGAAACGCAGCACTTGCCTCGATATGGATCCCGGTAACGAGCACCGGGATGACAATCACAGGTGCTCATCCCAAGCGCACGTGGCATGAGATTAGCGATCAACCTCACACGGTCAATGCTGCCCACACTCACTCCGCCTCATCCAACGCGCTCCCGCGATTGCACGCTTCCCACACCGCCAGTGCCTCGCGCGTTGCCTTGACGTCGTGCACGCGCACGATCTGCACGCCCTGCGCCACCGCCGACAGTGCCGCGCCGACCGAGCCCATCACACGGTCGCCCGCCTCCTTCACCCCGGTCAACTTGCCGATGAAGCTCTTGCGCGATGCGCCGAGCAGCACCGGCACGCCGAGCCCGTGCAGGATCGACAGCCCCGCCATCAGCTCGAGATTGTGCTGCACGGTCTTGCCGAACCCGATGCCGGGATCGACGATCAACCGCGTGCGCGGAATGCCGGCACGCACACACGCTTCGATCCGCGCTTCGAGATAGTCGAACACGTCGGTGACGACATCATCGTATGTCGGATCGTCCTGCATCGTTCGCGGATCACCCTGCGCATGCATGAGGATGATAGGGAGTTCCGTTTCCGCAGCCGCTTCGAGCGCCTCCGGGCGATGGCCGAGCGCCGCCACGTCGTTGATGATGTCGACACCCGCAGTTGCAGCGAGCCGCATCACTTCACCGTGCCGCGTATCGATCGAGATCAGCGCGCGCGTTTTGCCCGCGAGCCCTTCGATCACCGGAATGACCCGCGCGATCTCCTCCTCGATCGTCACCGGAGCAGCACCCGGCCGCGTCGACTCGCCCCCGATATCGACGATATCGGCCCCCTCTTCCTCGAGCCGGAACGCGTGCTCGATCGCGGCCTGTGTACCGGCGTGAAGACCTCCATCCGAAAAGCTGTCGGGCGTCACGTTGACGATCCCCATGATCCTGGGACGGTCGAGCGCCAGGCCCGCGATCCGCGGCCGTGCATCCCGCAGCGCCTCGAACATGTCGGCGGCATTGAGCGTCCGCCGCCCCCAATCCCGCTCCAGAAAGTCCGACAGGCCGGCCAGCCGCCGCTCGAGCCGCGCACCGTTGCGCTCGATCACTTCGACGCCCATGAAGTCGAGCCATCCCCCCGCAAGCCGCAGCCCACCGAGGACGGTCTCCGCCCGCTCGCCCTGCGCCGCAGGCGTCAGACCGACCGGACGCACGTAGATCTCACGCAGCATGTTATTCCCCCAGTTGAACCGCCGGCTCAACCCGAGCGGGCAACCTTGTCTCACAAAATTGGTTTATGGCGCTGCCGACTTCGTGTTAGCCCGTCGTTGCCGCCTCGGAATGGCGGCCGAAGAAATTCAGTTCGAATACCCGATGTAAGGGAGTATCGCGATGGCCGGCGAGCAGAGCACAAAGACCGACGGGCTGGGCATCTGGATCAGATTCTGGGACTTGGCTATCGCGTTCGTACTGCTCATAGCAGCCTTCCTCTGGGTTCGTCTCGACGCCATTCCGCAGTTGCGATCCATCGCCGCCGAGCAGACCTATTTCAACGGCAAGCCGCTACTGCTCGACACCTACCGGCGCGGCTACTCCTTCGAGATGGTCCGGGACCAACTCCGCGCGCTCGGCGCGCAGGGCCGCGACTACTACGCCCACACCTTTATGCCGATGCACGATCTGGCACTGTCGCTGTTCCTGGCGACATTCATGGTGCTGTTTATTCTCTACGCCACCCAGGCCGAAAAGCATTACGCGATCGGCATGCCGTCTTGGGTGCGCAAGGCGCTGCTCGTTCCCCCTGTAATCCAGTTCTTGCTCGACATCGGCGAGAACTACATGCTGCGCAGCGTGATCGAAAGCTTCCCATGGATCAGCGTGAAACTCGTCGAGCAGGCGAGCCAGTTCACCCAGGCGAAGTGGCTGCTGATCTTCATCAACGCCCTGATCATGCTCGGGCTCGGCAGCTACACGGTCTATCAGTGGCTTTCCCGTGCCGACGAAAAGCGAGCCTAACGCAGGGTAGAAGCGCGTTACGCGCCCGCCTCGTCCATCATGCTGACGTGCGCCGCAACGATCCGCCAGCCCTGCGGTAGCCGCGCCCACGTCTGCATCTGCCGGCCGACCTTGCCTGGCACCGATGGCCGGTGGAACAGCGTCGACGCCACCGCGAAATCCCGCCCGTAGGTCGTGATCACCGTACGCGATAGCGTCCGTTCGAGACCCGCAGGCGAACGTCCCGCGCGAAAGGCGTGGATTTCCTTCGCCCCGTAGAGGATCTCGCCCGCGCCATAGCGGATCGTGCGGTGATCGTCGGCGAACAGCGCCGTCAATCCTTCGACGTCGTTCGCCATCAGCGCGCGTTCGTAGCGTTCGAACACGGCCGTCACCTCGGCCAGAACATCAGGCAAGTCGATCTGCATGTCCGCTCCCGGTTCATACCTCGACGCAGCATAGCGAAGCCGTAGCGCGCTCGTCGACCACTCGACCTGACACCACGGGAAATGAAGGTGGATTTTCGAACCGAGATCGGCACCGGGGTGAAGCTGCCGAGCCCTGAGACCATCGCACGCGCCACCGCACTCAGACGCAGTCGGCTTCCCAGTCTTTCTCGAGCCACCTCGTTCGGGAGCAGTCGTTCGGGAGCCACCTTGACGAAGCCGCCCACCGGTCCGCAAGCTGCAGTGGCAAACGAATGCGCCACCCGAGCAGGAAGAGGAACGCGGATGAAAGTCGTCGATCTATCGCACGCCATGAGCGTGCACACGCCGGGTTGGGTCGGCTATTCGGGCAATAAGATGTACTATGCTCAGACGCTGCAGACGCACATGATCGTCGCCCAGCGCATCGAAACCGCACTTCACGTCGGCACGCACTTCGACGGTGGCATGCACGCCACCGATGGCCGCAAGGGTGACATGGCCTCGCTGCCGATGGACTACCTTTTCAACCAGGGGCTGGTCCTCGACATCTCGCCCGACTGCACCGATTGGACCGTGATCACCCCCGAGATCATCGAACGCGCCCTGACGCGCTCGAAGCTCGAGATCAAAGAGGGCGATATCGTCATCCTCCACACCGGCTGGCACAAGCACTACGAAGGCCAGCCGCAGCAGGATCTGGTGCGCTACTTCTGCTATCATCCCGGGCCCAATGTCGACACGCTGCACTACTTCCTGAAGAAGAAGGTGCGCTGGTTCGGCATGGACACCGGCTCGTGCGATCATCCGATGAACACGTCGATCCGCAAGATGCGGCCCGACCTCGCAGACGATTTCGCCAAGGTGATGGGCAAGCCGCCGGAAGAGTTCTTCGGCACCTTCGAGTACACGCACAAGCTGTCGAAGCGTCTCGTTCGCGCCAACATGTTCCCATTCCACAACTGGGCATTCCAAGAAGGGCTGCTCCACGCGGAGAACATCGGCGGCGACATCGAACTGGTCTGCGGCAAGCGCGCGCTCATCGGCGCATTTCCCTGGCGCTACGAAGGCCTTGAGTCCTGCCCCTGCCGCGTGCTCGCCTTCCCCGACATGGGCGACGAAAAGGTCCAGGCGCTCGGCGAAGTCGCCAAAGCCCTGCCCTGGCCGTGAGACGCTAATCCGATCTTTGGACCCGCGCTCGAAGCGCACCTCTCTCCTTGTGGGAGAGGTGGCCCGTAGGGCCGGAGGCGAGAAGCCATGCACGCATCGATTGGTCGTCGAGCCTACTCCACCCGCCGCGACTGGACAGTCGCCAGCACTTCGGCCACGTAGTCGCGGCCGATGTTGCGCGTGATGAACACGATGCGCGAAGCGCGCGGTCCCGCCGGCCACACCGCGAGTTCGACCGGCGGATGAAACAGCCGCTGCACCGCATGCACCACGATCGGCCGCTCGCGCCCGGCGATGTCGAGGATGCCTTTCACCCGCAGTAGATCCGGCCCGTGCGCGATCACCAGCGCATCGAGCCAGTTCGCGACGTGCTCCCAGTGCAGCGGCGCGTCGAACGTGAAACAGAACGACCCGATCTCTGCGTCGTGCCTGTTGGGATCATGCTCCTCTGATGTTCCACCGTGTGGATGGCCATGCCCGTGCTGAGCGTGCCCGTGCTGCGCATAGGCTTCTGCGTTGAGCCAACGCTGCGCATCCTGGCTCTTCGTTGCAGGGTCGTAGATGTCCGCCGCCGCGAGATCGGCGGGTGACGGCATCGCGCCCGGCCCCGATCGATGCAGCCGGGCACCCGGATTGAGCCTTGCAAGCCGCTCCCGCAGTGTTGCCGACCCGCTGCCGTCGAGATCCGTCTTGGTCAGAACGATCTCGTCGGCAATCGCCGCTTGCTTTACCGATTCGGGATGCCGGTCGAGCGTCTCGCCGCCGTTGACGGCATCGACGGCCACCACCACCTGCCTAAGCCGGAACCGCCTTGCCACGGGAAACGTCATCAGCGCCTGGATCACCGGCGCAGGGTCCGCCAGCCCCGTCGTCTCGATGATCACTCGGTCGAAAGCCCGGACCTCGCCGCGCTCGCGCTTTTCGTTGAGCTCGCGCAGCGTATCGACGAGATCGCCCCGCACAGTGCAGCATAGGCACCCCGTGGACAGTTCGATCGTGTTGTCGTTCGAAGACGCGATCAGCGCATGATCGATGCCGATCTCCCCGAACTCGTTGACGATGACTGCCGCATTCTCGAGTTCGGGCAGGGACAGCCAGTGGTTGAGCAACGTCGTCTTGCCGCTTCCGAGAAATCCGGTCAGCAGCGTCACGGGTAGTCGCGGATCGGGCTGCCGTTCGGCGCTGGACATAGGCTTTCCCGTTCTTTGCTCGTTACGGACGCTACTATGTCAGGCCCACGCATACTGTCGCAAGCAGCCTTGGCCCCGTTCCTCGTCGAGATATGATAGAGTTGGGGCGCCACGATTTTGCTAAGATTCGCGCGGCAAGAAGATGGCGCGGACGCGGTCCGGCTGCCATCGACTGCGAACCGCCAGCCGAGAAAGGTCCACACGCATGTCCTGGACATACCGAACGATCACCGGACGAGCAGTCACGGCCATGGCCGCCACGGGAGCGCTGGCCGCCGTCGCCGCAACCGCCGCCGTAGCCCACCCCCATGTCTGGGTCGCCACTCAGTCCAAGGCTGTTTTCGAGAATGGCGCGCTGACCGGCCTTCGCTACACGTGGCTCTTCGACGAAATGTACACGGCAAGCGCCATCGATGGCCTCGACAAGAACAATGACGGCAAGGTCGAGGGCCCCGAACTCGACGAACTCACCAAGATCAACATCGAAGGTCTCAAGGAATTCGAGTACTTCACCGCGGCGACCATGGCCGGAAAGCCGGTCACCTTCGGCGATGCCAAGGACTACGCGATGGAGGTCCTCGCCGTTGACATCGCCCCGGGTCCGCAGCTGGCGGCAGCCCCCAACCAAAGCGAACCCGCTACCGCCCCGGCGCCGAGCCCCGGCTTGTGGTCGCGCTTCTCGAGCTGGGTCGGAGGAGTTTTGGGTCGCGAACCCGCCTCTCAATCGAATGCAAGGGTCGGCGCCACTCCGGACCAGCCCGCCGCGCCGGCCGACAAGGTATACGTACTCGCATTGCATATGACACTGCCATTGAAGGCACCGATTCCCGCCGCCGAGCTTGGCAACGAGACCAAAGGCTTCCAGTTCGCCCTCAACGATGGCCAGATGTACATCTGGTTCGAACCGACGCCGAAGGACGGCATGAGCGTAGCCCCGGGGGCACCCGCCGGTTGCCGCGTACTCCTCGTCGAGCAGGAAATGGACGAGCAACAGAAGAAGCTGCAGGAGGCGTTCGGACGAGTCGGCGGAGCAGCGATCGCCGGGACACCGAAGGCAGTGGGAGTCGTCTGCGGCAAGCCCTGAGCCCAACCGATCGGCGATTTGGCATTGCTCTTGCTTTCGACAGATCGTCGCGTCATCTCGGCACGCAAGGTTGGCATCCGAATTGGATTGCGGCCCGTGCGGTCGGAACGTGAAACGACGGGACAGGGCCGCAGAGGTCCCCCGGCTGGCTGCCGGCCCTGCCCGTCATTAGCTCTCCAGTGGTCCGGCAAAGCGTAACGTCATGCGTAAACTCGCGATTTTCCTGTCAGCGATCTTGCCTGCCGTTCTGGCTGCCGCGGTCCCTTCCGGTCCGTCCAACGCTCGCACGGACTCCGGCAAGCTCCCCGCGCCGCAGAGCCCCTATGAGCTCGTGGTGTTCGAAGCCGACGGCTGCATCTACTGCGAGACCTTCCGTAGCGACGTGCTGCCGCTCTATCGCGAATCCAAGATCGGCCGCGAAACACCGATCCGTTTCGTCAACGTCAGCCGCTCAGATGAAACGAAGATGGGCCTTTCCGGCTCCATCACCATCGCGCCGACCGTCGTCCTGATGCACCAGGGACAGGAGGTCGACCGGATCGTCGGCTACACCGGCCCGTTCAACTTCATGAAGATGGTCGCCTGGATGCTCGGCCGCAGCGATTGAAGAACCTGCGCGCGACAGCATGGTACTGTGCGAAGTAACGGGGGCCTGCTACACGTGGCGTCTCGGTAAAGCTCGGTCACCGCGAAGGCTTCGCCCCATGAGCGTCCCGCTCAGCATAGCTGTCTATTTCATCATCTGGTGGACGACTCTGTTCGCCGTGCTACCGATCGGCGTGCGCACTCAACGGGAGGCGGGTGACATCGTTCCCGGCACCCCGGAAGGCGCCCCCGCGTCGTTCAGCGTGATCCGCGTCCTCGGCATCAATACCGCTGTCGCGACGGTCGTCTTCATCTTCGTCTGGTTTGCGATCACCCGGGGCTGGATCCCCCTGGACATCATCATGGCGAAACGTCAGTGACGAGCCGCGCTTGACGCAGGTCCGCCAACGTCCGGCTGCCCGTGCAGAAGCACGCGATCCGCAATTGCTCCACGACGACACTCACCCTGTCGGACAACGCGTCGCCTCCGGCCAGTGAAGCCTCGAGAACCCCTGCAGCGAACCCCGCAAGATCCGCCCCGAGCCGGATCGACTTTGCTACGTCGAGCCCATCCTTCAAACCGCCGGATGCGATGATCGTCGCCGCAGGACAAGCCGCGCGAACGTCGACGATGGCACGTGCGGTCGGAATGCCCCAGTCCCGGAAGGGCGCGGCTATTGCTTTCGCCCGCTCGTCCGTGAGGCGCTCGGCCTCGACCGCCGCCCAGCTTGTGCCGCCCGCGCCCGCGACGTCGATGATCCGAATGCCCGCATCCCAGAGTCGCTTCGCCAGCGCGCCCGATATGCCCGCGCCGACCTCCTTCACGATCACCGGAACTGGGGCGAGCCTAGCCAGCGCCGCAAGCTTGTCGAGAAGCCCGTTCCAGTCGCGATCCCCCTCCGGCTGCACGACTTCCTGAAGCGGATTGAGATGCACGATCAGGGCGTCGGCACCGATCATGTCGACGGCTCGCTGCGCCATTTCTACGGCGTCCCAGTCGCGCAATTGAGCCGCGCCGAAATTGGCCAGAATCGGTACATCCGGCGCCGCATCGCGCAGATGACGGCCAAAACCGCCACGCGCGAGGCCGGCACTGCCGCCCTCCAGCGCCACCCTTTGCGAGCCGACCCCGAAGGAGATGCGGTGCCTCTGTGCAGCCTCTGCGATCGCGCGATTGATCCCGTCTGCACGCTCGGGCCCGCCAGTCATCGAGCTGATGAGAAGCGGCGCACTGAGCCGCCGGTTCAGGAACGTCGTCGACAGATCGACGTCGCCCAGCGCCATCTCCGGCAGCGCCGCGTGCTCGAACCGGATCGCCTCGAACCCGGTCGTGACGGTGCGTGCGCCGACGTCACGCCTGAGCACGATGTCGAGATGTTGCGATTTCCTGGTCACGCCGTCTGTCATGTGATCTCGAATTCAGCCTTGTTGGAGCGCTTTCCACGTTTTGTGGAACGATGCATCCGAAAGGCGCCACCGTTTGGGTCGAAGCACTGGCCGCGACCAGTCATTTTCGACTGAGCCATTGCCTGGTGCGCCGTGGACGTCGGATCGGGCTTCGCTCGACCCGATTGGCGAGGTGTCACGGCTTCCCGAAGTCAACGCTGCTGCCAGCAGAATGGATCAGCTATTCCGGTCAGCATAGCAGTGGCGGCACCCTGCAGCATCGCGGATTGCGTACGTGGTAACGCCGTCTCCGGTTTCGACCACCTCGATGAAGCCCGGCCCGATCGGCACCTTCCCGTGACCGCCGGGAATGTCGAGCACATAGGTCGGCTGGGCCAGTCCGGAGAGCCGCCCCCGCATCCCTCCAAGCAGCCGCTGCCCCTCGGAGATGGAAACGCGGAAATGCCCCGTGCCCGGCGCGCGGTCGAGATGATGCAGATAGTAAGGTTTCACGCGGCACTCCACGAGCGCCCGCAAGAGCGCCTCGAGCGTCGCGGGATTATCGTTGACGCCCGCGAGCAGCACGCTCTGGCTGACCATCGCAACCCCCGCATCGGCGAGCCGCCCGATTGCCGACCGCGCCTCAAGCGTCAGTTCGCCGGGATGATTGACGTGCAGTGCCAGCCACACCGCCTTGCCCGCCGCTCGCAGCGCCGCAACCAGCTCCGGTGTTATCCGCTCCGGCGCGACGACCGGCACGCGCGTATGCCAGCGCAGCACCTTGACGTGATCGATCGCGCCCACCGCCTCTGTCGCCTCGCGAACCCGCCGCGGCGACAGCACCAGCGGATCCCCTCCGGAAAAAATTACCTCCCAGATGGCCGGCGTCGCACGGATGTAGGCGAGCGCGGCAACGAACTCGGCCGGCGATAGCGGAACACCGTGCTCCGGCCCGACCATCTCGCGCCGGAAACAGAACCGGCAGTAGACCGCGCACACCGGCGCGAGCTTCAGCAGCACCCGGTCTGGATATCGATGAACGAGCCCCTTTACGGCCTCGTGCACCCCATCTCCGATGGGATCGCCATCCTCGTCCGCCCGCACCACCAGTTCGCGCGCATCCGGCAGGAATTGCCGCGCGACGCCACCCGCTTCCACGCTTGCGATCACCTTCGACATCGCCGGAGTGATCGCCACGGCATAGCGCTCCGCAACGCGTCGCAGAGCGTCATCTCTTTCGTCGGCGGCCACGTCTGACATATGCGGGGTGTGACGTTGCAAGGCTTCACGTCGGCTGGCCAGGGCCCGAGGCCCGGCAGAGGCACACTCGAGACGAGGCAACATCCTCAGCCTCTGTGTCACCGGACAAACAATCGGACCATCAAGGTCCGAATGCGCATATCCGGGGTCTTTACACCTCGAAAGTAGAAAGACCCCGGCTCTTCGCGCTAACGCGCTACGGCCAGAGACGCAAGTTTAATTGTCAACAGCCACGACGTGCGGATGATCAAGCAGGTGCCGCCTTGCCCCGTCCCATCAGATACACCGGTATCCCGAGCGCCAGCACAACGAGCCCCAGCGCCGCGCCGACACCGGTGTCGCCCCAGGTCATCTTCCCCCACAACTGACCGAAGATGTAGTTGAGGCTCGAATAGAACATGAAGATCGTGACGAGACACCAAAGCGTCGGCAATAAGGGGTAGAGCGGAACCTTGAACGGACGCTCGCGACCGCCGTCCTTGGCCCGCAGCACGAACACCGCTACCCCGACCCCGATCATGAACAACCAGAACACCGGCGCCGTATAAGCGACCATGTACTCGAAGCCGCTCTTCGTCGTCGATCCCAGTGCCATCAACACGAAGCAGATCGCGGCCTGCAGCAACACGGCGTTGATCGGCACGCCGCCCTTGTCGCTACGCGTGCCCAGCGCCGCGAACGGCCGGAAACTGCGCCCCAGCGCGAAGCTCGTC
>LNFM01008603.1_pt1 | contig 15323 bp, 8 predicted proteins | sample 596031 | NCBI WGS metagenome assembly LNFM01 (sample SAMN04254537, study PRJNA301005) | activated carbon metagenome | isolation source: dual media filters at the Ann Arbor, Michigan drinking water treatment plant | place: USA: Ann Arbor | reverse complement strand
TTAGCAGGCTGAAAAAAACGGCCTGCTAGCCCGGCCAGGGATGGCCGGGACGACGAAGCAAGCGCGTAAGCGATTGCTTCGTCGTGAGGCGGTACGGACCAGCGCCGGACCGCCGACTTGAAGAACTCCCTGGAAGGGAGTTTTTCAACAAGCTGTTAGGGCTTGTCAGCCTTGAAGTACGCGATCATGTCGAGCACTTCCGGCGTCACGCGGCGGATGCCGTTGACGTAGACCTCGCCGGCACTGCAGGTCGTGCAGCTCTGCGTGCTGACCACGCCGAACACGACATGCCCCGAACCATTCCAGGCGTCGGTGAACACCGCCGAGCCGGAGTGGCCGCGGCTCAGGTCGCAATTGGTGGAGAAGCGCGCCGCCCAGCCGTCGGCACCGTTGCTGCCGAAGCTGCCGATCTCGCAGGGTTTGGTGTCCTGGTAGGCCCAGCCCTGCAGGCTGTTGTTGACGCGGCATTCAAGCGGCGCCTCGTTGAAACCGCAGGCCGGGTAGCCGCGGTTGTAGCACTGGCCGCCGAGGTAGCCGGGGCCGAAGGGCACCTTGTCGCAGTAGTCCTCCAGCGAACCCTGCGCGATCGCGGCATAGCCCAGCCAGCCGGTCTGGCTGCCCGGCGTGCCGTCCAGCACGATCAGGCCGTAGTCGTGGTTCCAGGCGTTGCGGCTGGCGCGCCAGGCGGCCGGGGTGTAGTACCACACGCCCTGCTGTTCGCCGTAGGGCTCGCAGCTGGCGTTGTTGCAGCTGCCCTCGCGGCCGGCACGGAAGCGCCCACCCAGGGTCCAGGTGCCCTCGAAGCTGCCGTCATCCTGCTCGATCCAGCCGAACAGGCAGTGGGCGGCAGTCAGCACATGGCGACGCCCGACCAGGGTGCCCGAGCAGCCCCAGTCCAAGCCGCCACCGATCTGGCCCATGGCGCGATAGGGAAAGCTGGTGTTGTCGAAGCGTCGGGTGCGGCTGTCGTGGCCATTGCTCCAGCCCTTGGCGTCGCCCAGCAGCGGCATCTGCGCCTCGGCGCGGGCACCGGCGGGGTCGTTGGCAGGGCCTTCGTAGCCCTGTTCCCAGCCAGCCTTGGCCGAGAGCATGCGCAGGCTGCGCGCGGTGTCGAGCGGCAGCTCGACCAGGTACTCGTCGCCAGTGCGCAGATTGACCGCCACCCAGTGACGCGCGTCCAGTTCGGCGGACATCGCTTTCAGGCGGTCCTCGACCTCGTTCTTGCCGGTCTCGGGCAGCGGCGACTCCGCGCCGGCGGTATCGATGTCGCCAAAGCGGGCCTTGCCGAGGTGCTCCCAGCGCACCTCGACGCTGGCCTTGGCCGGCACCAGCTCGCTGCCGAAGGCGGCCTGCAAGTCGAGGCTGCGGTATTCGACCTGGGCCGATGCGGCGCTGGCGGCAAACCCCAGGCCAAGCAGCAGGCCGCTGCGGATCAGATGGATCGTATTCATGGCGGATCTCCCAAAGCGTCAATGCGGTCCGACGTCCCGGCGGTCGGATCTGCACCGCGCGTCGTCACCCCCTTACACGCGGCGGCGAGGCGAAAACGACAGCCGGCGCCAACACAGCGGCGCGGCGGACGCGGAGCCCGGCGCGGCCGCACGCGCTGCCTCCACATTCCGCAGCGCGGCCCACGGCCGCCGTATGATTCGGCCACCGCACAAAGCCGCGAGCGCCCATGGACGCCGAGATCACCCAGCTGTTGCAGCGCCACCGCAGCGGCGAGCGCGCCGCCTTCGACGCGCTGGTGCCGATGGTCTATACGCGACTGCGCGAGATCGCCAAGCGCCAGCGCCGGCGCGACGGGCTCGGCGGCGAGACGCTGTCGACCACCGCCCTGCTGCAGGAGGCCTGGCTGCAGCTGGTCGACGAGACCGGCGTTGACTGGCAGAGCCGCACGCACTTCTTCGCGATCTGCGCCCGGGCGATGCGGCGCATCCTGGTCGACGCCGCCCGCGCGCGCTGCCGCGACAAGCGCGGCGGCGGCCAGCCCGACCTGACCCTCACGCCCGATCTGGTGGCGATTGATGAGCAGGCCGAGGACATCCTCGCGGTCGACCTGGCGCTGGAGCAGCTGCGCCAGTTCAACGAACGCCTGGCCCAGGTGGTCGAGTGCCGCTACTTCGGCGGCCTGAGCGAGGAGGAAACCGCGGCCGCGCTCGACACCTCACTGCGCACCGTGCAGCGCGACTGGCTGCGCGCCCGCGCGTGGCTGCTCAAGGCTTTCCAGGGCGAGCCGTGAGCCTCGACCGCCGCATCGAGATCGATCGCCTGCTGATGCAGGCTCTGGACCTGGAGGACGACGCACGCCCGGCCTTTCTGGCCGCCATTGAAGATGCCTCGCTGCGTGCCGATGTCGAGGAGATGCTGGCCCTGTGCGCCTCCGACACCGACCCGCTGGCGCTCGATGCCGCCGCAGCCGCGCGCCTGATCGATGCCGCGGTCGAACAGGGCAGCCCTGCCCTGTCGGCCAGCCTCGGCTTCGTGGACAGCGCCCTGCCCGAACAGATCGGCGGCTGGCGCATCCTGGAGCGGATCGGCCAGGGCGGCATGGGCGAGGTGCTGAAGGTCGAGCGCATCGACGCCGGCTTCGAGCAGCTCGGCGCCATGAAGCTCATCCGCAGCGGCTTCGCGATTGGCGAGTTCGCGCGGCGCTTCCTGCAGGAGCGGCAGATCCTCGCGCGTCTGAACCACCCGGGCATCGCCAGCCTGCTCGACGGCGGCCGCGATGCGCAGGGCCATCCCTATCTGGTGATGGAGTATGTCGACGGCGCCCCCATCGACCAGTACTGCGACGGCCAGCGGCTCGGCGTCGAGGCCCGCATCGAGCTGTTCATCGAGGTCTGCCGCGCCGTTGCGCATGCGCATCGCAGCCTGGTCATCCATCGCGACCTCAAGCCTTCGAACATCCTGGTGCGGCCGGACGGTCGGGTGAAACTGCTCGACTTCGGCATCGCCAAGGTGTTGGGCGATGGCGAAGGCGGGGACCCGCTGGCCACGCGCATCGAACAGCGCATGTTCACCCCCGACTACGCCTCGCCCGAGCAGGTGCGCGGACAGCCGGTGACCACCGCCAGCGATGTGTATCAGCTTGGACTGCTGCTGTACGAACTGCTCTGCGGCCACCGCGCCCAGCGGGTCGGCCACACCGGACCCGCGGCGATCGAGCGCATCGTCTGCGAACAGGACCCCACGCGACCGAGCCAGCGCATCGGCAGCGGCGACACCGACCTCGCCCTGCGTCGCCACCTGCAGCCGCGCCAGCTGCGCCGCCGCCTGCGCGGCGATCTCGACACCATCGTCGGCAAGGCCCTGCAGAAGCTGCCGGAGCGACGCTACGGCACGGTCGACGAGCTGATAGACGACCTGATCCGCTCACGCCAGGGCCGCACCTTGCATGCGCGCCCGGACACCTGGCGCTACCGCATGGGCCGCTTCGTGCGCCGGCATCCGGTGGGGCTTGCCTTCGCCGTGCTGACCCTGGGCCTGCTCAGCGTCTATCTGGTCACGCTCAACCTGCAGGCGCGCGCGCTGGAGCGCGAACGCGATCGCGCCCAGGCCGAAGCGGCCAAGGCGCGCCAGGTACAAAGCCTGGTGCAGCGCTTGTTCGAGGGCATCGATCCCGATATCAGCGGCGGCGAGCCCCTGAGCGTGCAGGCCCTGCTGGACCGCAGCTTCGCGCAGATCGAAGGCGAGCTGGGCGCGCATCCGGAAGTGCGGGCGGAGCTGCTGCTGACGGTGGGGGATGTGTACCAGGCCCTGGGAAATCGCCAGCGCGCGGAAGAGCTGCTCGCCCAGGCGCAGACGCTGGCTGAAGCGCTGGAAGCGGAACAGCCCCTGCTGGCGGCTCGGGTGTACCGGAGTCGGGGGCGACTGCTCGGGGAAGGCAACGAGCTAGCGCTCCCTGACGAACTGCTGGCAAGGTCCCTTCGCCTGTTGCGCTCCGCCACCACGGGCGAGTCCCTGCAGGTGGCCGAGACGCTGTTCCAGTTTGCCGAACTGAAGCGGCGGCAGAACCTGCCCGAGCAGGCAAAGGCCCTGGGTGAAGAGGCGCTTGAACTGCGCCGAGCCGCGGGGGCAGATGTCCTTCGGATCGCCGCGAGCTTGAACCAGCTCACGATGATCGAGCGCGGCCTCGGAAGACATGCGCAGGCGGAGGGGATGCTGCGGGAATCCTTGGCGCTCATGGCCCTGCGGCTGCCCGACGCCCACCCTCGTATCGGCGAAGCCAAGGCTGACCTAGCCATGGTCCTGCGTAAACAGGGTGAGCTGGAGTCGGCACTTCCGCTGTACCTCGAATCCATTGACGCTCTGCGATCCAGCCGAGGCCAGCACCATCCCTCCGTTGGCATCGTGCTCGGCAATCTCGGCAACCTGTACGCGCAGATGGACCGGCTCGACGAAGCCGAGGCCGCACACCGGGAGGCGCTCCTCATTCACGGCATGCATTTCGGAGCGCGTCATGCCAGGGTCGCGCTGGCTTGGAACGAGCTGGGAACCAGCCTGCGTCGTCGAGGGAAGCGTGAGGAGGCCATCGAGGCCTTTCGCAAGGCAGTAGCTGCCTTGCCGGAATCTCACGCGGCCTGGAATGACGCTTTCCGACGCAATCTGATCATCGCTCTGATCGAAGCTGGGCAGGCGCAGCCCGCACTCGAAGAGCTCGCGCTCGCGCAACGATTGCTCCAAGAGGCCAATCACTCCGACCGCGACTTGGCACTCCTTCACCGCTGGCGAGCACGCGCCTGGCTGCTGGCAGGCGATCATCAAGCCAGTCTCTCGGAAGCCCTGCTGGCGATCGAGCGATTCGGAACGGGCGAGGACGGAGGCCCTGCGCTTGCAGACTGCTTCCACGTTCTCGGTGAGGCCTTGTTGGGTCTTGACAAGCCTGCCGAGGGAGCGGAGGCACTGCGCAGGGCTCTCTCGCTGTACGAAGGAATGACGACGCCTCCAACGGACGCCGTCACCCAGGTTCGCTCCCAGATGGAACGCGCGCTTGGCAGAGCGCGTGAGCGCTCGCCTTGAATCTGCGGCAATGTGCATTCGAGCAATCGAGGCAACTCGGATTCACTAGGCTTCCGCAGGGCCAGCGCTGAGCGACTGCTCATCGCCAAGCCGATGCGTGATCACGCTTCGCTGAGCGCAGCCAGGTCGAAGTCGCGCAGCGGCCGAACGCATATGGACCAGGCCGCGACTCCCAGCATCGAGGCCTCGCTCGCGGGGGTGTCTAGCCCGTGCTCATTGCGCCGCTGCCACGGAACAATCAGGCGCGACCTCAACAATCAGCGACCTGGCGTTGTTCTGACCGTTCTGCTCAGCAACGCGAGCGCTCGCATCCGCATGCGCGAATATGCGCCATGTCCCCGCAGGCAGCGCAACGCGCCCTCGCACACGCTGCACGCCTGCGACCGACAGGGCAGGCAGCGGCACCACATCAAGCTGCAGGCCAACGCGATGCTCCAGCAGCAGACTCGCATCCGTGTACGTTGACTCTGCGCGCCCCGTATTGCCAATCGAGTAGGTGTACTCGAACAGGCAGCGCCCCTGTAGCCGTGCAAGTGCATCGCGCGCGGAGACTCTGACGCCGTCGCTCCAACGCGTCTGCCTTCCGCCAAAGACAATCACAGGCCCGGGCTCGAGATCCGGACGCGGCGCAGCGAGAGGCAGTTCCCACTCCTCCACGTTGCAGACCGGTCCAGGGTCGCGAGCCCCGGTCTCTTCGATCTCGGTCGGTTGCTCGCATTCGAGCCACTGTGGAGGTTTTTCCGGAAGCGTGAAGCCCAAGTTGGGCAGTTCTCCGGAAAGGGTGCAAGCACCAGTACCTTCAGTTACCTCCAGATGCAGCACGTTGAGTCCGCGCTGAGCGGGCAGTGCGCGCGTTGCGAGAACTGCGTTGGCAGGAGGGTTCGCGCCACAGCCACTGCTGGCACTGAACTGGAGCCGCTCTGCAACGATTTCGTTGCGAGGTCCGCGCAGCAGGCCCTCGTAGTCGCCGGACGGGTCACGGCGCAGCTGCAGCAGGTAGCGGCCCGGGCGCAGGTCCAGACCCGGAGGGGGCGTGGCCGGCGCGTAGTCGAACTCCAGCACCAGGTACTGCGAACTCGGCGCGGTCTGGGCCAAGCTGGGGGGCGGCGCGAACGCGGTGACGAAGACGGCGGCGATGGCGGAAGCGAGCGTGCGAACGGGGCTGCGGGGCGGCATGTCGATCTCCATGGAACGTTGGGGGCGGTGGACGCGAATCGTCTGACGCTCTCGAGCGCAAGCATTCCAGCGTCCTGTGCAAGAGAGTCGTCGCCGGGCGGCGAAACCCGCCATGTGATTTTCGAATCGGTGCTGGGCGAACTCGCCGGCCCGCGGATACCGCCGTCCGGCTCGCTCCGGCGGACGGGAATCGCGATGCATGTCCGTATTGGGTGGGCCCTGGCCCACCCTGCGCTCGATGCCGGCCCCGATCATCACCGTCGACCGCGCGAGGTCTGCAAGCCAGGTGTTCCTGGATCGACACACCGGCGCAGGCCTCAAGGCCATGGTGGGCCAGGGCCCACCCTATGAGCAGCCTTCGCGTCGTCCGGCGTGGACGCGAAGCAAAAGGTGGCGGGATCGGGCGCTCCACATCGACTTCAAGCAAGACCGTTCCGGTCATCCCGCGAATCCGGAGTCCGCCATGCACAGCCCTACTTCACCTCTCAAGCGCACGCAGCCCCAGATCACCCAAGGCATCGCAGCACGCTCCCTGTCGGATCTGTATTCACGTCTGAAGCGCATCGCCGGTCGCCAGCTCGGGCAATCGCCCTCGCCTGCCACCCTGTCGGCTACGGTGCTGGTGCATGAAGCCTATCTGCGCGTGGCCGGCGGCGGCCATCTCGAAGCTCGCGACGAATCGCATCTGCTCTCGCTGTGGACGCGCACCATGCGCCATGTGCTCATCGACTACTGCCGCGCGCGCGCAACCGCCAAGCGCAGCGGCCACAAGCTCGACATCGACGAACTCGACTGCGCCCAGCGCGCCGATCCGGACGCCCTGCTCGCGCTGGAGCAAAGCCTGCGCGCGCTCGACGCCCACGACCCGCGCCTCTCCCAGGTCATCGAGCTGCGGGTATTCGCCGGTCTGGACAGCCACGGCATCGCCGCCCAGCTGGGCGTGGATGTGCGCACCGTGCAGCGCGACTGGGTGCGGGCGAGGGCCTGGCTGCAGGACAGCGTCGACGCCGGCTGAGCGCCCGCGTCCGGTGCCGGAACGCGGGCAGGCGGAAGCCGGAATCGGGAAGCAGGTGTCGTCCGCGCGGGGACCGCAGAATCCCTCCGCCTGTCTGCCTGCGATCGCCACCGAGGCTGCTGCCGGGGTGCGGACGGACGCGTGGGCTCAGGACGTTCCGAGCGCCTCCCACTGTTCGTCGCCGAGCTCGGTCAGGGCTTCGAACGCCGGCCGCGCGATCAGATAGCCCTGGAACAGCTCGATGCCAAGATCGCGGAGGGCGTCGAGCTCCTCGCGGGTCTCCACGCCCTCGGCGATCACCGTCGATTCCAGGTCCTCGGCCACGCGGCAGATGCCGCGGACGATGGCGCGGCGCGCGCGATCGCCGTCGATACCACGCACGAGCGCGAGATCGAGCTTGATCAGGTCGACGCTGACTTCGGCCAGCAGATTGAGGCCCGAGTAGCCGGCGCCGAAATCGTCGATGGCGGTGCGGAAGCCGCGGGCGCGGTAGTACTCGACGATGTTGCGAAGGTGGCGCTGGTCGTCGATGCGCTCGGCCTCGGTGATCTCGAAGATGATCTGCTCGATCGGGAAGCCGAAGGTTTCGGCAGCCTCCAGCGTCGTGCGGATGCACAGCTCGGGGCGATACACCGCGTTCGGCATGAAATTGATGCTGAGCAGGCTCTGCATGCGCAGGCGCGAGGCCAGCTCGATCGCCGTGCAGCGACAGGTCTGGTCGAAGCGGTAGCGGTTGGCGTCCGACACCTGCGCGAAGATGCTCGCGGCCGGTTCGCCCCGCGTGCCGCGCACCAGAGCCTCGTGTGCGAACACCTGCCGGCGAACGACATCCACGATGGGCTGAAAGGCCATCGACAGCTCGAACCCCAGCGCCGTACCGTCGCGGCACTGGCGACAGCCCAGGGCGCGGAAGTCAGGCGGCAGGGGGCGCGATTCGACGGTCATGGGTTCTCCTGGTTTTGGGGTGCGGGCTTCCACCCTGAGCGTTGACCTGCAAGCCGCGTACCCAGCGCCGATCGAGAGGCGAAGCCCGGGCGAACAAACTATCGCCCAATGCGACCGCGCCTCGCGGGAGCGCGGGGGCCCCGCCGGAAGTGACGAGGCACGCTTGGTCAGCGGCAAACGGCCGACCTTGCGCCAGTTTCGAGCTCCGGTGGGCCAGGGCCCACCCCATGTGAGATCACGGGCGCGCACCGATTCGCCCAGTGCTGGCCCTCGCGAACCATGCAGGCAACGAACGCGCGAGCAGGCCTTGGGTGGGAGTATCGGGAGCACGCGTGGCCCGCGGGCAGAACCCTCGGGCTCTAGCAGAGCCGCAAGCTGCTCTTGCGAATCCCGAATCCCGAATCCCGCCCCCGTCACAGCCCTCAGGCCAGCGTCTTGCCCGCCGCGATGATCTCCTCGTCGCCCGGCAGCACCAGGAAGGCCGCGCCGGCCAGCGGGGTGAAGGTGTCGGCGCCGACCACGCGCTTCAGCGGCGTCGCGCCAAAGCCGGCCTCGACGATGGCGGTGATGATGCCCTCGCCCACGCCCGCCGAGCGACGGCCTTCATCCACCACCAGAATGCGCTTCGCCGTCTTCGCCTGTTCGGCAATGAAGCCTTCGTTCAGCGGCTGCAGCCAGCGCAGGTCGATCACGCGGCTGCTCCAGCCGAGCTGCTCCTTCCACGCGCGCTGGGCGCGCAGGCACATGGGCACGGCATTGCCGAAGGTGAACACCACCAGATCATCGCCGTCGCCGCCGTCCTCGGGCGCATACACCCTGCCCTCGCCCAGCGGGATCGCCTGATCGGGCGCGGGGTACTGGGTCAGCCAGCCGCCGTCGCCGGGCGCGTGCAGATCCTTGGCCATGTACAGCGCGATCGGCTCCAGGAACGCGCAGACGCGGCCGTCGACCTTGGCCAGCGCCATCAGGGTGCGCAACATCATCGCCGCGTCATCACCGCGCGAGGGGCAGGCCACGACCAGACCCGGAATGTCGCGCAGTGCGGTGATCGAGTTGTCGTTGTGGAAGTGGCCGCCGAAGCCGCGCTGATAGCCGAGCGAGGCGATACGCATCACCATCGGGTTGCGGTACTGGCCGTTGGAGAAGAACTGCAGGCTGGCCGCCTCGCCGCGGATCTGGTCGCAGGCGTTGTGGAAGTAGGCCAGGTACTGGATCTCCGGGATCGGCAGCATGCCCATGTTGGCGTAGCCCTGGGCGAGGCCAAGGATCATGGTCTCGTCGAGCAGGGTGTTGAACACCCGCTTGCCCGAGAAGGTCTTGAACAGGCCTTTGGTCACCGTGTAGACGCCGCCCTTCAGCGCGACGTCCTCGCCGAACAGCAGGCTCTCGGGGTACTTGGCCATCAGGTCATGCAGGGCCTGGTTGATCTGGATCGCCAGGTGTTTCGGCGCCTGCTTCTCCGGCAGCTTGTCCTCGCCACCGAACACCTTGAGCCGCGCGTCGGAGTAGTCCGCACGCGCAGCTTCGGCCTGCACCTTGTCGGCGGAGTACGGCGCCAGCGGCGCCATCACGTCCTCCAAGGTCGACAGGCGCGGGCGCCGATCGGCGTCTTCGGCGGCAGCGAAACAGCGCTTGCGCGTGTCTTCGTAAAGCTCCAGCAGGCTGTCGGCGGTGTACAGGCCGGAGCGCAGCGCGATGTCGGCAGACTTCAGCAGCGGGTCGGTGGCTTCGACCTGCACCAGCTCCTCGATCGAGCGCCACTCGATCTCGAAGTCGGTGCCGGCGTGGCCCATGATGCGGGTCGTGCGCAGGTGCAGGAAGGTCGGCCGACGGGTGCGGCGACAGTGCTCGACCGCGCGCTCGACATCGCCCCAGCCATGGGCCAGGTCGAGGCCGTCGGCGTAGAAGTAGTCGAGATCGCGGCGCCCTTCGAAGTTGGCCCGCACCCAGTCGCGCGGCGTCTTCACCGAGATGCCGATGCCGTTGTCCTCGCAGACGAACAGCACCGGCGCCGGCAGCCCCTGGTAGGCCGTCCAGGCCGCGGCATTGAACGCGGTCTGCGCGGTGGCGTGGTTGCTGGAGGCGTCGCCGAAGGAACAGATCGCGATGCTGTCGTCCGGAATCGGCAGCGCGTGGCCGATGCGCTTGGCCTGCTCGATCGCGACCGCGGTGCCGAGCGCCTTCGGCAGGTGGCTGGCGATGGTCGAGGTCTGCGGCAGCACCCACAGCGGCTTCGAGCCCCAGACCTTGTGGCGGCCGCCGGAGGCCGGGTCGTCCTTGCTCGCCGCAAAGCTGAGCGCCGAATCCATGATCGGATCCATAGCGGGCAGCTTGCGGAAGCGCTCGGCCATGAAGCCGCCGCTGCGGTAGTGCAGGAAGGCCGGATCGGTGTGGCGGGTGGCGCGCGCCACCATCGCATTGCCTTCGTGGCCGCTGCTGCCGATGGTGTAGAAGACCTTGTTCTGCACGCGCAGCACGCGCGCCATCAGGTCCAGGTGGCGGCTGATCAGCTGCGACTTCAGCAGTTCGTCGAAGGCGGCGGCGCTAAGCGCGCTGCCTGGCATGACCGGCTCATCGCCTGACGCGGGCTGCACCCCACCGCGCCAGTCGCGCACGAATTCGATGAAGTTCTGGTCGCAGATCTCGGCGCGGTTCAGGCCGCGCATGCGGGCGGGAATGGGGCTGGGCGTGCTCATGGGCTCGGGGACTGACCCGGCGGGGGCGCCGGAAAGCCGCGCATGATACGCGTCGGGCCCGGCGTTTCGCAGATCGAGCGTCTTGCGCGGATGGCGAGTTCGGGCACCGCAGGGTGGGTGCGGCTGCCACGGGCCGCCAGAGCGCGCGCAGGGCGGATCGCCGCCGCCGCAGGATCCTGGCCCCGCGCATTGGTGGTGAGGACCGATCCTGGCTTCTCCAGTCGCACTGCGCGCGCGACGCGGCGCTACTGAGCTCAGCCTTCGACCCTGTTGCGACCGTCCGCCTTGGCGCGATACAGGGCGGCATCGGCCCGCTGGATCAGCTTCTCGTGGTGCCCCAGGCCGGCCAGCGACGCAAGCCCGATGCTCACCGTCACCCTCAGGCCCGGGTGCAGGCTGCCGAAGTCGTGGCGCTCGATGGCCTCGCGCAGGCGCTCGCAGACGCGGCGGGCCTCATCCATGCCGGCGCCCGGGAACAGCAGGGCGAACTCCTCGCCGCCCCAGCGCGAGGCGAGATCGCTGCCGCGCACATGCTCGCGGATCAGCATCGCCACCTCGCGCAGCGCCGCGTCGCCCGCCGCATGCGAGCACTGGTCGTTGATGCGCTTGAAGAAGTCGATGTCGAGCAGGGCCAGGCACAGCGGCTCGCCGCTGCGCTGGGACAGCTGGAACGCGTCGGCGAGCCCGGCATCGAAGGCGCGCCGGTTGAGGAGGCCGGTGAGGTAGTCCTCGTTGGCCTGACGCTCGAAGGCGCGCGCCTGCAGATGCAGGCGATCGGCGAGCTCGCCACGCTCGCGCGCCAGGCGCTCGAGGTCCGCGGCCTTGGCGGCCAGCGCCGCGGTCTTCTCGTCGACCAGCACGCGCAGGCGCTGCTGGCCGCGGCGCAGTCGCGCGATGCGGTACTGCACCGCCGCGCCCGCCAGCAGCAGCAGGCCCAGGATCAGGGCGCCCTGCACCCAGCGCAGCTGCCACCAGTACGGGGCCAGCACGAAATCCACCCGCATCGATTCCCCCCAGGCCCCTTCGGGATTGCGCGCCTGCGCTTCGAAGCGGTACTCGCCCGGACGCAGCGCCGTGAACTGCAGGGTGTCGCGGGTCCCGACCTCGATCCAGCGGTCCTCGAAACCGCCGAGCCGGTAGCGGAACTGGATGCGCTCCGGCATCAGCAGGCTCAGGCCGGCAAGCTCGATCTCGAGGCGCCGGCTGCCTGCCGGAAATTCCATCGCGGCCGCGATCGGCTGGGCCTGGTCGTCGACCCGCACCGCCTCCAGCACGACCGGCACCCTGGGAACGCGCGCCAGCAGCACCGCCGCGGGATCGACGATGGCGAGGCCGCTGGCCGTGCCGAACCACAGGCGGCCGTCGGATCTGGCCACCGCTGCGGGTCCGGCCGCGCCATTGCACTGCGCGCTTTCCATCCCGCTGCTCTCGTTGAAATGCCGGACCTCAAGCTCGGCACGCTGGCCGCTGGCCACGACGTCGGCCGCATTCGAATTGATGCGGAACAGGCCGCGATTGGTGCTCAGCCACCAGCCGCCCAGCGCATCGGGAACGATCTGGAACACTGCATCGACGGGCAGGCCCGCCGCACGGCCGACGCGACCGGTGGGGCCGTCCTTCCAGCGCAGCAGGCCGAGGTCGGTCGCCATCCACACGCTGCCGTCGGCGGTCTCGTGGAAGTGGAAGATATCCTTGACCGGCTGGTCGCCGAGCTCAAGCGGCAGCAGGCGACCCGACTCGATCATCGCCGCACCGTTGGAGGTGCCGATGAAGATGCGGCCGCGCCGATCCTCATGCAGCGCGATCACGAAATCGCGCGGCAATCCATCCGCCACGGTCCAGTTGCGGATCTGTCCATCGCGGAGCTCGGACAGCCCGAGCGTGGTGCCGACCCAGAGGGCGCCATCGCGCGCCCGCAGCAGCGCGCGCACCTGATCTCCGGCGAGGCCGGCAGCCCGATTGGCGATCGTCTGCATGCGCTCGCCGTCCCACTGCGCGAGGCCACCGGCCGCAGTGCCGATCCACAGCCTGCCATCGGGCTCCGCCAGCAGGCTCATGACCGAGTCCATTGGCAGGCCTTCGGCCTTACCGAAGCTGCGCACGTCGGTGCCGGAGATCCGGTACAAACCGGAGCTCGTGCCCGCCCACAGCGCGCCATCGGCAGCCTCCGCCACCGCGCGCACATAGGGCGTCGCCAGCCCTTGTCGACGCGAGAACACCCGCACCGGCGGCAGCCGGAGGCGGAACAAACCGCCGTTGGTGCCCACCCATACGCTGCCCTCGCGATCCTGCGCCAGCGCCGATACCCGGCTGTTCGGCAGCCCATCCTCGACATCAATGCGTTCGATGGGTGCTGCCTCGCCCAGCGGGGCACTCATCCGCAGCAGGCCGTAGCTGGTGGTGCCGATCCACAGGTCGCTGCGCGCGTCGATCAGCAGGCGATTGACCTGATCGGCAGGCAGACGCCTCGACAGCGGCGCGAAGCCACTCGCCGCCGAGCCGATCATGACGCCGCGATCCGTGCCCACCAGCAGCCGCCCCTCGGGCAGCGGCTGCAGGCTCAGCACTGGACCTGCAGGCAGGCCTTGATCCGGGCCGAAGCGCTGCACCGTGTCGTTCTCGATCGCAGCGAGGCCTCGCGTGGTGCCCACCCAGAGGCGAGCTTCCGCATCCTCCAGCAGCGCATTGACGTAGGCGCTGGGCAGACCCGCGTCGATGCCGAACTGCTTCTGGCTGCCGTCGGCATCGAAGCGGATCACGCCCGAGTTCTCACCGCCGGCCCAGACGCGTCCGCTGCGCCCCACGGCCACCGTGATCGTCGCATCGGCAACGTCCTGCCCCGCAAGGCGCAGGAACTCCCAGCCGTCGACGGTTTGCCGGGCGACGCCATCGCGTGTGGTCGCGAGCAGAACGGCACCCTTTGCATCCACTGCGATCGAGCGCACCGCATTGCCGCGCAGACCCGGCACATTGCCGGCATCGAAGACGCGGAACTCGCGGCCGCTGTAGCGCACCGCGCCCTCCAGCGTCGCCATCCACAGGTACCCGTCCGGCGCCTGTACCAGGCCGGACACCATGTTGTGCGGCAAGCCATCACGGCTGCCCCAGCGCTCGGCGTAATACTCGGCCAAGGGCGCGCGCGCGACCGTCGATATGCCGGGCTCGGCTGCCCGCGCGGGCTGCTGCAGGAGGCCGCCCAGCGCCAGGAGCAGACAGACCGCGGCCAGACCGGGCACGGACGGCGCGCTGCGTGCGGCATCTGGGCGGTCGGACCTGGCAGCGCGCATCACGGAGAGTCCAGCTTGGGTCGGCGCCGAGCAGTATGCCGGCGTGGAGCCGAGCTTCCAGCAGACGCGACGTGAATTCCAGTGCGCGGCCATGGCCGCCGTGCCCCATTCCCGTGAAGAGCGGGGGCGCAACGGCTTCGCGAAGTGGTTCAGCTGCGGCCGCGGGTCGCCAGCGCCGCCACCAGCGCCTCGATCTGGCGGATCAGCGCAGCCTGCTGCGCCTGGGCTTCGGCGCGCGACTGGGCACTGCCCTGCACCGCATCCACCAGCGGCCGGAAGCCCACGTCCAGCGCGTTGCGCAGGCCACCCAGCCACATCGCGGCATCCGACGCGGTATCGCGCGAGAAGGTGCGGTTCAGCACCTGCTCGTCGAGGATGCGCTGCAGCAGCTGCACTAGCTCCGGCGCGGTCTGCGGCGGCTTGGCCGCGCCGGCCTGCGCACCCAGTGCCTGCACGCTGGCGACGAGGTCATGCAGCTGCGCGATCACTCGCGTGCCGGTGTCGCTGTCGGCGCCGCCCAGCGCCTTGTTGCGCTGGAAGCCCTGCTTGATCGCCTGCCAGCGCTCGGCGCGCGCGGTATCGAGCGTGCCGCGGATCTCGGCCAGCTTGAGCAGGTTCTCCTCGGCACCGCCCGTCAGCAGCTGCGACTCGCCGAGGTAGTGGTCGTCGATGAGCTTCTGCAGCTCGACGGCGTTCATGACCGAAGAGATCTTCTCGGCCAGCTTGTTCATGTTGCGGTAGCTGCCCTGCAGCTTGAAGGGCGGCTCGGTGCGGTAGGCCTCGGCCTGGGCGGCGCTGGCGATGTAGGCCTGGTTGACCCGATAGACGATGTCGCGCACCGCCAGCAGGTTCTTCAGCACTGCCGTGAGTTCGTTGAGCTCGGCGGCCGAGTAGGTGTGCGAGAGCGCATTCGCCGAGAACTCGCGCCCCTGGGCGCGCTCGACCAGCTTGTACAGATCATTCAAGTCGCGCGTCGCCAGCGGTGCCAGTACCGGTTGAGCGGTCAGGCAGTTCTCGACGTAGCTGAGGAGGAAGGCGTCTTCCTTGCCGCCCAGCACCTCGCCCAGGTTGTAGACGTCGGCACGGTTGGCCAGCATGTCGGGAATCTTGAAGACCTCGCCGCTCTCGGTGTACGGGTTGCCGGCCATGACCACGCAGAATTTCTTGCCGCGCATGTCGTAG
>LNFM01008602.1_pt1 | contig 15324 bp, 12 predicted proteins | sample 596031 | NCBI WGS metagenome assembly LNFM01 (sample SAMN04254537, study PRJNA301005) | activated carbon metagenome | isolation source: dual media filters at the Ann Arbor, Michigan drinking water treatment plant | place: USA: Ann Arbor | reverse complement strand
CGAGCACGACGCGAAGATCGCGATGAAGCTCGCCACCGTCCTGTGCGGTGGCTCCTCGGGCTCGACGCACGCCGTGACCGAGGACGAGATCCTCGAGCTCGAGCGCGAGGCGTTCGTGTCCCTTTGCGGCGAGCCGCTCAGCCAGGCCCGCATGCAGTACATGCTCCAGCACAACAAGCCCCTCCGTAACTGAAAGGAACCCACCATGACGAAGATCGTGATTGCAGAAGCTGTTCGTTCGGCGGTGGGTCGTGGCCACAAGGGCACGCTGTCCACCAAGCGCCCCGATGAGCTCGCCGCGGACGTGATCCGCGGGCTCATGCAGCGCGTCCCGCAGGCGAAGGGGGCGATCGATGACGTCATCCTCGGCTGCGCGATGCCCGAGGGTGAGCAGGGGCTCAACGTCGCGCGCCTGATCTCGCTGCTCGCGGACCTCGGTCCCGATGTCCCCGCACAGACCATCAACCGGTTCTGCTCGTCGGGACTGCAGGCGATCGCCACCGCAGCCGGCGCGATCGCGACGGGCTCGTGTGATGCCGTCATCGCCGGCGGCGTCGAGTCGATGACCTACGTGCCGATGACCGGCTTCCACCTCTCGGCGTCGCCCGAGCTGATGGACAAGCTCCCCGGCGCGAACACGCCGATGGGCATCACGGCCGAGAACGTCGCGAACCGGTTCGGCATCTCGCGTCAGCAGCAGGACGAGTTCGCCTTCCGGTCGCAGATGAAGGCCAAGGCGGCCCTCGAGAAGGGCGTCTTCAAGGACGAGATCGTGCCCGTCCGCGCCGTGGCCTTCGACAAGGACGGCAACCGCACGTTCAAGGACTTCACCGTCGACGAGCTGCCGCGCCCCGAGACGACCCTCGAGGGTCTCGGCAAGCTCCCCCCCGCGTTCGCGGTCGGGGGCAGCGTCACCGCCGGCAACAGCTCGCCGATCTCCGACGGTGCGGCGGCGGTACTCGTGATGTCCCAGGCGAAGGCCGACGCGCTGGGCATCAAGCCCCTCGCATTCTTCGAGAGCTTCGTGACCGTCGGGGTCGACCCGGAGATCATGGGCATCGGCCCCGTCCCTGCGGTGCGCAAGCTCCTCGCGAAGAACAACCTCCAGGTCAGCGACATCGACCTGTTCGAGCTGAACGAGGCCTTCGCGAGCCAGTCGGTGTATTGCCAGAAGGAGCTCGGCATCCCCGACGACAAGGTGAACGTCAATGGCGGCGCCATTGCCCTCGGGCACCCGCTCGGCTGCACGGGCGCCAAGCTGACCGCCTCGGCCCTGTACGAGCTGAAGCGCCGCGGTGGCAAGCGTGCAATCGTCACGATGTGTATCGGCGGCGGTCAGGGCGCGGCCGGTCTGTTCTCGTTAGCCTGAACCTCCGTAGTTCATCGTGCGGACGGCCCGTCCCGAGTTACGCTCGGGTCGTGCGCACTTCGATGTTCCTGCTGGCGGCGACGCTGGCGTTCGGTTGTAAGGACAAGCAGGCCGCTCAGACGAAGCCCGCGGATCCACCCTCGGGCTCGGCGACCGGCTCGGCGGTGGGCTCGGCCACGATCGAGCAGCCGATGGGCTCGGGCGCGACGCCCGACGTCGCGGGCGGCAAGCCTCTCGTGTTGCCCAAGCTGCTCGGCGACGAGGCCGGCAAGCCCATCGATTCGCCCAACCAGCCCCTGCCCCAGGCCACCTACGAGAAGCTGGCCGCGCCCGACTACATCGGCTTCAAGAAAGAGATCCTCGCCACGACGGACAAGGCCCTCGAGGTCCTCTACGCGACCGAGGAGAAGCCCCGCTTGTTGATCACGATCAAGGCGTGGCACTGCCCCCAGGGCGAGATGATCAAGAAGGCCGCCGAGGAGGCGACCTGCTACTCGAAAGAGGAGTGGCTGAAGCGCGGCGATGCGTTCAAGGCAGCGATGTCCGGTGGCCTCGGCAAGGCCCCCGACACCGAGCTCGAGCTCGGCACCCTCGATCTGGGCGGCGGCGCCGAGGCGCTCACGCGCTACCAGATCGGCTGGGTGAGGAGCAACGAGCCGGGCGGCGGCTTCGCCACCACGAACAACTACATCATCCACTTCCACAACGGCGTGAACCAGCTCCGCGTCAGCGCGCAGTACAAGGATGACCCGCCGGCATCGAAGGCCGACCTGGCGGCGATGGCGCCGAAGGAGGACCTGGCCAAGATCGCCCGGGCCTTCTTCGACGTGACCGCGCACGCCTGGGGCGACTAGGGGCCTCGCTGCTAGGGCTTCTGCAGCGCGATCTTCCGGGGCTGCGCGGCCGCCTTCTTCATGATCGTCAGCGTCAGCACGCCGTGCGCTAGCTGCGCCGTGATCTTCTCGCCGTCCGCGAGGTCCGGAAGCGAGAAGCTCCGCGAGAACGAGCCGAACTGGCGCTCGTACAAGGCGTAGCTCTCCCCGTCCTTGCGCTCCTCGGACTGGCGAGAGCCGGAGACGGTGAGCACGTTGTTGTGAACAGCGATGTCGAGGTCAGTCTCGGCGACGCCGGGCAGATCCGCGCGGACGACGAACGCCTCGGTCGTCTCCTTCACCTCGAAGGCGGGCGAGAAGGCCGAGGCCGGACGGCCGGCGAACAGCGGGTCCCACGAGAGCAGCTCACGGGCCATGGCGGTGAAAGGATCACGAGACTTACCGGTGCGAAGAGCGAGCGTCATTGAGAAATCCTCCTGTGTAGGGAAGAACGGGTTGGTTGCGACACCCACTCGATAGCCACGCTCTGCGCGCTCGCAAGCCCCCCTATTTGGTGAGCTGCAACCTCACGCATACGCGCGGTTTCGTGTCCCCGGGAGCAGCGAGGAACCCCGCCACCCCCAGGCCGACGTCGCTCTCGAAGAGCCGCAGATGCGCCCGCACCTGGTCGCCGGCGAAGCAGGGCTTGCGGTACGCGACGTCGATGGCCTGGGTGCGGAGCTTGGTCTTCTCGCCGACGCTGGCCACGCGGCGCAGGGCCGCATCGATGAACATGCGTACGTAGACGAGCGAGTTCACGTGCTGGTTCGAGTCGGTCTGGTCGATCGAGAAGATGATCGGCGTCGGGTCCTCCACCAGCTCGTCGCGCCACCGCGCCCCCGCCGGCGCCTCGCAGGCCGTCATCACGTCGGGGGCCGCGTACCGGTGCTCCGGAACCTCGGGGAAGCCCTCCACCTTCAGCTGCGTGACGCGACGGAAGTCCGGGGTCGCGAAGGGTCGCGTGAACGTGTGCTCGGCGAACAGGCGCCCGGCCGGCGTCGCCGGGCCATCGGGCTGCGGCGGTCCCGTCCGGCCGCCGATCCCCGACGTCTCCGTCCACGTGAGCAGGAAGAGGCGCTTCGGATCACCGGGTTCCTCGTCGCGGGCCAGGCAGAAGCCACTCGTCGACATGACCGGTCGGTCCACGCGGATGGGGGCGTTGCCCGTGTGCATCGTCAGGCGCGAAAGAATCGGGATGATGCCCTGCGCGAGTGCGCCCTTCGATCCGGGGTGCAGATCGAGGACGTGCTGCCACAGACCGCCGAGCTGCGACGGCATCGCGATGGGCATGAGCCGCCCGTCCTGGGCCACGTCCTCGTAGCGAAGCAACTCCGGCACGGACGCGCTGTGCTCCGGCGGAAAGACCGGTGCGCCGGGGGCCGGGAACACGGCGGGGATGGACATCGCGCGGAACGTAGCGCGGACGCGACTGTCGCAGGGGTCCGACCCCTGCGACACTGAGCGTATCTGCTTGGAAGGCTTGTGATCGGCGGGACTGTCGCAGGGGTCCGACCCCTGCGACACTGCCCGTTCCGTGCTCGCGAAGCTCCCGATCGACGACGTGCTGCCGGCCATCGTGGCCGCGGTGCGCGAGCAACGGCAGTGCGTGCTCGTGGCGCCGCCGGGCGCGGGCAAGACGACGCGTGTGCCGGGCGCGCTCTTCGATGCGAGGCGCGGCGCGGCACCGCTCATCGACGGGGAGATCGTCGTGCTCCAGCCGCGACGACTCGCGGCCCGGCTCGCGGCCGCGCGTGTGGCGAGCGAGCGCGGGGGTGCGCTCGGCGGCGAGGTCGGCTACGAGGTCCGGTTCGATCGCGCCGTCGGCAAGGACACGCGGATCCGGTTCGTGACCGAGGGCGTGCTGACGCGGCGGCTGCTCGCGGATCCGGAGCTGCGCGGCGTCGGCTGCGTGGTGATCGACGAGTTCCACGAGCGGCACCTCGATGGCGACCTCGCGCTCGCGTTGTGCGCGCGGCTGCGCGAGCGGCGGCCGGACCTCGCGCTCGTGGTCATGTCCGCGACGCTCGACGCAGAGCCGGTGGCGGCGTTTCTCGGCGACGCGCCGATCGATCGAACCGCAGCGCCATCCGGCGCCGCTGCCGGGGCCCGTTCGGCCCCCGTCGTGCGGTCCGAGGGACGGCTGTTTCCGGTGGCCGTCGAGTTCCAGGAGCAGCCGGATGACCGGCCGCTCGGCAAGCAGGTCGCAGCGGCCGTGCGGCGCGTGGCCCAGGATAAGCTCGACGGAGATGTCCTGGTGTTCTTGCCCGGCGCGGGCGAGATCCGGCGCTGCGCGGAGGACCTCGCCGAGGTGGCGAGCGTGTTCGACCTCGAGCTCTTGCCGCTGCACGGCGAGCTGACCGCCGAGGAGCAGGACCGCGCGGTGCGGCCGGCGAAGCGGCGCAAGGTCATCCTCGCCACCAACGTCGCCGAGACGTCGGTGACGATCGACGGCGTGGTGTGCGTGATCGATAGCGGGCTCGCTCGCATCGCGCGGCACTCGCCGTGGACCGGGTTGCCGTCGCTGCAGATCGAGCCGGTATCGCGGGCGAGCTGCATCCAGCGAGCGGGACGCGCCGGACGCACGCGGCCCGGGCGGGTGGTGCGGCTGTACGCGAAGCACGACTTCGAGCTGCGACGTGCGTTCGAGGTGCCGGAGATCCTGCGCAGCGACCTCGCCGGGGCGGCGCTCGAGCTCTACGGCGCGGGGCTGGCGGGCATGCACGCCCTGCGCTGGTACGAGGCGCCACCGGGCACGGCGGTCACGGCCGGCGACGACATCCTGCGGCGCCTCGGGGCCATCACCGACGCCATCACGCCGCTGGGCCGGCGCATGTTGCGCTTCCCGGTGCATCCGCGCCTCGCGCGCATCGTGTGCGAGGCGGAGCAGCACGGGGCGGCGAGCGAGGCTTGCCTGATCGCGGCGCTCGCGGGGGCAAGGGAGCTCCGCCTCGAGCGACGCGGGCGCGATGCCACGGCGAAGCTGACGTCGCCGAGCGACCTGATCGATGACCTCGACGCGATGTTCGATGCGCGCGAGCACGGGCTGCGAGCGGACCGCCTGCGCCGCGATGGCCTCGATATCGGCACCGCCCACACCGTCGACAAGACGGCCAAGCAGCTGGCGCGGCTCGCCCGCGATACCGCCCCCGCACCGAAGACCGACGACGCGCTGGACCGGGCCCTGATGCTGGCCATCCTCACCGGGTTCCCCGATCGCGTGGGGAAGCGCCGGGCGCCGCGCAGCCACGAGATCGTCCTCGCGAGCGGAGGCAGCGCGATGCTCTCCCCCACGTCGTCGGTGATCGATGCCGAGCTGATGGTGGCGGTCGATATCGCCGAGACCGGGTCGCGGGGGCAGCAGAGCCGCGTGCAGATCCGGCGAGCGAGCGCCATCGAGGCGAACTGGCTGCTGGACCTGTACCTGGACCGCATCACCGAGCGCGACGAGCTCGTCTGGAACCCGAGCAAGCAGCGCGTGGAGCGCGTGACCCAGATGATCTACGACGGCCTCGTCATCGACGAGTCGCGCGATGTGGACGGGGCCCGGCGCGCGGGCGTCCGGGCCGGGGAGCTCCTCGCCAAGCAAGCCATCGCGCACGGCATCGAGCACTTCGTCGACAAGGAGGCCTTCGCGCAGTGGCGCAACCGCGTCGCTCTCGTCGCGAAGATCGCACCGCACCTTGGCATCGCCGCCCCCACCGACGAGGCGCTCGCCGCCGTCATCGCGCGGGCCTGCGATGGCGCCATCTCGTTCAGCGAGCTGCGGGCGGCGAGCCTGCTCGACCTCCTCGACGCGGGCCTCGGCGAGCACCGCGCGCTCGTCGATCGCCTCGCGCCGACGCACCTCACCCTGCCCCGGCGGCGCCGAGCGCCGATCACGTACGAACAGGACCAGTCGCCGCACATCGCGTCGCGCATGCAGGACTTCTTCGGCCTGGCGCGCGCACCGACGGTGGGCGACGGGAAGGTGCCGCTGGTGCTGCACCTCCTCGCCCCCAACCAGCGCCCCGTGCAGGTCACGCAGGACCTACCGGGCTTCTGGGTCAAACACTATCCGGCGCTCCGCAAGCAGCTCATGCGCCGGTATCCGAAGCACGCCTGGCCCGAGGACCCGACGCAGCTCGTGGACGACTAACTCGGATCGGTTCTACTCGCTGGAGCGCATCGAGAGGAAGATGCGGATGACGTACCAGAACATCAGGGCGATCGACGAGAACAGCTCGAGGGCCGCGGCCACGTGGCTCGTGGTCTCCCAGTGCGCGAGCACCTGCGACGTCTGGAAGAGGATGTAGCCCGCGGCGAGCACGACCATCGCCACCGAGAAGACGATGCCGAGGTTGAAGCCGAAGATCAGCGACAGGATGACGAGCATCATCGCGGCCGCCGAGCCGATGGCGAGGGCGCCGGCGAGGAAGGAGAAGTCCTTCTTCATGAAGAACACGACGGCCGAGAGCGCCGCGAAGATGCCGACCGTGCAGAAGGCAGCGTCACGGATGATGTTCGGATCAGAGCCACCCTTCGCGATGATGTTCGCGGTCACGAGCTGCACGATCATCAGCAGCGGGATGAAGATGATCGACTCGGCCAGCACGTAGAGGCCGAGGCCGAGGTACTGGACCACCTTGCTCTGCGTGTGCTTGGCGAAGTAGGTCGCCATCGCGCTCGCGCCGACGAAGGCGGCGAGAACGACGCCCCAGTGCCACCGCGGGCCCATGATCGCGAACTCGGTGAGCGGGATCGAGACCTTGTTGAAGAGGAAGGGGATCTTGAAGAAGCACCAGAGCAGCCCCGCGAACGCGAGGATCGAGACGAGCAGCAGCGCGTAGGTCTTCTTGATGAACGTGACGCGGTTCGAGACCCCGACGGTGGCGTCGGCGCCCGCGATCTTGCGCTCACCCTTGCCGTGGAAGCCGCCGGACTGCGAGTCCGGCTCGGGGTTCCACGCGGGCGCGGGCGGATACGGGTTCTGCGCCGTCGCGCCGTGATCGGCCTGGCCGTACGGGTTCTGCGCCGTCGGCGGCTGCTGGCCGTACGGGTTCGGCGCGGCCGGCGCGGCCGGCGCACCGTAGGCGTTCTGTGGCGCGTAGCCACCGTATGCGGGCTGTGGCGCCGGCGGCGCCGATGGATACGGGTTCTGCGCCGTCGGGGCGTGACCGTAGGACGGCTGCGGCGACGGGGCCGGTGGATACGGGTTCTGCGCCGTCGGCGGCTGTGGCGGCTGGTAGCCACCGTACTGCTGCTGGGGGGGCGCGGGCTGCTGGTAGGGCGGCGGGGCCGGCTGCTGCGGCGGCGTCGGGGCCTGCCCGTACGGATGCTGCGGCGGCGGGGCCTGACCATACGCCGGCTGCTGGGGTGCGGCTCCAGGGAAGGGGCTCTGCACCTGCCATCCCATCATCGTCTTCTTCGGATCCTCAGCCATGACTCATCATCCCCCGGGTTCAGGTCGCTCTTACGAATGATCGGCGCGAAAATCGCCCTGACTAGATGCCCTACATGGGCGCACGTGACGCGCGACGTGATGTCGGCGTCGCGGCGGTGGGCCACAGCAGGTGGTAGAGACGCAAAGAGATGAGCAGGAGCGTGTATTCCTGCAAGTCGCCGCCGGAGTCCCGGAGGACCGAGAAATTGAAATCGACGAGGGCGAGGCCATCGGAGAGCAGCGATACGAGCTGGTCGATGGTCGGGGTGGGGCCTGTCTTGTCGTAGGCCCACGTGGAGAGTTTGGTGCGGAGGGCCTCGAAGATCGGCTTGATCCGCACGTTCAGCGCGGCCACGCGGGCCGGCCGCAGCCACTGCAGGACCATGCTGGCCAGGGCCCGGCAGTCCTCCGCCATGGCCTCGGCGCCCATCGCCGGTTCCACGAGGCCGATCATCGCGGGCATGACGGTGCGCGTCGCGGCGGCTCCCTTGAACAGCAGGGCGCCGGGCGAGATGTTGTGGTGCGCCATGCCGTGCTCGTGGAGCGCCGCCACCTGCCGCGTGACGAGGAAGCCGAGCGACAGCGCGCCGTCGACGTGGAGATCGAGCTCCGCGATGCGGTCACCGAAGCGCGGTTCGTCGACGTACTCGGTGAACAGCAACAGCGATGACGTGTTGGCGTCGTAGATGACCTTGTGGAGCGAGGTCAGCAGCCCCTGGCGCACCCGCTTCAGGATCGGCCAGAAGTATTGCTGCCAGTCCTCGACGAACTTCCGCGGGTCCGCGATCTTCGTCAGGTCGATGACGGTGACGAGCTTCGGGAAGATGTTCGCATCGGGGAACGAGCCGTCGGCGACCTGATCGGCGCGGGGTGCGGCGAGGAACACCGCGTGGCCACGCACGCGCCCGAGGCTGCGCTCGACGGTGTAGCCCCACTCGTTGACGGCATGCGTCGCCGCCTGGATGACCTCATCCGTGACGGATGGGTCGGCCGCCGCCGGCATGAGGTTCGAGCGACGCGAGAGGTCGGTCCCCGACTCCGTGCTCCTGCGCTGGACCTTCGGCCGCTCGTCGGGCAGCTCGCGGATGACGCCCTTCACGAGCTGCACCACCGTGCCGACGCTCGGGTAGCGCTGCGCCGGATCGCGCTCGAGGCAGCCCTCGAGGATCGACTTCAGGAGCTGCGGGAAGCCCTCGGGGTAGTGGACCTTGCTCTTGCCGCCGACGACGATGCCCTCCGCGATGCGGATCAAGAGCGCCCACATATCGTCGGCGGGGCCGTAGAGGAGCTGCTCGGTGAAGAGCCCGTGCATCGCCCCACCGATCGCGTACATGTCGAGCGACGTCGCGATCTGACAGTCCATCAGCGCCTGGTCGATCGTCTCGGGCGCGACCGACCAGCCAGGCGAGCCGAAGATCCGGCCCTTGTAGTAGTTGCGATAGGTCTGCGTGCCGATGTCATCGAGCGACATCGCGAGATCGAAGTCGAAGAGGCAGGCGACGTTGGCCCCCTCGTCGACGAGGATGTTCCGCAGCGTGAAGTCGCGGTGCACGAGCCGCGCGGCGTGCATCGTCGACAGCCCCTCGAGCGCCTGGAGCAGCAGCTTCGTGCGCGAGCGCGGCGTCAGGTTGTGTTTCTGGATCGCCTCGAGGAGCGTCATGCTCATGCGTGGCGTGACGAACAGGTAGTTGTCCGCGATCGGCGCCGACACGTACGTCGGCAAGATGTTCGGGTGCTCGATCGCGGCGATGCGCGCCATCGCGGCGAGGTTGTTGTGGTGATCGCGCCGCGTGATCTCGTCCGTGCGAAGCTGGTAGAGGTAGTTCGACTGGAAGACCTTGCCGACGACGGGCTCCTCGACGCCGGTCGCATCATCGCGGCGCTCCAGCTCGAACACGCTGCCCATGCCGCCGCTCGCGAGGTGGTTCCCCAGCGTCCGGTAGAGATACCGGTTGTAGCGAAAGACCTGGTTCTTGCGCTGCAGGTCCTCGGCGCGCAGGGTGCCGATCGACGTCGTTTCAGTCCACGCGGTCATTCGGGCCGGCGGCGAAATCATAACCCGGCGAGATTCTTGGATCTAACTTCCCGGGCGGTGTCTTGTCGCAGCGTCATCCGGCGCGCCTATGGCTGCGGCCAGATGTGGTACCCACCAATCGCCGATGTTGGAGCACCGCCTGAGCAAGATCGTCGCCTTCGCGACGTTCCTGCTTTTGATCATCGGCGGGACGGTGAACGCGACCGGGTCGAGCCTCGCGTGCAAGGAGCCGACCTTCGTCTGCAACGGCTCGTTCTTCCCCGAGATGACGGGGGGCGTCCTGTACGAGCACGGCCACCGGCTGGCCGCGCAGACCGTTGGATTGCTTCAGATCATCCTGACCGTCCTGCTCATCCGCCGCCGTCCGGAGCTCACGAAGCTCGCGTGGCTGCTCGGCGGCATGGTCGCCACCCAGGCCCTCCTCGGGGCCATCACCGTCGCCTACAAGCTGCCCTGGTACGTCTCGACGGCGCATCTCATGCTCGCCATGAGCTACTTCGCGACGCTGGTCTACACCGCCTTCCGCACCCGGCCGGCGCCGAGCGTCGTGCAGCTCCAGCAGCACGCCCGCCGCCTCGAGAAGCTCGGAGAAACTCGTACCTGGATCAAGGTCGCGGTCGTGGCCGTCGCGATCCAGCTCGTCCTCGGCGCCCTCGTCCGGCACCACGGCGCCGCCCTCGCCTGCGTCGGTATGCCGACGTGCAACATCGGCGGGGGCTGGTTCCCCGAGGCCGGCATCCAGAAGCTCCACATGATCCACCGCGGGTTCGGCGTCATCGTCGGGCTCGTCACGATCGCTGCCGCCGTCCAGGTCCTGCGCGCCGCCGGCAGCTGGCCCGGGTTGTCGGCGCTGGCCATCCTCGCCCCGATCCTCGTGCTCGGCCAGATCGCCCTCGGCATCGCGACCGTCATGACCCTTCGCAGCGTGCCCGTCGCCGTCGGTCACTTCGCAGGCGCGACCGCGTTGTGGGCCCTCTGGATCTCGGCGCTCCTGCTCACCCGGCCGCGGTCCGCGACCACGCGCTCGTCCTCGGCGGGTGCCACCCTCACGCCGGCGCTGGTGTCCCCATGAACACCCGATCGATCTCGCTCGCCGGTACGCGCGACCTCGTGTCGCTCGTGAAGCCACGCATCATGGTGATGGCGCTCCTCACGGCCGCGGGCGGCGTCTCGCTCGCGCCGGTGACGCCGTCGACGAGCGTCACGCTCTGGCTCCTCGTCGGCACCGCGCTCATCGTCGGGGCGGCGAACACCCTCAACATGTGGCTCGAGCGCGACATCGACTGCCTGATGGCGCGCACCCGTCAGCGCCCCCTCCCGCAGGGCCGCATCGCGCCCTCGACGGCGCTCGCCTTCGGCACCCTGCTCGGCGCCCTCGCCATCCCCGCGCTCGCGATGGTCAACATCGTGACCGCCGCCCTCGGCCTCCTCGCCCTCCTCCTCTACGTGGGCGTCTACACGCCGATGAAGCAGCGTTCGCACTGGGCCGTCTGGGTCGGGGGGATCCCCGGCGCGATGCCCGCGCTCATGGGGTGGACCGCCGCGATGGGCCGCATCGAGCTGGGGGGCCTCGCTGTCTTCGCGGTGCTGTTCGTGTGGCAGACGCCGCACTTTCACGCCATCGCGATGTACCGCCAGCGCGACTACGACGCCGCCGGCTTGAAGACGCTGCCTGGCTCCCACGGCTGGACGCGCGCCCGCATCGAGATCGCGGTCTACCTGCTCGTACAGGTCATCGCGAGCATGCTCCTCGTGCCGCTCGGCGTGGCCGGCGACATCTACGCGCTCACCGCGGCCCTGCTCGGTGGCCTCGTCCTCGTGCAGGCCTTCAGCGGCCTCCGCGCGGGCGCCGCGAAGTGGGCGCGTAACGTCTTCCTCGTCTCGATCGTCTATCTGCCGGTGCTCTTCACCGTCATGGTCCTCGACGGTCGCGCATGACCCTCGAACAGCTTCATCCCGCTATCAATGCGGCGCTGAACCTCACCTGCTTCTGCCTCCTCATTGCCGGCCGCATGGCCATCGCACGGGGTGACACCGCGCTGCACAAGAAGCGGATGCTCGCGGCGTTCACCGCCTCGACGGTGTTCCTGGTCTCGTACCTGATCCGCTTCGCGACCACGGGAGCGCACAAGTACCCGGGCGCCGGCTGGGACAAGACGCTCTACCTGATCATTCTCTTCAGCCACATGGTGCTGGCCGTCGTGCTCGTGCCCTTCGTGATCGGCGCGCTCCGCAACGCGCTCAAGGGCAACTTCGAGCGGCACAAGAAGCTCGTGCAGGTCACGTTTCCGATGTGGATGTACGTCTCGGTGACGGGCGTGATCGTCTACCTGATGCTGTATCACCTCGGCCCGGTTCTCAATCCGACCTGAGCGACCGCGCTCGACACGTCGGCGAGCTCGAGGCAAACGGCCGTTAGCTCGGCCCACTCCGCGATCCGGGCATCGATCGCGGCCGGTGACATGTCCACGTGGGGAAGGACCTCCAGTCCGAGCCCACTAACCTCCGACAGCGCGCATAGCCGGCGCTCGACCGCCGCCGGCGACATATCGATCACGACGTCGTATCCAGCCGTGCGAGGTCCGGCCCGCACGTGTCAGGCCGGCACGTAGGTTCCGTGAAAGGTGATCGGCACGTGGTGATCGAACCACGCGCGGGCCACCGGACCATCGGGGATGCGTGCGGCGTCGTAGACGGCCGCAAAGGCGCGGTCGCGGGTGTGGCCGAGCGCGACGAGGTGGCCGTCGACGAAGAGGGGCTCGCTGATGACCGCGGTGGCCTCGAGCGTGTGGCTGGTGACCACACCGGTGGTCGTGTCGATCGCGCCGATCGAGCGCAGGCCGTCGAGCGCGACGAACGCGCGCGTGTGGGCACGGCCCTCGGCGCCTGGCTCGAGCGTGGGGAACTCGCATCCCCGGTCGGACAGCGGCTCGGACCGGAACGTCTTGGCGCGGAGATCGATCACCGCGCGGTGGTAGTGGGCCTGGTCGTAGTCGCGCGCGGTCTTCGTGCCAGGCGCCTCGGCCATTTCGTTGAAGGACCGAAAGCCCGCGTAGCGCACGTAGTCGACGACGAGCTCCGAGCCGCGATCGAACGCGTTCGCGAAGTGCCACTGGTAGAAGGCGTCGACGGAGAAGCGGACGGGGTGGCCCGGATCCGCGATCGGGATGCAGAGGATCTCCGTGCCGAGCTCGGGCTTCCACTGGAACAGCTGATCGAAGCGACCGACCTGCACGAGCATGCGCGGGACGTTCACGCGTACCGGCGAGACGAAGAAGATGAGGTGCGTATCGGTGGCGATGAAGTCGTGGAGCATCGGCGGGCCGGCCAGCGGCACGCTGCCGAGGTGACGCGCGGCGCCGGTATCGGGCAGCTCGTAGAGCTCGAGGAGAGTCTGCCGGCCGTAGGTGAGCCCGAAGTTGTAGGAGGCCTTGCGGCTCTCGACGCGGTGCGGGTGCGCGGAGAAGAAGGACCGCACGACCCCACCGAGATCCGTCTCGCCGACCGTGGCGAGATCGAGCGGGTTCACCTCCGTCGGCTTGCCGGCCTCCATGAGCGCGAAGAGGCGGCCCTGCCACGCCATCACCGACGTGTTCGCGGTGTTCTTGCCGCGGCCTCGGACCGCGTTGCGGATCCGACGATGCCACGGCGCGGCCATGCCGTAGAGGGACGTGCCCGCGGCCCGCTCCTCCCGGAGCCCCGTGGTCTGATGCAGCTTCGAGGCTCCCTGCGCCCGGCCACCATCGAAGCGAATCGCGGTGATCGCACCGTCACCCTCGAAGGGATGATCGTAGCGGCGACCGAACTGACCGAACTGCCCCGGGCCGTTGCGATAGAGCGTGCCGCGCAGATTCGCGGGGAGCGTGCCCTCGATCTCGAGCGGTTCGAACCCATGCTCGCGCGCCAGGTCCTTCGACCAGAGCTGATGCAGGAGCTGGACATCGGCGCCGGCCGGGACGGGCATCTTGATAGCTGCGACCATGTGAACGTTGTAAACATTCAGCGGCCGCCCCGCAAGCACAAAGTGAACGCTGTAAACATCGTGTGGTACGCTGACGGCGCGGATGCCGGCCAAGCGGTCGTATCACCACGGAAACCTCCGGGAGGCCCTCGTCGCCGCGGCGCTGAAGGAGCTCGCCGCCGAGGGCCTCGAGAAGTTCTCCCTGCGCAACGTGGCGCGGCGCGCGAAGGTGTCCGCACCGGCGGTATACCGGCACTTCACGGACAAGGACGACCTCATCGTGGCCGTCGCGCTCGAGTGCGCCGAACGCATGAATGCCGCGATGGCCGCCGCGATCGCGGCCGCGCCCGCCGACCCACTCGAAGGCTTTCGCGAGGTGGGCATCGCCATCGTGTCGTTTGCCGTGGCGCATCCCGAGCACTACCGCGTCATCTCGCTGCCCGATCTCGCCGCCCGCACCCCGGTCGCACACCGTGAGCAGGAACGCGCCTGGTACGAGGCGCAGAAGCTCGCCCTCGCCGAGGCCCAGCGCCGCGGCCTCATCTCGGATGTTCCGCTCGATGATCTGCTCCTCACCGCAGACTCCGCGATCAACGGCCTCGCTCGCTCGATCATCGACGGCAAGCTCGGGGCGGTCGACGAGGCGCGCGCGAAGGACCTCGCCATCCGCGTCACGCATGTCCTCGGGTACGGGTTCACGCCGCGGGCCACGCCGCCGCGCGATCCGCGGGCGTAGGCTCCGACTCGCGATGGGTCAGAGTCCGAGCTGCTTCGCGACGATCACCTTCATGATCTCGTTCGTGCCGGCGTAGATGCGCTGCACGCGAGCGTCCATGAAGGCGCGCGTCACCGGGTACTCGAGCATGTAGCCGTAGCCGCCGAAGAACTGGAGGCACGTGTCGATGACCTCCTGCGAGGTGTCGGTGACCCAGAACTTGGCCATCGAGCACTCCTTCACCAGCTGCTTGCCGGCCACGTGCTCGGCCACGACCTTGTCGACGTAGGCGCGGCCGACCTCGACCTTCGCGAGCGCCTCGACGAGCTTGAACTGCGTGTTCTGGAACTTCGAGATGGGCTTGCCGAACGCCTTGCGCTCCTTCGTGTACGCGATGGTGTCGGCGAGGACCTGCTCGCTCACCGCCTGCGCGCCGATCGCGACGCACAGGCGCTCCTGCTGCAGCTTCTGCATGAGCATCATGAAGCCGGCGCCCTCGGGTCCGAGTCGGTTCGTCGCGGGGATGCGGCAGCCCTCGAAGAACATCTCGGACGTGTCCTGGGACGCCATGCCCATCTTGTGGAGGCGCTTGCCACGCGCGAAGCCGGGCCGGTTGGCCTCGACAACGAACAGCGAGATGCCGCGGTGCGCGTTCGCCGGATCGGGGTCGGTCTTCGCGGCGACCACGACGAGGTCACACAGCTGGCCGTTCGAGATGAACGTCTTCGCGCCGTCGAGGATGTAGTCGTCGCCGTCCTTCTTCGCGGTCGTGGCGATGCCGGCGACGTCGCTGCCGGTGCCGGGCTCGGTCATGGCGAGGGCGGTGACGAATTCGCCGGAGGCGCAGCCGGGCAGCCACTTGTGTCGCTGCTCGTCGGTGCCGAACGACTCGATGTAGGGGACGATGATGTCGGAGTGCAGGCTCATCGCGAAGCCGCTCTCGTAGGCGCGCG
>LNFM01008601.1_pt1 | contig 15324 bp, 9 predicted proteins | sample 596031 | NCBI WGS metagenome assembly LNFM01 (sample SAMN04254537, study PRJNA301005) | activated carbon metagenome | isolation source: dual media filters at the Ann Arbor, Michigan drinking water treatment plant | place: USA: Ann Arbor | reverse complement strand
CCGACCAGCTTGCCCGTGAGCCGGAAGAGCACCAGCGGTCCGCTCAACCACACGGCCTGGAGCGAGAACTCGCAGGAGGCCCCGGCCACCAGCAGCAGCACCACGATGAGTGGATGCTGCACCCGCTGGAGGTCGCTGCGTACCACGCGGTCGGCCTCACCAGGGAGCCAGACCCACAGCAGGCCGGCCATCAGCCCCGCGAGCAGCGGCGACAGACCGAGAAAAGACGAGGTACCGCCAATGAGCGCCACCGTCCCGGCGATGAACACATGGCGCTCGGCGCGCGAGTGGGCGCGCTCGAAGAGCAGCCAGCCCGCGGTGCCGACGGCGATGCCGAGGACGAGCGTGCGGAACAGCCAGGCCACCGCCACCCAGATGTGCATGGGCGCCGAGCTGCCCAGCATGACCACCACCACCCCGCTCACCACGATGGGCAGCACATCGTCCAGATCGGCGATGCGTAGGGCCATGGCATGCGCTGGAGAGCCCTCATCCGCACCGCCGGCCGACGAGACCGAGGCGCACAACCCCAATGTCACGGCGACCAGCGCGTACGACAGCACGAAGGGCATCCGCCATGACGTCAGCAGGATCAGGAACGCGCCTCCGACGATGAGCAGGGTGACGCCGGCCTCGAGGCTCGCGGCCGTGAACAGCCGCCGGTCGTGAGGGCCACGCAGGTCGAGCGCCAGACCCGCGAACACGCCGAGGACGGCCAGCGCGACGGCGACGACGGCATCGAGGTAGGCGAGGGCCGTCGGGTTCAGCACGTTGGTGAAGGAGGGCCCGAGCGCCGCGCCGATCGGCACGAAGAGCACGGCGGGCGCCAGCACGGGCGTCAGGCCCAGCACGGCCCGCGTGCGCAGCGGCCGCAGCCAGGGCAGCCCGCTGGCCGACGGGGCCGGGATCGCGGCGTCGAGGGCGTCGGGACCGCCGACCTCGCGCCAGTCTTCGTGGCGACTCATCGCTGCAGGGCCACCAGACGGGGCTCCCCGTCGCGTTCGACCGACAGGAACAGGGCGCCGCCGGCCGGCAGCTTCGTGAAGGCGGCCGTGATGTCGTCAGGCGCGGGCGTCCGCGCGCGGCCCAGGCCCACCACCAGGTCACCGGCGCGCAGGCCGCACGCCTCGGCGATCGACCCGGCCTGGACGCGCAGGACCTCGCTGCCCGTGCCGGCCACGCCACGCAGCGTCAGACCCAGCGTCCGTTCGGCCGTCGTCGCCGCGCGAGCCGCAGGCGCAGGCGTCGTGGCGGCCGTCGGCCTGGCGCGCACGGTGACGGGCACGCTGAGGAAGACGCCCTCGCGGCGCAGGGTGAGGGTCAGGGACGTGCCGGGCGCGGTGCGCGACACGCGCAGGCGCAAGGCGTCGGGCGATCGGATCGGCTGCCCGTTGACCGCCGTGATGACATCTCCCGGCGCGATGGTCTGCGCCGCCGGGCTCTCCGTGTCGACGGCCGCGACGACGGCCCCGAACGACGCGCCGGTGGCCCTGGCCAGCGCCTGATCGAGGGGCTGGGTCGCGACGCCGATGTCGCCTGTCGTGGTGACGGCGCCGCGCAGCAGCTGATCCACCGAGGCGAGCACCACGTCGGCCGGGATGAGCGCGGGTGCCCCGTCGGTGGCCGTGACCATCCCGGCGAAGCGCCCGTCGAGCGTGAAGACCGGCGCGCCGATGTCGGCCGCGGCCCCCCGCCCGAGCGTGAGCAGCGGCGTGTCCCACCGCGGATCGCCGACTCCGTCGCTGCGGCCGACGAACACCGGGCGGACGGACGTGCCGGCACCCGTCGCCTCGGCCACGGCGAGGTACCCCGGCGCGGGCAGCGGCTGCTGACCTTCGCGGATGCTCAGCATGGGGGCGGTCTGCGGTGGCACTCGCACCAGGGCGAAGCCGCGGACGGCATCGCGGGCCAGGACGGTGACGGGCCCCGGTACGCCGATGACCCCCTCCACGACGGTGCCTTCCGGCACCAGCACCACGGCCGCGTCGTCGCGCACGCGGAGTGCGGGTAGCAGCCGGGAGTCACGGGAGGTGGGCGAGAGGGCGGTGGCGGCGCCGGCCGGGCCGCTCGTCCGCACGGCCAGCAGCGAGCCGTTGACGCGGCTCGTCAGCTCGCGCACGGCGAGGGACAGGTCGTCGAAGGCCGCGCGGGCGGCCAGGCGGGCCAGTGGCTGGGCGGCCGCGCCGTCCCGCGCGTCGGTCGAGGCGTCCGGAAAGCGGAAGCGGGACAGCACGAGCAACACGACCAGCGACACGCCGATCGTCGCCGCAAGGAGGCGGGATTCTCGCGAGAAACCGGACCTCCCGGCAGACGTCATGGCCGAAGGTATATCACTTCGGCTGGTGCGCGAAGGCATCGGGATGCAGCGCGCGGGCGAGGGCCTCCGCGGCCTGGCCGAGGCGCGGCCCCGGCACCACCATCTGGTCGCCCGTGAGCGCCAGGACGCGGCCCTGCCTCACGGCCGGCACGCCCGGCAAGGCCAGCCAGGGCGACGGCGACTCGGCGACCCGGGTCTCGGCCCGCAACTCGACGATGACCTCCGGGGCGCGGGCGAGGAGCAGTTCACTCGTGGCCTGGATGTTCTCGCGCGCGACGTCGCCGAACACGTTGTCGGCCCCCGCGACGTCGAGCAGCTCATGGAGGAACCCCACGCCGCCGCTGGCCCACACGTGCCGGATCGACCCCGGCTCACGCCCAAACACCAGGAGCGTCCGTGGCCGCGGCTGTCCTTCGACGCGCATCCGGATCCCGGTCAGCTGCGCGCGGAGGACCTGCGCCGCCGCCCGGCCGGCGTCACCACGCCCCACGCGCGTGGCGACCGCCTCGAACGTCTCCAGCGTGTCGCCGATGCCGCCATGGCGATACGTGAACGTCGCGATGTTGGCACGCGCCAACTGCTCGTGCAGGGCCGTCTGCGACCCGTAGGTCACCACGAGGTCGGGTTTCAGCGACAGGATGCGCTCGAGGTCGGGATCGAGCAGGGCCCCGACACGTGGCCGCGTCGCGACCTCGGCGGGGTGCTTGTCGTAGCTGCTCACGCCCACGACCTGTGGCCCGGCGCCGACGGCGAACAGCATCTCGGTCACGGCCGGGACGAGCGACACCACGCGCGGCCCGGCCGTCGCGGCCTCCGCCGTCGCCCTGGCGTCCTCGCGCGGCCGACATGCCCCGACGAAGACAAGCAGCACGAGCAGGAGCGTCCCGAGGGTAGGGCCCGTTCTCCGAACGGGCCGTCGCCCGGCGCTACGGGCTGACGATGACGGCCGGCTCGGAGAGCCGGCCCTACCCGGGGCGAGCGTCATGTCTTTCGGATCAGCAGCCACAGGAAGAACGGTGCCCCCACCACCGCGGTCACGACGCCCACCGGCAGTTCGACGGGCGACAGCACGAGGCGCGCGAGGGCGTCGCACGCCATCAGGAAGGCGGCGCCGAACAGCGCCGAGGCCGGCATCACGATGCGGTGGTCGGCGCCGACCAGCAGGCGCACGAGGTGGGGCACGATGATGCCGACAAAGCCGATCGGGCCGGCCAGCGAGACGGCCACGCCGGTCGCCAGCGACGCCGCGAAGAAGGCGAGGCGCTGCACGCCGAGCACGGGCACGCCGCGCGATCCGGCCTGCTCGGCACCGAGGGCCAGGGCGTTGAGGCTGCGGGGCAGCCACGCGAACGCCACTGCCGCCGGGAGCAGGAGCCCCATCGCGATGACGAGGGGCCGATAGCCGGCGACGTCGAGATCCCCCATCAGCCAGCGCATCGTCCGCATCGTCTCCGTGAAGTCGGAGAGGTACTGCACCAGGAGGATCAGCGCGGAGAAGAAGGCGTTGAGCGTGACGCCGGCCAGCAGCAGCACGTCGGTCGAGAAGCCGCGATGCCGCACCTGCGCGAGCGCGTAGACGATGGCGACGGCACCGAGGGCGCCCGCCAGGCTGGCGAGGGGCACCGACGTCAGGGCGCCACCGGTCCAGGTGGGCAGGAAGGTCAGGGCGAGCATGGCACCGAGCGCGGACCCCGAGGAGACGCCCAGGGTGAAGGGCGTGGCCAGGGGGTTGCGCAACAACGCCTGCATCACGACGCCGGCGACGGCGAGCGTGGCGCCCACGAGGCCTGCAGCCAGCACGCGAGGCAGGCGGGCGATGAAGAAGATCTGCGCGTCGAGGTTGTCGGCGAACGGGCGCGTGCGGTCGAGCACGGCCCGCAGATCGAGCGGGGTCGAGCCCACGAGGGGGGCGCCCACGATGGCCGCCAGCAACAGGGTGCCGAACAGCCCGTAGATGCGCCAGGCCTGGCGGCGGCGGCCGGCGGCGGCCTGTGCGGCGGCGCGCGGGTCGTGCGGATCCCACGCGGCGGTCCGGACCACACCCGACTCCGCCGGCGCCCTCACCGACGCGCTCCGTGCATGGCGAGGACCGGGGTCGGTGCGCGTCGCCCGCGGTCGCCGACGAGCGAGGCGGGCACCAGCGACACCGAGCCGTCCGGGTGCGTCATGCGGTCGACGCGCACGCCATAGAGCGCATGCAGGTGCGCCGGCGTGAGCGTCTCCTCGGTGGGACCGTCGGCGAGCACCCGGCCGTCCTGCAGCAGCACGACGCGGTCGCAGACCTGCCAGGCGAACTGCAGATCGTGCGTCGTCACCAGGAGGGTCAGGCCGCGATCGTCGGCCAGACGCCGCAGGAGTTGCGCGACTTCGATCTGGTAGTGGAGGTCGAGCGCCGCGGTCGGCTCGTCGAGCACCAGCAGGCGCCCTTCGTCGCGCGTGTCTTCCTCGAACTGCGCCAGCGCGCTGGCGATGACGACCCGCTGCTTCTCGCCACCGCTCAACGTGTCGAAGTGACGGCACTCGAGGTCCGCCGTGCCGGTGGCCGCCAGTGCCCGACGCACCGCCAGCAGGTCGAGCGCGGTCTCGAACCCGAACGGTCCGAGATGGGCGTAGCGCCCCATCAGCGCGAGGTCCAGCACGGTGTAGTCGAACACCGGGTGGATCTCCTGGGGCACGACCGCGAGGCGGCGGGCGAGCCCGCGCTTGGGGATGCTCTCGATCGGCGCGCCGTCGAGCCGCACCTCACCGCTCGTCGGCCGCAGCGCCCCCGAGAGCATCCGCAACAGCGTCGTCTTGCCCGAGCCGTTCGGGCCGAGCACGCCGGTGATGCCACCGCGGGCCACGTCGAGTGACACGCCGTGCAGCACGGTGGCCCGGCCGAACCGGCAGGTCAGGTCAGCGGCTCGAAGCAAGTCGCACTCCGACCATCACGCTGCGTCCGAGTGATGGGAAGCCGAAGATCTCCTCGTAGTCCGTGTCGAGGAGGTTGAGGGCACGGCCGAAGATCTCGACCTGGTCGAGCAGACGCAGCGAGACGCCGGCGTCCGCGGTGGTGAAGCCCGGGTTGGTGAAGATACCGGCGTTGGCGCCGAAGCTCGGGTCGATGTCGCGCACGTCGCCGCGGTTGTCGATGCGGAGGAAGGCGCTGACGCGTCCGACGTGCAGGAGCACGTCGGCGAAGCCGGCAAGCTCGGGCCGCCGCAGCAGCGCGTCGCCGACCAGGAACGGGGCGGGCGCGTCGGCGAAGCCGTCATTGGCCAGAATCTCCGTCCGCTGGCCGACGAGGCCGCCGCGGATCGTCAGCGGAGCGACCGGACGGAACGACAGCGACGCCTCGACCCCTTCGCTGCGCGCGTTCGAGATGTTGTCGCTGCGGAACGCCGTCGTGCCCGCCACGCGCCCGACGGTGACGATCAGGTCGTCGTAGGCATTGCGGAAGTAGAGCGCGTCGGCGACCAGGCGACCGCCGAGCCAGCCGGTCTCGAGCCCCGCCTCGAGGCTGCGCGACGTCTCCGGCTTCAGCCCGGGGTTGTTGGTGAACGCGATCTCGAAGGCGCCGGGGGCACGCATCCCGGCGCCGTAGCCGCCGTGGAGGCGGGCCCACCAGGCCTCGCCACCCAGCGCGCGCCAGCTGACGGCCACGCGCGGATTGACCACCGAGATCGTGTCCTCGGCAAACGACGGCCGCGGGCTGAACACGGAGCGGTTGCCCTCGAGGGCGCTCCTGACGACCCGCTCGAAGCGGGCGCCGCCCTGGATCGACAGCTGGCCGACCTCGATGCGTCCCTCGCCGAAGACGCCGAGCTGCGACCGATCGACGGGGATCTCCTGGTTCTGCAGGCCGGTGATGAAGGCCGACGCGGCGCGCTCGACGGCCCATTCGCTGCCAGCCGTCCAGGAGACGCCCAGCCACGCGGCATCGACCTGGCCTCGCGCCGAGACCATGCGGTTGCCCGACGCCGTCGGCGTGTCGGGCGTGAAGGCACTGAGATAGGTGCTGTCGCGCCTGGCGTACGCCACGGCCCCGCGCGCCTGCACGGCCTGCGCCAGTCGCCAGGTGAGCGACGCGCCAGCGGCGACGGTCTCGTTGTCGTTGCGGGAGACGGTGTCGACGCCCGAGTAGGTGTCGTTCGGGTCGCTGCCGAACGGCCCGGGGACGCCGCGCTCGTTGCGGCCGGCGCGCAGCAGGCCGGTCAGCTGCCAGCGATCCCCCTCGTAGCCGAGGCTGGCCATGGCATCGGTGCGACGGTAGTCGTCGTTGCTGACCGTCTCGCCGGTGCCCGGCGCCGTGCCGGTGAACCCGTCGGACGTCAGCTGCTCGGCCCCGCCACCCCAGCGCAGGCGTCCCGCGCTGCCGTTGGCCGATCCGTTGGCGCGCCAGGTGCCGAAACTGCCGGCCTCGAAGACCCCAGCGGCGCGCAGGGGGCCGCCCCGTCGCGTCACGAGCTGCACGACGCCCCCCACGGCGTCGGATCCGTACACCGCACTCTGCGGGCCGCGGACCACTTCGACGCGGTCGAGGTCGAACAGCGGCAGGTGCGCGGCGTCGTAGCTGCCGCCCATGTCGTTCAGGCGGATGCCGTCCACCATCACCAGCGTGAAGTCGCTCTCGCCTCCCCGCGGGAAGACCGACGTCACGGCGCCTCGGCCACCGCTGCGCGCGACGGTGAAGCCGGGCACGGACCGCAGGGCGTCCTGGACGCTCTCGAGCTGGCGGGTCCGGAGTTCGGCCTCATCCAGCACGGTGAGCGTGGCGCCACTGGCCGACCGGGTCAGGGGCACGAAGCCGGCCGACACGACGACCTGCTCGGCCAGGGCGGCGACCCCCATGGTCACGTCGGCCGAGGCGTCGGCGGCATCGCGCAGGGTGACCTGGCGGGGAGGGGCATCGAAGCCATCGGCGACGACCCGGAGGGTGTAGTCCCCCTCGGGCGCCTCGAGGACGAAGGTGCCAGACGGGGTCGTCCTGGTGGTCGCAACCGGTCCCGTGGGCCCTTCGAGGACGACCTTGGCGTTGACGATCGGATGACCGGGACTGCTGGAGACCGAGCCGCCGAGACGGGCCGCGAGGGCCGGCGTCGACAACAGGACCAGCAGCACCCCGGCCGCGGGCAGGGTGTGCGTGCGAAGCATTCGACCTCCTCGGCGTTTCCACGCGCCGACGCTGCGGCGCGAGATTGCGCCGACAGGCAGAGGACTTGCCCGATGGAAGGTTTCCTGACTCGGCGGGACAGAACGAGCGGTTTCTTCGCCTTCCCACAGCGCGATGGCTGCAGTGGCGGGGCCAGGCCATGGGGCCTGCCCTCGAGCGAAACCGGCTCACCGCGTCACAGTGGCGGGACCGTGTGGGATTCGCACCCAGCTTCCCTTCGACAACATCGGGTTGTCGCTGGCGAGGATAGCACCGGTTGGAGACTGGCCCGCAATTACCGATTGGTTCTGGCAGCGCCATGGACGCCGACCAGCAGCTTCGCTATCTCGACCGTACGCCCGTCCGCCTCGCGCGGCAGGCGCTCGCCGTGGTGGCGCTGGCCATCTTTCTGGGCTACCTGGTCTACCGGGCCCGCTTCACCCTGAACCCCGAGGCCCCCGTCTTCGCGATGGTGGTGTACCTGGCGGAGGTGCACGGGTTCCTGTCGCTGTTCTTCTATTTCTTCCAGACCTGGGCGCTCTGCCGCCGCGAGTGTCCGGCCCCGAGCGGCCGCTTCACGGTGGACGTGTTCATCACCACGTACAACGAGGACGTCCCCCTGCTGCGCCAGACGGCCCGCGCCGCCATGGCGATGCGCTATCCGCACCGGACCTACCTCTGTGACGATGGCCGGCGGCCGGCGGTGGAGGCCCTGGCCCGGGAACTGGGCTGCGGGTACATCACCCGCAACGACAACCGCCACGCCAAGGCCGGCAACTGGAACAACGCCTACGCGCAGACGAGCGGGGACCTGATCCTCACGCTCGACGCCGACCACGTGCCCCAGCCGCAGTTCCTGGAGCGGACGATCGGGTACTTCGAGGACCCGAAGGTGGCCCTGGTGCAGGTGCCGCAGCAGTACCACAACCTCGACTCGGTGCAGCACCAGGTCAACTGGGACGAGCGCCGCATGTACGGCGAGCAGGACGTCTTCTTCGACCTGGTCATGCCCGGCAAGGACTACTGGAATGCCGCGTTCTTCTGCGGCACCGGCGCCGTCCTGCGCCGCACGGCCCTCGAGGCGCATGGCGGGATCATCACCGGCAGCATCACCGAGGACATGCACACGGCCATCGTGCTGCACAGCGAAGGCTGGAAGTCGGTCTACGTCAACGAGATCCTCGTCACGGGGCTGGCGCCGACCGACGTCGCGTCGTTCCTCAAGCAGCGGCTGCGCTGGGCCGAAGGCAATCTCAAGATCATCTTCGACATCAACCCGCTGACGTGTCGCGGCCTGACCATCCCGCAGCGCATCGCGTACTTCGCCTCGATGTTCCACTGGACCGTCGGCGTGCCCAAGCTGGTGTACTACGCGGCACCGCCCTGGATGCTGGTGTCGGGCACGTTCCCCATCGCGCCCTTCGACTCGCAGCTGCTGACCATCTACCTGGCCAACCTGGCGGCGATGACACTGGCCTACAAGCTGACGAGTCGCGGCCGCGGCCGGCTGGTGATGGACGAGTTCTTCAACATGCTGAACACGTTCACGCTGCTGCAGGCCACGTGGCGGTTCCTGCTGCAGGGCCGCAAGGTCGGCGTGTTCGTCGTGACCAGCAAGAAGGGCGGCGGGACGTCCACGACGGCGGTGCTGCCGCACTTCGTGATGCTCCTGGCGTCGATGCTCGCGATCAACTGGAGCCTGATGGGCCTCGGCTTCGGCGTCACCGAGGACAGGTTCGGCGCCGGCATCGCCATCTTCTGGACCACCTACAACATGGCGCTCGTCGTCGCCGTGGTGCGTCTGGCCCTGCGTCCGGCGCAGAAGCGCGACACGTCGCGGTTCCGCGCCTGCGTCCCGGCCACGGCGGAATGGGGCGGCGTGACGCGCGTCGGCGCGACCTCCGACCTCAGCGAGGGGGGATGCCGCCTGCTCTGGCCCGAGCCGATCACGTCCGATGGGCCGCGGCATCTCGACCTCCAGTTGCCGGCGGGGCCCGTCCGTGTCGCCATCGACGTCGTCGCGACCCATCGCCGTACCGTCGATGGCTGGTACGCGCACGGGGTGCGGTTCGTCGATCCCTCTCCAGCCACCTGCGACGCGATCAGCGACGCCATCTTCGACACCGTCGTCCCCGAACTGCTGCACGGGTTGCGCCAGCCCCCGCTGCTCGTGCGCCTCGTCCGTGACACCTGGCGTGCGGCGCATCGTCGCCTGGCGCCACGCGCGTCGCGTCGTCCGCTGCGTCTGCCTGCCCGCCTGCGTGTCAGCGGCGCGCCCTGGTGGGTGACGACGCGCGACCTGAGTGCGAGCGGCGTGTCACTCGTCTCGCCTGTCTCGCTGCCCAAGGGGACGATGGTCTCGGTGGCCCTGCAGTTCGCCTCCGGCTCGCGTGAGCGTCGCGCGCAGGTGATCCGCGTGCGTGCCATCCAGTCGACCGGCCGCCAGGGCAATGCCTGGGATCTCGGCCTGCGGTTCGTCGAGGGCGTGAGCGTGACCGCCGGCGTGGACGACGATGCGCGGATGGCGGTGGCGTCGTGATGCGCCGCCTGCTGCTCCTGGTGCTGGCCGCCACCGTCCTCGAGTTCGCGGCGTTCCGCTACCTGCATCGCGACCTGTTCTCGATCGACGCGCCGGCCGCGGCGCAGGCGCCGGTGGCCGACACGCGCCAGCAGGCCGAGGCCGCGCTGGCACGACCGTATCTGTCGCGCCATCACGCCGAAGCGCTGGTGGCGGCCACCGATCGCCAGGGCCTGATCGACCTGCATGTGGCGGCGCTGGCCCGGTTGGTCCGGGACAACCCCGGCGACGTCTCCGTGATGCTCCGCTACGCCGACGGGCTCAGGCGCCAGGGCCGTCTCGACGAGGCGGCCCGCGTGTTCGCCCGCGTGGCGGAGGCGCCATGACCCGCGCGCGTCACCTCCTCGTCGCGGGACTGCTCGCCGGTCTCGTGTGCCCGCCCCCGATCGATGCCCAGCCTGCGCCGGCCTCGGCGTCGGCCGTGCAGCGAGCCGATGCGCTGATCGGGCTCGGCCGCGTCGCCGCGACCCGGCGACAGTGGCGCGAGGCCCACGAGCACTTCAGCGAGAGCGCGCGACTGCGTCCGCTCGACGTCGGGCAACAGGAAGAGCACTTCTGGATCGCCGTGCACGTCGATCGCGACACGGCGCTCCGGCTGGCGCGATCCCTGGCCGACCGGAAGGCGGCTTCCCGGGAGGTCTTCGTCCGCTGGATCGACCTGCTTGGCGACGACGAGGACGCGATCGGAGCCCTGCTGGCGGTGGCGGATGCCGCCGCGGCCGCCGTGCCGAATGACCCGGCCTGGACCCAGACGCGTGCCTCGGTGGCCGTGCGGGCCGAGCGCGCCGGCCAGACGGCCGTGGCCGGTCGTGCGTGGAGCGGGGTTCCCGCGGTCGACCGCGAGGCCCGTGCCGCCTGGCAGGCCTCCTTCCTGCGCGTGTCGGCGGCGCAGACCTCGCGTGCCGCGCTGGCCCCCGAGTTCGACCGTTACGTTGCGGCGCATCCGGCCGACGACGGCATGCGGGCGCTGGCAGTGGAGGCCTGGGCCGATGCCGGCCAGCCCCTGCGCGGACTGGATCTGCTGGGGCCACGGCTTGGCCGGACCGCGACGGCCGCCACACTGCGTCGCGCCGCCGATCTGGCGCGCCAGGGGCGCGCCGAGGGCCGGGCGCGCGCGCTGCTCGAACGCATGCACGCCTCCGGGGGGGCGACCGACCAGGACACCTGGACGTTGGCGGCGCTGCTGGCCGCCGAGCGCGACAGCGCCGCCCTCCGACGCCTGTTCGTGACCCATCCACCGACGCCAGCGCCATGCGCCGACCGCCTCATCGAGGTCGCCCTCGCGTCTGGAGACGACGAGGTCCTCGCGGATCTCGTCCCGGCGCTGCCGACCGACTGTCGGGCGTACGGCGAGGTGGCGCCTCGCGTCGCTCGCGTGCTGGTCGCCCGTGGCCGCGCCGACCTCGCGGCAACCTGGCTCGCCCCCATGGCGCGCGCCGGCACGCTCGATGACGCCGGACGCCTCGTGTATGCGCGGGCCCTCGCCGCACGCCGGGCGTGGCGCGACGTGGATGCCCTGCTGGCCGGGCTCGTGGTCGGCCGAGACGACGCGGTGGCGCGCCAGGCGGCCGACCTGGTGACGTGGGCGTGGCATGGCCTGGGGCGGTCGCGCCAAGCCTGGCAGCTGGCGACGCGTCTGCTGTCCCCCGAAGACGATGCGGTCGATGCCAGGGCCGGGTGGGCCGCCCTCGCCTGGGCGGCGGGCGACAGGGCGGCCGCAGTGCGCCTGGCCGATGCCGCGCTCGGGTCGGCGCGCGATGTCGACGCGCGCGCCGTGCGGGCCTCGATGGCCGCGGCCGACGGACAGCCGCGAGGCGTCCGGCGCTGGCTGGATCCCGTCAGCGCCGCCCTCACCGATCCCGGTCACGTCCTGCTCCTGGTGGATGCGATCGACGCGCTCGACGGACCGACAGCCGCCCGACGCGCGGCCGGGGCCTATCCCGCGATCGTGTCGCGCGACGCCACGCTGCTGGCCCGCCGCTCGGTCTGGGCCGCGGCGTCCGGCGAGGTCGAGGCCGCGGCTGCCGATGCGGCCCTGGTGCGCGCCCTCGACGCCGGCATGGCCGATCGGCTCGACGTGTCGCTCGCGGTCATGGCCGACGACGGCCTCGCGGCCTGGGCGGCCGTGACCAGGGCCAGCACGGCCGACGTCGCCGCGGCGCCGCACGTCTGGGCTCGCCTCCGGTTCGATGCCGCCATCGCGAGTCGACGCTGGGCCGACGCAGACGCCGCGCTCGAGGCCCTCGGTGCCGACTTGGACGACGGCGCACGCGCGCTGGCGACGGCTCGCCTGCACCTGGGCCGCGAGGGTGGACTGGACGACGGCGCCCGGTCGGCGCTGGCCCATCTGGTGGCGCAGGACCGCCATGTGCGTGCAGCCACCGTCCTGCTGGCGACAGACGACGTGGCACGGCGGGAGTACGCGGCGGCCCTCGGGCGGCTGCCCTGGTCGCTCGAGGCGCCCGGCGCCGGCGTCGCCGCCACCGACATCCGGATCCTGGCCGCCGAAGCGCTGCTCGGTCTCGAGCGCGCCGCGGACGTGGTCCGGATCGTCTCGAGTGGGGCCTCCGAACCGGCGGCTCTGCAGGTCCTGTGGGCCCGCGCGCAGATCGCCCTGGGACACGGGGCGACCGCTCGCGCACGCCTCGAGACCCTGGCCGTGACGCGCGGACGCGCCGATGCGGCCCTGGCCCTTGCCGACCTCATCGAGACGTCCGAGGCCCGCCTCGCGATCCTCGCCGAGGCGCATGCCCGTCACCCGGACCATCGCGATCTGCACCTGCGGTACGCCGAGGCGCTGCGTCTCACGGGCGACACGACCGCGGCGCGCGCCGAGGCCTCCGCCGTGCTGCGTCAGGTGCCATCGTCGCGCGAGGCGTGGCGCGTGGTGGTGGCCAGTGCCGCCACGGCCCGGTCGGCGACGCTGGTCGACGAGCTCCGGCAGGCGCGCGAGGCACTGGGGGCTGGGCCTGACGTGTCGCTGCTGCTTGCCGAGGCCGTGGCGCAGGCGCCGCAGGTGAGCGATGCCGGCGTCGACCTCGTGGTGTCCTGGTTCGCCGAGGTCCCCGAGAGCCACGTCATCAGGGCCTGGCGCGTCCAGGCGGCGCTCGGCGTGGCGGCTGGTCGGTGGCCCCTGGCGCAGGAAGCGATTGGCCGCCTCGAGACGCTCGTGCCGCCCTCCGATACGTCCGTACTGCGCCTGCGCGCCGACGTGACGGCCTGGAGCGGCGCCCATGCCGCGGCCGTGCCCCTGTTCGCGGCCTACCTCGCACGGGAGCCGGCCGATGCGGCCGCGTGGCGACAGTACGCCCGGCTGCTCACCTGGCGCGACGACCGGATCGGCGCGGAGCAGGCGTATGCGCGTGCTCAGGCGCTGACGCCCGTCCCCGGCGTCGATGCGGAGGCGCGGACGCGGCTGGCGATCCTCAGGCGTGACTGGCCGGCGGCCGTTGGGGCCGCGGCGGCGTGGCGGAGCCACGAGCCGGCCACGCTCGATGCGCTGGTGGATCTGGCGCTGGCCCTGGAGCAGTCCGGCGACGTGGCCGGGGCGACCCGGGCCTACGACGAACTGGCCCGCTGGCCCAGCCTGCCCGATACCGTGCGCCGCACGCTGGCGGCGTTCGAGTGGCGCCGCGCGCCGCACGGCGTCGGCGGGGTCGAGATCGACCATGCGGAAGGCTTCGAGGGCCAGCGCCTGCTCGAGCGGCGCGAGACGGCCGCGACGGCAGACGCGTCGGTGACGCACGCCGGCACGGTGCGCGTCTTCGGTCGCCTCGGCCAGGGGCGACTCGACACCGGCGTGGACGATCCGGCCTATCTGCAGGGGCAGGCCGGGATTCGCACCTGGCTCGCCCGCGGCATCACGGCCGAGGCCCGTGTGGGGACGACCCGGCTCGGGGGCAACGACGCAATGCTCGGTGGCTTGCGCGTCGCCGGTCCCGTGGCGCGGCATGTGGCGGTGGAGGCGAGTGTGGCCCGGCAGCCCTTCTGGGAGAACGCCGCCACCGTGGCCGCTGGCCAGCAGGCCTGGACGACCGGGGTGCGCGTCAGGACGCTGGGGACGGGCGCCTGGGATGCCAGTGTGGGCGCCGACTACAGCGCGCTGTCCGACGGGCTCGGCCGCCGGCAGATGGATGCGTCAGTGGGCCGTACCACCAACCGCGGGCCCCGGCAGGTCGAACTGCGGGCGTCGGCATTCCTGTTCGGCTTCAGTGAGCCGACGGGCGCATACTTCTCGCCGTCGGCGTTCGGCCGACTGGACCTGGAAGCGGCCGTCCAGCAGTGGTGCGGGCAGGGCGCGGCCGTGCGCGATGGGCGGTTCGCCCTGCGCGGACGGCTGGGATCCGGGGTGGACACCAACGGCGTCCCCTACGTGCTGGCTGGCGGCGGACTCGTCGTGCCGATCACGGGGCCCTTCGCCGTTGCCGCCGAGGGACGCTGGACCTCGTCGCGGGTCTACCGGGCCTGGTCCGGCATCGCCGGAGTCCAGGTGGGGACGAGCCGGGACGCGGTCCCTGGCCGGACCCGATGACGCGGCCGGGCGTCATATGTGAGGCAGCGGGACCTTTCGAGGAGCCGTCGCAAAGCCCATCAGTTGCGGCGGCTTGGCCAATTGGCATAACATTCCCGTTTCGTGCGTCCGGTGGCACTGTGGCCTCCGGACCCTACAGCCGTCAACGAGGAGCGCATGAGCAAGAGTTCCACGGTGACCGTCCGCGAGACGCCAGTCGCGGAGGTGACGACCGTTTCCGCCGGTGCCTTGAAGATTCACGGCGAGACCTTCGTCATCGAAACCGACGAGCGTGTCGATGTGGTGGATCTGACCGAACGCATCATGGAGCTCGTCCGGGGCCTCAACGTCCGGGAAGGCATCGTCAGCCTGTGGTCGCTGCATACCACGTGCACGGTGTTCATCAACGAGTTCCAGACCGCGCTCCTGTCCGACATCACGCGTTTTCTCGAGAAGATGGTCGCCCGCGATGACGCCTGGGTGCACAACGACCCGGATCACAGCGACTGCGATCGGATGAACGCCGACAGCCACCTGCGGGCCCTCCTGCTGGGGCACAGCCTCACGCTGCAGATCAGCGGCGGGGACGTGGTGCTCGGCCAGTGGCAGCGCATCCTGATGGGCGAGCTCGATGGCCCCCGTTCGCGCACCTTGCGCGTTCAGGTGTGGGGCATCGCCTGATCGGCTGACCACCATGCGCACCCGCCTGCGCGCAGCCGGGTTGCTCGACATCGCCGACACCCTCGACGCCCGGCAGCGCCTCTCTGCCGAGGACGGGCTCCGCCTGT
>LNFM01008599.1_pt1 | contig 15325 bp, 13 predicted proteins | sample 596031 | NCBI WGS metagenome assembly LNFM01 (sample SAMN04254537, study PRJNA301005) | activated carbon metagenome | isolation source: dual media filters at the Ann Arbor, Michigan drinking water treatment plant | place: USA: Ann Arbor | reverse complement strand
TATCCGGTGAAGTCCATCCTGTTCATGGTGCCGCAGGCCGCCGGCGGTTCCACCGACACCCTCGCGCGCCTGATCGGCCAGCGGCTGGGCGATGCACTCGGCGTGACGGTGGTGATCGAGAACCGTCCCGGTGCCAACGGCATCATCGGTACCGAGGCGGCGCTCAAGGCCGCGCCCAACGGCGGCACGCTGGTGGTGAGCGGCACCGGCATCATGGCGATCAACCCGGCGCTGTATCCGAAGCTCTCGTACGATCCGGTGCGCAACTTCGCGCCGGTGGCCAACTTCGGTTACTCGACCAGCGTGCTGGTCGCGCATCCCTCGCTGCCGGTGAAGACCATCGCCGACGTGATCGCACTGGCGAAGAAGAAACCCGGCGCGATCAAGTACGCCTCGGCCGGCGTCGGCAGCTCTCCGCACCTGTCGGCGGCGCTGTTCCAGCACATGTCGGGCGTGGACATCCTGCACGTACCGTACAAGGGCAGCACGCCCGGGGTCACCGCCACGATCACCGGCGAGACCGAGATCATGTTCACCGGCGTCGCCTCGGCGCTGTCGTTCATCAAGGGCGGGCGCCTGCGTCCGATCTCGATCAACGGGCCGCGGCGCAGCCCCGCGCTGCCGACCACGCCGACCGCCGGCGAGTCGGGCCTGCCCGGCTTCGAGGCCGATTTCTGGATCGGCCTGTTCGCACCGGCCGGCGTGCCGCGGCCGCTGATCACCCGGCTCAACACCGAGGTGAACCGCATCCTCACCGCCGACGGCATGCGCGAGCGGCTGGGCGACCTGGGCGTGGATGCGGTGCCGGGGACGCCGGAGCAGTTCGGGGAACTGCTGGCGAAGGACATCGAGCGGTGGGCGAAGGCGGTGCGGGCGGCGGGATTGAAGGGGGAGTAGGGCACTGAGCGCCTACCGCCCCGCCTCCGCCGTCAGCGCCTCATCCAGGAAGTCCAGGCGATCCTGCCCCCAGTAGAGGACGTCGCGGTACACATACGTCGGGGTGCCGAAGCACCCGCGTTCGATCGCCTCGCGGTGGCTGGCCTCCCAGGCCGCGTAGTTCTCGGGCGTCTCCTGCATCGCGAGCAGGCGCTCGCCATCGAGGCCGACCGCGTTGGCGACCGCGACACGCACCGCGGGGTCCTTCACGTCGCGTTCCTCCGCCCAGAGGGCATGCAGCAACGCATGCGACAGCGGCAGGGCGTTCAGGCCGAGGCGGGTCGCCGCGACGACCATGCGCGCCGGCAGCGTCGAATCGGTCGGGTAATGCTTCGGCCGCAGCACCAGCGGCATGTCCAGTCGCCTGCGCCAGCGGTCGAGCTCGACCTCGTGGTAACGCTGCCGTGCGTCGGGCCGCGTGCGCAGCGGGACGCCGCCGTTCTCGGGCAGGATCGTCGTCGGCCGCAGTTCGACATGCAGGTCGTGCTTCTCGACCAGTGCATGCAGCTTCGGCCCGCCGAGGTAGGCCCAGGGCGAGGACAGCGAGTGGTAGTAGTGGAGTACACGCTTCGCCATGGGGATTCGCGCCGTCTGCGCGCCTCGGGTCGCTATACTGAGGAGTCTAGTACAGGCCGTGGAGGTGTGGGATGGATGCTGAACCGGATGCGACGGCGGGCGCGGCTTCACGGCTGCCCGGGGCCTCGACGCGCGGCCGGCCGATGGCCACCACCCTCGCGCTCTGCGTGCTCGCCTTCGGCGCTGCGCACCCGGGCCTTGCGCGTGCGCAGTCGCCGGCTGCGGGCGCCAACTGGCCGGAGCGGCCGATCCGCCTGGTGGTGCCGTTCGCCGCCGGTGGTGCCCTCGACGTCGTCGGCCGCATCCTGGGACAGAAGCTCACCGAGGCGCTGGGCCGCGCGGTGGTGATCGACAACCGGCTCGGCGCTGCAGGCAACATCGGCGCGGAGTTCGTCGCGCGCGCGCCTGCCGACGGCTACACGCTGCTGATGTCGTCGGTCACTTCGCAGGCGATCAGCATGACCCTGCTCGCGAAGCCCCCGTACGATTTCGTGCGCGACTATGCGCCGGTGGCCCTGGTCGGCTCCGCGCCGCTCGCGCTGATCGTGCATGCATCGCTGCCCGTGAAGTCGGTGAAGGACTTCATCGCACTCGCGCGGGCGCGCCCCGGCGAGCTCAACTACTTCTCGTCCGGCACCGGCACCGGCACCCACCTCGGCGGTGCGCTGTTCGACCAGCTCGCGGGCGTGCGCACGACGCATGTCCCGTACAAGGGCGGCGCGCTGGGCATCAACGACCTGCTGTCCGGGCAGATCCACTTCTCGTTCTCCACCATCGGCACCGCGATGCCGTATGTCGAAGCCGGACGCATCCGGCTGCTCGCGGTAGGTTCGACGAAGCGCTACTCGGGGCTGCCGAACGTGCCCACGGTGGCGGAGTCCGGCGTGAAGGGCTACGAGGCCGAACAGTGGTACGGCGTCGTCGCGCCGGCGGGCACGCCGCCGGCCATCGTGCAGCGGCTTGCCGGCGAACTGAAGTCGACCATGGCGCTGTCCGACGTGCGCGAACGCTTCCTGCAGCAGGGGGTCGAGCCGGCCTTCCTCGGGCCGGAGCCGTTCGGCCAGTACATCAAGGCGTCGGTCGACAAGTTCGGCCGGATCGTGAAGGCGATCGGCCTCAAGCCCGAGTAGGAAACGACGTCGACCCATCGACGCAGCCCGTTGCACCCTGGAGGAAAACCATGCGTCATCTCGCGATCGCCACCCTTGCCGTCGTCCTGCCGCTCACCGACGCGGCCGCACAATCCTTCCCTGCCAAGCCCCTGCGCATGGTGGTACCCACGGCACCCAGCGGCTCCGCCGACATCATGGGCCGCCTTGCCGCCGAGCACCTGCAGAAGCGCCTGGGCCAGCCGGTCGTGGTCGAGAACCGCCCCGGCGCGGGACAGACCATCGCCACCAACACGGTCGCACGCAGCGAGCCGGACGGCTACACGCTGCTGCTGGTGACGGTGAGCTATGTCATCAACCCGGCGATCTATCCGAAGCTGCCCTACGATCCGAACACGGATCTCACCGGTGTCGCGATGATCGGCCGGGGCCCGCTGCTGGTGGCGGTGCATCCGTCGCTGCCGGTGCGCTCGGTGAAGGACCTGATCGCGCTGGGACGCGCCCGGGCGGGCAAGCTCGACTTCGGCAGTGCGGGTGCCGGCACCATCCCGCACCTGGCCGCGGAGCTGTTCGTGAGCTACGCCAAGGTGCCGATGGTGCACGTGCCCTACAAGGGCATCGCGCCCGCGGTGGCGGCCGCGGTCGCGGGCGAGGTGCCGGTCGTGTTCTCCAGCACGCCTGCCGTTGCACCGATGATCAAGGCGCAGCGGCTGCGTGCGCTCGCGGTCACCACCGCGAAGCGCGCGGCGTTCATGCCCGAACTGCCCACGGTGGCGGAAGGCGGCGTGCCCGGCTATGACGTGGCGACCTGGTGGGGCGTGCTGGCGCCGGCGAAGACGCCCGTGCCCATCGTCAATCGGCTCAACGACGAGCTGCGCAAGGGCATGGCGTCCGACGAGGCCACCAGCGTGATCATCGCCAACGGCGCGGTGCCGGAGGTGCAGATGATGCCGGAGCAGTTCAACGCGCTGCTGACCTCGGAGATCGCGGCCTGGAAGAAGATCGTCCAGGCGCGCAACATCAAGGCGGACTGACCAGGCCCAGTGCCTGCAGCATGCCGGCAGTGAAGCTGCGTTCGTCGTCGAGGAACGACTGCAGCCCGCTGCCGGTGATGAAGTGGTCCGTCCAGTCATGGACGGCCAGTTCGTCCTGCCAGCGTGCGTCCGCCACGGCCGTGCGCAGCACGTGCGTCCAGTACGCGAGGGGCCCTGCGCCGATGCCCGGCGCGCCGAGCACGCCGCGCCACTGTCCGATGACGCAGGGCACGGCGGACTCGGTCCATGTCGGTGCGCCTGCGAACACGCCCGACAGGCGCATGGGCGACGAGACCACCAGCGTGCGCACCGTGCCGGCCTCGATCGCCCTGCGTGCGCTGACCGCGGAGATCACGCCGAGCTGCGCATTGCCGGCCGCCACGTCGTCCACCGCATGGGGCGCAGACTCGAACACACGCAGGTCGAGCCTGCGCGGATCGGCGCCCACGTGCGTGAGCAGCTGGCCCATGGCGATGTGGCTGGTGCTGCCGATGGCCGTCGCCAGGGAGATCCTGATCGCGCCGGGGTCTGCCGCGAGCAGCGCGAGCAGCGCGCCTGCGTCGCGGATGGGAGAATCGGCCGGCACGATGAAGGCAAGGTACTCGGTGAACAGGTTCGCCACCGGCGTCAGCGCTGCATGGTCGAACTCGCCGACGCCGAGGATGCGATTGCTCATCAGCGGCGGTGCGCTGATCGACAGCACATGCGCATCGCCTGCCCGGGCGCGCAGCGCATCCCATGCATGGCCGCCGCCGTTGCCCGGCAGGTTGGTGACCTTCATCGGCACATCCAGCAGCTTCGCCGACTCGAGGATGCGCACCAGGGTGCGCGCGGGGCGATCCTGGCCACCGCCGGGTGGCGTGCCGACGATGAACTCGACGTCGCGGGTGGGGCGCCAGGCGGGCGCCGGGTTCGGGGCATCCGGCATCATCGCTATTCCGGCTTGATCCCGATCGCCTTGACCACCTTGGCCCACCGCGCGATTTCCTCGCGCACGAAGCGGGCGAACTCATCGGGTGAACTGGGCGCCACGTCGGCCCCGAGTGCGGTGAGCTTGCTGGTGATGTCGCGGTTCCTCAGCACTTTCGCCGACTCGCTGCTCAGTCGACCGACGATGCCCGCGGGTGTCCCCGCGGGCGCGAACAGGCCGAACCACAGCGTGACGTTGTAGCCGGGCACCCCGGATTCGGAAACCGTGGGCACGTCCGGGAGCTGCGCCGCGCGCTTTTCGCCGGTGACCGCGATCGCACGCAGCCGCCCCGACTGGACATGCGGAAGCGCGCCGGGGAAGCCCAGCGACGCGAGCTGGATGTGCCCGGCGATGAGGTCGCCGGCGACGGCGCCTGCCCCCTTGTACGGCACGAACGTCATCTGGATGCCGAGCAGCTCCATGCCGAGATGGTTCGGCGAGCCGCTGTTTGCGCCGTAGGCAAGTTCGCCCGGCCGCGCCTTGCCCAGGGCCAGCAGGTCCTTCACCGACTTCACCCGCAGGGACGGATGCACGGCAAGGATGCTGGGGAACACCGCGCCCTGGGTGACGGCGGCCAGGTCCTTCGCCATGTCATAGGACAGCTTCTGGTACAGGCTCATGCCCACGGCCTGCGGCGACCCGGCGATGAGCAGCGTATGTCCGTCGGCCGTCGACTTCGCGACCAGCTCCGCGCCGATATGGCCGCCGCCACCCGACCGGTTCTCGACGATCACCGGCCGGCCCAGGCTTTCGCCCAGTCCCGGGGCGAGGAAGCGCGCAAGCACGTCGGCCGATCCGCCCGGTGCCAGGGGCACGATCAGGCGGACGGGCCGCGTCGGGTAGTCCTGCGCCGCAGCCGCGAGCGGCAGCGCGGCGAGCGCGTACATCGCAACGCGATCGAGTGTCTTCACGGTCTCCTCCTGTCTGGGCTTGCGTCGATCTGGGCCGACGTCCGTGGGGCCTGGGTGCTGCCGGGGCGTTGCTTCAGCCGATCGGCATCAGTCGAAATCGTAGACCTGGCGCGGGTTGTCGAGCAGGATCCTGCGCTGCTGCACCGGGTCGTCGGTCCACAGCGACAGCACGTCGAGCAGGTCGCCGTCGTTGGGCATCACGAAGTTGGCGGGCATGTGCCCCGGCACGGCAGGATGTGGCCAGTCGCTGCCCCATACGGCACGCTCTGGCGCCGCGGCGATCAGCGCCTTGGCGAACGGCACCACATCGGACCAGGGATACGGCAGTTCGGACAGCCGGTAGGGCGCGGAGAGCTTCACCCAGAACCGGCCCTCGCGCATGAGCTCGAGCAGGGCGACGAAGCCGGGGTGCGTGACGCCGGCGTCCGCCGGGATGTGGCCCATGTGGTCGAACACGACATCCACCGGAAGCCTGCGCAGGCGCGGCGCGATCTCGGGCAGGTTGCGCGAGTCGACGTGCAGCTGCACATGCCACTTGAATGCGCTGACGCGGGCCGCGATCGTCTCGAGGTCCTCGAGCACGAGCCCGCTCTTCGCGAACAGGTTGACGCGCACGCCCCGGAAGCCCGCCTTGTGCAGGCGGTCGAGTTCCTGCTCGGGCACGTCGGTCGGCACCACCGCGACGCCGCGCCATGCACCCTTCATCTCGACCAGCGTATCGAGCTGGCGTTCGTTGTCCATCCCGTAGACGCTGGGGGTGACCAGGACGGCACGCTCGATGCCCAGGGTCGCCAGCAAGGCGCGGTACTGCGCGAGGGTGACGTCCGGCGGCGTGAACAGGCGCTTGGGCGAGAACGGATAACGCGCCACCGGCCCGAAGATGTGCGCGTGGCAGTCGATCGCCCCGGGGGGCGCCTGCAGCTTCGGCTTGCGCGGCGACGCATCGGGGCCATCGCAGATCGGGATGCCGTCGGCATCGAGCGGGGCATTGCTCATCGGGGACCTCGCACAGTGATTTCGTAAGTCAGCGTAGCATAGCCAATCGTCAGACTACGCGCGACCGAGGACCCCATGGCGGACAAGCCACTCACCGGAAAGATCGATCCCCAGCGCATCGTGATGCGCGACATTCCCCGGCCCTCGCGGGCGGTGATCGAGGGTTTCCTTGCGCTCACCGATCTCGCGGGAACCGTGTCCGATGCGATGGACGAACTGGGCATCGATGCGGCCATCCCCGCGGGAGTGCTCCATCCGATGCTGCCCGGCGCGCGCATGGTGGGGCCGGCGGTCACCGTGCGCAACATCAGGCAGTCGGTGCCGCCGACGCTGGGTGCGATGGAGCGCAAGTCGAAGCAGGCCGACCTCGAGGCGCACAACCTGGCCGAGCCCGGCGACGTGATCGTGATCGAGGGTGCCGTCGACGTTTCCAGCCTCGGCGGCAATTCGTGCACCCTCGGCCACCGGCAGGGCGAGGCCGGCGCGATCATCGATGGCGCGACGCGCGACGTGGAGACCGCGCGGCGGCTGGGCTATCCGGTCTGGGCACGGGGGGTGAGCCTGGTCACCGGCAAGTGGCGGATGGAGACGGTCGCGATCAACGGCCCGGTGCAGATTGCGGGCGTGCCGGTGAATGCCGGCGACCTGGTGGTCGGCGACGACAATGGCGTGTGCATCGTGCCGCGCGGGCGCGTGGCCGAGGTGCTCGCACGTGCGCAGGCGCTGTCGGCCGCCGAGGACGAGCGTGCCCGCGATGTGGCCGCCGGGATGAGCATCCCCGAGGTCGCGAACAAGCCCTACTTCCGGAAGATCGGCGAGAACTGACCCGAGCCTGTCCCGCTTCAGGCAGGCATCAGTGCCTCTTCGTTCGCGCGCATGTAGTCGATGAACGCCTCCGGCGGCAGCGGCCGCGAGAACAGGAAGCCCTGGATCATGTCGCATTGCATGGCGACCAGTAGGTCGTGCTGCGCCGCGTCCTCGACGCCTTCCGCGACCACCCGCAGGCCGAGTGAACGCGCCAGCGAGATCACGCGCTCGACGATCGACTGCTGCCGCGCATCGCCCACCATGTTGCGGATGAACGCGCGATCCAGCTTGAGCACATCCGCGGGAAGTTCGGTCAGGTAGACCAGCGAGGAGTAGCCGGTCCCGAAGTCGTCCAGCGCGATCTTCACGCCAAGCTCGCGCAACCTGACCAGGGTCTCGCGCACGGCGCTGCCGGCGGCGACGGCGGACGACTCCAGGATCTCCAGTTCGAGCCGGGAGGCATCCAGGCCGTGGCGGGCCAGCACGCTGGCGACGCGATCGCAGAAATCGGCTTCGGCCAGGTCGGACGGTGCGACGTTCACCGAGACCGGGACCGGCCTGAATCCGGCAGCGTCCCAGGCCGCCAGCTGCGCGCAGGCCCGGTCGAGCACGAATCCGGTGAGCCAGGCATTCAGGCCGATGCCCTCGAGGACTGGCAGGAACATGGCCGGCGAAACCAGCCCGCGGGCCGGCGAGCGCCAGCGGATCAAGGCTTCCGCGCCCGCGACCTCGCCGCTGCCGGCCAGTACCTTGGGCTGGTAGAACAGCAGCAGCTCGTCGTTGGCGATGGCACGGCGCAGGTCCTGCGCCATGTCGAAGCGCCCGGTGACCGCACGGTTCATCGACTCCGAATAGAACTGGCAGTGGGGCCCGGCGGCATCCCGCGTTTCGTGCAGCGCCACCTCGGCGAGCTTGAGCAGGCCGTCGAACCCCTGCGCGTTGTCCGGGTAGAGGGAAATGCCGAGCCCGATCCGCTGGACGACTTCCTGCCCCGACAGCACCACCGGTGCGGTCAGCGACTGCGTGATGCGTTCGGCGATGGCATGCAGCGTCGCCATCACTTCGGCGTTCGCGAGGTCGTTCACCAGCATGGCGAATTCGTTGCCGCCGAGGCGGGCGACCGTGTCGTTCGGCCTGCGCAGCGCATCGAGCCGCCGCGCCGATTCGACCAGGAAGGCGTCCCCGGCGGTGGGCCCGAGCGCCTCGTTGATCTGCTTGAACTCGTGCAGGCTCACCAGCAGCAGGGCCACGACGGTGCCATCGCTCTCGGCGCGCATCAGCGCCTGCGACACCCGGTCGCGCAACAGCATGCGGTTGGGCAGGGCGGTCAGCGCATCGTAGTGCGACTGGCGGTGCAGCTTCTCTTCCCACTCCAGGCTGGAACTGGCCACCGCCATGCGGTCGGCAAGGCTGCGTCCGGCGTCGAGGATCGCATCGATGTCCTCGCTGTCGCCAGGCAGGGCGAGCACGAGCACGCTGTCGAGCCGGTCGTGCGCATGCACCGGGAACAGGAGGGTGCGGCGTGCGGCGGCATCCGTGCGCCCGGCGAGGCTCGCGTCGAGGTCCAGGGTGACCACCCGCCGCTCGCCTTCGATTTCGCCGGCGACACGCTGCATGGACGCCGCCGGCACGGGGTGCGCAGGCGGTGGCGCATCGCCCGGCCGCCAGGCCTGCCGGTAGGTCCCGCAGCCGTCGTCTTCGAGGCGCAGGATCCCGGCGCTGCCACAGGGGATGGCTTCGAGGATCCCACGCAGGATGATGTCGGCGACGGACGCCCGTTCGCTGGAGGTCAGTACCGCACGATCGAGTTCGGCCAGCAGCCGCAGCAGGTTGAACTGCCCCTCGAGGCTGGCCGACATCGCATTCAGTGTCTGTCCGAACAGCGCGAATTCATCGTCTCCCTTCACGTCCACGCGCGCGGTCAACTCACCGCGCGCCAGGCGCCGGACGCCGCCCATGAGGGCATCGAGCGGACGCGTGTGCCGCCCGATCAGGTTCGCCGAGGACGCGACCGCCAGCCCGACGGCGAGCAGCAACATCGCGCCGAAGGCCATCCGCAGGCGGTTCAGCGGTGCCGACAGCGCGAGGGCCGGCACCGTCATCAACACGCTGAAGCCCGTCCCGCCGAACCGGCCTTCCAGGTGCCCGTGCCAGACGCTGCCGAGGTGGCGCTCATCGCCGATGGACAGTTCGACCACTTCCCGGGCTTCCTGCATCGCCGACGAGAGGGGGGGAGGCACGAGGCCGGGGCTGCAGTGGAAGGGACGCTGTTGCCGGTCCAGCACGCAATAGGGCGCGTCGATCACGTCGCGCCGCCAGAGGGTGGTCGGATCCAGCCGACCGGCGATCACCGATCCGTCTTCCTGGCCGATCATCAGTACCGGTGCTGCGTCGGCGCGCAGACGCAGCGCCAGGCCATGCTGGGCCAGCGCCGCGCGCTCGCTGTCGTCGGGTATCGGCGCACCGTCCGTGCCGATCCTGCCGACCCATGTGAAGACGCCGGGCAATGCGGAGGCACCGCCCGCCGGTACGGTGCGCAGCAGGCCGACCCGGCGATCGATCTCGCCGACGAGTTCCATGCCCAGGGCCTTGCTTTCCTGGCGCAGCGTGCCGTGCGTCGTTTCCACCAGTTGCCTGTAAAGCCCGTGGTAGGCGAACACGGCGAGCCCGCCCATCGGCAGCAGTGCCGCCAGCAGGGACAACCCGAACAGTCTGCGGCCGAACCGCGATCGCAGGTGGAAGCGGAACATGCGCTCAGTGGTCCGTGGCGAGTCCGATGAATCCGCCGTTGCCCGCACGCACGATGTCGTCGCGCGATGCGGCCGCGGTGAGGGGCTTCTGGGAACGTCCGTCCCTGCCCATGCTGTACAGGTCGTAGTCGCTGTTCAGCGGCACCAGGTTCTTGTCCTTTCGCAACGCGCCCCGGTTGGGCGCCGGCAGTGTATTGATCGGCAGGTAGACATAGGGATTTCCCCAGGGATCCGGGGCGAAGCCACCCAGGTCGTCCAGCGACGCCGGGTAGCGGTCCTGATCCACGAAGAAGTTGTCGAGGGCGGTCGCGATCCGCCGGATGTCCTGGATCGCGATCGACCGCCTCACCTTCTCGAGGTACTCGGCGTACATGGGCATCGACAGGGCGGCCAGGGCACCGACGATCGCGATGACTGCCATCAGTTCGATCAGCGTGAAACCCGAACCCTGCGAACGCCGCGCTGCGATGAGCATTACTCCCTCTGGGGTGCCGCCTGGACTGCATGGCGGAAAGACTCCGCGTGATTGCGCTTAACGGCCCGATCGGAGGTTTCTTGAGCCGTGCAGGGCGCGGGTGGCAACCCGGGCGCCGAAGCGGGCGGATTCGCCAATTCGTCCCTGCGTCCGTCGTGGCACGGTGCACATGCTCTATCATGCGGACTGCTTCCGATCCGGGCCCGGCGGAAGCCTTCGCCGGCCTGACATGAGTCTCCAGCGCGACACCCGCCTCTTCCGCCGTTTCCCCACCCTGCCGATGATGCGCAACGCGGCGCGGCGGCGGCTGCCCCGTTTCGCGTTCGAATACCTGGACGGCGGCGCGGCCGAGGGCGCCGGCATCGACCGCAACTGGCGCGCGCTCGATGCGGTCGAGGTCATGCCGCGCTACGGCGTGTCGACGGCGCTGCCGCCGGTCGACACCGTGCTCTTCGGCCGCCGCTACGCCGGCCCGGTCGGCGTGGCGCCGATGGGCAGCCCGTCGATCGCGTTCCCGGGTGCCGACCGCATGCTCGCCGCCGCGGCCCAGGCAGCGCGCCTGCCCTATACGCTGAGCGCCGTGGGCGGCATGACGATCGAAGAGGCCGGTAGCCTCGCGCCGGACGTCTTCTGGTTCCAGCTGCCGAGGCTGTCCCCGGACGACCATCGCATCGGGCTCGACATGGCCAGCCGCGCCGAGGCGGCGGGCGCGCATGCGCTGATCCTCACGATGGATACGCCGGTGCGCACCACGCGTCCGCGCGAAGTGCGCAGCGGCGTCACCACGCCGTTCCGCGTCGACCTGCGGATGATGTTCGAGATCCTCGGTGCGCCATCATGGGCCTGGGCGATGCGCAGGCATGGCGTGCCGCGCTTCGCCAGCTTCCGCAAGTACGCACCGGCCGCCGGCCTGGCCGAGATGGCGGACTTCGTCGGCAGGCAGACGCCCGGCGCGTTCGACTGGGACGAGGTGGCGCTGTTCCGCGACCGGTGGAAGCGGCCGCTGCTGGTCAAGGGCATCCTGCATCCGCGCGATGCCGAGCGCGCACTGGCGATCGGCTGCGACGGCATCGTGGTGTCGAACCATGGCGGCAGGCAGGTCGACGCGCTGCCGCCTTCGATCGACGCGTTGCCGGCGATCGTGCGTACCGTGGGTGGCCGCGCCACGGTGCTGATGGATTCCGGCGTGCGCAGCGGGTCGGACGTGCTGCGCGCGGTGGCGCTCGGGGCCGATGCGGTGCTGGTCGGCAAGGCCTTCCTGTGGAGCGTCGGCGCGCTCGGTGCACGGGGCCCGCTGCATGCGATGGACCTGCTGCTCGACGAGACACGGGCTGCACTGGGGCAGGTCGGGGCATCCACGCTCGCCGCCGCGCGCGAGGCGGAGATCCGGCATCCGGGGGCGTACCCGTTCGCGCAGTAGCTGGCCCGCTACTCCTTCCCGGCGAGGCCCGCCGCCTCGATCATCGGCTTCCAGCGCGCGGACTCGCTGGCGACGAAGCGGTTGAACGCTTCCATGGTCATTGCCTCGGGCAGCAGGCCGTACTTGCTCAATGTCTTCTGCACCGCGGGTCGTGCGAGGAAGCTGGACATCTCTGCATTGAGGCGCTCGGCCACCGGCCGGGGGAAACCCGCCGGGCCCGACAGCGCGTACCAGGTCGAACTCACCAGCGACGGGTAGCCCAGTTCCCTGAACGTCGGTACGTCGGGGTAGTCGGACAACCGCTGTGCCGAGGTCACCGCGACCGGGAACAAGGTGCCGGACCGGATGAACGCGGAGGTCGACGCGGAGGTGAACGTGGAGAACACGACATGGCCGCCGGCGGCATCGGTGAGGCCTTGCGCGGTGCCGCGATAGGGTACGTGGGTGACGCTGACCTTCAGCGCCGCGCCGATCGCCTCGCCCATCACGTGCCCGTCGGACCCGACTCCCGCGGAGGCGTAGGTCAGTGGCTGGTTCACGGCCTTGCCGTGCTGGATGAATTCGGCGACCGTCCTGACCTTCGTGCTCGGGTGCACCGCAAGCATGACCGGCGCACCGGCGACATAGGCGATGTGGGTGAAGTCCTTGATCGGGTGGTACGGCGTCTTCGGCTGGATCACCGGGACCAGCGACATCGTCGTCACGTTCGTGATGCCCAGGGTGTAGCCATCCGGCTCGGCGCGCGCGATGGCCTGCGCGCCGATCGCCCCGCCGGCACCGGTCCGGTTCTCGACCACGAAGGGCTGCTTGAACGTGGTGGCCAGGTGGTCGGCGACGAAGCGCGCGACGATGTCCGCCGTGCCGCCGGCTCCGAAGGGGGCGATGATCCGGACCTGGCGCTGCGGCCAGTCCTGGGCCAGCGCGGCGGACGCAGGCAGCAGGGCCGCGGCGAGCATCGAAGCGAGGATTCGTTCCATGGCATCTCTACTTTCTCTCGTGGCGACCGGATGGCGCCTTGTTCAGATCAGGGACAACGCGTTTCCACGCAGCACCTGCTCGACCTCGGATTCCGAAAGCCCGCAGGCACGGACGTTCGCGACACCGCGCGCCATCTCGAACGACGGATAGTCGCTGCCGAAGACGAGGCGATCGACGCCCAGCACCTCTGCAGCCAGCCGTATGGCGCGTGGATCCCCGGAGGCGGTCTCGTAGTGGAAGCGCCGCAGTGCCTCGACCGGGGGTGGCATCCCGGCGCCGCGGTCTCCTGCATGCACCCGGCGCCAGTACTCTTCCAGTCGCTCGGTGAGGAAAGGCAGCACGCCGCCCAGGTTCGCCAGGATCACGCGCAGCCCGGGGCGCCTGTCGAGCGCACCCCCGTAGAGCAGCCGCAGGGCTGCCACGCTGATGTCCGTCTGGAAGCCGAAGGATCCGGTCAACCAGCCATGCGGCGCCAGGACGGCATCCAGGCTGGACGGATGATTCGGCAGCAGGAGCAGCGTCACCCCGAGCGAATCCACCCGGTCCAGGAACGGCGCCACTGAAGGATCGTCGACGAACACGCCGCCGGTCTGCACGGACACGCCCACGCCGCGGTGTCCGAGCCTGAGCACCGCATGTTCGAGCGCTTCGATCGCCGAGCCGATGTCCCGCATCGGGACCGAAGCGAACGGTACGAATCGCGTCGGATGCCGTGCCGACAGATCGGACAGCTCCTCGTTCGCTGCGCGGGCCACCTCGCGCCCCTCGGCGATTTCAAGGGCGTCGATGCCGCTGACGTTCTGCAGGCGGAGGATCTGGGTGTCGATGCCCGCGTCGTCCATCATCGCCAGCCGCGCCGCGATGTCGTTCTGCTCCGGCCGCAGCGGGCGACCGACCCCCGGCGCAGACCAGACGATCTCGCGCCCGTCGACCGTCTCGATGCGGGGGTAGGGCTTGCGCTGCCTCAGCCGATCCAGGAAGGCGCGCGGCTGGTAGTAGGCATGAAAATCGATGGCCACTTAGGTACCCTCCAGGGTCTGGATCCGACTGATCTCTATGCGAGGTTCAAGCATGACACCCGACGCCATTCGCAGGACCCAGTTCATCCTCGATACCACGTCGTCCGAAGGGGGCGTCGCGGTGGCGGTGCCGACGGTTCGCGTGGCAGTGCTGGCGGCGATCCGCAATCCGCTGGCTCATGCAGCCTCGGGAAGCCTGCAATCCCTGGTCGACCTCTCGCGCGAAGTCGCCGCACAGTGCCTGCCCAGGGCCATCGCGCTGCTGGGCGTGCCGTGCGATGCATACGGCAAGGGTGCGGTCGTGGGGACCGGCGGCGAACTGGAGCACGCTGCCGCGCTGCTGCACCCGGCGCTGGGCGCGCCGATGCGTGCGGCCATCGGTGGCGGAAAGGCGATCATCGGCGCGGCCGCCAAGGTCGGTGCGCCGGGTACGGTGATCGACGTGCCGATCAACCACAAGGACGACATCTGGTCGTTCGATCACCTCGACACCATGACGGTGGCCATGAACGATGCCCCGCGCCCGGACGAGATCCTGCTCGTGATGGTGTTCGCAAGTGGCGGTCGCATACGGGCGCGCGTGCAGCGCGCGCCGTGAACCGGGGCGGCAGGGGTCACCTAGTCGGCCTTTGCGCCCGAGTTCTGGACGACCTTCTCCCAGCGCGAGCCTTCGGCGCGGATGAACTTGAGGAAGTCTTCCGGCGACCCGGCAGCCGGTTCGGCACCGAGCGCCAGCAACCGCTCGCGCATGTCGGCGGTGGCCATGAACTTGAGGATCTCGGCGTTGAGGCGGGTGATGGCTGCGCCCGGGGTGCCCGCGGGCGCCAGCACGCCGAACCACGACGCGACCTCGTAGCCGGGACTCACCGTCTCTGCGATCGTCGGCACATCGGGGAGGAGCGCCGAGCGCTTCCCGCTCGTCACGGCCAGGGCCTGCAGCTTGCCCGCCTTCACCAGTGCGAGCGCCGATGGCATCAACTCGATCATGACCGGGATCTCCCCGGCCATCAGCGCGGACAGCGCAGGCCCGCTGCCTCTGTAGGCGATGTGTGCGACATCGAGCTTCAGCAGTGTCTTGAGCAGCTCCATCGAGAGATGGGTGGTGCTGCCGGCGCCGCCGGACGCATAGTTCATCTGCCCGGGCCGCTTGCGCGCGAGCGCCACCAGCTCCTGCGCCGACTTCACCGGCAGGGAAGGGTGCACCAGCATGATCAACGGCACGTTGGCGACCAGCGAGATGGGCGCGAAATCCTTCACCGGGTCGTAGCCGATGCGCTTGTACAGCCACTGGTTGATCGCCTGCGTCGACGCGTTTCCAAGCAGCAGGGTAGACCCGTCGGGCGG
>LNFM01008598.1_pt1 | contig 15325 bp, 13 predicted proteins | sample 596031 | NCBI WGS metagenome assembly LNFM01 (sample SAMN04254537, study PRJNA301005) | activated carbon metagenome | isolation source: dual media filters at the Ann Arbor, Michigan drinking water treatment plant | place: USA: Ann Arbor | reverse complement strand
ATGGCCTTCGGAAACGACACCGATTCGTCCAGGTGCGCATAGAGCGTCTCGGGCGCACGCGGCAGGCCGGCCATCGCGTTGCGCCACCAGCTCGACCGGGCCACCGACAGTTCGAGGGACAGCCCGACCACGCGCGTCGGACGGCCGATGTATGCGCTGACCGCATCCAGCATGCCCAGCGAGCCGAACGCCCGGTTCAGGACCGCGATCAGCCGGCGCACCGTGCGTCCATGGTCGACGGACAGGTCGGTGCGTCGAAGCTGCCCGGCCTCCGCCGCCGCCTCGAACCTGGACACGTCGGCCGCGGCGATGGCGCGCAGTTCTGCGACCACCGGCTCGGGCAACCGTCCGAACACATGCCTGAGCGTGGCGAGGTCCATCGCTGCAGCATCCGCAGGCGCGGCGCCGAGCGCGAGGCGTCCCCGGGCCTGCGGCTGGGTGTACCAGGCGACCTCCTCCGTCGTCAGCCGGGTGCATTCAGCCGCGAGTTCGCCGACGAACGCGCGCTCGAGCGGGTCGGTGCACTGGGCTTCCATCCCGGCGAACACCGCGTCGAGTGCATGCCTTGCCTGGCGCTCGAGGCGCTGGCGGGCGGACGCGTCGAGCGTGGCGCCGAAACGGCGCAGTGCCAGGTAGGCGATGTCGAAGTCGGCGAGCGAAGACTGCGCCACGTCGAACATCGGCGCATCGAAGCGGAACGCCGGATGCGAGTCGTAGTTCTGCTCGAGCAGTTGCGAGACGGGCATGGCAGGCGGTAACCGGCAGGGGATCGTACGGTCAGGGACGGAGGGGAACGGCTGGGAACCCGGGCTCACGAGAGTAGGTTGCGCGCAAAGGTGCTGAAGGACGGCAGGGTCGCGAAGCGCCGGAACGCCTCGAGCAGCCGCGCGTCCGAGTAGGGTTGCACGTTGGACGCGCGCCACAGTTCGACGAAACCGTCGCGCAGTTCGCACTCCAGTTCGGAACCCTCGTGATTGTGCATGTAGTAGAACGCCAGCGCTTCGCGCCGCATGGCTTCCTGCGACATCGGCACGACCCGGGCGGTGCGCAGCAGCGCCTGGTACTCGGAAAGGCTGCGTGCGGTCCGGCAGAAGCCGAACGCATGATGGGGATGGCGGGCACAGGCGATGCTCGGCACGCCGAGGTAGGCCAGTTCGTGCGCGACGGTCCCGTAGACGGTCACGCCGCAGGCGATCCCGGCGCGCGCAAGCCGGGTATTGGTGGCATCCGCCGTCAACCAGCGGGCCGAGGGATGGGCCGTGCGGAACGCTGCGACGGCGCGGTCGCTGTCGACGATCTGGTTGGGATGCGGCTTGAGGAAGCAGGGGATGCCGGCCGCGTCGAGCGTCTCCACGGTCACCGACAGCCAGCGCCAGAAGTCGGTGAACACCAGGTCCTGGAACACGTGCGGGCTGTCGTAGAAATCGTGCAGGAACACGACCACCGCGCCAGCGAGCCCTTCGGGCAGTTCGGCCTCGGAATGCGCGTAGGCCGACCGGCGCATGTAGCTGGTGGCGGCATCGACGGTGCCCGCGAGCCGCGACTCCAGGCCCGCACGGGCCTGTTCCAGGCAGGCCTGCGGGTCGGCCAGACGGGCGAACCCGCGCGCATAGTCGGACGCATCGCGCGTATGGAACGGGTCGTCGAGCGCCAGGCGCTTGCCGAAACGCCCCAGGTTGCCGAACGACCAGACAGGGACGCCTTGTGCCAGCGCGACCCGTGCGGGGACGCCGTGCGCCAGGTAGCTGGCATACGAGGTCAGGTAGACGCGCGGACGAACCTGCGCGAACCATGTGCTGGCATGACGCACCGCGCGTATCGACGCACGCAGCAGGTCGAGGACGAACGGATCGGCCGCGTCGAAGCTCGGCGACGGCCGCAACCGCAGGTAGGAATCGATCAGCAGGTCGGCCAGTTCGATGCCGTCGACCTGCAAGGTCGGACAGTCGGGCATGGCACGCAGCCGGGCCCACAGTTCCTCGGCGAGGCGCCGTTCCCCGGCCAGGCCGCTCGGAGACACCGGGTCGGCGAGGCGGCAACCCACGCCCTCGACCAGGTTTCCATACGCCCGGATCCACGGCCAGTCGCGCAGCCGGGCGGCCAGCGCACCGCGGGCCGCCCGCGCGGCCCATCCGCGCCCCATCGCACCGGAGCCGGCGATCGCCACCAGCCGCGCATCGCTCAGCCCGTGCTCGCGCATGCGCGCCACGAGCGCACCGAACAGCAGCACGTAGAAGCGGTCGTACACGAGCTGCACCGCCGCCGGCGTGCCAGGCAGCGCCTCGGTAGGTGCATCGGGCCGTGCCCGGCGCGCAGCGATCAGGTCGAACGTGGCCGGCGCCAGTGGCGGATCCGCCGTGAAGGCGGAACGGATACGGCTCGACCACCGACCGCGGCGCGTGTCTTCAGGTCGAGGCAAGACCCGTCCCCATGCGCAGGCACGCCGATCTCCAGCCAGCCGGGGCGATGCTCACCCCAGCAGATCCCATGTCAGCGCATCGCCGCGCCGCGCGGCCTTCCGCACGGTGCGGCCGAGGACCCTCGACCAGTCGCCGCTGGAGAGTTCGCCCCCCGGACGAATGGCCCGCACGTTCTGCCGGGTGATCACGTCGCCCGGGGCCAGGTCGGCGACGACCCGCAGGCCGCGGCGATAGATCAGCGACCGTCGTTCGGACGCGCTCGGTCCGTAGGCCACGTGCCCGATCGACTGCCATGCGCGTTCGGTCTCGACCACCAGCGAGGCCATCTCGGCGGGCTCGAGCGAGAACGCGGCGTCCACCCCGCCTTCCGCGCGGGACAGCGTGAAGTGCTTCTCGACCACGGTCGCGCCGAACGCCACTGCAGCCACGGCGACGCCCACGCCCATCGTGTGGTCCGACAGCCCGACCTCGCAGCCGAACAGGGCGCGCATGTGCGGGATCGTCGCCACGTTGCTGTGCTCGGGCGTCGCCGGGTAGGAGCTCGTGCACTTGAGCAGGACCAGGTCGCGGCAACCCGCGCCGCGGGCCGCCTCGACCGCGCGCTCGAGGTCCGCCACCGACGCCATGCCGGTCGAGACCAGCATCGGCTTGCCGGTCGACGCAACCCGGCGGATCAGTTCGAGGTCGGTGTTCTCGAACGAAGCGATCTTGTAGAAGGGCGCGTCGATCGATTCGAGGAAGTCGACGGCCGTGTCGTCGAACGGCGTGCTGAAGGCGAGAAGCCCGCGTTGCGCCGCGCGTTCGAAGATCGGCCGGTGCCATTCCCACGGCGTGTGCGCATCCTCGTACAGGGAATGCAGCGTGGTCCCGTGCCACAGGTTCTCCTTGTCCGTGACCAGGAAGTCGCCCTCGGCGAGGTCCAGCGTCATGGTGTCCGCGGTGAACGTCTGGATCTTCAGCGCATGTGCACCCGCTGCCGCGGCTGCGTCGACGATGCTCAGCGATCGTTCGAGCGAATGGTTGTGGTTGCCGGACATCTCCGCGATGATGAACGGGGGCGCGTCCCGTCCGATCCGGCGCCCGGCGATCTCGAATCCGGTGTCCGCAGCCATCGTCAGATCCTCAGGAAATTGAGCAGCACGTAAAGCGACGGATCGTACACATTGGGCTGCCGTTCGTAGTCCAGGAAAAGCGCCGCATCCGCGATGTTCCACGACACGTGGCCGAGCAGCAGCATCGCCATCAGCGTGTCGCTGGCTGCGATGCGAAGGAACGGCCCGGTGGCTGGCGCCGCCGCGGCATCCGCAACGGGCTGCGCCTGCCCGGCGGCTTCATGCCGCAGGTCGATCACGAACCGCCGCCCGCTCGTGCGCCAGTCGAGCACGATCCGCCAGTCGGGAAAGTCCTGCCGCCGCACCTGCTGATGCCAGAGGCGCGCCCGCGCATATTCGACCAGGCGCTCGGCCGGGACCGACGGCGAGAAGGTGACCTTCTCGTGGTCGTAGACCGCGCCGGCGAGTTCGCCGGACACGTAGGCGTCACGGTCCGCCTCGGAAAACATGCGGTAGGGCTCGTCGGGCGACACCGTCCCGTCCTGCAGGTCGAAGCGCTGGCCCGGGTTGAGCAGCACCAGGCGCCGGGCCAGCCCCGCCTTCTCCATCGGTCCGCGCACCACGCCGGCGGATGCGGCATGCGAGACGAAGCGGTTCAGGTACCCGCGGCTGCCGCCGACCACGTACTGGTCCGCGAACGGCATCACCCAGCGCGCGTTGATCGTGCCCGCGGCCGCGACGAACCCGGCCACGCGGCCGGCGAGGATCCGCTCGCATTCGGCGGCCTTCTGGTCGTCGGTGAGGTTCAGGTAGCACCCGGGATAGCCGGAGCCACCGGAATACGGCAGCAGCGCGAGGTCGATCTCGGGGTACTGCGCCGCGAGGTAGGCCAGCCCCGACGCATGCAGCTGGCAGTCGTTCGCGTTGAACACGGTCACCCCGCCCCAGCGCACGACCAGTTGCGAGTCGATGATGTAGGACATCTCGTTGGCCGGATCGGCCTCGATCATGTCGACGTGGAGGTCCGGCGCGACCTGCAGCCCCTTGCGCGGCGGCACCAGGTGGATGCGGCGGAAATCGAAGCCGTGGCTCTTCAGGAACGCCAGCACGAAATTCGGCTGGCGGTCCATGATGATCACCTCCGCATCGCGGTTCAGGTGCCGGAGGGTGCCCGCGGAACAGTGGTCTTCATGGATGTGCGAGATGTAGATGTAGTCGACCCGGCCCAGCGACTCGACCGTGGCCGCCGCCGGGGGCCAGTGGAACCACGAACCATGGAAGATGCCGTCATCCAGCCAGGGATCGAACAGCATGCGCCGGCCCTCGTGCTCGAGCACGGCCGTCGCGCCGCCCAGGTTGAGCATCTTCATGCAGCCGCCTCCGCCGGCATCGCATAGGCGATCACCTGGCGACCGAGCCCGGCCGCGGCCAGCGCCTGGTAGAAGGCCGAGATCGCATCGGCGTGCCCGGTGCTCCTGAGGTTGGCCTCGAACGCCATGCGCGACTGGTGGCAGGCCCGGCCGACCTCGCGTTCCCCGACGTAGTTCTGGCCCATCAGCAGGAACAGCTCCATCGGGAAGGACGCCTCTTCATGCGCGACGCGCATCGCGCTGCCTTCGATCAGCCGCCGAAGGGTCGCCGGATCGAAATAGTTGAGGTGCGCCGGCGGCGCCACCCACCACTGGCCGAGCCCGTGCAGCTTCTGCGCCGCGAGCTGGAAGGCATTGAACTCGTTGGGCACCTCGATCACCAGCACCCCACCGGGCGCGAGCAGCCGGGTGTTGATCTGCTGCAGCACCTGCACCGGATCCGCCAGGTGCTCGAGCACGTTCATGAGCATCACGACGTCGAACCGCCGTTCGCCGAACACGTCCATCCGGTCCATCCCGCCCTGCACGCACTCGATGCCGCACGAGCGCACGTAGTCGACCGCTTCGGGTGCCGGGTCGAACCCGGCGCAGCGTGCGCCGAGCGCCTGCAGGTACTTCAGCGTGAGCCCCCACCCGCAGCCGATGTCCAGCACCGTGGCGCCGGCGATCGGCTGCCCGCGCAGGGCTTCCAGCCTTGCGCAGATATCCGCCCGGTGGCCATCGTGGAAGGCCTGGTCGGCCTCCTGCACGTCGCGCGCCGAGTTGTTGAAGTAGCGGTACTGCCCGCTGTAGAACTCCTCGGCGTAGAACCGGGCGATCTCCTCGGGGCTGGGCGCGGGCTTGACCTGCAGGAACCCGAACTGGCCGTGCGGCTCGAGACGATACTGCGCCTTTTCATTCATGGTGCTTCCTCGGCAGGCCGGCACGCGGGCAATGGCGGCCTGATGTAGCTTCGGGCCGCCGCCCATCCGAGATGCGCCGCGACATCGATGATGGAGAGGTGGCTGATGAAGGGGACGCTCCCCCGTTGCGGATAGGGTGCCGGCGCGAAATCGTGCACGAGGAGCCTGATCGCGCAGTTCTGCGCGAATCGATCCTCGCGAAGATACCCCAACGCCCCGGGGGGCGTGACGTACTCGGTGGCGCCCAGCCGCTCGAGGATGCTGATCAGGCGGCCGGTCCGCGTGCCCGGGATGTCGAGCCGGCTCGAACGCAGCAGCGGGGTGCGGATGTCGAGCTGCGTGCGCAACGCATCGAGCAGGACGATGTTCAGGTCGGCAAGCGAGCACAGCGCGCGATCTTCAAGCGCGGCGACGGCCTCGCGCACCGGCGCGAAATGCGGATGCCGACCGTATGCCGCCGCCAGCGTGCCCAGGTGCTTGTGGCGCCAGGGCTGGTTGTCCGCGACGCGCACCTGCTCGATGGTCTCGCCGAGGAAGCCGCGCACGACGGGCACCGTCAGCCAGGACGCGGCCCCGCCGACCAGCAGCCGGTTGCGGTGCTGCCAGGACGATCGCTCGAACTGGGCGTCGTCGAGGTAGACGAAGCAGTCCACGCTGGCCATCAGGTGGAGGTAGCCCGCCCACGGCAGGTACGTCGGCTGCATGATCGCGCAACGCATGGCTCAGCGCGCGCGCCGCGCGATGCGCGGCGCGCCAGGCACGGGGGACGGGCGACGGCTGCTCATCGCAGGGCGCGCCATTCGTGCTCGAGGAGCGACCAGCGATGCTGGGTGAGGTATCGGTCACCGGCGCGGATCGCTTCGCGCTCGACGCCTTCGCGGACGAAGCCGGCGCTGCGATAGAGCGCCTCTGCGCGCAGGTTGTCCGGGAAGGTATGCAGCCATATGCGGTGCAGTCCGTGCGCCTCGAAGCCGTGCGCCAGCATCCCGGCCAGCGCCGCCCGGCCCAGGCCCGCGCCGCGCGCCGACGCCTCGCCGATGTAGATCTGGAAGTAGCCCGAGCGGTGCCTGGCGTCCAGCTTGAGCAGCGTGTTGCCGACATGCGCACCGCCGCCGTCGACGATCGCCAGCAGCAGCACGTCGCCGGCGGTGGCGAGCCACTGACGGTGGCCTTCGAGGGTGAGCGTCCGGCGCAGCCCGAACGAGGCGCGCAGGTCGTCCGAATTGAGCCAGCGCACGGTGGCCGCGTCCTGGTCGGGATGATGCGCGCGCAGTACGGTATCTGCGTTCATCGCGCCACCGCGCCTGCGTGCAAGCCCGCCTCGTCCGACAGGCCTGCGACGATGGCTGCCACGCGCGCCGCGCCCCGCCCGTCGACGGCATGGACCATCCGCTCGCGCATCGCGGCGAGCCCGCCGGCATCGCCGAGGAACGTGCGCAGGGCGGAGCGGAGCCCCGCCGGCGTGGCTGCAGCCACCGGCCCGAGGTCGGCGCACAGCCCGAGCGACGCCAGCACCTGCAGCACCGGCTGCTGGTTGGCTGCCGTCGCCAGCAGCGCCGACGGCAGCCCCAGGCAGGCGCGCTCCCACGTGGCGCCGCCGGGCGAGCCGACCGCCACCGAACAGGCGGCCATGTGCGCCGCCATGTCGGCGACCCGCGGCTGCCAGTCGACCCGCCCCGGAAAGGCCGAGGCCAGCGCGGACATCGCGGACGGATCGGCGGCGCCGGCAGCGGCCAGCACCACGTCGCCGTCGATCTCGAGCAGCGCGCTGCACAGCAGCGGCAGGGCCTGCAGGTGCCCGCCACCCCCGACGAACACATGCGCCCGGCGCACCTGCGGCCAGCGCGGCGCGCTGGCATGGCGGGTGGCGAACGCAGGTCGCAGCAGCGCGTGGGACGGGCCGAGCAGCAGCCGGGCATGCGCCGGAACCTGCGGAAGGTAGTCGGCGGCAGTGCGCCCCGGCCCGGGATCGAGCAGCAGGTCGCAGTCATGGGCGCGGTCGGCCAGGTCGTCGATCACGAGCAATCGACGCACGTGCGGGCGCACCGTCGACTCCCAGCGGGCATCGAGCCGGTAGTGATCCACGATGGCCCAGTCGGCATCGGGGGGCAGCCGGCCGAGGAAGGCCCTCGCGTCATCGACCGGGTCCTGCCCGGCCGATGCCTCGATGAGCAGCAGCGGATGTGCCGCGGCGGCGAAGGTCGCGGCGAGTTCCGGGTCGGGTCCGGCGGCCACGAAGCTGCAGTGCATGCCCATGGCCTGCAGCGCATCGGCCAGCACCAGGCAGCGCATCGCGTGCCCGGTGCCGGCCCGCGCGGACGCGTCGACACGGAAGACGGCGCGCATGTTCAGTCCACCGCGCCGCCGAGCGCCGCATGGAGCGCCTCGGCGAGCTGCCAGTCGTCTTCGGTGTCGATGTCGACCACGCGCATCCGCGGCAGGACCAGCGCGGCCGCGCCCTCGACCAGCGGCGAGCCGCCGCGCAGGAACGCAGCCGCCCGTCCCCAGCAGAACTGTCCTGCGTCGTGGAACGCCGGCGGGAGGTCCTGGGTGCGCCGCTGCGCCTGCGTCGGATCGAGCATCCGGGCCGTGCCCTCGGGCTCGATCACGAAGGCGCGCTGGATCGGATGCGGGTAGGCCACCGCGCCGAAGCAGAAGTCGCGGCCGCTGGTGCGCATCAGTGCAAGCGCATCCGCCAGCGCCGCCGGCTCGAGCAGCACCGCGGCGGGATAGAGGCAGCAGACGAACTCGGGCGCCTCGCCGTGCTCGACCAGCCACTGCACGGCATGGCGCACGACCGGGATCGTGCCGGTGAAATCGTCCGACAGTTCGGCCGGGCGCATGAAAGGCACGCGCGCACCTGCGGCCGTGGCCACCGTTGCGATCTGCGCATCATCGGTGGACACCAGGATCGCGTCGAAGCAGCCGCTGCCGCGCGCGGTGTGGATCGCCCGCTCGATCAGCGGCCTGCCGGCGAACGCCCGGACGTTCTTGCGCGGGATCCGCTTGCTGCCTCCCCGCGCCGGGATCACCGCGACGTTCATCGCGCGCGGCCCCGGATCAACCCGCACCGAAGGCGGCCACCGCAGCCGCGACCCGGTCGACGTCGTCGGCGGTGTGGCCGATCGAGATCGGCAGGCTGAGCTCGGTGGCGTGCAGCAGGTCGGAGATCGGCCAGTCGCCCGACAGCACGCCCGCCATCGCCTGCTGCCGGTACGGCGGGATCGGGTAGTGCACCTCGGTGCGGATGCCGTGGGCCAGCAGGTGCTCGCGCAGCGCATCGCGTCGCCGATGCCGGACGCCGAAGATGTGGAACACGTCGAATTCGTCCGCCCGCCGCCGCGGCAGCACGAGCGCCCCGCGCTCGGCCAACGGCGCCAGTGCGTCGAAGTAGCGCTCGGCGAGCGCACGCTTGTGGGCAGTGATGGCATCGAGCGCGCGCAGCTTCACCCGCAGCATCGCGGCCTGGATCTCGTCGAGGCGGGAGTTGGCGCCCGGATAGACGTTCACGTACTTCTGCATCGACCCGTAGTTGCGCATGTGCCGCAGGCGGTCGGCCAGCGCCGCGTCATCGGTGACCACCGCACCGGCGTCACCGACGGCACCCAGGTTCTTCGTCGGATAGAAGCTGAAGCAGCCGGCATCGCCGAACGTGCCGGTGGTTCGGCCCTGGAGCTTGGCGCCATGCGACTGGGCGCAGTCCTCGACCAGCCGCAGGCCATGCTCGCGCGCGAAGGCGCCGATCTCGTCCATGCGGCAGGCCTTGCCGAACAGGTGCGTCACGCAGACCGCCCGCACGCCGGATGCCATCGCCGCGCGAAGGCGGGCCGGGTCGGTGTTGAACGTTTCCGGGTCCGGCTCGACCAGGACCGGCACCAGCCCGGCCCGCAGGATGGCGAGGATCGTCGCGATGTAGCTGTTCGAGGCCACCAGCACGCCCGAGCCGCGCGGCAGTTCGAGCGCCTCGAACGACAGCTCGAGCGCATCGAGGCCGTTGGCCACGCCGACACAGTGGCGTGCGCCGATCCAGGCTGCGAACTCCTGCTCGAACGCGCGCACTTCCTCGCCCAGGACGTACCAGCCGCCGCGGATCACGCGCGTGGCCGCCGCCTGCATCTCGTCGATGAACCCGGCATTCGAACGGGCCAGCTGCTCGTACTCGATGATCGGCGCCGCGCCGCCCGCGGGACGGTCAGTCATACGGCTCATCGATGTAGTCCGCGCGGTCGTAGGGCTGGGAGGACATCACCAGCAGGATCGAGCCCGGGCCGAAGGTCATGGTGTGCCAGTGGCGGGGTTCGACCAGCAGGCAGCGCGCCGGGGAATCGAGGACGATGTCGCCCCGCGCGGTACCGTCGTTCATGAACACGCTGACGCTGCCGTGGACGGCGACCAGCGCCTGCCGGCATTGCCGGTGGCGGTGCCCGCCGCGGGTCTGGCCATCGGACCCGTAGATCCAGTAGGTGCGCACGGGCTTGAACGGCAGGGCCCCGTCGAGCACCGTCAGCGCCCCGCGCGAATCGCTGAACGTGGGCAGTTCGATAAGGGTGCACTGGATCATCGGAGGGCCTGCAGAGGGGGACCGGCGGACCGCCGCCAGTCAGAACAGCGTCTGGTAGCCGGAGCGCCGGGTCAGGCAGCCCACCACCTGCGCCTGCTCGGCTTCCGTCAGGCCGGGGAAGATCGGCAGGCTGATCGCCTCGCGGTAGTACGCCTCCGAGGCGGGATAGTCCGCGATCGAATGACCCAGTCGCTGGTAGTAGGGCTGGCGATAGACCGGAATGTAGTGGAGGTTGACGCCGATGCCGTCGCTGCGCAGCCGCTCGAAGACTTCGCGATGGCTGCCATGCGCGCTGTCCGCAGGCACGCGGACGATGTACAGATGCAGCGCCGAGTGGGTATCCGGATGCTGCCAGGGGCGCGTCAGTGCATAGGGCTCGAGCCATTGCTCGTAGCGCCGGGCGATCGCGTGCCGGGCCTGCACGAACGCGTCGAGCCGGCTCATCTGGCTCAGCCCGAGCGCAGCCTGGATGTCGGTCATCCGGTAGTTGAAGCCGAGTTCGATCTGCTCGTAATACCAGGAGCCGTCCGGCGGATGCGACATCTCGGCCGGATACCGCGTGATGCCATGGCTGCGCAGGCGCGCCAGCCGCTTGGCGACCTGCGCATCGTTGGTCAGCGCCATGCCGCCTTCGCCGGTGGTCACGATCTTCACCGGATGGAAGCTGAACACGGCGATGTCGCTGAACCGGCAATCGCCGACCTTGCGTCCGAGGTAGCTTCCGCCGATCGCATGGGAGGCGTCTTCGATGATCCGGAAGCCGTACTGCCGGCCCAGCGCGTGGATGGCCTGCATGTCGGCCGACTGCCCGGCCAGATGCACCGGGATGACCACCTTCGGCAGCTTGCCCGCGCGTTGCGCCGATTCCAGCTTCTCGGCCAGCCGCAACGGGCACAGCGTGTAGGTTCGCGGATCGATGTCCACGAAATCGACCTGCGCGCCACAATAAACGGCACAATTCGCGCTCGCCACGAAGGTGATCGGCGTGGTCCAGACCACGTCCCCGGGTCCGACGTCGAGCGCCAGGCAGGCGATGTGCAGTGCACTGGTGGCGCTGTTGACGGCCACGGCATGCTGCGCACCGACATAGGTGGCGACCGCCTTCTCGAACGCAGGTACGACCGGCCCCTGGGTGATAAAATCCGACCTGAGCACCGCAGTCACCGCCGCGATGTCTTCTTCCGAGATCGACTGTCGACCGTAGGGGATCATCGCCGTCGCACGTTCGTGCGCTCTGCGGCACCGGCATCGGCACCGGCATCGGCATCGGCATCGGCGCGGCTGCGCATCGGCGTGGATCGTGGATGTATCGGTGGCTGGTTGGACATGACCTTTCTTAGTCTAGCGCAATTTTTCCGCGGCCGGGCCCGGCCGGCACCGGTTCCGAAGACGCGGGCGAGGACTGCGGCGCAGGCCTGCCGCGGAAGGGAGCGCGCTGCACCGGCGCTTCGATGAAACTGCTCGTCATCACCCAGTACTTCTACCCGGAAAACTTCCGCATCAACGACCTGGTGGAGGGAATGGCCGGGCGCGGCCACGAGGTGACCGTGCTCACCGGGCTGCCGAACTATCCCGCCGGCCGCTGGTACGACGGCTACCGGCCGCTGTTCGGCCCCTGGCGCGAGCACCTGCTGGGGGCATCGGTGATCCGCGTCCCCATGGTGGCGCGCGGCCGCTCGGCCGGCTGGCGACTCGCGCTCAACTACCTGTCGTTCGCATTCTCGGCATCGACCCTCGGCGCGCTGCGCGCACATGGGCGCTACGATGCGATCTTCGTGTTCGAACCGTCACCGGTGACCGTCGGCATTCCGGCCGCCGCCTGCCGCGCGCTGACCGGCGCACCGATCCTGTTCTGGGTGCTCGACCTGTGGCCCGAGAGCGTGATCGCAGCGAGCCGGCTGCGGTCGCGCTGGGCCCTGGGCCCGGTCGAGGCGCTGACGCGCTGGATCTACCGCCGCTGCGACCGGGTGCTCGCCCAGTCGCGCGCCTTTTTCGGCCCGCTCGAGCGCCAGGGCGTCCGTGCGGAGCAGTTGCGCTATTTCCCGAGCTGGGCGGAGGCGGTCTACCGCCCTGTGGACAGGCAGGTGGCCGCGCGCGGCAACGGCATTTCGCCGCCCACGCCGGTACTGCCCCAGGGATTCAAGGTGCTGTTCGCCGGCAACATCGGCGTCGCCCAGGACTTCCCCACCATCCTCGCCGCCGCGGAGCGGCTGCGCGAGCGGCGCGACATCCACTGGGTGATCGCCGGAGACGGCCGCATGCGCGGCTGGCTCGAGGCCGAGATCGAACGGCGCCGGCTCGGCCGCTGCGTCCGGCTGCTCGGCGCGCTGCCGCTGGAGCAGATGCCCAACCTGTTCGCGCGGGTCGACGCGCTGCTGGTGACGCTGCTCGACGAGCCCATCTTCGCACTGACCATCCCGGGCAAGATCCAGTCCTACCTCGCCTGCGGCCGTCCGGTGATCGCCGCGCTCAACGGCGAAGGCGCGGAGGTGATACGCCGCGCCCGGGCCGGCATCGCCTGCGGCGCGGAAGACCCCGAGGCACTGGCCCAGGCCGTGGTGCAGATGGCGGCGCTGCCGGCCGCCGAGCGCGACGCGATCGGCGCGCGCGCGCGCGCCTGCTACCTCGCCCAGTTCGACCGCGAGCAGGCGTTCAGGCAGCTGGAGCGCTGGATGGCCGAATTGCGCAAACCTGGCTGAGCGCCAATAATCGGCCGCATCCCGACATCACCTGCAGGCTCCGCTTCACGATGGCTGATTCGATGGCTGGTTCCTTGCGCGGCAAGACGGTACTGATCACCGGTGGCACCGGCTCCTTCGGGCGGGCGGTGCTCGACCGGCTGCGCCGCATGAAGGTGGGCCAGATCCGCATCTTCAGCCGCGACGAACTGAAGCAGGAGCTGATGCGGGTCGAACTCGCCGATCCGTCCATCCAGTTCATCATCGGCGACGTGCGCAGCCGCGACAGCGTCGATGCCGCGATGCGCGGTGCCGACTACGTCTTCCATGCCGCCGCGCTGAAGCAGGTGCCTTCCTGCGAGTTCTTCCCGATGCAGGCGGTCTACACCAACATCATCGGCAGCCACAACGTGGTCGAGTCGGCGGTCGCCAATGGCGTGAAGAAGGTGGTCTGCCTGTCCACCGACAAGGCCGTGTACCCGATCAACGCGATGGGCATGACCAAGGCCCTGATGGAGAAGGTCGCGCAATCGGCCGCGCGCGAGTCCCTCGCCTCGGGCGCCAGGGGCGCGCGCGGGCGCTGCACCGTGGCGGCGGTGCGCTACGGCAACGTGATGTGCTCGCGCGGCTCGGTGATCCCGCTGTTCATGTCGCAGATGCGCGCCGGCAAGCCGCTGACCATCACCGAAGGCGCGATGACGCGGTTCCTGCTGCCGCTGTCGGGCGCGATCGACCTGATCCTGTTCGCGTTCGGCAATGCGCGGCCGGGTGACATCTTCATCAAGAAGTCCCCCGCCTGCACGGTCGACGTGCTGGCCGCCGCGCTGGGCGAGCTGTTCGGCATCGACCCGCAGGTCCGGCGCATCGGCATGCGCCACGGAGAGAAGCTGTACGAGACCCTTGCGAGCCGCGAAGAGCTGCGCCGCGCCCAGGACATGGGCGACTACTGGCGGGTGACGATGGATGGCCGCGGCCTCGACTACGCGAAGTACTTCACCGAGGGCGACACGGAAGAGGCTGCACTCGACGACTACACGTCGCACAACACCGAACGCCTCGATGTCGCGCAGGTGAAGGCGCTGCTGCTCACCTTGCCCGAGGTGCAGGCGGAACTCGCCGCCGGCCCGGTCCCGGCCCCGGTGCGCGCCACGACCCGGGCGAAGCCCCGCGGGCGGCCGCGCAAGACGCCGGCGTGAACCCTCCGGTGCCGGAAGGACCGCGGATCGCGATCACCGGCGGCGCCGGTTTCCTCGGCTGGCACCTGCGCTGCGCGATCCGCATGCGCGGCTGGCCGGAGCCGGTCGTGGTCGATCGCGCCTGCTTCGACGACCCGGCGCGGCTGCGCGAGGCCTTGGCCGGCATCGAAGCGGTGGCGCACCTCGCGGGCGTGAATCGCGGCACCGAGGCGGACGTCGAGGACGGCAACCCGCGGCTCGCCCGGGCACTGGTGGCTGCACTGCAGGCATCCGCAGCGACCCGCGGCAGCCTGCACCTGGTCTTCTCGAACTCCACCCATGGCCGCGACCACGACGCGACGCCGGCGGCATCGCTCACGCCCTACGGACGCTCCAAGCGGGCGGCCAATGCGATCCTCGGGGAATGGGCCGCCGCGGCCGGCGCCTGCTACACCGACATCCGCTTCCCGCACCTGTTCGGCGAACAGGGACGTCCGTTCTACAACTCGGCCGTGGCCACGTTCTGCCACCAGCTCGCCCTCGGCGAGACGCCGAAGATCATCGTCGATGGCGAGGTCGAACTGCTGCATGCGCAGTCTGCCTGCGACCTGGTCCTCGACGCGTTCGCTGCGGGCAGCCCCGGGCCACGTTCGCCGGCCGGTCTGCGCATGCCGGTGAGCGAGGCCCTCGCCCGGCTGCAGGAGATGCACGCCACCTATGCCGACGGAACGTTGCCGCGCGTGGACACGCCGTTCGACCTCGACCTGTTCAACACGCTGCGCTCCTTTCGATTCCCGATGCACTACCCTGGCCAGGTCGGGTTGCGCACCGATGCACGCGGGCAGCTCTTCGAGGCACTGAAGACCCGCCACGGCGGGCAGTGCTTCGCATCCTCGACCCATCCCGGCTTCGTGCGCGGCAGCCACTTCCACCGGCGCAAGATCGAGCGTTTCCTCGTCGCGTCGGGCGAGGCGACGATCCGGGTGCGGCGCCTGTTCGACGCCAACATCCACGCCTTCGCGGTGCGCGGCGACGCGCCCGTGTACATCGACATGCCCACGCTGCATACCCATGACATCCGGAACACCGGGCAGGGCGAACTGTTCACCCTGTTCTGGTCGCACGAGATCTTCGATCCCGCCGCGCCGGACACCTACCCCGAGGCGG
>LNFM01024186.1_pt1 | contig 15326 bp, 13 predicted proteins | sample 596031 | NCBI WGS metagenome assembly LNFM01 (sample SAMN04254537, study PRJNA301005) | activated carbon metagenome | isolation source: dual media filters at the Ann Arbor, Michigan drinking water treatment plant | place: USA: Ann Arbor | reverse complement strand
CGTGCAGGCGGCGGGTGAAGAGCTGCAGGTCGAACTCGGCCGTCACGCCGATGGCGCCGTGCACCGCGTGCGCGATGGCCGCCACCAGCGCCGCTGCCTCGCTGCAGCGCGCCTTGGCGGCTGCGGCACGCAGGGGCTGGGGCCAGGGGCCATCGGCTGCGCAGCCGATGGCTGCGGCCATCTGTGCGGCCTGCACGTGTTCGGCCATCACCGCGAGCTGGTGCTGGACGGCCTGGAACTTGCCGATCGAACGGCCGAACTGCATCCGCTGGTTGGCGAAGTCCAGCGTGGCCTGCAGCACGTGCTGCAGCGCGCCGGCCAGCAGGGCGGACGTGAGCACCGCGCCGGCGTCCTGCCAGGGCGCCGTGCCGACCGCGGGCGCGGTGCCGGCGGCGTCGGGCCAGTGCAGGTCGGCGCGCTGGCTGCCCCGGATGCCGCTGGGCGTCAGGCGTGCCCGTTCGGTGGGCAGAAGGCTCCAGCCGGCGGACGTGCTGGCCACCACCCAGGCGGCGACGGCGGCGTACGGCGTGCGCGTGCAGCTCAGCGAGCCATCGGCCGCAGTTAGCGTGGTCGGTGCGATCGTGATGGCGCCTTGCGGCACCGCGAGCTGCTGTGCCGACAGCGCCGCACGCACCAGCATCGTGTGCGCCAGCGGCACGGGCAGGGCGCGGCGGCCCATCTCGACGAATAGTGGAAAGGCTTGCGTCAGCGTGAGCCCGGCGCCACCCGCCGCTTCGGGCACCATCGCATCGGCAAAGCCAGAGGCTTCGAGTTGCGCCCACATCGCAGCGGCAGCGGCGGGGTCGCGTTCGACACCTCGAAGCGCAGCGGGCGTGGCGATGTCGGCCAGCAGGCGCTGCAGGCCGTCGAGCAGGGAAGCGTCGATGTCGTGCGTCATCGCAGTCCCAGCCCGCGCGCGATCATGCCGCGCAGGATCTCGCGCGTGCCACCGCGCAGCGAGAAGGTGGGCGCCATGTGGGTGATGTAGGCCAGCGTGCGCAGGAAGGTCGGCGACAGCGGGCGGCCCGACAGGTCGGCCAGTCGGTCTGCGATGGCGGTGGGGATGAACTGCTCGAGCTCGGTGGCGAGGTCCTTCACCAGCGCGGCTTCGGTGGCCGGACTGTCGCCGGCGACGATGCGCTGCGTGACCGAGGCCGACATCGCACGCAGCGCCGCCTTGTGCGCCACCACGCGACCGGCCAGGGCCAGCGAGGCCTCGTCGGGCGTTCGCCCCTCGCGTGCATCGTCACGCAGGTGCTGCAGCCACTGGTCGAACAGCACGATGCTGGAGTACAGACGCTCGGGCCCGCTGCGCTCGTAGGCCAGCTCGGCCGTGACCTGCATCCAGCCCGAGCCTTCTTCGCCGATCAGCGCGTCGTGCGGCAACTGCACCTCGTCGAAGAAGACTTCGTTGAAATGGTGCCCGCCGGTGAGGTCTTCGATGGGCCGCACGGTGATGCCCGGTGTCTTCAGGTCGATCACCAACTGTGACAGCCCGGCGTGGCGGTCTTCGGTGCGGCCCGAGGTGCGCACCAGGGCGATCATGAAATGAGACCGGTGCGCGTTGGTCGTCCACACCTTCTGGCCCGACAGCGACCAGCCGGTGGCTGTGGGCACGGCGCGCGTGGTGATGCCGGCGAGGTCGGAGCCGGCCTGCGGCTCGCTCATGCCGATGCAGAAGAAGGCCTCGCCGCGGCACACGGCCGGCACGTAGCGCTGCTTCTGTTCCTCGGTGCCGTAGCGCAGCATCATCGGTGCGCTCTGGCGCTCGGCGATCCAGTGCGCCGACACCGGCGCGCCCCGGCACAGCAGTTCCTCCACCAGCACGAAGCGCGCGAAAGCGTCGCGCCCGCCGCCGCCGTAGGCCGTGGGCAGGCCCAGCCCGACCCAGCCCTTGGCGGCCAGGGCGCGACTGAAGCCTTCGTCGTAACCCAGCCACGACTGCGCCCGTACATCGGCCGGCATGTCCTTCAGCGCGACGTCGAGGAAGCGCCGCACCTCGCCGCGCAAGGCCTCGGCCTCGCGCGGGATGCTGACCAGCGGCAGGGCGGCGATCATCGACTCGCCGGGCCTGGGTCGCCACCGTCATCAAGCGGACGCCGTGGAACCGGCTCCGCCGGGCCACTGGCGGCGCCCCCCTGGGGGGGAGCGCCGCAGGCGCTACGGGGGGGGGTCACTTCAACCCAGCCTTGAAGGCGTTGAGAACTTCAGTTCCGGAACGGCCGCGGCGGTCCAGGTTGTCGGCCCATTCCTTGGAGACGTCCTGCATCACGGCGGCCGCGGTGGCCTTGTCGGCAGGCGACAGCGGGAACAGCCTGACGCCGGCGGCCTTGACCTTCTCGATGTCGCCGGCCTCGTCCTTCTCGATCTGCGTACAGGCGGCCTTGGTGAGCTGCTCGCCCATGGCGGCGAGATCCTGCTGCACGGCCGGCGGCAGCGTGGCCCAGCGCTTCTCGCTGATGACCCAGTTGGCCACGAAGGTGCCGAAGTTCTCGCCGATGGTGCCGGTCTTGGACAGCTTGTGGAGGTCGTAGGGTGCCAGGCTGTTGAAGGGGAAGAGCACGCCGTCGATGGTGCCGCGCGACAGCGACTCGTAGACGTCGGGCGTGGGCATCAGCACCGGCGTGGCCTTGAGCTTCTTCAGCACCAGTTCCTTGGCCGAGCCCGAGGCGCGGATCTTCATGCCCTCGATGTCCTTCAGCGAGGCGAAGGGCTTGCGCGTGATGATCTGGTAGTGCGGCAGCACGGTGGTGAAGAGCAGCCGCACGCCGTTGGGCTCGAACTCCTTCTTGGCCAGCAGGCCGCCCGGCTTGGCCAGGTTCCAGTAGGCCATGGTGGCCTGGCAGGAGCCGCTGAAGTCCAGCGGCAGTTCGGCCACCACCGACAAGGGCATCTTGTCGGACACGAAGCCCGGTGCCACATAGGCGATGTCGATCACGCCTGCCTGCACCAGCGACAGGAAGTCCTTGGCCTTGCCCATCTGCTCGGCCGGGTAGTACTCGAACTCGTAGCCCTTGGCCGCCGGGTTGGCCTTCAGGCGTTCGATCATCGGGTTGGTGATGTACTTGGGCAGGTAGTGGCCCACCGGGAAGGAGTCGGCGATCTTGATCTTCACCGGGGCCTGCGCGTGGGCCGCGGTGGTGGCGCCCAGGGCACCGAGCGTTCCGACCAGTGCCAGGGAAGCGAGCTTGAAGTGCATGTTCATGTCCGACCTTTCGAAGGTTTTGATGCAGGGACGGGAGGGGGCGCCTTGTCTCTAGGGCGCCATCTGGGCGGGGAGCCACAGGATGATGGAAGGGAAGGCCACCAGCACGACCAGCAGCAGCACGTGGCTGAAGACGTGCGGCCAGACGCCGGCGAAGATCTCGCCCAGTGGCCGTTTTGCATAGCGCGAGACGACGAAGACGTTCAGGCCCACCGGCGGCGTGATCAGGCCCACCTCGGCCACCACGATGATGATGACGCCGAACCAGACGGGATCGAAGCCCAGCACCTTGATCAGCGGCAGCACGATGGGCACGGTGAGGATGAGGATGGCGATCTGGTCCATCAGGCAGCCCAGCACCAGGTAGCCGAACAGGATGATGGCCAGGATCAGCCAGCGCGAGACCTCGAGCGAGCCGACCCAGCCGACGATGGCCTGCGTGCTCTGCGTGAGGGTGAGGAAGTAGCCGAAGATCTTGGCGCAGACGACGATCATGATGATCATGCAGGCGGCATGCGCCGCACGCGTCAGCGCGTGGATCAGCGTGGCACGGTTGACCTTTCCTGCGCGCACGGCCAGCAGGAAGGCGCCGAAGGCGCCCAGGCCCGAAGCCTCGGTGGGCGTGGCGATGCCGGTGTAGATCACGCCGGTGACGGCCATGAACAGCAGCAGCATCGGCCCCACCACCTTCAGCGAGCGGACCTTCTGGCCGAAGGTGTAGGCGGTGCCGGCCGGTGCCCGGGCCGGGTCCAGCAGCACCAGCACCCACACCGTGGCCATGATGGTCAGCGTGACCAGGATGCCGGGGATGACGCCGCCGATCAGCAGCTGCCCGATGCTGACGTCGGCGATGATGCCGTAGAGCACCAGCGCGATGCTGGGGGGTATCAGCATGGCCAGCGTGCCCGAGATGGCCACCACGCCGGCGGCCAGGCTGGGGTCGTACCCTTGCTTGAGCATGGCCGGCATGGTGGTGGACGACAGCGTGGCCGCCGACGCCGTGCTCGAGCCCGAGATGGCGCCGAAGCCGGCCCCCGCGATGGCCGTGGCCATCGCCAGGCCGCCGGGCGTGCGGCCGACCCAGGTGGCCGCCGCCTTGAAGAGGTTGTCGGCCACGCCGCTGAGGATCACGAACTCGGCCATCAGGATGAACATCGGCACCGAGATCAGTTCGTAGGCGCCCGCGGTGGACAGCGGGGCGGTGGTGATCACGCCGGCCAGCACGTCCAGGCCGCCGATCAGGTACAGCCCCGTGCTGCCGGCCACCGCCAGCGAAAACGCCACCGGCATGCCCATGGCCAGCATCGCGAACAGCAGCGCCGTGATGCCGCCGGCCATCATGGCTTGGCCTCCTCTGCGCCCGAGATGGGCGGCAGCGGCGCGGCGTCGCGCCCGCTGGCCAGGGTGGCCGCGTAGCCCAGCGCATTGAGCGCCAGGCGCAGCGTGAGCATGCCGAAACCCAGCGGCAGCAGCACGCTGACGGTCCAGGTCGGCGTGGCCAGACCGCTGGTGGAGACGGCCTGGCTGGTGAAGTCCTTCCAGGTGTGCTGCGCCGAGACCACGGTGCACAGCGCGAACACCGGCAGGGCGGCCAGGCTGGTGATCAGTTCCAGCGTGTAGCGGGCCCGGCGACTGATGTGGTTGTGCAGGATGTCGACGGCCACGTGGCCGTGCGACTTCAGCGTGTGCGACACGGCCAGGAAGAACAGCCCCGGCATCAGGTAGCTGGAGATGACCTGGTAGGACCACTGCAGCGGCGCGTTGAACAGGTAGCGCAGCGAGACGTCGGCCACCACCACGCACATCAGCGCGAACAGCATGCCGCAGCCCAGCACCATCAGTGCGTCGTCGATCAGGTCGATGGCACGGCGCAGGCCGCCGAAGCGGTGGGTGGAGGCGGCGTGAGTCGTGCCCATCAACGGCCCTTCCACTGCGGCGCGCGCTTCTCGCGGAAGGCGCGCGGGCCTTCCTGCGCGTCTTCGCTGCGGTAGACGCTGTCGAACAGGTGCTCGGCGGCGCGCAAGGCGGCGCTGCGACCCATCTCGGTGGACAGATGGACCATCTCGCGCGCCGCGCGCACCGTCAGCGGCGCGTTGGCGGCAATGCGCTCGGCCAGGGCGAAGCAGGTGGGCAGCAGGTCTGCGGCCGGCACCACGCGGTTGACGAAGCCGATCTGCAGCGCGCGCTGCGCGTCGATGGGCTCGCCGGTCAGCAGCAGCTCCATCATGGCGCGCTGCTGCACCATGTGCACCAGCGGCGGTGCCCAGGGCATGCCGCGGCCGACACGCGCTTCGGTGATGCCGAACGTCGCATGGTCTGCCGCCACGCACAGGTCGCACATCTGCGCGAAGAGCCAGCCGCCGGCAAAGGCCACGCCGTTGACGGCGGCGATGGTCGGCTTGCTGAGGTTCACGCCCTGGCCGATGACCGGCAGGAAACCGCGCGGCGGCACCGCCAGGCCGGTGGCTGCGGCTTCCTTCAGGTCCATGCCGGCGCAGAAGGCCTTCTCGCCACTGCCCGTGAGGATGGCCACGCGCGCCGCGTCGTCGGCCTCGAAGCGCGCGAAGGCCTCGAACAGGCCCTGGCGCATGCCCGCACTGATGGCGTTCAGCTGCGCGGGCCGGTTCAGCGTGATCAGCACCACCGCACCGCGGGTTTGATAGAGCACGTCGTCCATGGTCGCTGTGCTCAATAGGATTTCGCTCGGCGATGTAGCACAGCACCAGCTGCGGGCTGATGGGCGCGATGCGCGGGATCATCACCTCGCGCAGGTAGCGTTCGACGTGGTACTCCTTGGCGTAGCCGAAGCCGCCGTGCGTCATCACGGCCTGCTGGCAGGCGTTGAAGCCGGCCTCGCCGGCCAGGTACTTGGCGGCGTTGGCGGCGGCGCCGCAGTCCAGGCCGTTGTCGTACTGCCAGGCGGCCTGCATCACCATCAGGTTGGCGGCTTCCAGCGCCATCCAGTTCTGCGCCAGCGGGTGTTGTATGCCCTGGTTCTGGCCGATCGGCCGGTTGAAGACCACGCGCTCCTTGGCGTAGGCCACGGCGCGCGACAGCGCCAGGCGGCCGATGCCCACGGCCTCGGCGGCGATCAGCACGCGTTCGGGGTTCATGCCGTGCAGGATGTAGCGGAAGCCTTCACCCTCTTCGCCGATGCGGTCCTCGACGGGGATCTCGTAGTCCTCGAAGAACAGCTCGTTGCTGTCCACGCACTTGCGGCCCATCTTCTCGATCTCGTGCACGGTCACGCGGCTGCGGTCGAAGCGCGTGTAGAAGAGGCTCAGGCCCTGCGTCGGCTTGCTCACCTGCTCCAGCGGCGTGGTGCGCGCCAGCAGCAGGATGTGGTCGGCCACCTGGGCGGTGCTGATCCACACCTTCTGGCCGTTGACGAGGTAGCGGTCGCCGTGGCGCACGGCGCGCGTCTTCAGCTGCGTGGTGTTCAGGCCCGTGTTGGGTTCGGTCACGCCGAAGCAGCTCTTGACCTCGCCGCGCGCCACGGGCGGCAGCATGCGGCGGCGCTGTTCGTGATTGCCGAACACCGCCACCGGGTTCAGTCCGAAGAGGTTGATGTGCACCGACGACGCCGCCGACATGCCGCCGCCCGACTGCGCGATGGTCTGCATCATCACGGCCGCCTCGGTCACGCCCAGGCCGGCGCCACCGAACTCGGGCGCGATGCACATGCCCAGCCAGCCGTCGTCGGCCAGCGCGCGGTAGAAGGCTTCGGGGAAGGCGCCGTCGTGGTCGCGTTCGAACCAGTAGTCGTCGCCGAAGCGGGCGCAGATGCGGCCGACGGCCTCGCGGATGCGTTCGTGCTGTTCGACCGGGGCGAAGTTCATGTCGGGGTGCTGTTGGTTTGTCGGGGGGGGCTCGTCGGGAGCGCGACCGCCCCTTCGGCGACCAGGGCGGCGATTTCATCGGCGTCGAAGCCCGCCTGCTGCAGCACCTCGGCGCTGTGCTCGCCCAGGCGCGGCGCCGGGCGCGGTGTGTCGGGGCTGCTGTCGGACCACTGCATGGGCATGCGCATCTGGCGCAGCGGGCCTTCGCTGGGGTGGTCCACCATCGTGAAGAAGCCGGTGGCGGCCAGGTGCGGGTCGGCCAGCAGGCCCGGCAGGTCGTTCATCGGCATGAAGGGGATGTCGGCGGCTTCCAGCAGCAGCATCCACTCGGCGGTGTCGCGTTCCTCGAAGATGCGGCCGAGCTCGGCGTAGCAGTGGTCGATGTGGCGCGAGCGGCCGGCGAAGGTGGCGAATCGATGATCGTCCAGCAGCGACTCACGGCCCACCGCGCGCAGGAAGCTCAGCCACTGCTTGTCGTTGTAGACCAGGGCGCAGACGTGGCCGTCGCGCGTCCGGTAGGGCTTGCGCTGCGGCGACAGCTGCCGCGCGTAGTCGAAGCTCAGGCCGCCGAGGTGGTCGCCCAGGATGAAGCCGGCCATGGTCTCGAACATCGGCACGTCCAGCCGCTGGCCGCGGCCGCTGCGCTGGCGCGCCAGCAGGCTGGCCAGGATGCCGCCCACGGCGGTCAGTCCGACGATGCGGTCGGCCATGGCGCTGGGCACGTAGCGGGGCGTGCCGTCGCCGGAACGCGCGATGAGGTGCGACAGGCCCGCACCGCCCTGCATCAGGTCGTCGTAGGCCGGTCGCGCAGCGTAAGGGCCGTCCTGCCCGAAACCGAACAGGCCGGCGTAGACCAGCCGCGGATTGAGCGCCGAGACGGCCTCGAAGCCCAGTCCCAGCCGCTCCATCGCCTGCGGGCGCACGTTGTAGACCAGCACGTCGGCGTCCACCAGCAGGCGCTGCAGCACCTTGAGCCCGGCCGGCTTCTTCAGGTCCAGGCACAGGCTGCGCTTGTTGCGGTTGGTGTTCAGGAAGATCGGGCCCATGTCGGCGTGGCGCGCCGGGCCGATCTGGCGCACCAGGTCGCCGGCGGGCGCCTCGACCTTGATCACGTCGGCGCCCATGTCGCCCAGCGACAGCGTGGCGAACGGACCCATCAGCACCGACGTCATGTCGATCACCTTGATGCCGTGCAGCGGACCCATGGCTGGCCTGTCGAACCCTTCGTGGACGTGGTCTGTCGGACGGGCGCGCGCGGCAATCGCAGGGCGCGGGCTGGTTCGATGCAGTGTTCATCAATGTGGACGATTTGACCACCTAGGGAAACCAGCTATCGAAATGAGCGGGCCCGCACGACCCGGGCCACGCCCTTTCGGCAAGGGAAAACACCAGTCCCGCCTGCGCCCATCGGCGCAGGCCGATGCTGTCCAGCAGGAAGTACAGTGCGTGCGTGCACAAGAACATCGGCGCCGATCCGCTGCCCCTGCCGCCCGCCGCGATGCCGCTGCTGGTGCTGGCGCTGTGCTTCCTGTTCAACCTGGCCGGCCGCGGCGTGGGCGACACCTACATGGTGTTCCTGCTGCCGCTGGGCAACGAGTTCGGCTGGCACCGCTCGCAGATGACCAGCGTGTACTCGTCGATGATGGTGGTCAACGGACTGGCGGCGCCCCTGGCGGGCATGGTCTTCGAGCGCTTCGGCCCGCGTGTGCTGTACGCCGGCGGCCTGGCCCTGCTGGCCAGCGCCAACCTGCTGGCCGGGCAGCTGCACCAGCTGTGGCAGTTCTACCTGGCCGTCGGGCTGCTGGGCGGCCTGGGGGCCTCGGCGCTGGGCATGGTGCCGGCCTCGGCGCTCATCAGCCGCTGGTTCCAGGGCCGGCTCAGCACGGCCATCGGCCTGGCCTACGCGGGCTTCGGCGTCGGTTCCCTGCTGATGGTGCCGCTGACGCAATGGCTCATCGAGCGTCACGGCTGGCGCGAGGCCTACAGCCTGCTGGGCACCGGGGTGCTGTGCCTGCTGCCGCTGGCGCTGCTGGGGCCCTGGCGCAGCATCCGCGCCGGCCATCCGGCCACCTCGGCCAGGCGCACCCCGAAGGGCGGCAGCGCGCTGGGGCCGCTGCGCGAGGCCTTGCGCCACCGGCCGTTCTGGATGCTGGTGCAGGTGATGTTCTTCACCGCGGTGGGCATGTACGTGATCATCGTGCAGTCGGTGGCCTACCTCATCGACATCGGCTTCGCGCCGCTGAAGGCGGCCAGTGCCTTCGGCGCGGCGGCCATGCTGTCGGTGGTGGGTGTCACCGGCGCCGGCTGGCTGGCCGACCGCTTCGGCTACAAGCGCGCGGCCACGGTCAGTTTTGCCGGCACCTTCATGGGTGCGGCGCTGCTGATGGCGCTGTCGTTCTGGCCCTCGCACGGCCTGCTGGTGGCCTACGTGCTGCTGTTCGGCATCTGCCAGGGGGCGCGCGGGCCCATCACCGCCAGCCTCAGTGCGCGGCTGTTCCCCGGCCCGGGCCTGGCCCCCATCTACGGCACCATCTACGCCTGCATGTCGATCGGTGCGGGCCTGGGCGCGCTGCTGTCGGGCGTGCTGCATGATCTGACCGGCGGCTACCGTGCCAGCTTCGTGCTGGCCATGGTCTGCGTGGTGTTTGCCGCCGCGCCCTTCTGGACCACGCGCGCCCTGGTGCCGCCGCGTCCTTCCGAGTCTTCCGGAGGTGCTGCCCCGTGAACGTCAAGCAAGCCGCCAACGTGCTCGAACTGATCGAGTACTTCGCACAGCACCAGCGCCCGGCCACGCTGGCCGAGCTGGCGCGCCATTTCGGCTGGCCGCGCTCGAGCACCTTCAACCTGCTGGGCACGCTGGCCAGCCGTGGCTACCTCTACGAACCGCGGGCACGCGGCAGCTTCTACCCGTCGCCGCTGTGGATGTCGCTGCTGCGCGAAGTCGAGCGGGCCGACCCCATCCCCGAGCCGCTGCGCGAGATGCTGCGCAGCCTGGCGCACAAGACCGGCGAGACGGCGGTGCTGGCGGCCACCAGCGGCAGCCAGGCGATGTTCATCGACGTGATGGAGTCGCCGCATGCCATCCGCTACAACGCCGCGCCCGGCAAGACGGTGCCACTGCACGTCACCGCCACCGGCCGTGCGCTGCTGTCGCAGCTGGCCCCGGCCGACCGCGCCGGCGTGCTGCGCCGGGCCGTGTTCGAGCGCTACACGCCGACCACGCTGATGAGCGTGGCGGCGGTGGAGGCCGAGATCCAGCGCTCGCTGCTGCGCGGCTGGTTCGAAGGCAACGCCGAGTTCACTGCCGACCTCGGCGGGGTGGCGCTGCCGCTGCCGCTGCCGCACCGTCGGCTGGCCGTGCTGGTGGCCGGGCCGATGTTCCGCCTGACCGGACGCAGTGCCGAGCTGGCCGAGGCCCTGCGCGGAGAGATGGAGCGCTGCGTCGCCGCGCTGGCGGCCGAGGAGGGTGCGCGCAACGGCGACGCCGCCCCGGTCCCTCGCCGCGCCCGCGCGGCCACCAGCCCGGCCGCCACGACGCCCACCGGCCAGGCCGCGCGCCCATCCGGCGCGAGAGCCGCTCGCACCCGCTGATCCTTTCTGTCGGCCGAGGCAGGGGGGCATGATGCTGCACTGCGGCAAGCTTCGGCGCGCCTGCCGCAAAACCCCGATACTCGGGTATCGCGCCATCGGTGCGAGATCAGGCCCAACGAGGGCAGCCCATGCAGTTCCGCGTCGGTTTCGAGATCGCCTACCTGTGCCCGCAGCCGACGCCGATGATCCTGGCGCTGAGCATCCACTACTCGCGTGCCTCCGACCTGGTGCGGCCTGATCATCTGCTGACGTCGCCGCCGGTGCCGGTGACGGCCTACCGCGATCTGTTCGGCAACTGGTGCTCGCGCATCGTCGCACCGGCCGGCCGCTTCGTGCTGAGCACCGACGCCGTGGTCAACGACAGTGGCCAGCCCGACGTGGTCGCACCCTGGGTGCAGCAGGTGCCGGTGGAGATGCTGCCCGAGTCGACGCTGGTCTACCTGCTGGGCAGCCGCTACTGCGAGACCGACCAGCTCTCGGAAGTCGCCTGGCAGATGTTCGGCCACGGGCCCACCGGCTGGGGCCGCGTGCAGGCCATCTGCGACTTCGTGCACCGGCGCATCGAGTTCGGCTACCAGCACGCGCGCCGCACGCGCACCGCCTGGGAGGCCTTCAACGAAGGGCAGGGCGTGTGCCGCGACTACGCACACCTGGCCATCGCCCTGTGCCGCTGCATGAACATCCCGGCGCGCTACTGCACAGGCTACCTGGGGGACTACGGCACGCCGCAGCCCTGGGGCACCGGCTGGTTCGAGGCCTACCTGGGCGACCGCTGGTACACCTTCGACGCGCGCAACAACACGCCGCGCATCGGCCGCGTGCTGATGGCGCGCGGGCGCGATGCCTGCGACGTGGCGCTGAGCAGCACCTTCGGTCCCAACACGATGGACGGCTTCAGGGTCTGGGCCGACGAGGTGCGCACGATGTGAAGCGGCGCTGGCGGCAGCCTCAGGCCGAGGGCCAGCCGCCGCCGCGCTTCAGCGCGTCGCGCACCGCGGCGCCGTGCTCGTCCAGCTGCGGCGGCGCCTGGTCGGCCACCGGCCGCTGGCCGTCGAAGCGCATCGGCGTGCCCACCATGGGCAGGCTGCCGTTCGACACCTGCATGCCGCGCGAGACCACCTGCGGGTGGCGGAAGACCTCGGGCAATTCCAGGATGGGCGCGCAGGGCACGCCGTTGGGCTCCAGCAGCGCCGTCCATTCGGCGGTGGTGCGCGACAGCATCCACTGGGCCAGCAACGGGATCAGCTCGCCGCGGTGACCGATGCGCTGGGCGTTGGTGACGAAGCGCGGGTCGGTGGCCACTTCGGGCCGGCCGTTGAGGGCGCAGAACTTGCCGAACTGGTTGTCGTTGCCGACCGCCAGCACGATGTGCCCGTCCTTCGTGGCGAACACCTGGTAGGGCACGACGTTGACGTGCGCGTTGCCCATGCGCTTGGGTGTCTTGCCGCCCACCAGGTAGTTGCTGCCCTGGTTGGCCAGCATGGCCACCTGGGTGTCGAGCAGCGCGGCGTCGATGTGGCGGCCCGTGCCGGTGCGGCCGCGCTCGATCAGCGCCGCCAGGATGGCGGTGGTGGCGTAGACGCCCGTCATCAGGTCGGCCACGGCCACCCCCACCTTCTGCGGTTCGCTGCCGGGGGTGCCGTCCTTCTCGCCGGTCACGCTCATCAGGCCGCCGGTGGCCTGGATGGCGAAGTCGTAGCCGGCGTTGGGCGCGTAGGGCCCGTCCTGGCCGTAGCCGGTGATCGAGCAGTACACCAGGCGCGGGTTGACCGCCGTCAGGCTCGGGTAGTCCAGCCCGTACTTGGCCAGCTGGCCGACCTTGTAGTTCTCCAGCAGCACGTCGGCCTGGGCCGCGAGCTGCCGTACCAGGGTCGCGCCTTCCGGGCTGGCGATGTCGATGGCGATGCTGCGCTTGCCGCGGTTGGCGCTCAGGTAGTAGGCCGCCATGCGCTCGGCCGGGTCGCCCCACCAGGGCGGGCCCCAGGCCCGCGTGTCGTCGCCCAGTTCCGGTCGCTCGACCTTGATGACGTCGGCGCCGTAGTCGGCCAGCAGCTGGCCGCACCAGGGGCCGGCCAGCACGCGGCTCAGATCGAGAACGCGGGTTCCTTCCAGAAGCTTGGGCCCGCTCATTGAAAGGCCTGGATCCCCGTGATCGCGCGCCCCAGGATCAGCGCGTGGATGTCGTGCGTGCCCTCGTAGGTGTTGACGACTTCCAGGTTCACCACGTGGCGGATGACGCCGTACTCGTCGCTGATGCCGTTGCCGCCCAGCATGTCGCGCGCCATGCGTGCGATGTCCAGCGCCTTGCCGCAGCTGTTGCGCTTCATGATGCTGGTGGCTTCCACCGACGCCGTGCCGGCGTCCTTCATGCGCCCCAGCTGCAGGCAGCCCTGCAGGCCCAGGCTGATCTCGGTGAGCATGTCGGCCAGCTTCTTCTGGATCAGCTGGTTGGCCGCCAGCGGGCGGCCGAACTGCTGGCGGTCCATCGTGTACTGGCGAGCGCGATGGAAGCAGTCTTCGGCCGCACCGAGTGCGCCCCACGCGATGCCGTAGCGCGCGCTGTTCAGGCAGGTGAAGGGGCCCTTCAGGCCACGCACGTCGGGGAAGGCGTTCTCCTCGGGGCAGAACACGCCGTCCATCACGATCTCGCCGGTGATGCTGGCGCGCAGGCCCACCTTGCTGTGGATGGCCGGGGCGCTCAGGCCCTTCATGCCCTTCTCGAGGATGAAGCCGCGGATCTGCCCGCCATCGTCCTTGGCCCAGACCACGAAGACGTCGGCCACCGGGCTGTTGGTGATCCACATCTTGCTGCCGGTCAGGCTGTAGCCGCCGTCGACCTTCTTTGCGCGCGTGACCATGCTGCCGGGGTCGCTGCCGTGGTCGGGCTCGGTCAGGCCGAAGCAGCCGATCCACTCGCCGCGGGCCAGCCTGGGCAGGTACTTCTGCTTCTGCGCTTCGCTGCCGAACTCGTTGATGGGCACCATCACCAGGCTGCTCTGCACGCTCATCATGCTGCGGTAGCCGGAGTCGACGCGTTCGACCTCGCGCGCCACCAGGCCATAGCAGACGTAGTTCAGGCCGGCGCCGCCGTACTGCTCGGGGATGGTGGCGCCCAGCAGGCCCAGCTCACCCATCTCGCGGAAGATCGCCAGGTCGGTCTTCTCGTGGCGGAAGGCCTCCTGCACGCGCGGCGCCAGGCGCTCCTGGCAGTAGGCGTGGGCGGCGTCGCGCACGGCGCGTTCGTCGTCGCTGAGCTGCTGGTCCAGCAGCAAGGGGTCGTCCCAGTTGAATTTCGCGGCTTTGGCCATGCGGGGCTCCTGCGGTTCGGCAAGCCTTGGACGATAGCAAGGACGACGGTGTCGGTGCTCGGACGGTAGAATCTGGTTGATCCGACCAACACCAGACGCCCTGCCATGAGCACCCAGACGATCGGCCTCTTCGAGGCGAAGACGCACCTGTCCGAGCTGGTGGCGCGTTGCGAGGCCGGTGAGGAAGTGATCATCACCCGCCACAACAAGCCCGTGGCCAAGCTCGTGCCCATCAGCGAGGTCTCGCCCGAACTCGTGGCGCGCCGACGCGAGGCCCTGCAGGGCCTGCAGGCCATCGGCCGCGAGATGGCAGCGCGCGGCGGCCCGATCACCCGCGAGGAAGTCCTCGAGTGGGTGAGCGAGGGCCGTCGATGATCGTGGTGGACTGTTCCTACACGATGGCCATGGTGATGCCCGACGAGACCCGGCCGCAGAGCTTGGGCCGCGCGCTGGAAGGCCGCATGCTGGCCCCTGCGCTGTGGTCCTTCGAGGTTGCCAATGCGCTGCGCAACGTGGTGCGCCGCGGCCGCCTGACCGAACCCGACGTGCCCGGTGTCTGCGCCCGGCTGGAAGCCTACGAGATCGAGCTGCAGGCCGGCCACGACGGCGGCGTGCGCCAGCGCTACGGCTTCGCCCAGACGCATGGCCTGACGGCCTACGACGCCGCCTATCTGGAACTGGCGCTGCAGCGCCGCTGCCAGCTCGCCACGCTCGACACTCGCCTGGCCGAGGCGGCCTTGCGAGCCGGGGTGGCGGTGCTCGACTGACACCGCCCAGAACCCCGGACCCCACCGCCGCGATCGACGCGCGGGCCTCGTGCCCCGATCGCCATCGCCGCCGAACAGATCAACCTCATCGAACCGACGACGCCATGAAAGCTTCCGAAATCCGCTCCACCTTCCTGAAGTTCTTCGAATCGAAGGGCCATACCGCCGTGGCCAGCAGCCCGGTGGTGCCTGGCGACGACCCCACGCTGCTGTTCACCAACGCCGGCATGAACCAGTTCAAGGACGTCTTCCTGGGCTTCGACAAGCGCGCCTACACGCGCGCCGCGACGGCGCAGAAGTGCATCCGCGCCGGCGGCAAGCACAACGACCTGGAAAACGTGGGCTACACCGCGCGCCACCACACCTTCTTCGAGATGCTGGGCAACTTCAGCTTCGGCGACTACTTCAAGAAGGACGCCATCGCCTATGCATGGGAACTGCTCACGGTGCACTTCAAGCTGCCCAAGGACAAGCTCTGGGCGACCGTGTACGCCGAGGACGACGAGGCCTACGACATCTGGTTGAAGGACATCGGCCTGCCCGCCGAGCGCATCGTGCGCATCGGCGACAACAAGGGCGGCCGCTACATGTCCGACAACTTCTGGATGATGGGCGA
>LNFM01016142.1_pt1 | contig 15330 bp, 10 predicted proteins | sample 596031 | NCBI WGS metagenome assembly LNFM01 (sample SAMN04254537, study PRJNA301005) | activated carbon metagenome | isolation source: dual media filters at the Ann Arbor, Michigan drinking water treatment plant | place: USA: Ann Arbor | reverse complement strand
CCTCGGGCTCCCTCGGAATAAGGGAGCAAAAGTAACGTCCTGCCTGTCGGGCCTCACGGCACCCGACGCAATGGACTCAATGCGTCAGATCACCATGGCCAGGGTGGAGCAGTTTGGGTGGCCATAAGTGGAGCACTTCGAGTGGCCGCCGGGGAAGAAGCACTGCCGTTAGGTAATTTTCACCAACTTCGATCGCGACCCAGTCGAAAGCGCCACAGGACACGCTCAGAGCGGCAAACGCACGACAAAGCGGGCACCGCCACCGGGTCGGTCTTCGCAGTGCACCCGACCCCCATGGCGTTCCACGATGGTCTTGACCAACGACAGCCCCAGGCCCACGCCGCCCTCGCGCTCGCTGGCGCCCGGCAGGCGGTAAAAGGCCTCGAAGATGCGTTCCCGCTGGTCCGCCGGCACGCCGGGGCCTCGGTCTTCCACCCACAGCACGGCGGCGCGCGCCTGGGCCGTGTGTTCGATCGACACATTCAGGCGCACGTCGGGCTCTGCGCCTTCCAGCGCCGGCGATGCGGGGGTGTGGCTTGTCGTGTGCCCGTAGCGCCGCGCGTTTTCCAGCAGATTGCGCAGCACACGCCGCAGCAGTTTGGCGTGACCTTGCACCAGCGCGGGTGAGGCGCCGGGCGCGATGTCCAGATCGGCGCCGGTGCGCGCGCACTCTTCGGCGGCCAACCCCACCAGATCCACCTCTTCGGTGGGGCCGAGTGCCGACACGTCGCTGGCGTCGCGCAGGTCGAGCCGGCTGGCCAGCAGGATCTCGTCGATCAATTGGTCCAGCTCGTCGATGTTGCGCGCCATCTCGCTGCGCTGTTGGGCGCTCACACTGTCGCGCCCCAACAATTCCAGTCCCATGCGGATGCGCGCCAGCGGGGAACGCAGTTCGTGCGAGGCATTGGCCAGCAACGACTTGTGCGACTTCACCAGCGTCTGCACGCGTTCGGCCGCGGCGTTGAAACGCTCGGCGAGAAAGGCCACCTCGTCCTGGCCTTGCACGGGCAGGCGCGTGGACAGGTCGCCATCACCCCAACGTTCCACGCCCTTTTGCAGCCCCTCCAGCCGCTTGGTGAGCACACGCACGATCGGGTAGGCACCCAGCGCGACAGCGAGCGCCACAAAACCCAGCAGCCACGCAAAACCGGTGGGTGTCTGCAGCCATTCAGGTGCCCGGCGACCGGGGTTGTTCACACCTTCTGGCCGGTTCGGACGCGGCAGCAACACAAACAGCTTCTGCCCGTCTTTCATGTTCACTTCAAATTCCCACCCCCCGCCGGGGATGCGCACGGCGCGCGCAGGCGCCTCGCCAATCACCTCGCGGCCGGCATCGCGAACCACGATCGTGCGCGTGACGCGCGCATCGCGCTCGGCCCGGTCGTTGTCCCACCACCGCCACCACCGCGAGCCAGATGCGCAGGTAGAGCTTGGAGCCGAAGAAGGCTTTCATGGCACTGCGGCGGAACGTTGGGTCAAAGACGGGTCAGCCGCCGGGCCGCTCCCAAGGCTGGCCCAGCCCCCTCGGGGGGCAGCGACCCGCGCAGCGGCGGAGCGTGGGGGCATCGTGCTCAATCTTGTTGCTTCGCGAAAACGTAGCCCACGCCGCGCACGGTGAGGATGCGCTTGGGGTCTTTGCTGTCGGCTTCAATCGCATTGCGAATGCGGCCGATGTGCACGTCGATCGAACGGTCGAAGGCTTCGAGTTCGCGCCCGCGCACCGCCTCCATGATCTGGTCGCGCGTGAGCACGCGGCCCGCGCGTTCTGCCATGGCCACCAGCAAATCGAACTGGTAGGACGTGAGTTCACACGCCTGACCCGCCACCAGCACCGTGCGCGCGTCGCGGTCGATGTCCAGCGAGCCGAAACGCATCACGGGGGTGCTGCGCGACACGCTGGCACTGCCGGTTTCGCCACGGCGACGCAGCACGGCGCGCACGCGGGCCAGCAATTCGCGCGGCTCGAACGGTTTGGGCAAGTAGTCGTCAGCGCCGAGCTCCAGGCCAATGATGCGGTCCATGGGGTCGCCCTTGGCGGTGAGCATGAGCACGGGCACACGCGCCACGTCACCCTGCAACGCGCGGATGCGGCGGCACACTTCCAGGCCGTCGATGCCTGGCATCATGAGGTCGAGGATCACCAGCTCCGGCTGGATGAGTTGCAGCTGTTCGAGGCCGGCTTCGCCATCGGCGGCGTGCGTCACCTCGAAGCCCGATTGGCCGAGGTACTCAACGACCATCTTCGCCAGACGGGCGTCGTCTTCAATCATCAGCAGCTGGGATGTCATGGGTTTGTTGTGGCGTCGGGTGACAAGAACAGGCAAGGGTGCAGGTCGGGTGTGAACAGGGCTTGTGGTGGGCGTAAAGAAACGTGAACGCAGCGACCGTTCAGCTGCGATGGCCCACCGGGGCCACCCGCGTGGCCAGCCACACCAGCAGCAGCACCGGCACACCCAGGCACGCGGTGGCGGTGAAGAAGGTGGGGTAGTCGTAGGCGTCGACGAAGGCACCCGAGTAACCCGCGAGCCACTTGGGCGCCAGCAACATCATCGAACTGAACAGCGCGTACTGCGTCGCCGAGTAACTCACGTTGGTCAGTCCCGACAGGTAAGCGATGAAGGCGGCCGAGGCCACGCCCGAACTCAGGTTGTCGGCCGAAATCACCAACACCAGTGCGGTCACGTCGTGGCGATGTCCGGCCAACCAGGCGAACAGCAAGTTGCTCGCGGCCGAGAGCACCGCGCCGAGCATGAGCACACGCATGACGCCCAGCTTGAGCGAGAGCGCGCCGCCAATGAAAGCACCCACCAGCGTCATGATCACGCCGAACACCTTGGTGACCGCGGCCACTTCGTCCTTGGTGTAGCCCATGTCCACATAAAACGGGTTGGCCATGATGCCCATCACCACATCGCTGATGCGGTACACCCCGATGAGCGCGAGGATGAGCACAGCCTGCTTGCCGTAGCGCTTGAGGAAGTCGGCGAAAGGCTCCACCAGCGCGCTGCGCAGCCACTCGGCTGCGTTCTTCGACGGTGGCAGCACCACATGCGCCGGCTCGCGCGAGAACAGCACGGTGCACACGCCCACCAGCATGCTGGCCGCCATCACGAGGTAGGCCGTGGTCCATGCGGCCTGTTGATACAGCACACCCGGCGCTGCACCGGCCACAGCGGCCACGGGCGCCACTTCGGCGCGCGCTGCGATCCACAACACGCCGGCACCGGCCCAGATCATGGCCAGGCGGTAGCCGGTCTGGTAGGTCGCGGCCAGGGCGCCCTGGTGGCGCGCATCGGCCGACTCGATGCGGAACGCATCCAGTGCGATGTCCTGCGTCGCCGACGCAAACGCCACGGCGAGTGCGCACCACACGACCATGGTCAAGCCGGTGCGGGGGTCGGACAACGCCATGCCGACCAACGAAGCCATGATGAGGAACTGCGACAGCAGCAGCCAGCTGCGCCGCCGCCCGAGCCACCGCGTGAGAAACGGCAGCGGCAGGCGGTCCACCAGCGGCGCCCAGCACCACTTGAAAGCGTACGCCAAACCCACCCAGCTCAGGTAGCCGATGGTCGTGCGGTCCAGCCCGGCTTCGCGCAAGCGGAAACTCAAGGTGCCCAGCACCAGCAACAGGGGCAGCCCGGCCGAGAAGCCGAGGGCGAACATGCGCAGGCTCGCAGGTTCGAGGTAAACACGCAGGGTCTCACCCCAGGTCGGGCTGGGCTGCGGTGTCGGCTCGGCGGCCGACGGGCTTGTCACGGAGGTGGGTGGGGACATCGGCGCGCCGTTGAGAGGGTAGGGTTCGGTGGGGTGGGCACTCCCCCGTGGCTTTGACTATTATTCACGCATGGTGCGACTCGAAGTCGCCACATAGTCGTCTTCATGACGACATTAACGATAGCCTGTTTCTCCTATGAGAGACGCGGGAAACGCCCTCTCAAAAGGGCGAATTTGTGCAGCCGAAAGGCGCTCTTTTGGCTGCACCGGACAGACCCCACAACGGGGTATGAACGGTAGGTTGTGCCCCGCGAGGGGCACAACCAGTAGCTGAAAAGAGACAAATTTCTCTGCTCAGAGGTTTTATTGCGCGTGTTTTACAAACCGTTGCAGTTGGCCAATGTGCAGGCTATTCGTGAGCGGCACCGCTCAAGATGTCTTGTTCTCAACTGAACCACGCTTGGAACAGCGTGTCCTCTTCCGCACATGCGTCTGGAGTAATCCGGGGGTGTGAAGCTGCGGGTAAACGTCCCATGTCGCAAGACATACAGGCCGCACGTGAGTGCGTCCGACTTCCAGAACAAGCCTGGGAGGAGACGCGGGGGAAAAGGGTATGGGAAATGTAATGTGAACTCACGTCGGAACCGCCGTAAGAATAGACCAGCTTACGCTTGCATCCTTCATCTGAAGGGAGCTGGAGCCAAAAGGCAAGGTGCCAGGGAGTCGAGGGTCGTGCACCTCTGACTCGTTCCCCAGCGCGCACCCGGTGGAAAGTGAGTCCCTAACCCCGTCTGTCGGTCTGCCGACCGACAGGGCATCTTGGGAAACGAGGTAAACCCGATGTATCGCCTCAGTCCTTCCGGACAGGGGCAGCCCGAACGCAAGTGAGGGCCATGGTGCAGCGGGCAGAGGACGTTACAAAAAGCGAATGGCCACCTGTAATGGGTGGCATAGGGGTTCAAGATTTGCCCTGGGGTGAAAGCCCGCTGACTTGTAATAGGCATCGACCGCGCGAGCCGCGCGTGTCTTTCAGCAACCGACCCGGGGGGGCATCGTCCCTCCGGGGAAGATGTCCCTACCCGGGTCCTAACCGAACCGGAGAAGGTATGGATTACATCGAGGAAGATTTCGATGCTGCGTCCCCGGGCGAATCTAATGGGTGGACTGCCATGGACTGGCGAGCCGTTCATTACTTCGTAGGGAAAGCACAAACGAGAATCGCGCAGGCAGAACTGGCGAAGGACTTCCGAAGAGTCAAACGACTTCAAAGAAGCCTGATCCGATCCTGGCAAGCCAAGGCATTGGCCGTCAGGAAAGTTACCGAGAACCAAGGGAAGCGGACCTGTGGCGTGGACCGCGAACTATGGAAAAAGCCAATTGAAAAACTGAACGCAGTCAGTCAACTGAACCTCGCTGGATACCGGGCCAAGCCGCTGCGGCGGACCTGGATTCCTAAAGCGGATGGAAGGAAACGGCCACTGGGCATACCGACTATGAAAGACCGCGCCATGCAGGCACTGTTCCTGCTGGCACTGGAGCCTGCTGCAGAGTGCCACGCCGACCCGAATTCGTATGGATTCAGAAAGGGAAGGTCAACGCACGACGCACGGCAACAGTTGTTTGTGTGCCTGGCCAAGAAGGCTTCGGCCCAATGGGTTCTGGACGCAGACATCACGGGGTTCTTCGACAACATCAACCATGACTGGTTGCTCGCCAACGTTCACATGAACAAACGGGTACTGGGGCAATGGTTGCGCTGCGGAGTGGTGGATAAACAGCAACTGCAGAAAACGGACGCGGGTACTCCCCAGGGGGGGATCATCTCGCCGCTGCTTGCAAACCTGACGCTGGACGGGCTCGAAGCGGGACTCACACGGTTCTTACAAGACCAACTGGGAACCACAAGAGCCAAAAAGGCCAAGGTTCATCTGGTGCGATACGCCGATGATCCGGCCTTGGGTGGAAGCGTTCCTGCGCGAGCGGGGACTGCAACTGCACGAGGGTAAGACGCGCGTGGCACATATCGATGACGGGTTTGACTTCCTGGGCTGGAATTTCCGGAAATACACGGGAACACTGCTCATCAAGCCCAGCCAGAAAAACGTGAAAGCGTTCTATGGCAAGGTCAGTGATGTGATCGCAAAACACCTCTCAAAGTCAAAGGCAACTTTGATCAGAGAGCTAAACCCAATCCTCAAGGGCTGGGCGCGATACCACCACGGCGTTGTCGCCAAGGAGGTGTTCACCAAGCTCGACCATCAGATCTTCTGGCGGTTACGGCGATGGGGAATGCGCCGACACCCACGATGGGGTCGAGGAAAGGTGTTCCTGTACTACTGGACACATGACCCGGGCCGCTGGGAATTTTTGGCGACCATACGCAACAGGCGGAAAGAGGCAATCCAACTGCAGCTGTACCACCTAGCCGACACGAAAATTGTTCGGCATAAGAAGGTCAAGGGGGAATACCACCCATTTGATCCCGCATGGGAAGTCTATCGAGAGAAACTGAGACGGGAACGGATGGAGCAATCCATCTGGAACGGTCAACGACTCGATCTGTGGATGAACCAAAACGGCAACTGCGTTCACTGTGGCACCGAGATGAACCACGAGGACGACAGGCTTCATGACCACCACATCGTTCCAATACGGTTGGGTGGTTCGCACAGTCTGTCCAATCGCGTGTTGCTGCACCCATGGTGTCACCGGCGTATTCACGCCCTAGGTTTGGAGGTAACCAAGCCGGTCCCAGTACGGGGACTTAAATTTGATGAAGCGGCACAGGGTTTGCATGAAAGGCGCACGTACGGTTCCCTGGGGGGGCTATAGTAGAAATACTATGGCCCTACCCTCCTGTTTCATCTGCGATCTCAAATCCCCCCCATCCTCCGCATCGCGGCCCGATCACGTCTGGTCGGCCCGCCGCGGCTTTCTGTTGGCGGGCACTGTAGCGGCAGCGGGCAGCGTGCTGCCGGCCGCCGCACAGGTGGATGTGGGCCAGGCCTCGGCTTTGCGCAACCTGATTCCCGCGGAAGAGCTGGAAGGGGCGGCCAACCAGCAATACGCGCAGATGATGGGCGAAGCCAACGCCAAGAAATTGTTGCTGCCAGCAGGTCACCCCCAGGTGCAACGGCTGCGCAACATTGCGCGCAAGATCATTCCCCACTCGTCCCAATGGAACCAGCGGGCGACCGAATGGAAATGGGAAGTCAACCTGATCCGCAGCGACCAGGTCAATGCCTTCTGCATGCCCGGCGGCAAGATCGCTTTCTACACCGGCATTCTGGAAAAACTGCAACTCACCGACGACGAGACCGCCATGATCATGGGCCACGAAATGGCCCATGCCCTTCGAGAACATGCGCGCGCTCGCGTGGCCAAGAGCAGTGCCACCAGCATCGGTTTGTCGATTGCGGCCCAGCTGTTCGGCCTGGGTCAGCTGGGTGATGTGGCGGCCAACCTGGGCACGCAATTGCTCACGCTCAAATTCAGCCGCGAAGACGAAACCGAAGCCGATCTGGTGGGGCTTGAACTGGCCGCCCGCTCGGCCTACCGGCCGCAGGCCAGCGTGAGCCTGTGGGAAAAGATGACGTCAAACGGCGGCGGTGCGGGCCCCGGTTTTCTGTCGACCCACCCGAGCGGCCCCAACCGCATCCGTGAACTCGAGGCCAACGTGCCCCGGGTGCAAGGCCTGTACGAGCAAGCCCGCAAAGGCTGAAGCGACTCAGTTCAAAAGGCGCTCGGGATTGGCATCGAGCTTGGTGAGGGCATCGCGCGTGGCGCGCACGGTCAGCGCTTCTTCTTCGCTCGGCACCAGCAGGCCGGCCTGCAGATAGGAGGCCACGCGGGTCGACTGGATCAGGAAGCAACGGCCGCCGTTGGTGACGAACAGGTAGAGCTGCCCGCGCTGACTGCGCCATGCCAGCTGCACGCTGTTGAGCTTGCCGTTGTGGTCCAGACCAAACCACGACCCGATCTGCAACTCCACAGCCCACGAGCGCATCGCCTCGTTGGGCTGGCTCCCTCCTTGGTTGATCACCTCGATGTTGCTGGCGTCCACGCCCGTGATCATCTCGATGCTCTCGTTGTTCAGGTCCAGATCGCCCAGGCCGTCGGCGGGCAGGTAGTCTTCCAGGTTGGCCAGCCGGTCGGAGAGGTTGTCCAGCTGCTCCTGCGAAATCGCCTCGGTGCGGGACATGAAGGCATCGGCCAGCGTGTCACTCACGGTCTTGATGTGCTGGTCCTGCATGCCCGTGGTGAAGCCCAGCAACCCCATACCCTGGCGCAGGCGCTGCAGCAAGGCGGGCAGTTGCTGGATCACGCGGGCACGGTCGTCGCGGTTGGGCTTGGCGCTGGCGGCCCACAACAAGTCGGACGCCACCTGCTTGAGTGCGCTGGTCTCCTCATGCCGCAGGCCGTACTTGACGCTGGACACGGCGAGCACATCGACCCACACCTTGAACAGGAAATCGCGGACCTCGTCGCGCACCGGCACGTCGTCCAGCAGCTTGCGCAGCTCGATCGTGTACTGCACCGACAGCGTTTCTTTCTGCTCGACCTGCTGTGCCACGCTCACAAAACGGCTGGCACTGCCTTGCTCGCTCAGGTAGGTGGAGAGGAATTTCTGAAACTCGTCGAACACGAGCTGGAAGACGCGGCGGCCGGTTTCCGGGTACTGCTCGATCACCTGGACCACGCGCTTGATCTCGGCTTCCAGCGCGGCCGAGCTGACGTTGGACTCAAACCCCATCACACACGAGCCCATGCGGTCGATCAGTCGGCGGGCGGGGTGCTGCAAGGCGCTGAAAAATTCGGGTTCGGCCAGGGCGACCCGCAACACCGGAATCTGCAGGCGCGCGAACCACACCCGCACGCTCGGCGGAATGCGCTCCTCGGCCAGGATGCTCTGGAACATGAGGGCCACCACCTCGATGGTGGCTTTCTCCGTGGGCGTGCTGGCAGCCTGCTTGAGCTCGGCCGTGCGCTGGCGCAGCACCACGGCGGCCTTCTCCACATGGGAGGCGTCCATGTACACGCCGCCCGGGCGGCTGTTGCCCGAGACGTAAAAGCCGGCACCGGCGCTGTCACCCGGCACCGCGCGTTGCATGGCCTGCGCCAGGCCGGGCGACGGCGGCAAGATCTGTGTGGCTTCGAAATCGCCGCCGACCTTCTCGATCAGCATGCGCCGCAACCGACCCACCACGCCCTGCGCGCGCATGCGCGCACGGGCCAAGGGCGAAGCACCGGTCATCATGCGGGTCTCGTCCTGCACACCCGCGCCCGAGAGGCCGGTGGCACTGGAGCGACCCGACGGGTTGGCGCCGCCGAGGCCGCTCGGGCCGTCGTTTTGAGGAGCCCCTGGCTCCGCACCCGGGCCAGCCGCTTGCCGGAACCCCGCAGACGCCCCGACCGGATGTGCAGCGCCACTGGGTGGAACCCGTGCGCCCACCGGGCGGGACTGTGGTGGCGCGCCGGGCGGGCCTTCAGAGCGCGCTCCGGGAGCGCGCCTGACCAGGGCCTGCAGGTCGATTTCCTTCATCACGCCGCTGGCCACCAGAAATTCGTTGGCGGCCTTGTAAGCGTCGTGCAACTTGGCTGTCATGACCGGCGCCAGTGCATCCTGCACCAGCGCCCAGGCTTCGCGCGTCATGCCGGCGTCCAGCCACTGGTCCACGAGAATGCGGGCGGTCACGTCGGGCAACAGCACATCACCGCGCGACAACTCCTGGCGTTTCTCCAGGTGCTGCACCCGCAGGCGCAATTCGTTGAGTTCGGTGGACGCTTTCTCCAGCACCCGCATGGCCAGACGCGAAGCCATGATCTGGTCGTCGATGGCGCCTTCGGCCACCAGTTCAAGCGCGCCCGACAGGCTGATGGGCTGACCCGAGCTGGATGTGCGCGGCAGCAGTGTGCGCTGCAGCGCCTTGCGGCTCTGGTTGAGCCAGGTGGTCTGGTGTTTCTGGAAGGCGGTCCAGGCGTCTCGCCGGACCTGCATGTCGCGGGCCGAGCCAACCTGATCGAGGACGGTGGTCAGCCGGGTGTCGCAGGCCTTGACCATTTCGGGAAGGGCGCGTCCCACGTGAACCACGAAAAGTTCACGTGCCTGTTTGGCCAGGGAGGAGACGTGCTGATCGGGGGGCGCCACAATATTTTCAGTATGACACGAAAGATTTCAGCGCCTCGCGCTGAAGGTGCTCACAAAGGGTAAGCCCGGCAGGGTGTTCGCGCTTAAACCACAGCGCCTGCGTTCGGATCGTCCGGATCGCCTTCGTTCTTGCTGCTGGACTTGATCAGGTCCTCGCGCTTGATGCCCAGCCACATGGCCATGGCCGCGCCGACAAACACCGAGGAATAAATGCCGAAGCAGATGCCGATGGTCAGCGCGAGCGCGAAGTAAAACAGCGTCGGGCCGCCGAACAGCAACATGGACAGCACCATGATCTGGGTCGAACCGTGGGTGATGATGGTGCGGCTGATCGTGGAGGTGATCGCATGGTCGATCACCTGCTGGGGCGCCATCTTGCGCTGCTTGCGGAAGGTCTCGCGGATGCGGTCGAAAATCACCACCGACTCGTTGACCGAGTAACCCAGCACGGCGAGCACCGCGGCCAGCACCGCGAGCGAGAACTCCCACTGGAAAAATGCGAAGAAGCCCAGGATGATGATCACGTCGTGCAGGTTGGCCACGATGGCCGAGACGGCGTACTTCCATTCAAACCGGAAGGCCAGATAAATCATGATGCCCGCGATCACCAGCCCCAGGGCCATGAGGCCGTTGGAGACGAGTTCCTGACCCACCTGCGGTCCGACGAACTCGGTCCTGCGCAGCTCCACCGCCGGGTTCTGTGCCTTCAACGCCGCCAACACGGTTTCGCTCTGTTGCCCGGACGACTGGCCGGCCTGCACCGGCAAACGCAGCAACACGTCGCGCGAGGTGCCGAAGTTCTGGACCGGCACGTCGGCGTAACCCAGGTTCTCGATCACCTTGCGCACCGACTCCAGGTCGGCGGGTTGCTCATAGGCGACTTCCATCACGGTGCCGCCGGTGAACTCCACCGACAGGTGCAGGCCGCGTGTGGTCAGGAAAAAGACGGCGAGCACAAACGTGATGAACGAGATCGCGTTCAGCACGATCGCGTGCTTCATGAACGGGATGTCCTTGCGGATGCGGAAGAGTTCCATGGTGCTGTGTCTCGTTCAGTCGGCCTTGACGGCGGGGGTCTGGTCATCGGGGCGCCAGACGGTGCCGATGGACACGGTCTTGAGTTTCTTCTGCCGGCCGTACCAGAGGTTGACCAGGCCGCGCGAGAAAAACACCGAAGAGAACATGCTGGTGACGATGCCCAGGCAGTGCACCACCGCGAAGCCGCGCACCGGTCCCGAGCCGAAGATCAGCAGCGCCAGACCGGCGATCAGCGAGGTGATGTTGGAGTCCAGGATGGTGCCCCACGCCTGGTCGTAGCCGGTGTTGATGGCCACTTGCGGTGATGCACCCCGCCGCAGCTCCTCGCGCACGCGCTCGTTGATCAGCACGTTGGAGTCGATGGCCATGCCCAGTGCCAGCGCCATGGCGGCGATGCCGGGCAGGGTCAGCGTGGCCTGCAGCATGGACAGCAGCGACACCAGCAGCAGCAGGTTGAAGCCCAGTGCGATGCTGGAGAACATGCCGAAAAGCATGTAGTAGGCGCACATGAACAGGACGATGACCGCAAAGCCCCAGATCACACTGTTGAAACCCTTGGCGATGTTCTCCGCACCCAGGCTCGGGCCGATGGTGCGCTCTTCGACGATTTCCATGGGCGCGGCCAGCGAACCGGCGCGCAGCAGCAGGGCCGTGTCGCTCGCTTCGACGCTGGTCATGGCGCCGGAGATCTGCACCCGGCCGCCGCTGATTTCGCCGCGGATCACCGGCGCGGTGACCACTTCGCCACGTCCTTTTTCGAACAGGATGATGGCCATGCGCTTGCCCACGTTGTCACGCGTGACGTCGCGGAAAATGCGCGCGCCCTTGGCGTCCAGCGTGAGGTGCACGGCGGCTTCCTGGGTCTGGCTGTCGAAGCCGGCCTGGGCGTCGGTCAGGTTTTCGCCGGTCAGCAGCACATCGCGCTTGACCACGACCGAGCGGCCACCACGCTCGGGGTAACGCTCGGAGCCGAACGGCACCGCACCGGTGCCGCGCTCGGCGGCCAGCCCGTCGGTGGACTCGTCCACCATGCGCACTTCCAGCGTGGCGGTGCGGCCCAGGATGTCCTTGGCCTTGGCGGTGTCCTGCACGCCGGGCAGCTGCACCACGATGCGGTCCGCACCTTGTTGCTGAATCACCGGCTCGGCCACGCCGAGTTCGTTGATGCGGTTGTGCAGGGTGGTGATGTTCTGTTTCAGGGCCTGGTCCTGCACCAGCCGGGCGGCTTCGGGGCGCAGGGTCGCGATCAGGCGAAAGTCCGGCGTGTCGGTGAGCACGAGGTCGGGGAACTGGGCACGGATCAGGTCGGTCGCGGCGCCCAGGGTCTGGGCATCGCCGGCGCGCAGTTCCAGCGTCTGGCCGTTGCGGCTGATGCCGCCGTGGCGCACGCCTTTTTCGCGCAACAGGGTGCGCAGGTCGGCCACGAGCACGTCCGCACGGCGCTGCAGCGCGGCGGCCATGTCGACCTGCAGCATGAAGTGCACCCCACCGCGCAGGTCCAGGCCGAGGTACATGGGCGAGGCACCCAGGGACGCGAGCCAGCTGGGCGTGCGCGGCAGCAGGTTGAGCGCCACCACGTGGCTGACGTCGGCGGGATCGGGGTTGAACGCCTTCTCCAGCGCATCGCGCGCCTTGAGCTGGTCGTCGGTGGTCTCGAAGCGGGCCTTCACCGAATTGGCGTCCTGCTGGATCAGCGCCGCTTGAACGCCCTGCGCTGCGAGTGCCTGCTCGACCCGGGTGACCGTGCCACTGTCGATGCGCACCGTGGACCGTGCCGCTGAGACCTGCACGGCGGGCGACTCACCAAACAGGTTGGGCAGCGCGTAGATCGCACTGATCAGCAGGACGATCAGGAGGATCGCGTACTTCCACAGCGGGTAACGGTTCATGGTGTTGCCGGCCCTGGAGGCCGCAGGTGTGTCAGCGTGGTCGGACGGGGGTCTGGGCAGACAGGCAGAGGGCGGTCAAACCGCCCCCACTGCACACATTCAGACGTTTTTCAGCGTGCCCTTGGGCAGCACTTGAACCACGGCGGTGCGCTGCATCTGGACTTCCATACCGTCGGCAAGTTCCACGCCGACGTAGATTTCGCCGATCTTGGACACCTTGCCGAGAAAGCCACCGGCGGTCACGACTTCGTCGCCTTTGGCGAGCGCCTCGACCATGGCCTTGTGCTCTTTCTGACGCTTCATCTGCGGACGGATCATCACGAAATACAGCACCACGAACATCAGCACCAGGGGCAGCATGCCGAGGATGGTGGATTGGGTGTCGCCACCAGCGGCGGCTTGGGCATAAGCGGAGGAAATGAACACGGGCGGTCTCCAACAGGTTCGAGATCAAGAAAAGGCCGAGCGCCCGGGCGCCGCCACAAGCGGCGCCCGGGCGCTGGAACGCAACCCGCGATTGTATGCCGGGGGGTGCCGAAGAGCGCCGCGCAGGGTGGCCGGGACTCAGGCCGCCCGGGGCAGGCTGGCCGCACCGGCGGGCAGACGCCATTGGGACAGCAGCGCGTCGCGATGCGAGCGCGCGGCGGCCAGGTTGCGCTCTTTCACATGGCCGAAGCCCTTGATGTGCTCGGGAACGCGGGCGATCTCGGCGGCCAGCTCGTGGTTGGTGGCGTTGAGCGCCGGCAAGAGTGCCTCGATGTCGGCGCGGTACTCGCCGATCAGCGCCCGCTCGGTGCGTCGCTCCTCGGTGCGGCCGAACATGTCCAGCGCGGTGCCGCGCAGGCCCTTGAAGCGCGCCAGCCAACGGAAGGCGGTGAACATGAAAGGGCCGAACGGCTGCTTGACCAGCTCGCCCCGCTCGTTCTTCTTGGCAATGAGCGGGGGTGCCAGGTGCACCTTGAGCTTGAAGTCGCCTTCAAACTGGCTCGCCAGGCGGGCGTGGAAGGCCGGATCGCTGTGCAGGCGGGCCACCTCGTACTCATCCTTGTAAGCCATGAGCTTGAACAGATTGCGCACCACGGCCTCGCTGAGTGTGGTCTTGCCCAGTGGCGCCTCGGCGGCGCGCACACGGGCCACAAACTGCTGGTAGTCGGCGGCGTAGGCGGCGTTCTGGTAGCCGGTGAGGAACTCCACCCGGCGCGCCATCAGCTCGTCGAGCGAGTCGCGTTTCTTGAACTGGATCACCTGCTCGCCGGCGCCGGCCTTCTGCCAGAGTGCGGCCACGGCCGACGCGTTGTGCGCGGCGCGGCGGCCCCACTCAAACGCCGCCTTGTTCTTGTCCACCTGCACCGCGTTGAGCTCGATCGCGCGCATCAGCGAGGCCAGCTCCAGCGGCAGCCAGCCCTTTTGCCAGGCGTAGCCCAGCATCATCGGGTTGGTGTACAGGCTGTCGCCCATCAGGCGGGTGGCGGCGGTTTCCGCGTCGAACGCGCCCACGGATTCCGCGCCCAGGCTGTGCACCAGCGCGTCCACACAGGCCTGCGCCGGGTTCTGCCAGTCGGGGTTCTTCACGAAAGCCGCGGTGGGCGTGGCGCTCACGTTCAGGGCGACGTGGGTGCGGCCGGCGCGCAGGCGCTGCCAGGTTTCCTTGTTGGCGCTCACGATCGGGTCGCACCCAATGATGAGGTCGGCCGATGCGGCCGAGACGCGCGTGGTGCGGATGTCGTCCTGCTGCGCGCCGATCAGCACGTGGCTCCAGGTCGCGCCGCCCTTTTGGGCCAGACCCGCCGCGTCCTGCGTGACGATGCCCTTGCCTTCCAGGTGCGCAGCCACGCCGAGCAGCTGGCCGATGGTGATGACACCCGTGCCACCGACACCGGCCACGATCACACCCCAGGCCTCCGCGCCCAACACCGGCAACACCGGGTCAGGCAGCGCACCGCCCGTCCAGTCCAGCGAGGCACCCTTCTTGTCCTTCTTGCGCAGCTGGCCACCCTCGACCGTGATGAAGCTCGGGCAGAAGCCCTTGGTGCACGAGTAGTCCTTATTGCAGCTGCTCTGGTTGATGGTGCGCTTGCGGCCGAACTCGGTCTCCAGCGGCTCCACCGACAGGCAGTTGGACTGCACGCCGCAGTCGCCGCAGCCTTCGCACACCAGCTCGTTGATGACCACGCGCTTGGCCGGGTCCACCAGCGTGCCGCGCTTGCGGCGGCGGCGCTTTTCGGTGGCACAGGTCTGGTCGTAAATGATGACGGTGGTGCCTCGGATCTCGCGGAACTCGCGCTGCACCGCATCGAGCAGGTCGCGGTGCTGGATGGCGATGCCCTCGGGCAGGCCCTTCACGCCGTCGTATTTTTCGGGTTCGTCGGTGACGATGGTGATCTTGACCGCCCCCTCGGCGCGCATGCTCTGCGCGATCTGCACCACGCTGTGGCCCTCGGGGCGCTCGCCCACCTGCTGGCCGCCGGTCATGGCCACCGCGTCGTTGTAGAGGACCTTGTAGGTGATGTTCACACCGGCCGCGATGCTCTGGCGCAC
>LNFM01008595.1_pt1 | contig 15333 bp, 12 predicted proteins | sample 596031 | NCBI WGS metagenome assembly LNFM01 (sample SAMN04254537, study PRJNA301005) | activated carbon metagenome | isolation source: dual media filters at the Ann Arbor, Michigan drinking water treatment plant | place: USA: Ann Arbor | reverse complement strand
TCGAGGCCGCGATCGAGGAGGCGGTGCCGGCCGACGTGCTGGCGGCGTCGCTGTTCGTGCGCTTCCGCTCGCGCCAGCAGCACACGTTTGCGGAAAAGGTACTGTCGGCGATGCGGCTGGGCTTCGGTGGCCACGTCGAAGCCCCCAAGAAGTAGGAGTTCTCATGCGCGTAGGTGTTTTCTACTTCCCGACCGACTATGGCATCGACATCGCCGAGCTTGCCTGCGCCCTCGAGGATCGTGGTTTCGACTCGCTGTTCGTGCCCGAGCACACGCACATCCCACTTAGCCGCCAGACGCCTTTCCCCACCGGCGGCGAACTGCCCAAGCGCTATTCGCACACCCACGATCCGTTCGTCGGCCTCGCCTTCGCGGCGGCGGTGACGAAGAAGCTAAAAGTCGGCACCGGCATCCTGCTGGTGCCGCAACACGAGCCGATCGCGACGGCCAAGGCCATCGCCTCCCTCGACCAGCTCTCGGGCGGCCGCTTCATTTTCGGCATCGGCGGTGGCTGGAACGAGGACGAGATGGAGAATCACGGCGCGCGCTACAAGACGCGCTTCAAGCAGATGCGCGAGCATGTGCTGGCCATGAAGGAGCTCTGGACCAAGGAAGAGGCGTCCTTCCATGGCGAATTCGTGAATTTCGATCCGGCCTGGTCGTGGCCGAAGCCGGCGCAAAGGCCGCATCCGCCGATCCTGCTAGGCGGCGAAACCGACTACACGCTGAAGCGTGTCGTCGAGTATTGCGATGGCTGGTTCCCGCGCCCGCGCTCCGGCTTCGAAGCCGCCACCGCCCGGGATCGGCTCAGGCGCATGGCGGAGTCGGTGAAGCGCGACCCTGCGACTCTCACGATCACGGTGTTCGGCGCGCCGGCGGATGCCGCCGCCCTCGCGTCCTACGAAAAGGCCGGCATCCAGAGCGCGCTGCTCGCGATCCCCGACTTGAGCCGCGACGAGATCCTGCGTCACCTCGACACGATCGCGCCGCTGGCGAAAGCCCACGCGTGAAAGTCGCCGTCGGCCTCGGCTTGATGGAGTTTCCGTTTGCCGGGGCGGGCGACTATTGGCGCTGGGTCGATCTCTGCGAGGCAGGCGGCGTCGATTCGCTGTGGCAGACCGACCGGCTGGTGAGCCGCCAGCCGATCCTCGAATGCATGACGGTGATGGCGGCTTTGGCTGGCCGCACGCGCCGGATGCGCTTCGGCATGAACGTGGTTTCGCTGGCGCTGCGTGATCCGGTCTTGCTGGCGAAGCAATGCGCCACGATCGATGTGCTCTCCGAGGGCCGGCTGCTGCCGGCCTTCGGCATCGGCAGCCCACTGGGGCCGGAATGGCAGGCGCTCGACATCGACACGAAGACGCGCGGGCGCCGTACTGATGAAAGCCTCGAAATCATCGCCCGCCTGTGGCGCGAGGAGAGTGTCGACTTCGCTGGCAAATATTATCGGCTCGCCGGCGCCTCGATCTCGCCGCGGCCGGTGCAGCCCGACCTGCCCATGTGGATCGGCGGATCGTCGGAGGCGGCGATCCGGCGAACGGCGCGCTACGGCACCGGCTGGCAGGGCGGGGCCGAGGGGCCGGTCGAAGCGGGCCGGGTCGTTGCTGCTATCAAACAGGCCGCCGCCGAGGCCGGCCGCTCGATCGATGAGGACCATTATGGCGCAGCCTTCCCGTTCTATTTCGGTGGAGCCGCCGACAGCGTCGTCTCGGGCGCCATGGCGGCTTACGCCAAGCGCACCAATCGCGATCCGGCGCGCTATTTCGCAATCGGCGACGAGACGGCGATCCTCGACAGGATTGCCGAATACGTCGACGTCGGCGTCCAGAAGTTCATCCTGCGGCCGGTGGGTGATGGCCCGAGCGTGCTCGCACAGACACGGCAGCTGATCGAGAAGGTGCTGCCGCGGGTCGGTGCGAAATGGCCCAAGGCCGCCTAGGAGGAGGCCAATGCATATCGGCGCTGCAATGTTCTTCACGGACTATTCCATGGCGCCGGGTGAACTCGCCATCGCGCTGGAAGAACGCGGCTTCGACTCGCTGTGGTCGCCCGAGCATTCGCACATCCCACTGTCGCGCAAGTCGCCGTTCCCGAGCGGCGGCGACCTGCCGAAGAAATACTACGACGCAATGGACCCGTTCGTGGCGCTGACGGCAGCGGCCGCCGTCACCAAGACACTGAAGATCGGCACCGGTATCTGCCTGATCGCCCAGCGCGATCCCATCCAGACCTCCAAGCAGGTCTCGTCGATCGACCAGATTTCCGGCGGGCGCTTCCTGTTCGGCGTCGGCAACGGCTGGAACAGCGACGAGATGGAAAACCATGGCACCGTCTTCGAAACCCGCCACAAGCTCGCGCGCGAGCGCATCGAGGCGATGAAGGAGATCTGGACCAAGTCCAAGGCCGAGTATCATGGCGAGCTGGTCGACTTCGATCCAATGATGAGCTGGCCCAAGCCTGTGCAAAAGCCCCATCCGCCGATCATCGTCGGCGGTGCCTTCCCTTACGGCGCCCGGCGCGCGCTTCGCTATGGCGACGGCTGGATGCCGCACCGCGTGCGCAAGACCTACGCCGACGTGAGCGCTCTGATCCCGAAGTTCCGCGAGATGGCGAAAGAAGCCGGCCGCGATTTGGCTTCGGTGCCGGTCACGATCTGGGGTGCCAAGGAGGATGAGAGCCTGCTGAAGCGCGACCGCGACGATGGCGTCTCGCGCCTCGTCGTCAGTCTCGACTCGGCCAGGGCCGACAAGATCCTGCCCGAACTCGACCGCTGGGCGAAGCTGCTGCGGGCGGTGGCTTAAAGATCTCATAGCTGGGAGCGCGCCACTTCAGTGGCGCTCATGAATCACGAGTTAGAGCAGCGGCAGCACTTGCTTCTTGAACTGCTCCATCTCGGTCAGCATCGCCTCGACCGTGTTGCCGCCGAAGCCGAAGTCGAGGCTGCCGACGCCGACCTCGCGTAGTGCGCGCATGTCGGCGGCGATCTCGGCCGGCTTGCCCGAGAACAGGCGGCGTTCGCCGTCGCCGGCCTTGGGTGGCACCGATTCGCCCAGCGCCGTGCAGCGGAAGGCGAGGCCCATCGCCTTGGGATCGCGGCCGGCCTCCGCCGTCATCTTGCGCAGGCGCGCGACCTGGGTCTTGAAGCGCGCCAGGCTGTCGAGCGGATTGGCCGGGTTGGTGCCGATCGGATACCAGGCATCGCCGATGCGCGCGGTGCGGCGCAGCGCCGGGCCACTTTCACCGCCGATCCAGATCGGCGGGTGCGGCTTCTGCACCGGCTTGTGGGCGAAGACGATGTTGTCGAACGAGACATGCTCGCCCTTGAAGCGCGGCGCGTCCTTGGTCCAGAGCTCGATGAAAGCGTCGATATATTCGTCGGTGACCTTGCCGCGCGCGGCGAAATCCGGCGCGTCGATGGCCTCGAACTCCTCCTTCAGCCAGCCGGCGCCGATGCCGACGGTGAGGCGACCGCCCGACAGCACATCGATGGTCGACAGCATCTTGGCCGTCAGCACGGCCGGCCGGTGCGGCACCACCATCACCGAGAGGATGAGCCGGAGCTTCGTCGTCTTGGCGGCGACGAAAGCCACCTCGATCAGCTGTTCGTGGCGTTCGGCCCGGGCGCCGGCGGGAAATTCGCCCGTCGAACTGTAGGGATATATCGCCTGGATGTTGGTCGGGATCACGACATGGTCGCTGAAAGTGGCGTAGTCGAAACCCAGCGCCTCGCCGCCCGTCACCAGGCGAAAGAGATCGTCGGCCGCCGCCAGCGGGCCGGCCGTCGGCGCGTTGAAACCGATGAGCATGGTGAAACCTCCCAAATTTGGCGGCCATACTACACGATGCGACGGCCGGCGATTGGCGCTATGTTTTGCCTATGATGACTACGAGCGTTTTGACGGCGGGCGTTTCGTTGGCCGCACTGATGGCCGAGGCGGGTGAGCTGCGCGATCGCGGCCACGGCCGGCTGATCTCGTATTCGCGCAAGGTTTTTATTCCGCTCACGCATCTTTGCCGCGACGTCTGCCACTACTGCACCTTTGCCGAGCGGCCGCGCGCTGGCCAGCCGGCCTATCTTTCGCCCGAGCAGGTCCTGGCCATCGCCCGCGCCGGTGCGGCGGCGGGCTGCACCGAGGCGCTGTTCACCTTGGGCGACAAGCCGGAGCTGCGCTACGGCGCGGCGCGTGAAGCGCTGGCCGCCCTCGGCCATGAAACGACGATCAGCTATCTGACGGCGATGTGCGCCCTGGTGCTGCGCGAGACCGGCCTGCTGCCGCATGCCAATCCCGGAATCATGACGCGCGAAGAGATTGCGGGCCTGCGTGCGGTGACGGCGAGCCAGGGCATCATGCTCGAATCGACCAGCGAGCGGCTGTGCGAAAAGGGCGGCGTGCACTACGGCTCGCCCGACAAGCATCCGGCCGTGCGGCTGGAGACGATCCGGCTCGCCGGCGAACTGAAAGTGCCGTTCACCACCGGCATCCTGATCGGCATCGGCGAGACGCGCGCGGAGCGCATCGAGGCGCTGGAAGCCATCCGCGACCTCCACGCTGCGTATGGTCACATCCAGGAAGTGATCGTCCAGAATTTCCGTGCCAAGCCCGACACCAAGTGGGCCGATGCCGATGAACCAGACCTCGAAGATCTGTTGTGGACCATCGCCATGGCCCGCAAGATTCTCGGACCCGACATGAACCTCCAGGCGCCGCCCAACCTGTCGCCGGGCGTCTATCCGCGCCTGATCGCGGCCGGGCTGAACGACTGGGGCGGCATCTCGCCGGTGACGCCCGATCATGTGAATCCCGAGGCGCCGTGGCCCGCCATCGACGACCTCGCCCGCCGCAGCGCCGAGCTGGGCAAGGTGCTGGTCAACCGCCTGCCGCTCTATCCGGCCTATGCGCGTGATCCCGACTCCTGGCTCGCGCCCGAAGTCGCGACGCAGGTGCGGCGCATGAGCGATGCCGAAGGTCTGGCGCGCGACGACAATTGGTCGCCCGGCGAGACCACGCCGCCGCCTGCGCCGCGCGTGCTCGTCACGGAAGTCGATCCGGAGATCAGCCGCATCGTCGACCGCGCCACCTCGGGCCGGCGCCTCGATCCACCCGAGATCGTGCGTCTGTTCACGGCGCGCGATGCGGACTACCGCCATGTCACCGGCGCCGCCAATGCGCTGCGCCAGGCAGTGAGCGGCGACGTCATACGCTACGTCGTCAACCGCAACATCAACTACACCAACATCTGCTATTTCCGCTGCAAGTTCTGCGCTTTCTCCAAGGGCCGCACGCACGAGGATCTGCGCGGCGCGCCGTACGATCTGGCACTCGACGAGGTGAAGCGACGGGCCGTAGAAGCCTGGGAGCGCGGCGCCACCGAAGTCTGTATGCAAGGCGGCATCCATCCCGACTATACGGGCGAGACCTATGTCGCGATCTGCAAGGCGATCAAGGAAGTGGTGCCCGACATGCACATCCACGCCTTCTCGGCGCTGGAAGTGACGCAGGGCGCGGCGACGCTGAAGCAGCCGATATCGTCGTTCCTGGCAAGCCTGCAGCAGGCAGGCCTCGGCACCTTACCGGGCACGGCGGCCGAGATCCTCGACGACGAGGTTCGCGCCATCATCTGCCCCGACAAGATCAACACCGGCGAATGGCTGGGCGTGCAGCGCGCTGCGCACAAGCTCGGCCTGCGCACGACCTCGACCATCATGTACGGCCATGTCGAGACGCCGCTGGCCTGGACGCGGCATCTGTTGGCGCTGCGCGACCTGCAGGTCGAGACCGGCGGTTTCACCGAGTTCGTGCCGCTGCCCTTCGTGCACATGGAAGCGCCGATGTACCGCCAGGGCCGGGCTCGGCGCGGGCCGACCTTCCGCGAGGCGGTGATCATGCATTCGGTGGCGCGCCTGGTGCTGCATCCCGCGATCCCCAACATCCAGACCTCGTGGGTCAAGATGGGCCCGGCGGGGGCCGCGATCTGCCTCGAGGCGGGCGCCAACGATCTCGGCGGCACGCTGATGAACGAGAGCATCTCGCGCGCCGCCGGCACGCAGCATGGCCAGGAGTTCCCGCCCGACGCCATGGAAGCCCTGATCCGCTCGATCGGCCGCACGCCGCAGCAGCGCGACACGCTCTACCGGCCCGTCCCGGAGGAGCGCCGCGCCGCCTCGCTGGTCGCCGCCGACCTCGCGCCCATCATCCTGACGCCGCCCCGCAAGCGGGTTGCGGCGGCGTGAAATGCGGCGCCTTCGGCACGGAACGTGCGTCGAGTCCTGGGTCTGACTGAGCGGAGGATTGCGAAGGTGACGGAAACTCACGACCCGATCGCGCTGGAGTTGTTCAAGAACGCGATCTTTTCGATCGCCGACGAGATGGCTCTCACCGTGTTCCGCACGACCTACTCGGGCGTGCTCAAGGACAACATGGATTACTCGACGGGCTTCGCCGATGCCGACGGCAAGCTCGCGGCGCAGGGCCTGACATTGCCGGGGCATCTCGGTTCGGTGCCGACCGCGATGGAATCGATCATGCGCCACTTCGCGGACGACATGGCGCCCGGTGACGTCTTCATCATGAACGATCCGTTCGACGGCGGCATGCACCTGCCCGATATCTTCGTGATCAAGCCGCTGTTCCACGAGGGCAAGCGGCTGGCCTTCGCCTGTACCGTCTGCCACCACATCGATGTCGGCGGCCGCGTGGCTGGATCGAATGCTTCCGACTCGACCGAGATTTATGCCGAGGGCCTGCGGATCGCGCCGATGAAGCTCTACGAGGCGGGCAAGATCAACAAGACCATCATGACGTTCATCGAGAAGAACGTTCGCCTGCCGGTTCAGCTGTTCGGCGACCTGCGCGCCCAGCTCGCAGCTTGCCACATCGGCGAAAAGCAGTTTGCCGAGATCGTCGCGAAGTACGGGCCACAGCAGACGACGTCCTACCTGAAGGAAGTCATCGACTATGCCGAGCGGCTGACGCGCGCGGCGCTGGCCGAACTGCCCGACGGTGAATGGAGCTTCGAGGACTGGATCGACGACGACGGCGTCGACTATGGCCAGCCGATCCGGCTGTTCGTCACGATCGGCAAGAAGGACGGCCACATGGTGGTCGACTGGACCGGGACCAACCCGCAGGTCAAGGGCGCTATCAACAACACGCTCTCCTTCACCAAGGCTGCCTCCTATACGGGCGTCCGTTCGGTGCTGCCGCCGGGCATTCCCAACAACGAGGGTGTCTTTCGCGCCATCGAGGTGATCTGTCCGCCCGGCACGGTGGGCAACGGCGTGCTGCCGGCGGCCTGCGCCGCGCGCGGCCTCACCGGCTTCCGCATGGTCGATTGCATGTTCGGCGCGCTCGCCATGATGCTGCCCGACCGCGTCAAGGCCGCGGGCGACGGCGGCAACACCGGCATCTCGATCGGCGGCTACGACACCAACCGCAAGCCCTTCGTCTATGTCGATTTCACCTGCGGCGCCTGGGGCGCACGGCCGTTCGCCGACGGACTCGACGGCAATTCGCACATGTTCGCCAACATGGCCTCGCACTCGATCGAGGTCACCGAGGCCGAACAGCCGATCCAGTTGCTGGCCTATGAGTTCGTGGCCGACAAAGCCGGTGCCGGCAAATACCGCGGCGGCGTGCCCTTCCTGCGCGACTACAAGTTCCTCGAAGCCGAGGGCATGCTGCAGGTCCGCTCCGACCGGCGCGACCACCGGCCGTTCGGCCTCTACGGCGGCAGCCCCGGCGGCCCCTCCGAGAATTACCTGAACCCGGCTACCGAGAACCGGCTGCTGCCGTCCAAGTTCACTATGACGGTCAAGGAAGGCGACATCTTCCGCCACGTCCTGGCCGGTGCCGGCGGCTGGGGCGATCCGCTGGAGCGCGATCCCGAGGCCGTGTTGCGCGACGTGCGCAACGAGCTGCTGTCGCCGGAGAAGGCCCTGGCCGACTACGGCGTCGTGATCGACGTCGAGGGCTGGAAAGTCGACTCTGCCGCCACGGCCCGCCGCCGCACCGAAATCGCCAAGGCGCGCGGCTGGACGGAAACGCCGAAAGTCCAGCGCCACGACCCGGTGCTCCTCGCGCGCGCCGCCGAGTAGCGCCATGACCGTTACCTACCGCGTCGGTGTCGACATCGGCGGCACCTTCACCGATATCGTGCTGCTCGGATCCGACGGCACCATCCACACCAAGAAGGTTTCGTCGAGCGTCGGCAACTATGCCCAGGCCATCGTCGATGGATTGACCGAGGTCTTTGCCGAGACCGGCCTCGACGGCGGCGCGATCGAGGAAATTCGACACGGCACCACGGTCGCCTCCAACGCCATCCTGGAGCACAAGGGCGCGCGCGTCGGCCTGATCACCACCAAAGGCTTCCGCGACGTGCTCGAAATCCGCACGTTGCGCATGCCCAAGCTCTACGACCTCGGCTGGACCAAGCCACAGCCGCTGGTGGAGCGCTACCTGCGCAAGGTGGTCGACGAACGGATCGACCATCGCGGCCATGTCGACCGGGCGCTCGATCCGGTCGACGCCGAGCGGGCCGTCGATGCGCTGTTGGCCGAAAAGGTCGAGGCGATTGCGATATGCCTGCTGAACTCCTTCACCAACCCGGCGCACGAGGCGATGCTGCGCGACATCGTCAGGGCGAAGGCGCCGCACCTGCCTCTCAGCGTCTCGTTCGAAGTCTTGCCCGAGATCAAGGAATACGAGCGGACCTCGACCACGGTCATCAATGCCTACGTGATGCCGATCGTTGCCACCTACCTCCGGGCACTGCGCCAGGGACTCGACGGTGCCGGCATCCCGGCCCGCCTGCTGCTGATGCAATCGAACGGCGGCCTCACCACCGACACGGCTGCCGCCGAGCGGCCGATGAACATCATCGAGTCCGGCCCGGCCGGCGGCGTGGTCGGTGCCCAGGCGCTGGCGCGTGCCAAGAACCTGAAGAAGATCATCACCTTCGACATGGGCGGCACGACCGCCAAGGCCTCGATGGTCGAGGATGGCGAGATCGCCCGGGCCCAGGAATATGCCGTCGGTGCTGGCATCATGATCGGCTCGCGGCTTCTGACGGGCGCCGGCTACACGCTGAAAGTCCCTGCCATCGACCTCGCCGAAGTGGGCGCGGGCGGCGGCAGCCACGTGTGGATCGATCCCGGCGGCGCGTTGCAGGCGGGCCCCGAGAGCGCCGGCGCCTCGCCCGGCCCGGTCTGCTACGACATGGGCGGCGAGGTGCCTACCATCACCGATGCCAACGTGCTGCTGGGCTATATCAATCCCGGTCATCTCGTGGGCGGCGCGCTCAAACTCAATGCCGACAAGGCGCGCGCGGCGTTCGTGGAAAAGATCGCCAAGCCGCTCGGCATGCCGGTCGAGCGCGCGGCCTACGGGGCGCACCTGATCGCCGCCTCCAACATGATCCGCGCCATCAAGGCGGTGTCGACCGAGCGCGGTCGCGATCCGCGCGAGTTTGCGCTGTTCGCCTTCGGCGGCAACGGCCCGCTCTTCGCCGCCGGCATGGCCGCGGCGCTCGGCATCGGCCGCATCGTCGTGCCGCCGTCGGCCGGTCTCTTCTCTTCCTTCGGCCTGCTCTACGCCGACGTCGAGCATCATTATGCCCGCACCTTCCGCCGGCTGTTGCGGCAGGCCGACCGGGGCGAGATCGGCGCGGCCTGGGATGCGATGGCAGGGCAGGCGAGCGAACAGCTCGCGGTGGAGGGTTTCACCGGTGCCAGCGCGCGGCTAAAACGATCCGCGGCGCTGCACTACAAGGGCCAGAGCTACGAGCTCACCGTGCCGGTGCCGGACGGCCCAATCGACGCCCGCATGGTGGCGCATCTCGAGGAGGCCTTCGGCCAGGAGCACGAGCGCACCTATGGCCACCGCGCCGGCGCCGACGAGCCGGTCGAACTGGTCGCGATCCAGCTCGTGGGCTCTGGTTTACGCGAAGGGGGTGGCGTGCCGCAACGCGTCACGTCGAGCCGGGCCGAGCCCGCGGCACAGGCGTCGCGCAGGGCCTGGTTCGGCGATGCCCATGGCTGGATGGAAACGCCGGTATTGAGCCGGGCCGATCTTGCGACGGGTCGCACGGGCCCGTTGATCGTCGAGGAGTACGACACGACCTGCGTCGTCCCGCCCGGCGCCCGCGCCGAGCTCGATGGCGCAGGCAACATCGTGACTACGCTCGGTGGAGCCTAGTTGGCCGCCATCTGCGGGAGCCAGAGCGCAATCTGCGGCCAGATCGCCAGGATCAACAGCATCAGCAGCATGGAGACGACGAACGGCGAGGTGCCGATGATGACGTCGTCGATCCTGCCGCGCTTGCGCAGGCCCTGCACGACATAGAGGTTGATTCCGACCGGCGGGGTGATCATCGCCAATTCCATCAGGATGATGACCATGATGCCGAACCAGATCGGATCGTAGCCGGCTTTTATCATGATCGGGGCGATGATCGGCACGGTCGCCACCATCATCGAAAGCGTTTCCATGAACATGCCGAGGACGAAGTAGAATATGACCACGACGACCAGGAGCTGGACCTTCGACAGGCCCAGGCTGGTGATGAAGCTGTTCACCTGCCCGGTCAGGCCGATCGAGGTAATGACGAAGTTGAGGAAGTAGGCCGCGAGCAGGATGGCCATGATCATGGCTGTGGTGCGCATCGTGCCCTCGAAGGCGTTCAGCAGCGTGCGCAGGGTCAGCCGGCGATGCCAGGCCGCGATGGCGACGGCGGCGATCACGCCGAGTGCTGCCGACTCGGTCGCGGTTGCCCAGCCCGCATAGATCGAGCCGATCACGGCGAGGAAGATGATGAGCGGCGGCATCAGGTCGGGCAGCGCCGCGAAGCGCTCCTTCCAGGTCGTCGTCGTCGGTGTGCCGCCCAGCGACGGCCAGATGAGGCAGATGACGAGAACCGTCAGGCTGAACAGGCTCGCCAGGACGAGGCCGGGGATAAAGCCCGCGAGATAGAGCTTGGGAATCGAGGTCTCGGTAAGGACTCCATAGACGATCATGTTGATCGAAGGCGGGATCAGGATACCCAGGGTGCCACCGGCGGCAATGGTGCCGAGGAAAAGGCGCTCCGAATAGCCGCGCTTCTCGATTTCGCCCAGGGCGACGGTGCCGATCGTTGCTGCCGTCGCCACGCTCGATCCCGAGGTCGCGGCGAACATCGCGCAGGCGGCGATGTTGGAATGCATCAGGCCGCCGGGCAGCCAGGGCACCCAGAGCACCAGGGCGTTGTACATGCGCTCGGCCATGCCCGAGCGCAACAGGATCTCGCCCAGCAGCACGAAGAACGGGATGGCGACCAGCAGGAAGTTGTTCGACGTACCCCAGGCGATTTCCCCCATCGCCAGCGACAGCGGCAGCTTGGAATAGATCGCGGACAGCGACAGGCCGAGGACCCCGAGGCCTGCCGCGACCGGGATCGCCAGTGCCAGAAGACCGATCAGGATGAGAAGGGTAATGCCAAGCACGTCAGCTCTTGCCCTCGCGTGCCTGGCGGCCCTTCAAATCGCGGATCTCGTCCTCGACTTCTTCCTCGGCGGAGCGCGTGCTGATCAAGTTCGAAGTTCCCCGCAGATCTCCCGACAAAGCCGTTCCGAGCGCCTGAAGCAGGAGCAGGACGCCGATCACGACGAAGGCCGCAAGACCTGCGATCCACAACACCTGAGGGATGACGGTCGGCGTCTCGAGGGCCGACTGGCTGCGCGAGCCGGACGTCCAGGATTGCGCGAGCACCCCAAATCCGTGCCATGTCGTGAGCGCGAAGAAGCCGACCAGCAGGAGGATCGCCACGGCATCGAGGGCCAGCCGCAGCTTCTGGGGGAACAGCACGTAGAGCGAATCGATGCGGATGTGGGCGCGGTCGAGCAGCGTCGCCCCCAGGCCCCACGCCGCTCCGATCGCGAGCGCGTAGCCGGCGAGCTCGTCGGCGCCGCCTATCGAGCGCGCGAGGAACTTGCGCATGAGGACGTCGATGCCGATCAGCACGGCAGCGAGCAGGACCAGCGCGCCGCCGAACCACAGGCCCCACTGGGCGAAGCGACGGACGCCGGTCATGGGACCAGTCTTCCGGCTACGGCGTGGGTGCCTTCAGGCCGAGAGCCTTGCCGACCGTGTCGTTCCATTCCTTCGCGCACTCGGCGCCGCAGCGCTTGGCCCAGCCAGCGAGTACCGCGCCCTCGACCAGCTTCTTGTGCGCTTCCAGTTCCTCGGGTTTCACCGGGACGATCGTGGTCTTGGCAAGCTTACCCATGGTGCAGGGCTGCTTGCCGGTATTGCAGTTCTCGGCCTCGCCGGTCGTGGTCTTGATCGTTGCCCACATTTTGTCTTCGTAAGCCTTGAACTGCTCGGTCAGGAAGGCCTGGGTCTTGGGATCGATGCGCTTCCAGGTGTTCAGATTGACCGCCAGAACATTGATGCTCCAGCCGAGCGACATCGGATAGACCGACTTTGTCACTTCGGCCCAGCCCGCCGTGTTGCCCGACAGGCTGCCGGTCACGCCGCAATCGACCACGCCGTTGTTGAGCGCCGGAACGACTTCAGCGAACGCCATGCTGACGGCCGTGCCGCCGACACCGCTCAGGAAGTCGCGCATCGTGTTGTTGAACACCCGGATCTTTTTGCCCTTGAGGCCTTCCAGGCCGGCGAGCACGTCGCGGCACCAGAAGACCTGGGGCGTGTTGCCACCGAAGGCCAGCAGCTTGGCATTCCAGTTCTTCTGCAGTTGCCGGTCGATCACGTCGCGATAGGCGTCGCAGGCGGCGCGCGCCTTGTCGGGCGTCAGGGTAAGCCCTGCGAGATCGCAGGCCTCGAAGCGCGGGTCGTCGCCAGCCATCTTGGAGATGTCCATGGCGGCGAAATCCATGACGCCGAGCTTGAGCAGACGCAGCATGGTCTTGTCGTCGATGCCCATCTGGTCGAGCGGCGTCACGTCGACGGTGATGGCGCCCTTCGACGCCTCCGGGATCGTCTTTCGCCAGAACGGCAGCTCGTCGTGGATCGACACCGGCGTCGGGCTGTTGAGGCCGATGACCTTGAACTGGCTCTTGGGCAGGTCTTGCGCGGCTGCACCGGAGGCAACCACCGCCGCCAGCGCCAGTCCGGCCACCATACGGTACAGCATGCGCAATCCCCCATTTATCGTCGATGAAGTCCGGAATAATAGCAGCAATATGCATGCCACGCGAAGGGCGCGGGCCGGTGTTTTGGGAGCTGCTTGAATTTCAAACAAGAACTCGCAGGTTTCACAGGTTTTTGCTATTTTCTTTGCCATGATGGGACACGCCCACGGAAAAATCCGGTGGGCGTTTTTCGTGGGTCCCGACGGACGCCGAATGGTCGACGAAGTGGTCCACGCCGGGGGACCGTTCCGGCACACCCATCGCGGCGCGAGACCCGTGCCGGAGGTGCGGGGCGTCGGGGGCGATCCGGCAGCAGGATCAAGGGCTTGACCTGGATCTCCGGCACAGTCAGCGGCACACCGCGTGGCACACGGGCTGTGACGGGAAATGATCCACGTCCGCGGGCCGTTTCAGTCGATATCCCGGTCCGCCAGCAGCCGGGGGATGCCGGCCTCCTCCAGGAAGGCGCGGGTGCGCGTGCCGGCCGATTGCGGCAGGCGCAGGAACGCGGCGAGGTCGGCCGGGTGGTCGATGTCCATGGCGATACCGGACTGGCGGATCACCGTCGGTTCTATGCCCACGCGCCGTGCCGCGTCGAGGTGCGGGAAGTAGCTGTTCTCGCCGAAGCGTAGCGGCACCGCATCGGGAGGCGAGCAGACCACGGCGTTGGAGCCGAGATCGTCATGTGCCGGCGAGATGGTGAAGGCGGGTGCGCCGAGGTGGGCGGCCAGCACCGCGTCGATCTCGGCCGAGGTCGCGGCGGGAATGTCGCCGGGCAGCGTGATCATGCCGCCGCGGCCCTCGCGGGCGAGGAGGCGGAGGCCGGCGGTGACGCTGCCGGTGTGGCCGTCGCGGGCGCCGTCGGTCACCACGCGCGCGCCGAGGCGCGTGGCCAACGCCGTCGTCGAGGGGTCGAGCGTGACGACCATGATCCCTGCGAGGTGGCGGGCGCCGGCCACGGCGTCGAGGACCTCGCCCACCATGACCTCGATCAGCGCGCGGCGTTGGGCGGGCGAGAGCAGGCCGGCCAGCCGCTGCTTGGCCCCGTCCAGTTCCTTGACAGGAACGACGGCCCAGATGTCGGCCGGTGTGCTCACGCGAGCTGGTCGACGAAGGCGAGCACGGTGCGGGCCAGCGTTTCGCGATCCTCGAGCGTCGTCATCAGGGTCGGCGCGACGTGGACTTTGGTCCGGACCTGTCCGGAATCGGCCGCATCGACGACATAACCGTCGAGCAGGTCGCCATAGCGGCCGGCTACGGTGGCCGAACTCACGGTCAGGCCGAGCTCCTGCATCATCTTGGCCGTCGGACCCTTGACCGCGCGGCCGCCGACGATCGGCGACACCGCCACCACGGGCGCGCCGCAGTTCTCTATCGCGGCGCGCAGGCCAGGAACGGAAAGGATCGGCTCGATGCTGATGAAGGGGTTGGACGGGCAGATCACGACGGCACGGACATTGCCGCCGGCGAGGGCCGCCATGACTTCGGGCTGTGGCCGGGCATCGGCGGCGCCGGTGAAGGCGAGCTGCCGCACGACAGGCCGGCACTGCTGGCGCACGAAATAATCCTGGAAATCGATCCAGCCCTCGTCGCTCCGCACGCGTGTGCGCACAGGCTCGTCGCTCATCGGCAGCACGCGCGGACCAACGCCCAGCCGCCGGCAGACGTCGCCGGTGATCTGCGACAGGCTCTGGCCGGACGCGAGCCGCCGCGTACGTTCGACATGAAGGGCGAGGTCGCGATCTCCGAGCCTGAACCAGTCCTCGCCGCCCAGGGTCGCGATCGTCTCCATGAACGACCAGGTCTCGTCGCGGCGGCCCCAGCCAGTCGCCGGATTGTCGAGGCCGGCCAGCGCATAGGTGAGCGTGTCGATGTCGGGACAGATGCTGAGGCCGAGATGCTCGAAATCGTCGCCGGTGTTGGCCACGACCAGCAGCTCGTCTGCGGCGAGCACGCGGCTGAGGCCGAGCGCCAGCTTGGCGCCGCCGACGCCGCCGGACAGCGCGACGACCAGACCGTTGCTCACCGAAACATGTCCTCGGCTGCCGGCCGCACGAGTTCGGAGGCCGGGTTGTTGGCGGCGGTCCAGGTGAGGCCGCGGACCAGAATGACCGGCTGCGCCTCGTCGCCCTGGCCCATGACCAGCGAGGCGGCGGCCGCGATCTCGTCGGCAAAGCCCGAGATGCTGACCTGCAGGGTGCGGCC
>LNFM01008594.1_pt1 | contig 15334 bp, 18 predicted proteins | sample 596031 | NCBI WGS metagenome assembly LNFM01 (sample SAMN04254537, study PRJNA301005) | activated carbon metagenome | isolation source: dual media filters at the Ann Arbor, Michigan drinking water treatment plant | place: USA: Ann Arbor | reverse complement strand
GGAAGCTTACCGGCACGCTAGGCGCACTTGGTAAACCAAAACCTAAAATTACAGGCCGGAGAACAAAATTCTAGCTGACAATCCATAGAACTTTCAGACACTTGCGACGTGCAACGCGTGAGCTTGCACGGCGTGGTGGCAGGCTCGGACACCGCCGAACCGCACTCTTGCACGATCGATCCGCGGGTGCGGAAACGAAAAAGGGCGGCCCGCAGGCCGCCCTCTTTCGTTCACGATGCACGAAGGCCCCGAGGGCTTCCGCTGGTCGGAGTGGCAGGATTTGAACCTGCGACCCCCACGTCCCGAACGTGGTGCGCTACCAGACTGCGCTACACTCCGCCTCGCGAACAGGCCGCGTGTATAGCGGCGCCTTCGGCCCTGCGCAACCCCATCCGTACCGCCTTTCGACGTGGCCCGCCGCCCGCTCGACGGGGGTGCCGGAGAGCCCCTAGAGTGGAGCCATGAGCCGCCATTCCTTCGATGCCGTCGCCTTCGCCGGCGGCGGCAACCGCTGTTACTGGCAGGGCGGGTTCTGGGATGCCCTGAACGCCGCCCGGCCTCAGTCCCCGCGCCTCGTCGTCGCCGTCTCGGCGGGCGCCTTCCAGGCCTGCTTCTCGATGATCGGCGCCGGCGATCGCGTGCGCGGGATCGTGTTCGAGGCCTGCGAGACGATCGAGCGCGAGGTCGAGTGGCGCCGCCTCCTCACGGGAAAATCACCCTTCGTCGTCGGCGGGCTCTATCGCGACCTGATCGCCGAGGTCTTCGGCGACATGGAGCTGGCGGCGCTGAAGGCGGCTCCCGACATCCACATCCAGGTGACCCATCCGCCCGCCTTCATGCCCGCGCTGGTGGCGGCCTATGCGGCGATCGCGGCCTATCAGGTGGAGAAGATGGTGACCGGTGCCGCCCATTCGCGCGCCGGCCGCCATCTCGGCCTCACCGCCAGCTGGATTTCCACCCACGCGCTGGAGACCCGCGAGGAGTTGGTGGACGCGCTGATGGGCACGGCGACGGTGCCGCCCTTCATGCCGGTGGGGCTGGTGAACGGCCGCCCGGCCCTCGACGGCGGCCTCGTCGACAACCCGCCGGTCGATCGCATCGCGGAGGTGGAGAAGGCCGGCGGGCGAACCCTGGTGCTGACCACCCGCGCCGGCAAACCCATGCCGGAGGTCGCCAACCGCACGGTGGTGCGCCCGTCGGTTCCGATCGTCTCCAGCCGGTTCGCGGTGACCGACGCGGCGGCGATCCGCGCCGCCTATGAGCTCGGCGTCAGGGACGGCGAGGCCTTCGCGCAGAGCTTCTAGGACCGGCTCAGCCGCGGGCGTCGAGCCAGCCTTCGAGCTCCATGAACGAGGGCAGCACCACGTCGGCATGGGTCTCGAAGGCATCGGGAACCAGCGGGCCGGTGGTGACGCCCACGGCGATCACCCCGGCGGCACGGGCGGCATGCATGTCGTGCAGGCTGTCGCCGATCATCGCGACTTCATGGGGGGCCATCTGCCAGGCGTCGAGGAACGCGTGGATCTGGCCGGGCGCGGGCTTGCGGCCATGGCCGGAGTCCCAGCCGACGATGAAATCGAAATGGTGGTCGATGCCGAGCCGCGCCGTCTGGCTGCGGGCGCCGTTCTCGGAATCGTTGGTGACGACGCCGAGCACGAGGCCGCGGGCCTTGAGCGCGCCGATGAGGCCGGCGGGATCGCCGATGGGGGTCAGGCCGGCGAGGCCCTCCTCGACGAAGAGCACGTCCATCTCGTCGGTGACGGCGGCCGAAAAGGGCACGCCGATGGCCTCGGCCCAGAGCGGCCCGTAGTCGGCGGAGGAGCCGGCCACGAGCGGCGAGGTCGGGCGGAACCGCAGCGCGGCCTCGTCGAAATGGGAGACCTGCATCAGCCGCTCGACCTTGCCGCGATCGCCCTTGGCCATACGGTCCATGACCCGATAGGCGGCGGGGCCCCAGGTCTTGTCGAAGTCGACGAAGGTGCCGTCCTTGTCGAAGAGAATCGCGCGAATGGTCATGGAGCCGCTCCTAGACCCGCCATGTGACACGGAGGTCACAAACGGTCCAGACGCTGGCAGCGGGCTTGCCATGGCCGGACTTGCGGCCTAATCCCGCCTCGACCGTTGATACAGGCCGTGGAGGCCTCGCCATGCGCTACATCTCGACCCGGGGCGAAGCCCTTGTGCTGAACTTCCCCGATGCGCTCCTCGCCGGGCTCGCCCGCGACGGCGGCCTCTATGTGCCGGAGAGCTGGCCGACACTCGCTGACGGCGACATCGCGTCGCTGTCGGGGCAGGCCTATCCGGAGATCGCCAAGCGCGTGCTCGCCCCCTTCGTCGACGGCGCCATCGACGTTGCATCGCTCGAGCGGATGATCGACGAGGCCTATGCGAGCTTCCGCCACCCGGCGGTGACGCCGCTGGTGCAGCTGTCGCCGTCGGAATGGGTGCTGGAGCTGTTCCACGGGCCCACCCTCGCCTTCAAGGACTGCGCCATGCAGCTCCTCGGGCGGCTGATGGACCATGTGCTGAAGGCGCGCGGCCAGCGCGCTACCATCGTCGGCGCCACCTCGGGCGACACGGGCGGGGCGGCGGTGGAGGCCTTCAAGGGCCTCGACCAGGTCGACGTGGTCATCCTCTTCCCCGAGGGCCGCGTGTCGGACGTGCAGCGGCGAATGATGACGACCGTGGATGCGGCGAACGTCCATGCGGTGGCGATCGACGGCACGTTCGACGACTGCCAGGCCATCGTGAAGGGCCTGTTCAACAACCACGCCTTCCGCGACCGGGTGCGCCTGTCGGGCGTCAACTCGATCAACTGGGCGCGGATCGTCGCGCAGGTGGTCTATTACTTCGTCGCCGGCGCGGCGCTCGGCGCTCCGGCCCGGGCGGCGCGCTACGTGGTGCCGACGGGAAATTTCGGCGACGTCTTCGCCGGCTATGTCGCCAAGCGCATGGGCCTGCCGATCTCCGAGCTTGTGGTCGCCACCAACGTCAACGACATCATGGCGCGGACGCTCCACACCGGCCGCTATGAGGTGACGGGCGTGGTGCCGACCTCCTCGCCCTCCATGGACATCCAGGTCTCGTCCAATTTCGAGCGCCTGCTGTTCGACGCCCTCGGCCGGGACGCCGGCGCCGTGCGGCGGCTGATGGCCGGGCTCGCCCAGTCGAAGAGCTTCACCATCGACGCGGGGCCGCTCGCGCGCATGCGGGCGGAGTTCGGCGCGGCGCGGGCCGACGAGGCGGAGGTCTCGGCCATGATGAAGGCGACGCTGGCCGAGGCCGGCTATCTCCTCGACCCACACACCGCCGTCGGCCTGGTGGCGGCGCGCAAGGTCGCGGCAGACCCGGCGGTGCCGACCGTGGTGCTCGCCACCGCCCATCCGGCGAAATTCCCCGACGCGGTGGAGGCGGCAACCGGCACCCGGCCCGCCCTGCCGCTCTGGCTCGGCGACCTGATGACGCGCGAGGAGCGCATCACGCACCTGCCGAACGACCAGGCGGCGGTGGAGGCCCATGTGCTGGCGAAGACGCGGGCGGCGGTGGCGGGGGCGGCGTGAGGCTCAGACGGCCCAGGTCTCGACGGTGAGGCCTGGCACCCTGTCGAATTCGCGGCGGTTGCCGGTGACCATGACGAGACCGGCCGCCTTGGCCTGGGCGGCGATGAGCATGTCGTTCGGGCCGATGGGCGTGCCGGCGCGCTCGAGGGCGAGGCGAATGGCCGCGTAGGCGTTGATTGCCGACGTGTCGAACGGGAGAACCACGAGCCTTGCGACGAGAGCCGCAAGCCGCGCATCGTTCCGCGCCGGGTCGCTCGACTTCAGGCTTCCGAACGCCAGTTCCGCCAGTGTGATCACCGATATGGACAGACGTCCCTCTTCGCGGCTGAAGCGGTCGCGCAATGCCGGCAGCCTGTCGCGCATGGCATGGACACAGACGTCGGTGTCGAGCAGATAGCCGATCAATCCAGCGGCTCGCGCTTTTCGAACTCGCCCTGATCACGCTCGCGCATGAAGTCGTCGCTCGCCGGCGGGCTGTTGAAGAAATCGTCCCAGCTCTTCGACTTCGACGCCGCCACCGGCGTGAGGATCAGCGTATCGCCCTCGCGCACGACGTCGACCTCGGTCACGCCTGCGGGGAAGCCCAGCGCGGGCGGGATATGCAGGGTCTGGCCTTCGGCTGAGGTTTCGAGCCGCACCCGCGGTGCACCCGGCCTGGCCGGCGGGGCATGATGGTTCATCGACGCCTCCCGTGTGATCCCCGAGCGTAACACGGTGAGGCCGGGCGATCACATCCCGAGATAGGCCTTCCTGACGCCGTCGTCGGCGAGGAGTGCCTCGCCGGTGCCGGACAGGGTCATCCGGCCGTTCTCCAGCACGTAGCCATGGGCAGCGAGCCGCAGGGACACGGCGACGTTCTGCTCGACGAGGACGCAGGTGAGGCCGCCCTCGGCGAGGTCGCGGATGGTGCGCAGCACGTCCTGCACGACGGTCGGGGCGAGACCGAGGGAGGGCTCGTCGAACATGACGAGCTCGGGTTCGCCCATCAGGCAGCGGCCGATGGCGACCATCTGCTGCTCGCCGCCCGACAGCGTTCCCGCGGCCTGGCCGGACCGCTCCAGCAGCCTGGGGAACATGGCGTAGACACGCTCGAGGTTGCGGGCCTTGTGGCGGCGGGCGCGCGGGATCATGGCGCCCATGGCGAGGTTCTCGGCGACCGAGAGGGTCGGGAACACCTGGCGGCCTTCTGCCACCTGGCCGATGCCGAGGTCGCAGACCTCGTGGCTCGGCAGGCCGGTGATGTCGCGGTCCTTGAAGCGGATGGTGCCGGCGGCGGGGCGATGCATGCCGGCGATGGTGCGGATGAGCGAGGTCTTGCCGGCGCCGTTGGCGCCGACGATCGCGACGATGGAGCGCTCCGGCACCTCCAGCGAGACCTTGTCGAGGGCCTGTGCGTCGCCGTGGAAGACGTCGATGTCGTGGACGAACAGCATCAGAGCGCCTCCGCTCCAAGGTAGCTCTCGAGCACCTTGGGGTGGCGCGTCACCTCCTCGGGCGTGCCCTCGGCGATGGTGGCGCCGTGGTGGAGCACGTGGATGCGCCCCGCCAACGCCATGGTGGCACGCATGACGTGCTCGATGAGCAGGATGGTGACGCCGGAGCGGTTGATCTCGCGCAGGATGGCGACGATGCGGTCGACCTCGGTCGGCCGGAGGCCCGCCATCACCTCATCCAGGAGCAACAACCGCGGCTGGGTCGCCAGCGCCCGGGCGCATTCGAGGCGCTTGCGGTCGGGCAGGGTCAGGGACTTCGCCCGGGCCTCCCGCCGGTCCCACAGGTCGAGCTGGCGCAGCACCTCGCCGGCCTTGGCGCGGGCCGCATCCATGTCGGGCGCGCGCATCATGGCGCCGATGGTGGCGTTCTCCAGGACGGTGAGCTCCGGAAAGGGCCGGACGATCTGGAAGGTGCGGGCGAGGCCCCGGCGGCAGAGCTCGTGGGGTGGAACCCCGTCGGCGCGCTCGCCGGCGAAGGTGACGGAGCCGGCATCCGGCGCCATCGCGCCGGCGATCATGTTGAAGAGGGTGGTCTTGCCGGCGCCGTTGGGGCCGATGACGGCGAAGATCTCGCCCTCCTCGACCGACAGGGAGACGCCATCCACGGCGGTGAGGCCGCGGAACCGCTTGGTGACGGCGCGGACGTCGAGGAGCGTCGTCATTCGCGCCCCTCCGGGATGCCGAGCTTCTTCTTCAGCCAGGGCCAGACGCCGTTCGGCGCGTACCAGATGATGACCATCAGGGCGGCGCCGTAGAAGACGAGGTTGACGCCGGGAATGGCGCGGCCGGCGATCTTCTCGACGAGGGCGATGAGCGTCTGGCCGAGGGGGGTGAGGATGAAGGCGCCGAGAATGGGCCCGAACAGGGTGCCGAGGCCGCCGATGATGGGCGCCAGGATCATCTCGATGGAGCGGGCGATGTCGAAGGTCTGACTGGGAAAGAGGTTGTTCTGGTAGAAGGCGTAGACGACGCCGGCCACCGCGGTCATGGCGGCCGAGAGCACCACCGCCGCCATCTTGGCGCGGAAGACGTCGATCCCGAGCGCCCGGGCCGCCTCGGCGTCCTCGCGCACGGCGAGCCAGGCGTGGCCGAGCTTCGAACGACGCAGGGCCGCGCAGACGAAGAAGGCCAGGATCATCATGGCGAGGCCGACATAATAGAACAGCATCGGTCCGCCGCGCAGGTTCACCGGGCTCGCCGTGGCCGAGACGGGAATGAAGAAGCCGGCGGCCCCGCCGACGAAGGACCAGTTGTCGAAGCCGATGCGGGCGACCTCGGCGAAGGCGATGGTCAGAAGTGCGAAATAGACGCCCTCGATGCCGAAGCGGAAGCCGAGCCAGCCGATGACGGCGCCGAAGGCCATGGCGACGAGCATGGCGGGCACGATGGCGATGGCCGGCGAGATGCCGAACTTCACCCAGAGCAGCGCGCCGATGTATCCGCCGAGGCCGACGTAGAGCGCGTGGCCGAGTGAGAGCTGGCCGCAGAAGCCCATCATGATGTTCCAGGCCTGTCCGACGGTGGCGAACCAGAAGATCAGGAAGAAGACCGAGAGCAGGTAGCGGTCGAGGAGCACCGGCGCCGCCAGCAGCACGGCGACGAGGACGCCCAGAAGCACGAGGGCGCGGCGCGGCGCCTCGTCGGCCAGTCGCGCGAGAGATGCCAAGGGGTTCATGCCCGCCTCCCGAGAAGGCCCTGGGGCCTGAGCGCGAGGACGAGGACGAGCAGGCCGAAGGAGGCCATGGTCTTCATGGAGGGGGCGATGAGGACGGAGGCCATGGCCTCGGCGATGCCGATGAGCAAGCCGCCGACGATGGCGCCGGTCATGGAGCCCATGCCGCCGATGATGACGATGGTGAAGGCGAGGAGCGTGAAGGCCGGCGCGATCATCGGCGTGGCGTCGGTGAGCGTGACCATCAGCGCGCCGGCGGCACCGACGCAGGCGAGGCCGAGGCCGAAGGTGAGCGCATAGAGCTTCTTCACGTCGAGGCCCACGACGGCAGCGCCGACCAGGTTGTCGGCACAGGCACGGATGGCGACCCCCGTGTCGGTGAAGCGGAAGAAGGCGAACAGCAGGCTCGCCACGGCCAGCGCGGCGACGGCGGCATAGACGCGCACCTTGTCGACGATGATGGCGCCGATCTCCCAGCTGTCGAAGGAATAGGAGAGATTGGCGCTGCGGGCGTCGGGGCCGAAGATCATCAGCGTGCCGTTGACCATGATGATGGCGAGGCCGACGAGCAGGATGAACTGCTCGTGCTCGGGGCGCGAGACGAAGGGGTTGATGAGCGTGCGCTGCAGCCCGTAGCCGATGACGAAGAACGCCAGGGCAATGGGCAGCATCGACAGGAAGGGATCGATGCCGAAGGAGCGGAACAGCACGAAGGCGGCATACATCGCCACCACGGCGAATTCGCCATGGGCGAAATTGACGACGCGGACGACGCCGAAGATGACCGACAGGCCGAGCGCCATCAGGCCGTAGACCAGGCCCGTCAGGACGCCTTGGACGAGCACGTTTGCGTAGAGCGACCAGAACATGCCGTTTCGGGGGATCCTGTGAGGGCGACAGCCGCAGTTAGCGCGACATCGCGGCGCGAGCAACCCAAGCGGGCGCCTTGCAGCCAGTCATGGCGCCGCAGCGGGCGGGCGGGTCGGTATGCCGAGGAGCGGGCCGGCCTCGACCCTGTCGACCAGCGCGCTCAGATGGGCCTTGGCATCGGCGAGGTTGACGGTGGACATGGAGGCTTCCTGACCAACTGGATGGTCATACAGCCCGAACCGCCAAGAAGCACCAGCCACGGGGGCCGGCGCTCCTCGGCGCGTTGCGTCAGCTCCGGCCCTGCCAGGCCGGCAGTGGCAGGACCGGCTCGGCCAGCGCCACGTCCTTCGGCAGGACGACGGTGGGCACGCGCTTCAGGTTCTGCACCAGGGCCGAGCCGATGTTGGGGTTCTGGCCCTTGGCGTCGAAGGTGATGGGGCCGCCGATCATCACGTGCTCGGCGATGCTGGTGGCCTTCACCGCCTCCATCAGCTGCGGGCCGTTGGTGGTGCCGGCGCGCTTGAAGGCGTCGGCGGCAATCAGCAGGCCCTCGAAGGCGAAGCCGGCGTTGAAGCTGTCGACGGCGAAGCGGTTGTTCGGGTTCGCCTTGGCGAAGGCCTTTTCGAAGGCCTGGGTCATGTTGGACTTGGGGTTCGCCCACGGCAGGCCGAACAGGACGAAATCGGCCAGCGGGCCGAGCGCCTGGTAGAACTCCTCGTCGTAGAAGCCGGGCGAGCCGGGCGAGATGATCGCCTTCGGCTGGAAGCGCTGGCGCACCATGTCGCGCACCATCTTGATGGCGTCGGAAGCGCGGGTGACGCACATGACGAGGTCGGGATTGATCGAGCGGATCTTGGTGACCTCGACCGACAGGTCCTGGGCGCGGGGGTCGTAGGCGATCTTCTCGACGAGCTCGATCGGCAGGCCCACCCGCGGCCAGATGGCGTCCATGGCGTTGCGCTGGGCGGTGCCGAAGGTGTCGTTGGCGTGCAGGAACACCGCCTTGTCGAACTTGATCGACTTGGCGTCCATCACGTCCTTGATGAGGCGCAGGCCGTTGGTGACGAGCTGGCCGCCGGTCTGGAAGTTGCGGACGAGGAACTTGTAGCCCTGCTCGGTGATCTGCGGCGCCGCGGCGACGTTGACCACGAAGGGCACCTGGCGCTGCTCGGTCACCTGGGCGATGGCGAGGGTATGGCCGGAATCGAAGGCGCCGGTGAGCACGTGGCAGCCGTCGTTGATGGCGCGCTCGGCCTGGGTGCGGGCGACGTCGGCGTTCGACTCGGTGTCGATGTGGACGATCTCGACGTTGTAGCCGAGCTCCTTCAGGAGTTCCGGCGCCGCGAGGACGCCCCGATGCATGGACTGGCCGGCCTGGGCGAAGAAGCCGGAGCGCGGCAGCAGCGAGCCGATCTTCAGGGTCTGGGCCTGCGCCCTCACGACGGCCGGGGCGACGAGGGTGGCGGCGGCGGCGCCCGCCATGACGGTGCGTCGGGTGAAGCGGGTCTTTTCGGTCATGTTGTCCTCCCACGATCCGCGGCCGGGCCGCGACATGGGCGCGATCTTAGCCAAAAGCCGCCGGAGGGGAAGGCGGGCGCGACGCATGGTCCCTTCCCCCGAAAGAAGCGGCGCGTCAGGCCGGCGTCTTGTGCTCGAAGCGGCAGATGTCGGCGATGATGCATCGCGGGCAGTCGGGCTTCGCCGCCTTGCAGACGTAGCGCCCGTGCAGGATCAGCCAGTGGTGGGCATGGAGCCTGTAGGCGTCCGGCACGACCTTCTCGAGGCCCAGTTCGACGGCCAGCGGGGTCTTGCCGACCGCGAGGCCGGTGCGGTTGGCGACGCGGAAGAGGTGGGTGTCGACCGCGATGGTGGGCATGCCGAAGGCCATGTTGAGGACGACGTTCGCCGTCTTGCGACCGACGCCCGGCAATGTCTCCAGCGCCTCGCGGTCGGCCGGCACCTCGCCGCCATGCTCGGCGATGAGCCGCTGCGACAGGGCGATGACGTTCTTCGCCTTGGTGCGGAAGAGACCGATGGTCTTGATGTAGCCGATCAGCGCCTCCTCGCCGAGGGCCACCATCTTCTCCGGCGTGTCGGCGACCTTGAACAGCGGCCGCGTCGCCTTGTTGACCCCGACGTCGGTCGCCTGGGCCGACAGCGCCACGGCGACGAGCAGCGTGTAGGCGTTGACGCTCTCGAGCTCACCCTTCGGCTCGGGTGTGACCTCGTGGAAGCGGAAGAAGATCGCCTCGATCTCCGCGGGCGTCAGCCGGTCGCGCTTGCGCCTCTTGGCTGCGGCCTTCGCCGCCGCGAGATTGGCGATGGCCTTGGCGGGGCGCTTCGGCGGCGCCTTCGCGACGAGGGTGCGGTTTGACTTGCCGGGAGTGGTCGGAGCGCGCATGGAGGTCGTATAGTCGCAGGTGATGAGCAGCGGCAATACAGACACGGCCCCGGTGACCGACGGCGCGGAGGACGCGCCGCTCTTCGCCGCCCTCCTGACCCCGCACCGGTCGATGGGCTGGCCCGGTTTCATCGCCGTGATGTCGGCGGTGGGGGCCGTCAATCTCGTCGGCGCGGTGATCTTCACCTCCATAGGCGCATGGCCCGTCCTGCCCTTCCTGGGGCTCGACGTGCTCGTCATCTTCCTCGCCTTCCGCGCCAATTACCGCCATGCGCGCGCCTTCGAGGAGGTCATCGTCACGCCGACGGAGATCCGGATCCGCAAGGTGACCTGGCACGGCCATGCCCGCGAATGGCGGTTCAATCCGGCCTGGACCCGGCTGCACCAGATGCGCGACGAGGAGGACGGACAGGTGCTGGGCCTCACCCTCGACGAGGGGCGCCGGCAACTCGACATCGCCACCTTCCTGCCCCCCGTGGAGCGGGAGGGCTTCGGCAAGGCGCTGACGGCGGCGCTGGCAGAGGCCCGGCGGGGCCCGGTGCGCACCCATTTCGACTGAGACGACGGGACGAGGACTCATGGCAGGATCGGTGGATCGCGTCAGGGCGGCGCTGCGGGATGCCGGGCACGACGACACCATCGTCGCCTTCCCCGCCAGCACGCGCACGGCGGCGGAAGCGGCGGCGGCGGTGGGATGCGCGGTGGCGCAGATCGTCAAGTCCCTGGTGTTCCGCGCCGGCGAGCGGCCGGTGCTGGTGATCGCCTCCGGCGCCAACCGGGTCGACACGGCGAAGGTTTCGGCGCTGGTCGGCATAGCGGTGGAGCGGCCGGATGCGGGCTGGGTGCGGCAGGTGACGGGCTTCGCCATCGGCGGCGTCGCCCCGGTGGGCCACGTGACCCCGCCGACGGTGCTGATCGACGCGGATCTCGCCGCGCTCGACCCGATCTGGGCGGCGGCGGGCTCGCCCAACGCGGTGTTCCGCACGCGCTTTGCCGACCTCGTGGCGCTCAGCGGGGGAACGGTCGCCGTAATCGCCGAATAGCCGCAGACCGCCGAGAAATCGGGTGGCCGCAACCGTGGCCATGGCCCACAGTCGCGCCAGTTCGCCACCGGAGCCGCTCCCATGCTCAACGTCGTCCAGCTCGAACAGCACGGCCGCCCGATCCGTCTCAGCGAGGCCGCCGACGACTACGAGGTCGTCCGCCGGACCCTCGCCTTCATCACCGACCACTGGCGCCGCCAGCCCTCGGTGGAGGAGATGGCGGGGCATGTCGGCCTGTCCCCGGGCCACCTGCACCACCTGTTCCGCCGCTGGGCCGGCCTGACGCCGAAGGACTTCCTGCAGGCGATCACGCTGGATGCGGCGCGCGCCCTGCTGCGTGACGAGGCGAGCGTCCTCGATACCGCCTACGAGGTCGGCTATTCCGGCCCCGGTCGCCTCCACGACCTCTTCGTCACCCACGAGGCCATGTCGCCGGGGGAGTTCAAGACCGGCGCCGACGGTCTCACCATGCGCTACGGCTTCCACCCCTCGCCCTTCGGCCTCGCCATCGTGGTGGCGACCGACCGCGGCCTTGCCGGCCTCGGCTTCTGCGAGCCGGGCGGCGAGCCCTCGGCGCTCGCCGACATGCAGGGGCGCTGGCCGAAGGCCACCTTCGTCGAGGATGTGGCGGCGACCGCCCCCCTGGCGCACCGGGTGTTCGATCCCGCGGCCTGGACGGGTGAGCAACCCCTGCGCGTCTGCCTCATCGGCACCGATTTCGAGGTCAGGGTCTGGGAGACGCTGCTGCGCATCCCCATGGGCAAGGCGACCACCTATTCCACCATCGCGAACCACATCGGCCGGCCGACGGCGGCGCGGGCCGTGGGCGCGGCGGTGGGCAAGAACCCCATCTCCTTCGTCGTACCCTGCCACCGCGTGCTCGGGCGCTCCGGCGCGCTCACCGGCTATCACTGGGGCCTGACCCGCAAGCAGGCCATGCTCGGCTGGGAGGCCGGGCATAAGGGGTGAGGCGGGAACTGAACAGGCAGACTGCGCGGCCGCGGCGTGAGGCATGGGACTTAAACCCTCTCCCTTCATGGGAGAGGGTGGCGCCGTCAGGCGCCGGGTGAGGGTGGGCCCTTCATCCGTCTAGGGAGTTGCTTCGAAGTCAGGATGATCCTGTCGAGCACAGCATGTGGATCGGTGGTCACCTCGTGGTTCCAGAACCTGAGGACCGCAAACCCGCGCCCTCTGAACCATGCATCCCGTGCGTGGTCGTGGGCGCTGCCAGCGTGCTGGGCGCCGTCTGCTTCGACGATGATCTTGGGGTCGAAGCAGGCAAAGTCGGCCACATAGGGTCCGAGCGGCACCTGCCTGCGGAACTTCAGGCCCTGAAGCCGGCGGTCCCGCAGAACATCCCAGAGAATTCTTTCGATGCCGGTCGCGTTTCGACGCAAGGACCGCGCAGAGGCGGAGGGCATGTGGCTCCTCCCTCACCCGGCCGCTGACGCGGCCACCCTCTCCCATGAAGGGAGAGGGTTTCGCGCTTGCCGTCCAGATTCGGAGCAAACCCGATGATCCCGTTCCTGCCAACTGGCGGTTCGGCTTCGGAGAGGCACAGCATCATAGCCCCCCTCACCCTGCCTGCGGGGAGAGGGCAGGGGTGAGGGGCCATCGACGCTCATCTCTGTCCCATGGCTCCCCTGCCCGCCCGCCGCTGGATTTCCCGCCGCACGCGGCTAGAAGGGCGGCGTGACCAGCGCCCTCCCCGCCTCGCCCGTCGTGACCCATCGCCGCGTGCTCGCCATCGCGGTGCCGATGATCTTCGCCCATGTGACGACGCCGCTGCTCGGCATCGTCAGCGCCACCGCCATCGGGCGGCTCGGCGACGCCACGGCGCTGGCCGCCGTCGCCCTCGGCGCCGTGGTCATCGACGTCCTGTTCTGGGCCTTCGCCTTCCTGCGCATGGGCACGATCGGGCTCACCGCCCAAGCGGTCGGGCGCGCCGACGACGTGGAACGACGCGCCGTCATCGCCCGCGCCCTCATCCTCGCCGTGGCGCTCGGGGCGGCGCTGATCGTCCTGCAGAAGCCGCTGCTCTTCCTGTTCTTCACCGCCATGGGCGCATCGCCGGCGGTCACTGCGGCGGCGGACACCTATGTCTCGGTGCGCCTCTGGTCGGCCCCCGCCGTCTTCGTCAATTTCGCCGTGCTCGGCTGGCTCATCGGCCAGGCGCGGACCGTCACCGGCCTCGCGCTGCAGATCGTCATCAACGTCGCCAACATGGCGCTGACCGTCGTCTTCGTCTCGGTCCTCGGCCTCGGCATCACCGGGGCCGCGACGGCCAATGCGCTGGCCGAGTATGGCGGTGCCGTCGTCGGCCTCGTGGTTGTCATGGCCTCGCTCGGCTGGCGCATCGCCGTGCCCTGGCGGGTCGTCCTCGATCGGGCGCGGATCCTCCGCACGGTGGCCATCAACCGCGACATCATGATCCGCACCGCGGCGCTCGTCGGATCCTTCGCCTTCTTCACCCGGCAGGGCGCCGTCGGCGGCGACACGGTGCTCGCCGCCAACGCCATCCTGATGAACTTCGTCGGGGTCGTCGCCTTCTTCCTCGACGGCTTCGCCACCTCCGCCGAGCAGCTCGGCGGCCAGGCGGTGGGTGCCCGGGACGAAAAGGCCTTCCGCCGCGCCGTGTGGCTGTCGAGCCTCTGGGCGATCGTCTTCGGGACGCTCGCGTCCATCGCCTTCTTCACCGCCGGCGGCCAGGCCATCGACCTCGTCTCGACCTCGGAGGCGGTCAGGGCAGAGGCGCGGCGCTTCCTGCCCTACATGGCGCTGACGCCCTTTACCGGCGTGATGGCCTTCCTGCTCGACGGCGTCTTCATCGGCGCCACCTGGAGCGTCGCCATGCGCAACTGCATGCTGGCGGCGGCCGCGACCTTCGTCGCCGCGTGGTGGCTGCTCTCAGGCCTCGGCAACGACGGGCTGTGGATCGCCTATCTCGTCATGCAGGCGGTGCGCGGGCTCTATCTCGGCCTCGCCATGCCCGGCCTGATGCGCGCCACCTTCAGGTGAGGCGCCAGTCGGCGTTGGCCGTGCCGACGAGGTCCGAGAGCGCGGCCACGCGCTCGCGCATCATCCGGTGCACGAGCCCCTGCTTGATCTCGCCAACCAGGCCGAAGCCCTTGAAGACCAGACCCGAATAGAGCTGCACCAGCGTCGCGCCGGCGGCGATCTTGGCATAGGCGTCCTCGGCGGAGCCGACGCCGCCGACGCCGACCAGCGGGAACTGGCCCTCGACGCGCCGGTACGCCTCCGCCAGCATGGCGGTGGAGCGGGCGAAGAGCGGCCGCCCCGACAGGCCGCCGGTCTCCTTCGCCGTCGCCTGGTCCTTCAGGCTCGCCGGGCGGTCGATGGTGGTGTTGGAGACGATCATGCCGTCGATGCCACGACGGCGGCTCACCGCCACCATGTCGTCGAGGCCCTCCAGCGAGAGATCCGGCGCAATCTTGACCAGGATGGGCTTGCCCGGTGCGGCGGCGTCACGGGCTTCGACGCAGCGCGCCAGCACCTCGTCGAGGAAGCTCGCCTGCTGCAGGTCGCGCAGGCCCGGGGTGTTGGGCGAGGAGACGTTGACCGACAGATAGGAGACGTGGGGGGCGAGCCTTTCCACCAGCACGCCGTAGTCGGCGACGCGGTCGACCGAGTCCTTGTTGGGGCCGATGTTGACGCCGACGATGCCGCTGCGGCGCGACCGCTCGGCCAGGCGGCGGGCGACGACATCGACGCCGTCGGAATTGAGGCCATAGCGGTTGATGACGGCCTCGTCCGGCACGAGGCGGAAGACGCGGGGCTTCGGGTTGCCGGGCTGCGGCTTCGGCGTGACGCCGCCGACCTCCACGAAACCGAAGCCGAGGCGGAGCGCGGCGTCCGGCACCTCCGCATGCTTGTCGAAACCGGCGGCGAGGCCCACCGGGTTGGGGAAGCTCAGACCGAAAGCGGAGACGGCGAGGCGCGGATCGTCGGCGCCGCAGGCGGGCAGCGGCAGGGTCTTCAGCGCCGCGACGGCGAGGTTGTGACCGGTTTCCGGATCGATGGCGAGCAGGACCGGACGGGCGAGGCGCGAGGCGAGGGAGAGCAGGGACATGAGGGGGTTCTGGCACCGCGCGGCGGGGCCGGCAAGGGTGATGGTGCCATGGCTCACGCTCGCAGAGCGTCGCTGGCCCCTCACCCTACCCTCTCCCCGCAAGCGGGGAGAGGGGACTTCGACGTCGCGACCCGACCTCGGCGGCCATGCCAAGCCCCACCGTGCCGGGCAAAGCGGGAGGCTGTAGCCCCCTCTCCCCGCTTGC
>LNFM01011159.1_pt1 | contig 15336 bp, 16 predicted proteins | sample 596031 | NCBI WGS metagenome assembly LNFM01 (sample SAMN04254537, study PRJNA301005) | activated carbon metagenome | isolation source: dual media filters at the Ann Arbor, Michigan drinking water treatment plant | place: USA: Ann Arbor | reverse complement strand
TCGAGACCGGCCAGGCCGGGATTCGGCCATAGGTGGGCTTCAAGCCGACGACCCCGGTGAAGGCGGCGGGGATGCGCACCGAGCCGGCCCCGTCGGTACCGAGATGGATGCAGCCCAGGTTGAGCGCCGCGCACGAGGCCGCGCCGGCCGAGGAGCCGCCCGGGCCGGTGGCGATGTTCCAGGGATTGCGGGTGATGCCGGAGAGCGGGGAATCGCCGACGCCCTTCCAGCCATATTCCGGCATGGTCGTCTTGCCGAGGAAGACCGTGCCGGCCTCGCGCAGGCGAGCCGCCGCGGGGGCGTCCTCGGCGAAGGCTGCGTCGGAGGCGACGGCCGAGCCGCGCCGCATCGGCCAGCCCGCTACGCCGATATTGTCCTTGATGGTGACGGGCACCCCGTCCAGCGGCCCCAGCGGCTCGCCCTTGAGCCAGCGCGCCTGCGAGGCTTCCGCCATGGCCAGGGTCGCTGCGGCGTCGCGCACGACGAAGGCGTTGATCTGCGGCTCGAAGCGCTCGATCCGCTCCAGCGCATCCCTGGCGACCTCGACCGGCGACAGGCTGCGGGCCGCGAAGAGCGGGACGAGTTCGGCGGCGGAGAGCGAGGCGATCGTCGTCATGGGCTTGTCCTGTCTGCGTCTTGCCGGGTTGTGCTGTGGTCACGGCGCGCCCGGCCAAGCAAGCCGGGAGCCACCGCGCGCTCCTGATGCTCCGCAAAGCGTGCCCTGACCGGGCGGCCTTAGGCGTTGGCCGTCCGCCAGGCCGCATTGAGCAGGACATTCGCCCCCGAAGCGATGTCGTCATCGAGGGAATGAAGACCATCGCCGTCGGGCAGATCCGCGACATCATCTGCGCGTCGTGCCCCGCGCCGGAGATGATCCGCCGGATCGGCAGGCCGAGTTCCGCCGCACTCTGCTCCACCGTCGCGATCAGCGTCTCGGTGAAGGGCGTGGCCGGGAAGCGCGCAAGGTCGCGGAAGGCGATCTCGATGCCGTGCCGCGCCGCGATCTCGGCGCAGTAGCCCCGCACCGCGGCTTCCGCGCGCGCCAGTGCGGCATCGTCGGGATTGCGCAGGTCGAGCGTCATCACCACGGTCTCGGGCACGACGTTGACGTTGGCCGGCTGGACCCGGATGACGCCGCTGTTGGCGAGCTGGCCGGGAATCGCGCGGGTCAGGTCGTTGGCGTAGACGTTGATCCGGGCGGCCGCGAGCCCCGGATCCTTGCGATAGGCCATCGGCGTGGTGCCGGCATGGCTGGGCCGGCCCTTCAGCGTCAGCTCGAGCCAGCAGATCGCCTGGATGCCGGTGACCGCGCCGAGCCCGCCGCCCTCGTTCTCCAGCACCGGCCCCTGCTCGATATGAAGTTCGAGATAGGCATGGGCCGGTAGGAACCCCGGCCGTTCGGGCCCCTCATAGCCGATGCGCCGGAGCTCGGTGCCGAGCACGGCGCCTTCGGCGTCCAGCTCGGCATGGGCGGCCTCGACGCTCATGCCGCCTGCCCAGACATAGGAGCCCAGCATGTCGGGATGGAAGCGGGCGCCCTCCTCGTTGGTGAAGGCGATGACGGCGAGGTCACGCTTCGGCACAAGCCCGGCATCGCGCAGCGTCGCCAGCACCTCGACGCCGGCGACGACGCCGAGCGCGCCGTCATAGCGCCCGCCCGTGCCCACCGTGTCGATATGGGAGCCGAGGATAACGGCCGGCCCCTCCTCCCGGCCCTTGAGGATGCCGACGATGTTGCCGATGGCGTCGATCTTCACCTCGAGGCCGAGCGCCGTCATCTCGGCGACGAGCCAGTCGCGGCCCTGCCGGTCCTCATCGCTCAGGGCAAGGCGGCGGCAACCGCCTTCCGGCGTCGCACCGATGGCTGCCAGCGCCATGAGCCGTGACACCAGCCGCGGACCGTCGACCCTCAGATTGCTGCTCATCGACACCTCCCCAGCGGCCCAGCGCGCCATCGGCGCGCCCGTCCGGAAGCGGCGATGCCTCAGACCTGCATAGTCGCGCGGAGGCCGGGCTGTCGATGCCCGTCGGCAGAAAGGCCGGCGCGCGAAAATGCAACGGGCGCAGACCTGGAGGTCTGCGCCCGTTGGACGGCGAGGCGGCGTGGCGCCCGGAGGCGGCCGATCAGAACTCTTCCCAGCCGGCATCACCGCTGCGGCTATTGGCGACCTTGCGGGCCGGAGCCGCCGGCATCGGAGCCGGCTCGCGCGGCGCGGGAGCGCGCGCTGCCGGTGCCTTCGTCTGCGCGAAGGCGGCTTCCGCGAGCTGGCGCAGGCGGGCGGGTTCGGAGGCCGGCTTATAGGCGGGAGCGGCGGCGGTCGCCCGCTCGTGACCGGTGCGGAAGGTCGCGACGAGGTCGTTGAGCTGGTTGATCTTTTCGGAGAGCGAACCGGCCGAGGCCGCGCTCTGCTCGGAAAGGGCCGCGTTCTGCTGGGTCATCTCGTCGAGATGGGCCACCGCCTGGCTCATCTCGTCGATACCGCTGGCCTGTTCGCCGGAGGCGGCCGAGATTTCCCCGATGGTGGCCGCGACCCGCTCCGAGGCTGCGAGGATCTGGCTGAGCTGCTCGCCGGCCTGGCGGACGAGCTTCACGCCCTCGCCGACCTCGGTGTTGGAGGAGGAGATCAGCGCCGAGATGTCCTTGGCGGCCTCGCCGGAGCGCTGGGCCAGGGTGCGGACCTCGGAGGCGACGACCGCGAAGCCCTTGCCGGCGTCACCGGCGCGGGCCGCCTCGACCGCCGCGTTCAGCGCCAGCAGGTTGGTCTGGAAAGCGATGTCGTCGATCACCCGGATGATGTCCGAGATCTTGGTCGAGGCGTCCTCGATGCGGGCCATGGCGTCGACGGCCTTGCCGGCGATGGCGCCGCCGGCCTGCGCCGCCTTCATCGCCTCGTCCGAGATCGCCGCGGCGTTCCGCGAGGCCTGGGCCGAGGCCTTGACCGAGGCTGCGAGTTGCTCGGTCGTCGCCGCCGTCTCCTCCAGCGAGGAGGCCTGCTCCTCCGTCCGCTTCGAGAGGTCGTTCGCCCCCATGTTGATCTCGCGGGCCGCCAGCCCGACATCGGCCGACGTCGTCTGGATCGTGCGCACGGTCGAGGAGAGACGGTCCACCGTCGCGTTGAAGTCGTCGCGCAGCTTGGCATAGTCGGCCGGGATGTCCCCGCCGATGCGATGGGTCAGATTGCCCTCGGACAGTTCGGCGAGCCCCGCCGCGAGGGCGTCGACCACCTTCTCCAGTTCGCGGGCCTGCTGCAGGCGCTGCTGGGCCGCGGCCTGGCGCTCCTGCTCCGTGGAGCGACGATTCTCGTCCATCAGGCTGGCCTGGGACGCGGCCTCAGATTCGAGACGATCCTTCTCGATGGCGGCGTCGCGCAGCACGCCGACGGCTCCGGCCATCTCGGCGAATTCGCCGGCGCGGAAGGTCGGCACGGCAGTCGCCATATCGCCCGCGGCGAGGCGTTCGATCGCGACCTTGAGGCTGCCGAGCGGCCTCATCATCCGGCGGACGAGCAGGAACAGGACGACACCTGCGGCCATCGCGATCAGCAGGCCCGCGATCACGTTGGAGGTGACCATGTCGCTGACGACGCTGGTGAAATCCGCCTGCTTGATGCCGACGAACAGGATGCCGATGACGCGGTTGTCGGACTTCTGGATGATCGGCTCGTAGATCGTGAAATAGGGCAGCCCGAGGATGTCGGCCGCGCCCGAATAGGTCTGGCGCTGCTTCAGTACCGTGTCATAGGCCGCGCCCTGCGCCAGCTTGGTGCCGACCGCACGCTGGCCATCGGGCCTCTGCACGTTGGTGGCGATGCGGACGTCGCCCATGAAGATCGTCGCCACGCTGCCAGCGAGCGCCTTGACCTTGTCGACGGCGGCGAAGTTGCCGTTCATCAGCTCGTTGCCGAAATAGAGCTTGTCACCGTCCAGCCGCGGCTCGCCCTTCGCGGCGACGAGGTCGCGCAGCAGGTTGATGTTGACCACGAGACTGGCCTGGGCCCGTTCGCGCATCGCCTTCTCGGCCGCCTGCAGCGAGACCATGACGGAGGCGGCCACGGCGATCCCGACGAAGAAGACGCCGAGGAGGGCGAGGCGGGTGGCGATGGGAAGACGGAACGAGAGAAGCTTTTTCATCGAAGAAATCCGAGTTCGAAGCGGCGTCGGCACACGGCCCACCCTGCGCAACACAGAACGTGACCGGGATCAGACGGCGCCGGTTAACCGACATGCGCGGGGGGAGGCGCACCAATCAATGTCAATAGAAGCGGTAGGCCAGGCGTAGTGCTCGGTCGGCGATGACAAACGGCATTGGAAGTGCCGCTGCGGCTCTCGCCTACATTGGAATTAGACTTAACCGATCCGATGAAGAATTGCTTAAAATCGCGACTTCTGGACAAAAAGGGCGCCCTTAAGGTTCCATTTGAAACCATATCAAGGGGAAACGCATCTTGGGCAGTTCTCATGCGCCCTACTCGGGCGAAGGCCCTGTTGCCGACCGGCCACAGTGAGCGCCCGCCACACTTTCGCCATATCGCGTTCACCCCACAGCCATGCGAAGTGACTTGAAGGTCATCATCGGCGTCGATCGTGGAACGCCGGTGCCGTTCCGCCGTTGTTCAGCCGTATCCGCAAGATCAATAAAGCAGAGCCCAACTTCATGTCCGTCGAGACCGCCGTCGCCTCCCTGCCCGCCTCCCTCGCCCGTCCATCGCGGCGAGCGACCCTGCTGATGATGCCGTTCGCGCTCGCAGGCTGCGTGACGGGCCCTCAGCAGCCCTACGAGGTGGCTTCATCCAGGGGCTACGGCGTCAGCGCCGAATATCTGGCGATGTATGGCGAGCGTCCCGACGAGGAATTCCCGCTGCCGGCGACCGACATCTCGGAGGTGGATCCGCGCTTCCTGCGTCGCGAGGTGTCCTATCCCACCCGTGAGCAGCCGGGCACGATCATCGTCGATACCGACAACAAGTTCCTCTATCTCGTTCGCGAGAACGGCCGCGCGATCCGCTACGGCATCGGCGTCGGCAAGCAGGGCATGTCGTGGCGCGGCCGCGCCACGGTCGCCCGCAAGGCGGCCTGGCCGCGCTGGACGCCGACGGCCGCGATGATCGCCCGCGATCCCGAAAAGAACGGCCCGTGGGCCGGCGGCATGCAGGCGGGCCTCGACAACCCTCTGGGGGCGCGCGCGCTGTATCTCTACCAGGGCAACAAGGACACGATGTACCGCATCCATGGCACGACCGAGCCCTGGTCGATCGGCCAGTCCGTGTCGAGCGGCTGCATCCGGCTGTTCAACCAGGACATCATCGACCTGCACAGCCGCGTCCCGACCGGCACGACGGTGGTCGTGCTCAACCGCGGGCAGTTGCTGGCGCCGCAGCAGGGCGAGAGCTTCGACGAGTTCACCTCGGAACCGAGCAGCATCTGACGGCGGCGTCACCGGCGCTGACCTGCGCAAGCCGGGCGGCGCCTTGATACCGTCACAGGCAGGCCCCACCTCTCGTCAGGCGACGCAATCCGCGCCGCCCGACATGAGAGGAGATGACGATGACGCCGCAAGAACGCGACGTGATCGCCGGGATTTTCGACCGCCTGAAACAGGCGGCCAACCAGCCCCGCGACCCCGAGGCTGAAAACTACATCGCCCAGCGGCTGCGAGAGCAGCCCTATGCTCCCTATGCGATGGCCCAGGCGGTCTATGTGCAGGAAACCGCCCTGACCAACCTGCAGGCGCAGGTCGAGGAGTTGCAGGCCCAGCTGCGGGACCTCGAGAGCCGCCAGCAGGCCGAAACCCCGGCGCAGAACGGGGGCTTCCTGTCGGGTATCTTCGGCGGCGGGGCCGCGGCGCCGCGGCCGCGCTCCGTGCCGTCCTTCCCGCAGCGGGCGGCGCCCGAGGGCGCAAGCGCGGCGTGGTCGGGCCAGCGCCCGGGCATGATGGCAGCCGCGCCCGGTGCTCAGCCGGGACCGGGCATGCCGCCGGGACCGGGCCAGCAGCAGCCAGGCCCCTGGAACAATGCGGCGGCGCAGGCTCCGGGCCGCGGCGGCGGCTTCATGGCGACGGCCCTCACCACGGCGGCCGGCGTCGCGGGCGGCATGATGCTCGGCAGCGTGCTCAGCAACGCCTTCGGCGGCGGAGCGGCGAAGGCTGCAGAGGCCAAGCCGGCCGAGGCGGCCGGCGAAGCGTCGGGAAGCGGCACCGAAGCGCAACCCGCCGCCTATGACGACGGGTCGTCAAACGAGGCGAGCTATCAGCAGGCCGCCCATGGCGACGCGCAGGATGCCGGCTACGACGACGGCTCCAGCATGTTCGACGGCGGCGACGACGAGAGCTGGGCCTGACGCGGCGCAGCCGTCTCAACCGGCGACGACAGGACACCCACCCGGCCCGCGCCGGGTGGGTTTTCCTTTGCTGGACGGCGGCTCAGATCACCAGGACCTTGGCGCCGACGCGGACGCGCTCGTAGAGGTCCTGGACGTCGTCATTGGTCATGCGGATGCAGCCCGAGGAGACCGCCTGGCCGATCGTGTGCGGCTCGTTCGTGCCGTGGATGCGATAGAGCGAGGATCCGAGATAGAGGGCGCGCGCGCCCATCGGGTTCTCGGGCCCGCCCGGCATGAAGCGCGGCAGATCGGGCCGGCGCTTCAGCATTTCCGGCGGCGGCGTCCAGTTCGGCCACTCGGCCTTGCGGCTGACGGTCTTCATGCCGGCCCAGGAGAAGCCAGGCCGGCCGACGCCGATGCCGTAGCGCAGCGCGCGCCCGTTCGGCTGGACCAGGAACAGAAAGCGCTGGGGCGTGTCGATGATGATCGTGCCGGGCCTGTGCGGCCCGTCATAGGCGACCTCCTGCTTGCGGAAGCGGGGGTCGATGACGCGCTCGATCGGGCGCTCCATCTCGAGCGGCTGGCCGAGCGCCGCGACACGGCGGCCGGTGGCGGCCGAGGGGCCGGCGGACTGGCCGAAGGGATCGGCCTCGTAGCCGGCGGCCGGACGCGCGCTGTGGCCATAGGCCGACGCGCCGGGCCGGTTGTAGACCACGCCTCCCCGCGGGCTTGGGTCCCGTCCGGTCATCAGCAGCTCGATGAAACCACCGCCATACTGGCCTCGCGGCGACGAGGCGGTCGTCATCGGATCGGGATAGCCCTGGGCCCAGGATGGCGCTGGGCCGGCCAGCGCGCCTGCGAGCACGAGCAACGAGACGGACAAAACGGGACGCATGACACAAACACCTCGGCAGCGATGGAGCGAAGCCTGAGGCGCCTGATTAAAAGGAATGGTGAATCCTTATGGTTTCCGAAAGCTTTGCTGTACCGATCCATCGAATTCGACGGATTAACCTTATCGTTGCCCGAATAGACAAGGTGAAGGAAAGGTTTCCGGCGCCTGATCGATCACGCGGTCAGGCGCCGCGGGCGCGGCGGGACGCCCACCACAGCCGCAGCAGCGTCCGTGAGCGCGCCACGTCGCAGGCCAGGATCACGGCGCCATAGACCAGCGCGCCGATGGCGACCTGGAGGGCCAGTTCGGCCGCGGTGGGCAGGCGCCCCTGCAGCGGCCAGATCGCCAGCGCCATCAGGGCGACCGCCAGGAGGATCGCGCTACAGTCCCGCAGAGATGGCATCGCCGGCAGGATCCGCAGCGCCGCCACCGCCGTGATGGCGAGCACGACGAGGAACGCCGCCATCTGCGCCAGCGCATAGGCGGATGGCTGTCCCGCCCCAAAGGCGGTGAGCACCGCGACGTTGACAAGGAGGGCCACCAGCGCCGCCAGCGTCGTCACCAGCGTGCGCTTCTCGAGCAGGAAGACCGGGTAGAGCCCCGCCTGGAAGATGGTGAGCGCGACGAAGCCAGGCAGCAGCGGCGCCATATAGGCGGAGAAGCGGCCCTGGAAGCTCGGCGGCACCAGCAGCCGGTCGAAAGCCGGCAGCGCCAGCGCGAAGCCGACGGCCGCCGGCAGCGCCACGGCCAGCACGATCACCAGGTTGGCGGCGATCCGACGCTGCGCGGCGCGCCGGCCGCGGGTTTCGTCGAGCCGGATGACCTCGCGCAGGAGCACGATCTCGAGCGTTGCGCCCAGCGTTCCGAAGAGACGCAAGCCCATGTCGGAGGCCAGCGAGAAATAGCCGGCCTCGGCAAAGCCATGGGCGCCCGCCAGCAGCGAGCGGTTCATCAGCGGGATCAGCGAATAGATCGCGTTGCCCGCGACAATCGGCAGCGCATAGCGCGCGAAGGTCCAGGCGAGATCCGCCCGGCCCGCCTTCAGCGACAGCGGTGCATCGGCCAGCCTGCGCCGGACGGACACCAGCGCCACGGCCGCGCTGATCAGGCCGCCCAGCAGAACCACGGTCGGGTCCCGGGTCAGCCAGGCGCCGCCCACCATCAGGACGAGGGCGAGCAGGTTCTTGACGATCACCAGCCGGGCATAGGCCGCATCGAGGAACCGCGCCCGGGCGATGGCGCCATGATAATCGAAGAGGCCGGCCCCGATGCCGGCCAGCACCGCGGCCGAGAGCATCATCGCCGGCAGGCGCAGATCGAACCCCGCCACCACGGCGACGACGAGCAGCGCGCAGAGCGTGATGCTGACGCCGGCGACGAGCAGGTCCAGCGTCGCGCGGATTTCCGGCTCTGTCTCGCGGCTGCGCAGCGAATAGAAGCGCACGGCCGAGAGCCTGATCCAGTCCATCATCGCGGTGTTGACCAGGACGATGATGGCGGCGCCGATCGCATAGCGGCCGAATTCCGCCGGCCCGAGGAAATAGGCGATCAGCAGCCCGAGAACGAAGTTCAGCGCGGCGTTGACGACGAAAGGCAGAAGGACCGTCATCGCGTCTCGATCATGCGTCCCGAGGCCCCGGTGTCGTCCAGCCGTGTCGGCGGGGCCGACTCAGGCCTTCCGCACCGCCGTGGCGCCGCACTGGCGTAGCGGCAGCGAAGCGATTTTCCAAGCAGGGGCCGGCTTTTGCGCGCGCGCCGGCATCGCGACATCGGGCATTGGCAATTTGACAATCATTTGCCGCGAACCTGAGGCATCGGACCGCGTTGGGACGGCAACGGCCCTGTGCAGAGACGGATCGATGAACACGGCACCTCTTCAGCAACTCGTCTACACCTCCATCTACCGCGCCGGTCGGGTCGACAGCGAGTTGCAGGCGCTGCGCGCGATTCTGTCGTTGTCGCGTCGCAACAATCTCGCCGCCGGCGTCACCGGCTTCCTGATCTTCGACCGCGACAGCTTCGTGCAGGTTCTGGAAGGGCCTCGCGAGGCGCTCGACGCGACGATGGCTCGCATCGCCCAGGACGACCGGCATCGGGACGTCGCGGTGATCGACATCCGTCCGATCGGCGAGCGCGTCTTCCAGGCCTGGACGATGGGGGGCTGTCGCCGGACCCCGCAGCAGCAGCCGATCTTCGCCGCTCACGGCATCCCGGACCGGATCGATCGGACCGAGCTTTCCTTCGAGACGGTCGTGTCCCTGGCTCGGGATCTCAGCACCCAGACGTCGGCGCAAGGCTGAAGACGCGCCCGATGGGCCTCGCATGCGCGACCCGAATGCCCGGCGGCGGCGCTGCCGCTATCGCCGGGCCGCGGAGCCGGCTATGGCGAGGGCGCCATGACCGCCCAGATCCTTCCCCTCCGCCCGGCCCGTGACGACGACTCCGCGCCGCTCGCAGCGCTGATCGCCGCGAGCTTCGCCGAATACCCGAACTGTGTCTTCGAGTGGGCGGAGTTCCCCGAACTGCGCCAGCCGGCCAGCCACTTCGCCGCGAAGGACGGCCGGCTCTGGGTCGCCGATGCGCCGGGAGGCGGGATCGCCGCCTCGCTCGGCGCCACCCCAGTGCCTGCGCAGAACGCGGTCGAGATCACCAAGGTCTATGCCGCTCCCGCCTTCCGCGGCTCGGGCCTGGCGCAGGCCCTCTTCGGCGAGGCGCTGCGCTTTGCCCGCGACGGCCGGTTCGAGGCGATGATGCTGTGGTCGGATACGCGCTTCGCGCGCGGGCATCGCTTCTACGAGAAGCTGGGCTTCCGGCGCTGGCCCGGCGAACGCTACCTCGCCGACGTGTCCGAAACCTGGGAGTTCCATTTCCGGCTCGACCTGCGCGGCGCGCCATGAGCCTCAGCCCCGCCCTGCGCGCCCTGCTGGGCATCGCGCTGCTCACCGTCATGGATGCGGTGATCAAGGCGCAGATGCAGGAGCATTCCTTCATCGTGGCGCTGTTCATGCGCTTCGCGATGGGCGGCGTCTGCGCGCTCGTGGTGCTCGCCATTGCGCGGCCGCCCGTGCCGACGCGCGCCAGCGTGATCGGCAACAGCGTGCGCGTGCCGGTCGTGGTGCTGACGGCGGGCAGCTTCTTCTACTCAATCTCGGTCCTGCCTCTGGCGGAGGCGCTGACGCTCGCCTTCCTCGCGCCCGTTTTCGTGGCGCTTCTCGGCGGGGTTCTGCTCAAGGAAAAGATGGATGCGCGGATCTGGCAGGCGCTCGGCTTCGGCGTGGCGGGCATGCTCGTCATGGTCTGGCCGCGGCTGCAGGGGCAGGTCAGCGGCGCCGGGCTCGGTGTGGCCGCAGCGCTGTTCTCGGCCGTGACCTATGCCTTCAACCTGATCCTGTTGCGGCGCATCGCGCTGAAGGAGCATCCTGCCGTCATCGTGGCCTTCCAGAACTGCGGGCCGGCCCTGCTGCTGGCGGTGCCCGCCGCGCTCGTCTTCGTGCCGCTGAGCGCCGCCGATCTCCTGATCTATCTCGCGGCGGGCGCGCTCGGGGTCGCCGGCCATCTGACCCTGACCTCAGCCTTCGCGCGGGCGGAAGCCTCGCGTCTGGCGCCGCTGGAATACACCGCGCTGATCTGGGCGAGCCTGCTCGGCTATGTCTTCTTCGACGAGGTGCCGCTGATCACCACCTATGCGGGCGCGGTGCTGATCGTCGCGGGCGCGATCGCGATCAGCCGGCGTTGAGGCGGCTCACCGAGGCGCCCGCGCCGGAAAGATCACGCAGGTCTCGGTGCCATGCGCGAGCAGCTTGCCGCGCTCGTCGAGCAGCCGGCCCTCGCTGGTCGCCACCGTGCCGCCGCGGTGGATGACCTTGCCCTCGCAGCGCACGATGCCGCTCTCGGGCATGACCGGGCGGACATAGTTCAGCTTCATCTCCAGGGTGGTGTAGCCCTCGCCGGGCTTCAGCGTCGCATGGGTGGCGCAGGCCATGGCGGAATCGAGGATCGTCGCCGTCCAGCCGCCATGGACCGTGCCGAGCGGGTTGAAGAAGCGCGCCGAGGGGCGGCCGGTGAAGACCACCCTGCCCTCCTCCACCTCGACGAGATCGAGGTCCATCGCATCGGCAAAGGGCGGGCCCGGATGGCGCCCCTCGATCATGCCGCGCAGGAAATCCAGGCCGCTGCCCGCCAGCAGCGTCTCCCGCGATACCACTCCGACGTCGCGCGCCATGGCCGGCCCTCAAATTCGTGTATCTACACGATAGGGGCGTATCCTCAGCCCGGTCAAGCCGTCGTCAGCCGGCTCCGCGCGCCACGCGCCGCAACGCCTTGAGCCGGTCGCGCATCTGGCTCCAGTCGTCCTGGCCGAGCCCGCCCTCGATCCGCTCCTGCGCGGCGCGCCAGTGCGGGATCGCCGCGTCGATGGCGGCGCGGCCCTTCGGCGTCACGCCATAGATCGAGGCCCTGCCCTTGCAGGCGACCGGCTCGATCAGCCCCTCCGCCGCGAGCAACTGGAGATTCCGGGTCAGCGACGTCCGCTCCAGCGCGAAACGCTCCGCCAGTTCGGTGACCGAGCGCCAGGCACCTGTGCTCAGCGCCGAGAGCAGGACGAACTGGGTGATCTTCAGCCCGCTCGAGCGCATCGCCTCGTCATAGGCGCGGGTGACGGCGCGCGCCGTCATCCGCACATGCAGTGCGACGCAGGTGCGGGCGATGTCGTCGAGGAGCTCGGGCGTGGCGGGCGACGGATCGGGGGTGGTCATGGCGCCATGGTAGCGCCTTCCGCCCGGCTTGGCAGCCGCCAAGTCCCGGAGCCGGGTCCGGACTCCCCCGCATTCACCATCAGCGTCCGAGGGCGCGTCATTCCCGTGGTTGTTTTCTTGACTCCGGGAGGGGGCAGCCCTATCTCCGCGCCATCGGTTAGCACTCGCCAATGGGGACTGCTAACAGATGCCCGCACGGGCGGATCCTGAGGCCCGCATCGAATTTGTACCGAGAGGAAGACAGAACCATGAAGTTCCGTCCGCTGCATGACCGCGTTGTGGTCCGCCGCCTTGATGGCGAAGAGAAGACCAAGGGTGGCATCATCATCCCCGACACCGCCAAGGAGAAGCCGCAGGAGGGCGAGATCGTCGCCGTCGGCCCCGGCGCCCGCGACGAGGCCGGCAAGCTCGTGGCCCTGGACGTCAAGAAGGGCGACCGCGTCCTCTTCGGCAAGTGGTCCGGCACCGAGGTGAAGATCGATGGTCAGGACCTCCTGATCATGAAGGAATCCGACATCATGGGCGTCATCGGCTGATAGCCGCCTGACTTTCCCTTTCCGTTTGCATTCCAAGGAGTAGCTCTCATGGCTGCCAAAGAAGTCCGCTTTTCCACCGATGCGCGCGACAAGATGCTGCGCGGCGTCGACATCCTCGCCAACGCCGTCAAGGTCACGCTCGGTCCCAAGGGCCGCAACGTCGTGATCGAGAAGTCGTTCGGCGCTCCCCGCATCACCAAGGACGGCGTCACCGTCGCCAAGGAGATCGAGCTCGCCGACAAGTTCGAGAACATGGGCGCCCAGATGGTTCGCGAAGTCGCGTCCCGTCAGAACGACCATGCCGGCGACGGCACCACGACCGCCACGGTCCTGGCCCAGGCCATCGTCCGTGAGGGCGCCAAGTCGGTTGCGGCCGGCATGAACCCGATGGACCTGAAGCGCGGCATCGATCTCGCCGTCGAGGCGATCGTCGCCGACCTCAAGAAGAACTCGAAGAAGGTCACCTCGAACGCCGAAGTCGCGCAGGTCGGCACGATCTCCGCCAATGGATGCAGAAGGTCGGCAACGAGGGTGTCATCACCGTCGAGGAGGCCAAGACCGCCGAGACCGAGCTCGACGTCGTCGAGGGCATGCAGTTCGACCGCGGCTACCTCTCGCCCTACTTCATCACCAACTCCGAGAAGATGATCGCGGAGCTGGACGACCCCTACATCCTCATCTTCGAGAAGAAGCTGTCCTCGCTCCAGGCGATGCTGCCGATCCTCGAGGCCGTGGTGCAGACCGGCAAGCCGCTGCTCATCATCGCCGAGGACGTCGAGGGCGAGGCTCTCGCCACGCTCGTCGTCAACAAGCTCCGTGGCGGCCTGAAGGTCGCGGCCGTCAAGGCTCCGGGCTTCGGTGACCGCCGCAAGGCCATGCTCGAGGACATCTCGATCCTGACCGCCGGCCAGATGATCTCGGAAGACCTCGGCATCAAGCTCGAGACCGTGACCCTCCAGATGCTCGGCCGCGCCAAGAAGGTGCGCATCGAGAAGGAGAACACCACGATCATCGACGGCGCCGGCAAGAAGAAGGACATCGAGGCTCGCGTCTCGCAGATCAAGGCGAAGCTGCAGGAGCGTCTGGCCAAGCTCGCCGGCGGCGTCGCGGTCATCCGCGTCGGCGGCGCGACCGAGGTCGAGGTCAAGGAGAAGAAGGACCGCGTCGACGACGCCCTGAACGCGACCCGCGCGGCCGTGGAAGAAGGCATCCTGCCGGGCGGCGGCGTCGCCCTGCTGCGCGCGCTCTCGTCGGTCAAGTCGCTCAAGACCCAGAACGACGACCAGAAGACCGGCGTCGAGATCGTCCGCAAGGCGATCATGGCCCCGGCCCGCCAGATCGTCGACAACGCCGGCGGCGACGGCGCGGTCGTGATCGGCAAGCTGCTCGAGTCGAAGGACTACGCCTGGGGCTACAACGCCCAGACCGGCGAGTACGGCGATCTGGTCAAGGCCGGCATCATCGACCCGACCAAGGTCGTGCGCACCGCCATCGATCACCACCGAGGCGATGATCGCGGAGCTCCCGAAGAAGGACTCCCCGATGCCCCCGATGGGCGGCGGCGGCATGGGCGGCATGGACTTCTGAGGAAGTCCAGACGCCCGGAGCGCCAAAGTGCCGAAACCGGGCAAGCCCGGTTTCGGTGGCGGCATGGACTTCTGATCCAGCCCGCCTTCACTCCTGCGACGTTAGGGAAGGCCCGGCGCAAGCCGGGCCTTTTCTTTGAGCGGAGGCAGGCGGCGCGGCCGTTGCGTCACACCAGCGACATCGCTCCGTAACGGCAGCGACGCAGAACCAGCGCATGACGACGCCTTCCCACTCGCCGGAGGCCACCCATGCTCACGCGCCGCTCCCTTCTCGCCGGCTTCGGCGGTTCCCTGACCCTGCCGGCTTTGACCCTGCCGGCCTTGGCCCAGGCGGACTGGCGGCAGACCGTCAAGGAAATCCGCTTCGGCGTGTCCTCGGCGGAGAACGAGGCCGCTGCGCTGGCCCGCACCCAACCGGTCATCGACTACCTGACCAAGGCGCTCGGCGTGCCGGTCAAGCTCTACCGGGTCAGCGACTATGCCGGCCTCGTCGAGCCGCGGTCTATTCGCTCGGCCGGCGCGTGCTCGGCGACAAGCTGCAGCCGCTGTTCCGCGACGTCGACAACAACGGCCAGGAGGGCTATTTCTCCGTCATCGTCGTGCGCGCCGACAGCCCCTACCGGACCGTCGCCGATCTCAAGGGCAAGAGCTTCGCCTTCGCCGACCCCAACTCGACCTCCGGCTATGCCTTCCCCTCCTATTATCTGCGCAAGCAGGGCTTCGACCCGGCCACGCATTTCGGCGGCACGGTCTTTTCCGGCGGCCATGACAATTCGGTGATCGCGCTGGTGCGCGGCCAGTTCGATGCGGTGGCGACCTTCCAGGTCAACGAAAACTCGGGGGTGGTGCAGCGGCTGACCAACAGGACGATGATCCCGCAGGGCTCCACGCGCGTGATCTGGACCTCGCCGCTCATCCCGGCGAGCCCGTTCTCGACCCGGGCCAACCTGCCCGACGGCCTGAAGCGCGATTTCGTCGCGGCAATGATGGCGATGAAGACCGACGCTCCCGAGGTCTTCAAGACCTTCACCGACGGCCAGGTCTCGACCTATGCCCCGGCGAAGCACGAGGACTATCTCGACGTCATCGCGGTGACCGAGGAACTCGAGGCGCGGCGCAAGCAGAAGCCCGGCGGCTGAACCTCAACCGTTCGCCGACACGGTCAGGCCCGGCTCGCGCCGGGCCTGTTTCATTGCGGCCGGCCCATCGCGGCATGACAATTTGCTCATCTTGACGCTGCGCCATTG
>LNFM01011706.1_pt1 | contig 15337 bp, 10 predicted proteins | sample 596031 | NCBI WGS metagenome assembly LNFM01 (sample SAMN04254537, study PRJNA301005) | activated carbon metagenome | isolation source: dual media filters at the Ann Arbor, Michigan drinking water treatment plant | place: USA: Ann Arbor | reverse complement strand
CCCGGCGCGCGCCATCGATGCTCGGCAGGAAAGCTCTTCGCGCCGTCCCTCCGGGGCCTTCACCATCGCCGGCCCTGTCCGACTCGTCGATCATGCAACTCGCGGTCGCGACGAAGCCGACCCACGGAAACACCCCGGTGTCGGCTATCGCCTTCGTCGTGGCCCTCTACTTCTCCCGCTCCCCCATGAACTTCAGCGCGAACTCCCGCAGCCTCAACACGCTCGGCACCCCGTCCCCGCTGGCGAAGTTCAGCTCCGGCGCGAACTTCACGTACTGCGCGGCCTCCCACGCCACGAACGCACGCCCCGCCGCGGTGGCCAGCAGCGTGTTGCGCTGCGCATCGAACTCGCCGCGCACCTTCGCGACCATCGCGTCGGCCTCGGCCTGCAGGCGCGCGTTGACGCCGTCCGCCTCGGCGTGGATGCGCTGATCGTACTGCAGCGTCTCGGCCTGGACGTTCTGCACGCCCATCAGATACGCGTCGTCGATCTTCGCCGCCTCCTCGGGGGTCATCTGCAGCGCGGCCGTGGCGGCCTCGATCAGCTTCGCGCGCTCCTCGGGCGTGAGCGCGGCCAGCTTCGCCCGCGCGCCGCCGGCGGCCGTGTCGTCGCCGATGTCGATGATGCCGACCTGATAGGCGCGCTCGAGGTTGGCGCGGCGCTCGATCCACTTCTGCTCGCGCGCGGCCGCCAGCGCGTTGGTGCCCTGGGTGTAGTTGTCGAGCTTCTGCTGCTCGTTGGCCACGGTCTGCGCCGCGGCGTCGAGGAGCTTCTTCTGCTCGTTGAGCTGGATCTGCTGCAGCTGCTTCTCGTACTCCTCGCGGAACTTGACCGACCGGATCAGCACCGCCGAGGCCTCGAGGTGGAGCTCGCCGAGCTTCTCGTTGAGGATGCCCAGCGTGGTCGCCGACACCTCGAGCCGGCGATCGGTCGAGTAGAAGTCCGACGACGTCAGCTCGGCGAGGCGCTCGCGCAGCACGCTGACCGTCGTCTCCTCGGCCAGGCGCTGGAAGCGATAGCGATCGTTGGCGTCGCGCTGGTGGTTGCCGGTCTGGACCAGCTGCCACGCCTCGGAGGGCCGGATGCGATACGGCACCGACACGTCGAGCACGACGATGTTGTTGTCCTTGGTGCGGATCTGCAGCGGCTGCTGCATCCCGACCTCGTCGCCCGTGTAGTCGAGGTACTCGTAGCGCCGCGGCAGGCTGATGATCGTGTGCACGCCGGGGATCGCCAGGGCCCAGCCGGGCTCGAGGTCCTCCTCGCCGACACCCGACAGGTTGCTCTGGCGCACGCCGATGCGGTCGGGGCCGATGGTGGTGGTGCAGACCAGCGGGACGATCCAGCAGGCCAACACGAGGAGCGCGAGGGCACGCGCGACACGGAGCACGGGGTTGCTCATGGTGCACCTCCGACCTGCTCGAGCTGGATCCGCGAGGGCGACCCGTCACGGGCGTAGGGCTGGATGCCGATCGTGACGCCCGACAGCTTGGTCCCCAGGCGCTCCATGACGCGCTCGACCGGTTGGTTGGCGAACGCGTCGATCGAGGCCTTCTGCGCCCCGAGGTCGGCGGTGAGCTGACCGCGGAGCTCGGCGGCGCGGCGCTCGGCCGAGGCCAGCGCGGCCTGGCCCTTGGCCACGGTGTCGATGCGGTAGCCGTCGGCCTGACGCGTGGTCTCGGCCTGCTCGGCGACCGCGGTCGCCAGGGCCGCCTCGAGCTCGGCGCGCTTCTCCTGGATGACGCGGTTCTGATCGCGGTCGACCTCGGCGAGGCGCCGCGAGCGATCGGTGCCGGCGCGCGCGAGATCCGAGCTGATGACGACCAGCTGGTTGTCGGCCTCGTTGCGCGACTCGATGAGGTTCTCGTACTCGTCCGAGAACCGCGGCCGCGGGGTCACGATCTGCGTGACGATGATGCCGTGGGGCTCGAGCAGCGCGTTGAGCCGGGTCCGCGCCCGCTCGGTCGCCGCGCCGAAGTTGGCCGGGTTCGACACGGTGATTGTGGACTCACGGCCGAACTCGTCGCGGAGGATCGAGCGCGCGTACGGCCGCAGCCACCGGCGGAACGCCGTCGTCGGGCCCGCGTCGCGCACCGCGTCCTCGGCCTTGTCGCCGAGGACCTGGAAGATGATGGTCGTGTCGTTGAACAGGAAGTTCGAGCCGTCACTGGCGCGGACCGTGAGCTCCGAGACGTGGAGGTCATCGGTGTTCTTGGTGCCGGTCATCACGAACGTCTGCGGGCTGGCGTCGACCACGTAGATCGAGTGCAGGCCGAACGGCGCGCGCATCACCAGGCCGGGCTGCACGATGGTGTCGCGCTTGCCCGTGAGGTTGTTGATGCGCACCGCGACCTCGCCGGGCTGGATGACGACGAACGAGGTCGACAACGTGACCCCCAACACCACCAGCGCCAGCACGACCCACCCGATGGTACCGAGCCCGCGCTTGCGCAGGCGCTCGAAGAACCCCGCCGCACTCCCGGCGAATTTTATGACCTGTGCCATCGTGGCCGATGGTATCTGTTTTTCCCGGCCGGTATTTCACCGCCCGCAGTCGACGTTGCGTCGGTGGAGCGCCACCGCCTCGGCATCACCCGCGATCTCGGCCTCGCGCAGCAGCCAGCGGAACATCTGGTTGGCGTGGACGCGGTTCTTCCGATCGTTCCACAGCCACACCCCGAGGGCACAGATCGCCGGGTTGACGATCGCGTAGCCGAGCCGCTGCAGGTTGGGCCCCGTGTGCTCGACCGCGGACGTGAAGGCCCCGCGCAGCGCCAGGTACTCGCGCCACTCCTCGTGCAGCGGCAGGGCCCGGCGCGCGCGGACCCGCGTCAGCAGGCCGTCCGCGACGAGCTCGAGCTCGTCGAGGAGCGCCTGGTGCAGCGCGGAGCGGACCCGGCCCAGGGTGTCGTGGACCCGGTCGGGATCCTCGCCCAGCGCCACGCCCGTCGTGCGCACGACCTCGACGAGATCGGCCTCGACGCGCGCGCGGAGGATCGCCAGCGCATCGGTGCGCGCGCCCACGGCCGCGGCCCGGCGCCGCACGCCGTCGGTGAAGCGCGCGTCCGCGAGCGCGCGATCCCAGGCCCGCGCCGTCGCGGCGACCTCGGCCGCGGTCGGTCGCGCGTGGGCGAGCAGGCGCGCGTGCAGGAGCAGCGCTGCACGGTGGACGTCGGGCTCGGCCTCGCGCGGCACCGCCGGGGTCGCAGTGGGCTCGGCGGGTCGGTGCGCCCGGGCGCGTTCGACCAAGGGACGCCAGTCCGCGCGATCGGGCGTGTGCTTCCAGGCCCGCTCGAGCTCGGCGTCGTCGGGACACGGCGCCGCGCCGAGCATGCGCCGCGCGACCACGGCCAGCATCGCGACCGTCGCGTCGGCGTCGGGATCGCCGGCGAACCGCGCCACCTCCGACCACGCCCCGCGCGTCGCTGCCTCGGCCGCGCACCACTGCACCGCGAGCCGCCGGGCCATGCGCGGGGCCGCGACGCCCTCGAACTCGCAGAGGCTGCCGATCCGTCGTCGCCCCGCGCCGCGGCGACCAGGCCCGTGGCGAGCAGGTGCGCCGCACCGCAATCCGATCGCTCGCACCGGGCCTCGACGAAGGCCAGCGCGCGGCTCGGGCCGCCGGCGCGCAACGCCGCCCACGCGGCCGCGACCAGGGCCCCGCCCTTGTTGTCGTCGTGCCACGTCCACGAGCTCGAGCGCACGAGCCACCACGCCGCGCGCCAGTGGCCGCGCGGGATCAGCCAGCCGCGCGCGAAGGCCCACGGCCACGCGAGCACGCCCGTCATCGCGAGGACCGGTGCGCCGAGCAGTTCGCCGCGCAGCAGCATCGCGCCCGACAGCAGCCCGACCAGGCCGAGCACGAGCCACTGCGCGAGGCCGAAGAAGCCCGGCCGGCTCTCCTCGCGGTTGGCGACGCCGAGCAGCCACGCGAACGCGAGCGCGGCGGTGAACGCCACGAGCTGCGCGACGAGGCCCTCGATCCCGAGCGCGCTCACGGTCGACTCCACCCGAGGATGCGGAGCGCCGCGGGCTCGGGCTCGGGCCCCTCGGCGTCGGCGTCGTCCTCGGCGTCGAGCGTCGACGGCGGCTCGTGCTCGAGGTGCCACAGCTCGTGGCCGATGCGGCGCTCGGGATCCCGCAGCTCGGCCATCGCCGCACGGACCAGCTCGGGCGTGCGCGCCCGGACCCCCAGCGGCGTGGTGTAGATCGCCGCGCGCGACATCCCGACCTCGAGCATCCCGAGCCACTTCTGCCCGGCGCGCTCGACCTCGGCCCGCGTCGCCGTGACCGGCAGGTCGAGCACGAAGAAGGGGTTGTCGCCCCAGCGATCGACGGCGCTCATCGAACGCCGGAATCGTAGCTCGCCCGCCGCGCGGTGGGATCGTGCGGCAGCAGCCGCCAGAGCTTCTCGGTGATCCGCCGCAGCTCGGCGCCGTCGTCCCGGGCCCGCGCGGCCTTGCCCTCGCGCACCAGGGCCTGGGCCCGGGGCAGATCGCTGGCCGCATCGACCCGACTGCTCGCCTCGTCGAACAGCGCGGGCCACGTGTCCGGGTCGCGGTACCACGCGGTCTCGCCGAGCTGGTTGGCGAGCCGGAGCTGACGCTGCAGCTCGCGGACGTTGCGCTCGGCGCGGGCCCGATCGATGGCCTTGGCGACGTCCTCGAACAGCGCGCGCTCGCGCTCGGTGCCGAGGTGACCGACCTGGCCGCCCGCCCACGTCAGCGTCCGCACCACCCGCTGCTCGAGTTCGGGCCACTGCTTGCTCTGCTCGACCTCGTCGAGGGCCGCGTCGATCTCGAGCAGGGTCCGCCGCGCCCGCTGCCCGGCGTCGTCGTTGCCCCCGGTCGCCGCGCCGAGATCGCGGGAGACGTCGCCGAGATCGTGCTCGGCGTGCTCGAGCGCGCCGATGATGTGGGGCATGCCGCGGCGGAACGCCTCGGCCCGCAGATCGTCGACGCGCTGGCGCAGCGCCGCGAGGCTCGCGGCGAGGACCTCGGGGTCGGCCGCGGGCACGAGGAGGTGGGCGACGTGCTCGAACATCTGATCGAGCGCGGGCACCAGCGCCTTGGCCGACATCCGACCGCCGCGATCGAGCTCGATCGTCAGCTCGATGTCCGACCCCGCCGGCAGCGTCTTGCCGATCGCGTGCCCGGGGATCTCGAGCGTGCCGACCAGGCGACACAGGTGCGCGCGGTCGTGCTCGCCCTGGACGATCGGGATCTTCAGCACGGCCTCGGCCGCGCCGCGGGCCACGCTCTCGACCGTGGCGTGGGTGAAGCTGCGGCGCGCCGGCAGCGGGGTGCCGCGCTCGAAGTACACCTGGACGTGATCGCTCACCAGCGCGACGCCGATCGACCGCGACAGCGGCGGATCGCCGATGGTCATGCCCTGCACGATGGTGACGCTCGGCGGATCGACGGCGACGCGGACCCCCGCGGCGTCCTCGGCCACGATCTCGAACACGTTGGCGTGGCGCGCGACGAGCTCGACCGCGGCGACGAAGGCCCGATCGTCGTCGAGGGTCGCGACCTCGCTGGTGAAGCCACCGTCGCCGCGGACGAGCCGCACGTTGCTCGGCATCGGACCCTGCCCCGCATCGACCACGCGACCGATCACGTGGGGCGACAGATCGGTGCACACCGCAGGGAACTGCAGCCACAGCCGCGCGCCGCGGCGCACCAGCGGGCCCGCGGGCCGCCCGTCGAGGGCCGTGCTCGCCGCGTGGATCGCCGCGCCCTGGGCGACGAGCGTCATGGGATCCAGGCCCTCGGCCACCGCGGCGCCCAGTGTGTGCCCGACCCGCTCGCGCAGCATCGGCGTGACGGTGGGACCGCCGACGAAGACGATCCGCGCCAGCTGATCCGCCGACGTGCCGTGCTCCTGCAGCAGGCGCCGGCACACGTCGAGGGATCGATCGACCAGCGGCGAGATCAGCCCCTCGAGCACCGCGCGGTCGAGGGCGAGCTCCGGATCGAAGGGCGCCGCGCCGGGGATCTCGAGCGGCGCCGCGAGGGTCAAGACCACCTGCCCCGCGCGACTCAGACCCACCTTGGCGTCCTCGGCGGCGTGCTTGAGCTGGGCAATCGCGGCGCCGTGGGTCGGATCGTCGCGGCGGATCGTCACGCCGTGCTCGCGGGCGATCTCCGCGAGCGCCCAGTCGACGATCGCCCAGTCGAAGTCGCGACCGCCCAGGAAGTTGTCCCCGTCGTGGCCGACCACGCGCAGGAAGCCGCCGTCGGTCTCGAGCAGCGAGACGTCGAACGTGCCGCCGCCGAGATCGTAGACCAACCACCGACCGTCGCCCTGTTCGGCGGTCCAGCCGGCGGCCAGCGCCGAGGCGATGGGCTCGGGCAGCAGCTCGACCTTGCCGAAGCCCGCGAGCTTGGCGGCCTCCGAGGTCGCCGCGCTCTGGGGCAGCTCGAACAGCGCGGGCACCGAGATCACCGCGGCGTCCGGCAGCAGCCCGACCTGATCGAGGACGTCGGCGCGCAGCGCCCCGAGCACTGCGGCCGCGAGCTCGGGCGGGCGCAGCGATCGGCCCGACGCCGCGAACGGCAGCGCGCGCTCGGTGCCCATCAGGCGCTTGAACTCGCTGCGCGTGTTCTCGGGATCGCGCTCGAGGAAGCGCCGCGCGGCGGCCCCCACGGTGACGCGACCCTTGCCGTCGATGCGCACCACCGAGGGCGTGAGCGTCGAGCCCTGCGCGTTGCGGATGACCTGCGTGGTCTCGCCGTCGAACACCGCCACCGCCGAGTTGGTGGTCCCAAGGTCGATACCGACGTACAGAGGTCGTCCCGTCATGTCCCGCGATCATAGCCCGTGCTCGGGAACCTCCGGCGACAAGCGCTGTCCCGTAGCCCCAACGAGGCGACGATGGACCAACACAGCGACGATTCGCCGGGTGCGCAGGACGAGTTCGAGGCCGCCGTCCGTCCGCGGTGGTCCGCGGGCAAGACCGCGGCGCTGACCTTCGCGCTCGGCGGGGCCGCGGCGGCCGTCGTCCACTTCAGTGATTCACCCCAGGTGTCGCCGTGGGCGTTCGACGCCGAGACGCCGATGGAGCTCGAGGCGCGACTCGTCGACGAGGGGAAGATCGAGGACTTCCTCGAGGAGGAGCGCGACGAAGAGCAGGAGGCCGGTGTCGGCCAGCGACACCGCGGCGAGGAGGGCAAGATGGGTCGGCCCACGTCGAAGAACAAGTCGGGCCTCTACGCGATGAAGGGGCCGAAGGACGCCGCGCCCCAGCTGAGCCTCGGGCTGGTGGGCACCGGCCGCGGCGGTGGAGGTCTCGGCGAGGCGACGATCGGCCCCCGGGCGGCCGCCGGCGAGGGCTACGCCACGGTGGACGAGCAGGCGTTCATGGCCGTGGTCGACGATGCGCGCTCGACCTTCGCGATCGACGTCGACACCGCGTCGTACAGCAACATGCGTCGATTCGTGCGGGACGGCGTGCTGCCGCCGCCCGAGTCCGTACGCATCGAGGAGTACGTCAACTACTTCGACTACGACTACGACGCGCCCCGCGACGGCGCGCCGTTCTCGGTCCACGCCGAGGTCGGGCCGTGCCCGTGGGCGCCGGGGCACGAGCTCGTGCACGTCGGACTGCAGGGCCGCGTGATCGACGACGCCGACGTCCCGGCGCGCAACCTGGTGTTCCTCCTCGACGTCTCGGGCTCGATGAACCAGCCGGACAAGCTGCCGCTGCTGGTGCGATCGCTCGAGCTGCTCGTCGATCAGCTCCGCCCCGAGGATCGCGTGGGCATCGTGGTCTACGCCGGAGCCTCGGGCGTCGTGCTCGATCCGACCGCCGGCACCCACCGGGCCGCGATCAAGGACGCGCTGAACCGGCTGCACTCCGGCGGCTCGACCAACGGCGGCGCCGGCATCGAGCTGGCCTACCGACTCGCCCAGCGGCACTTCGTCGAGGGCGGCATCAACCGCGTGGTGCTCGCGACCGACGGCGACTTCAACGTCGGCGTCGACAGCCACGACGAGCTGCAGGCGCTCATCGAGGCCAAGCGCGCCTCGGGGGTGTTCCTCTCGGTGCTCGGCTTCGGGACCGGCAACGTCCAGGACGCGACGATGGAGCTCCTCGCCGACAAGGGCAACGGCAACTACGCGTACATCGACACCGAGGCCGAGGCGCGCAAGGTCCTCGTCGCGGAGGCCGGCGGCACGCTCGTGACGATCGCGAAGGACGTGAAGCTGCAGGTCGAGTTCAACCCCACGCGGGTCGCGTCGTGGCGCCTCGTGGGCTACGACAACCGACGGCTCGCGCACGCCGACTTCCAGGACGACCGCAAGGACGCGGGCGAGATCGGGGCCGGGCACACGGTCACCGCGCTCTACGAGATCGTGCCGGTGGACCACGGCGACGACGCGGCGCCCAAGGTCGCCCCGCTGCGCTACCAGAGCGAGGGCGCGCTCACCGGGGCGGCGCGCTCGGACGAGGTGATGACGGTCGCCCTGCGCTACAAGCTGCCCGACGGCGAGCGCAGCACCCCGCTCGAGTTCACGGTGCACGACCGCGACGTGACCCTCGCGGCGACCTCCGACGACTTCCGCTTCGCCGCCGCGGTGACCGAGTTCGGGCTGCTCATGCGCCGCTCGGCGCACGCGGGCACGGCGTCCTGGGCCGAGGTCGCCGAGCTCGCCGCAGGGGCCCGCGGCGAGGATCCCGGGTGCCTGCGCGGCGAGTTCCTCGATCTCGTGCAGGCGGCGGCGAAGCTCGCGGGCGCGCCGGTCGACCCCATCTCGACCTGCGCGAGCTGAGGCCGGCCAAGCCGCTCGACGACGTCGATCACCACGCCGTCGGCTTGTAGTCCTTGAAGAACCGACCGAAGCAGAACTGCTGGGTGCGCACGGCGTCGAACACCGGGTCGACGACCCGCGCAGCGCCGTCGACGATGTCGAGCGGCGGCTGGAAGTCGAGCTCTTCGAGCTTGCGCTCCGCATGCTGTGCCGGATCTTCGTCGGTCACCCATCCGGTGTCGACCGCGTTCATGAAGATCCGGCTCTGGGCGTAGTCGGGCGCCGACGTCAACGTCAGCATGTTGAGCGCCGCCTTCGCCATGTTGGTGTGCGGATGCTTGTCGGTCTTGGTGTGGCGCGAGAAGCTGCCCTCCATCGCCGACACGTTCACGATGTGCCCTGGCTCGGTCCGATCGCGCAGCATGACCGGCTTGAGCTTGCTGCACAGAATGAACGGCGCGACCGCGTTGACCAGGTGCACCTCCAGCATCTCGGCCGTCGCGACCTCGGACAGCGTGAGTCGCCAGCTGTTGACGCTGCGGAGATCCACCTGCTGGAGGTCGGCGTCGAGGCGGCCGGTGGGAAACAGGTGTGCTTGGCTGTCGCCGGCCTCCTCGAGGTCGTACGGGACCAGCGACAGCGCGGCCGAGGAGTGGATGCCGAGCCCCGGATCGTGGCTCCGCCAGGTGGGCCGGGTGGGGACGAGGCCGTCGACCGAGGCGGGGCTCAGCGCCTCGAGCACGGAGCGGTGGCCCTGCAGCAACGGCTGCGACGCGGCGCCCAGCTCGTCGAGCCGGCGCTGCTCGCCCTCGAGCAGGTGACGCGAGAAGCCCGGCGGGCGGCGGACCGTCTGCGCCGCGTTGTTGATGAGCACATCGAGGCGGTCGCGCGTGCCGACGATGTATCGGGCGAAGATCTCGACGCTCGGGGCGTGTCGGAGATCGAGGCCGTGCACCTGCAGGCGGTGGCCCCACGTCGCGAAGTCGGGCTCGCGGGCGTAGCGCTCGGCCGCGTCGTGGGGGAAGCGGGTGGTCGCGATCACCTCGGCGCCGGCGCGCAGCAGCATCAGCGCGGCCTGGAACCCGATCTTGACCCGGGCACCGGTGATGAGCGCGACCTTGCCCGACAGATCCGCCGTCTGGAACCGCTTGGCGTAGTTGAAGTCGCCACACTCGCAGCACATCGCGTCGTAGAAGAAGTGGACGCGGCGGAACTCGGCCTTGCAGACGTAGCAGCGCCGCGGCTGTTGGAGCACGCGCTCGGACTTCGGCGTCTCCCCTGGGAGCATCAACGCAGGCGCGACGTAGACCGCCTGCTGTCTGGCGACCCGGATCTCGGTGGCCGCTCGGAGCTCGCGATCGTGCTCCCGCTTCGCGACCGCGCGTCGCCGCCGCACGGCCTTCGCGAGCCGGACTTCATCGGCGCGCTCGGGCACCGCGACCCGACCCACGGCTGCGAGCAGCGCGAGGCGGTCGGGCTCAGCGATGTCGATCAGCAACCCGCGGTCGGCGACCACCGCCTCGAGCAGGGCGGTGCAACGGCGCACGTCTTCCGGGTTCAAGGGCATCGACGAGCGTGTGCCACACAAGCGGCACGATGCGCCACCCCTTTGGCCGCGGGCCGGCCCCGGACGCCCGCGGGCCCGGCGCGAGGGGTCGGAAGCCCTGGGGCCGACAGCGTCAGGCCGATCGACGCTCGGTCCGCAGCACGACGCCGTCCTTGGGTCGCAGCGTGACCGAGGGCAGCAGGCTCAGCTCGATCGGTCCCACCGGCGAGACGCGGAAGCGCTGCGCGAGCGTGGCCAGGGCCAGCACCGCCTCGAGGTTCGCGAAGTGGTTGCCGACGCACACGCGCGGACCCCCACCGAAGGGGAAGTACGCGAAGCGGGGCAAGCGCTCGGCGAGGCCGTCGAGCCAGCGCTCGGGGGCGAAGCGCTCGGGATCGTCGAACCATCGCGGGTCGCGGTGCACCGACCACTGCGGCATCAAGACCTGGGCGCCCCGCGGGATCCGCCAGCCCGCGATCGTGCAGTCCTCGAGGGCCTCGCGGCCGATCACCCACGCCGGCGGGTACAGCCGCAGGGTCTCGCGCACCACCGCGTCGGTGAACGGCAGGCGCGCGACGTGCTCGAGCCCCGCGGTGCCACCGTCGAGCACTGCGTCGACCTCGGCGTGGAGACGCTCGGCGACCTCGGGGTGGTGGGCGAGCAGGTGCAACGCGTAGCTGAGCGCCAACGCGGTGGTCTCGTGTCCGGCGAGGAACAGCGTCGCGACCTCGTCGCGCAGCTGTCGATCGGTCATCCGCGAGCCGTCCTCGTCGCGCGCGGCGAGCAGGCGCCCGAGCAGGTCGCCGTCGTTCTCCGGATCGGCGCCGGCGCGGCGCTGGCGGATGATGTCGTAGAGGATCACGTCGAGGCGATCGCGGGCGTCGTCGATGCGGGCGATGGCGTCGCGGTTGAACCACGCCGGCAGGAGCCGCCGCCAGGTGAGGAAGTTCTGCTGGAAGTCGGCCATCAGCAGCGACACGATGTCGCCCACCGCATCGAGGTCGGGGATCGTCGCGGCGCCGAAGAGCGTCTGCAGCACGATGTCGAGGGTCAGGCGCATCATGTCCTCGTGGACGTCGCGCGCGCTCGCGTCGGGCCAGGTCGCAATCATGCGTTGGGTCCGCTCGGCCATCGTCGCCGCGAAGCCGGCGAGGTGGCGCGGCTGGAACGACGGCGCCGCGATCCGCCGCTGCCGCCGCCAGAACGACCCCTCGCTGGTGAGCAGGCCGCGACCGACGAAGCGCGCGAGCTCGTGGGTGAGCTCGTCCTTCATGTACCGCGCGTGCTCGCCGACGAGCACCGACGCGATGTCATCGGGGTGCCCGAGCAGGTACCACGGCGTACCGCCGACGCGGTAGTGCACGACATCGCCGTGCTCGCGCAGCCACGCCGTCATGCGGCGCAGCGGGTCGTACTGGAACTGCACCCCGACCCCGAGCAGCGGCGGACCCTGCGGCCCAGGGGGCACGCGGGTGTCCGCGGTGCCGAGCGCACCGCGGCGCAGCGGCGCGGGATCGATCGGGGCGGCGGGGCGCGGCGACGAGGTCACGGCCGAGGATCCCCCGGTCCACGCCCGGGCGCCAGCACCCGCACGGGCGCCTGTCACACCGCGCCCGTCGGCACTCCACCAGAGGTGATCCTGCCCAACGCCCTGCTCGCCGCCACCCTCCTCGCCCCCACGGTCGCCAGGCCGGCGGGCAATTCCCCGCCCGTGACCGCGACCCAGGGCAACGCACTGCCCCCGATCGTCGACCTCGAGAAGGCGTACGACTCGGCCAGGATCGCCGAGGCCGGCAGTATCCCGGTCCCCGCGGGCTACGGTCGGTACTGCAGCCTGTCGTACCCGTCGGGCGGCTTCGCCTTCGACTGGGGCGACGCCAACGCCGATCCGTGCGCGACGATGCTGGCCTCGACACCCGGCGGCACGATCGCGCGCGCTGGCCTGTGGTCGAAGACCGGCGGCAACAACATCGTCGTGCGCTGCGAAGACGGCGCGTCGGTGCTGCTCTACGCGATCGAGGGCGAGCCCGCGCTACAGCAGGCGTTCAACGAGAACAAGACCAAGAAGAAGTGCGTGTTCACGGTCGCACCGAAGTCGCTACCGGTGTTGAACGCCCCGTTCTCGCTGAACGACGACGACGTCAGCTTCGTCAACGGCTTCGACTTCGCGCGCGGGTTCACCGTGCAGACCAACGCCGGCGGCACCTCGTCGAAGGTCGGCTACAAGGGTGACGCGGTCGGTTACGACGGCCACGACGGCATGGACTGGCCGATGCCGAAGAACACCACGATCAAGGCGGTGCAGAAGGGCGTCGTGTTGGTGGCGCGCGGCCGCAACATCGACAAGTACTTTCCCAACTGCCCCAACGGCTCGACCCGCACCCAGAACGAGGTCTACGTCCTGCACGTCGTCGGCACCGGCGTCTACGCCGAGCTCTTCGTCAGCTACTACGCCCACTTCGACAGCATGCAGGTGAGCGCAGGCGACGTCGTCACCAAGGGACAGGCGCTGGGCAAGGCCGGCAGCACCGGGTGCTCGAGCACTGACCACCTCCACCTCGAGATCGCGCGCATGAGCAACACGGCGACGATGTACCGCCGTCACCTCCGCGTCCCTGCCACCGAGGACTACGACCAGACCACGATGATCGACCCCTACGGCTTCTCGTGGCACGCCAAGGCCGGCTTCGATCCGTGGGCGTGGCGAGCGATCGCCGACGGTCGGGGTGCGCTCAGCATCGGACTGTGGGCCTCGGGACAGAAGCCCGATCGCGACTGAGTCGCGCCCGCGCCGGCGATGCTAGCATCCGTGGCATGCGGATCCATGCCCACGGACGCGCGTTCGACTGCTCGGTCCGCGCGTACGCGTGGCAGATGGCAGACGGACTGGACGCCGTCGATGGGACCCTCGAGCTCGACGCCCGCGGGAACGTCGAGCCCGGCGTCGTCGCGTTCGTCCATGGTCGCCTCGCGCGTGAGCATCCCGGTGGCCCCTTCGTCGTGCCGTTCGCGGCCGGGGACGTGATCGAGATCGTCTCCGCGGCGCTGGAGGACGTCGACCTCGCCGAGGCGTCGACCGCGGGGCGCATCCGCGATCCCGAGGCGCGCTGGAACATGACCGAGTGCCCGTTGCCCGAGACCACGGCGTCGAGGTACGCAGGGCGGGCGAAGCAGCGGCTCGACGCCGAGCTCGCCCTGGGCAGCGAACCGTGGATGCAGGACTGGCCGCTCGAGGTCAGCGACCCGGCTCGACTCGGGGAGTTCTGCGCGCTGTACGACGCGAGCCGGGACCCGGATCTCCGGTTCGATGTCATGCAGCTCGCCCTGTACTCGCTCGACGCTCTGCACGACCGCGGCCGATGGTCGCCGTGGTTCATCCGAACGCTGGGCCGCGACTTCGCGCTGCACGGGCACACCGTCGCCGAGTGGGCCGCGCTGGATCGCGAGCCCGAGGACGCCGAGCTGCGGGACGTCGATCCGCAGCAGGTCTACGCGATCTCGGCGATGTTGCGGGATGTCTGGGACGGCGCGCTGGTGCCGGTTCCGTCGACCTGGCCGAACGATGTCGCACCGCCGCGGACGCGCTGAGCCGCGCGCCGTCCGCAGCTCAGGGCGGGCTGTCCCTTGACGATTGTCCCGATGGACCGCGCGCACGCGGCCAAGCGCGCCCGATTCCACCGCGTAGGTGGTGGCACGGTGGCTGCAGCTCGCCCGCGAATGCACGCGTTCCCCCGCACCCGCATCCTCCTGCTCGTCGCGACCGCCGAGGTCGCCTGCGCCGACGGCGACGCATCGATGGATCCGTCCGAGACCGGCGACACCGGCACGGCGACCGACGGCACCGGCGACATGCCGACCGAGGGCAGCGGCGAGGCCGATGGCTCGTCGACCGGGGGCCCGCCGAGCGACGCACCGACCTACTACCAGGACATCGCGCCGGTGCTGAGCGAGCGGTGCAGCGGCTGCCACGTCGCCGGAGGTGCGGCGCCCTTGACCTTCGACACGTACGAGGACGCCGCCGTGATCGCGCCGCTCCTGCGCGCCGAGGTCGCGGCAGGCACGATGCCGCCGTGGCCGCCCGGTGGCGAGACCCCGCCGCTCGAGCACGATCGCAGCCTCACACCGGAGCAGGCGGCGTCCGTGCTCGCGTGGGTCGACGCCGGATCGCCCGAGGGGGACGCCGCGACGGCGGCCCCGTTGATTCCCCCGGCGCTGGTCGAGCTCGCCTCGCGCGACGTCCTGTCCGACATCGGGGCCGACTACGTCGCCGACGCGTCGATCACCGACGACTACCACTGCTTCATGATCGAACTCGGTACGACCGAGGATCGGGTCGCGACCGGCTACCAGTTCATCCCGCAGAACACCAAGACGGTGCACCACGTGCTCAGCACGATCTTCACCGCCGACAGCGTCGCGGCGATCCAGGCGATGGACGACGCCACGCCCGAGCCGGGCTGGTCGTGCTTCGGCGGCTACAGCAACATCCCCGGCGCCGACGCGGTGAGCTCGCTGGGCGGCTGGGTCCCTGGCGTGGCGGCGGCGAACTACCCCGAGGGCACCGGCACCGCGATCCCAGCGGGCGCGGTGGTGGTGGCGCAGATCCACTACAACACCCTGGGCGGCACCGATCCCGATCGCACGCGCCTCGAGCTCGCGCTGGCCCCCGCGGCCCAGGCCGCCGAGCTCCGCCTGCTGCACACCAGCCCCATGCCCTGGCCGGGCTTCATGATCCCCGCGGGCGAGTCGAGCTACAGCACCGAGAAGTCGGTCCGCGCCTCGCTGCTGCTGAACGCCGGCCTCGCCGACGACAAGACCGGCTACATCCTCGGCCTCGCCGCGCACATGCACAAGCTCGGCGTCGAGATCGAGCTGTCGCGGGTGCCCGAGGACGGCGTCGAGCAAACCCTGCTGCACATCCCGAGCTGGGACTTCGGCTGGCAAGGCAGCTACACCCTGGTCGAGCCCATCCCCGTGGTCGGGAGCGACTCGATCAAGATCCGCTGCGTCTACGACAACAGCCCCGAGCACCGCGCC
>LNFM01008593.1_pt1 | contig 15337 bp, 13 predicted proteins | sample 596031 | NCBI WGS metagenome assembly LNFM01 (sample SAMN04254537, study PRJNA301005) | activated carbon metagenome | isolation source: dual media filters at the Ann Arbor, Michigan drinking water treatment plant | place: USA: Ann Arbor | reverse complement strand
GACAGCTTCAGCACCGAACCGTAGATCGTGCGCGGTTCCGGCACGTAGCCGAGGGCCAGGTAGTCCTCGACCGCCTGCGGGTCGATGTTGCGCGCCGCCCCGCCATGCGCCAGGACCGACTTCATCTCCGAGCCGAACAGCAGCCAGCCGTCGGGCAGCAGTGCGTAGTACAGCGGCTTCACCCCCAGCCGGTCGCGCGCCATGAACACGGTCTGGCGGTTGCGGTCCCACAGCACGAAGGCGAACATGCCGCGGAAACGGTCGACGCACTTGTCGCCCCACTGCTCCCACGCATGGACGATGACCTCGGTGTCGCTTCGCGTGCGGAAGGTATGACCAAGCGCCTGCAGTTCGGGGATGAGCGTCTGGAAGTTGTAGATCTCGCCGTTGAACACGACGCCGACTGTGTGGTCCTCGTTGAACAGCGGCTGCTGGCCCGTGGCGACATCGATGATCGACAGCCGCCGGTGCCCAAAGCCGACACCGGGCTCGATGTAGAGATCGCCTTCGTCGGGCCCGCGGTGGTGCTGCGACTCGTTCATCCGATGAAGCAGCGCACGGTCCACAGATCGCGCGCCGCGCAGGTCGATCATGCCGGTGATGCCGCACATGGCGCGCTCCTCAAGCCGAGTGAAGACGAACGGCCGGCACGCCTTGGCGCGCGAGCATGCGGTCGTACATGGATTCGTAGCCGGCAACCATTGCATCGAGACTGAAACGTTGCTCGACACGGCGCCGGCCGGCCGCCCCCTGCGCCTGCAGGCGGGCGGGATCGTCAAAAGCAGCCAGCAGACTTGCGGCCAGCGCGGCAGTATCGCCCGCGGGCACGAGGTCGCCGGTGACACCGGCCTCCACCAGTTCGGCGTTGCCGCCGACGTCAGTAGCAAGCACCGGCAGCCCGCAGGCCATCGCCTCCAGGATGGTGTTGGAAATGCCTTCGGAGCGCGAGGGCAGCACGAACAGGTCGAACGAACGCAGCCAGGCAGGGACCTCGGCCTGTTCACCCGCCAGCCAGGCCAACTCGCCCAGACCGAGTGCATCGATGTGGCCCTGCAGTTCGCCGCGCAAAGGGCCGTCGCCAACGATCACCAGCCGGCCGCGCGCGCGCAGCGCCGGTTGCAGGGTAACGGCCTGCGCAAAGGCGCGCAGCAGCAGCGCCTGGTCCTTGACCCCTTGCAGCCGACCCACGGTGCCGATGACGAGGATGTCCCCGGCCAGGGAGAACGGAGCCGCCCGCAGCACCGCCCGGCGATCGCCGGCTGCAGCCGGGAGTGCGAAGCGCGCCATGTCCACCCCATTGCACAGATGACTGATGCTCGTCGCCGGCACGCCGACCGCACGCTGCAGGTAGGTCTCGATCTGTCGCGACAGCGCGACGTAGTGCTGCACGAACGGCCGGTATGCGCGCCGCACCCACTGGTACTTGCGCGATGCGCCGTCTGGATCGTGCACGTCCCAGCCGTGCTCGCCGTGGATGCGCACTGGAACGCCGGCCAGGCGCGCCGCCACCTGTGTCTCCAGCGCGGCCAGGTTGCGCGTGTGCACAACGGCGGGATTGAGCCCGCGCAGCAGCGCCACCAGGCGCGGGTATGCGCGCCACAAATGGCCCGGCCGCTTGCACAGTTCGATGTATTCGACATCGCTGCGGTGGATGCGCGCGCGCATCTGCGGCTCGACTTCGGTGAGCGACAGGATCGCGTGCCGCCAGCGCGCTGCGGGCAGCCGGTTGATCAGGTTCACCACGCCGTTCTCCAGCCCTCCCACGGCGAAGCGGTAGACGACGTGCACGATCAGGGGCCGCGGATCAGTGCTCATTTCGCGGTCTCCGCCAGCGCTTGTTGCAGCGAGGCGCCCATGTCCGCCACGAAACCGCGCAGGACCGCTTCTGATTGGTGAGGCCGCTCGGGGTCGTGCGTTGTGGACAAGGAAACCCAGGCGGCGGTATCGGACCGCCGCAGCAACCGGTCGAGCGCAAGATTGAGCTTGGCGCGGGTGCCGCTGGCGGTCCAGCCTTCGGTCGCGTCGGCGCCGACCCAGTAGGCAAGCCAGATGCGTTCGTAGCCACCGCCGGCCGTGTCGCGCACGATGGTCGTGCGCCAGGTCACGGATTCCCCGCCAACAGGCGCCACGGCGCTGGCTCGCGCCACCTCGCGCCAGCCGCCCTGCTCTTGCGCGATCTGATGCAGCGAGTTGACGAGTTCGCTGTCTTGCGTCTGTGCACGGAAGAAGCCTGCGTGCAGCCAGACCGTCGCGCCCGAACTGCGGTAACTCAGCGCGAGCAGCGCGCGCGGCGCATGCAAGCGCGGCTGCCAGCGCGGCGAGGCGTTGGCCTGCACGGTCCAGCCGGCCTGCGCAACGGGTTGCACCGGTGACACCGCGCGCGCGTCGGCCGGCGCCATGAGCGCCAGCGACAGCACCGGCCACAGCGCCAGCGTGGCCGCGACCAAAGCGACACCGGTCAGCAGCGTGCGGGGCGAGGCCGCTGGGTCTGGTGCGCTGGCGCGAGCGGCGATCGGTGCGGCCTCGTCTTCGCGCCAGCGCGCGCCGATCAGGAACATGGCGAGGATCACGATCCCGAAGAACACCCAGCCGTAGATCAGGTGATCCACCCCTGCGGCCAGCTTGTTGTCGGACAGGTGACCGAGCAGGATGATCAGGTAGGCGCGCAACCAGTTGGCGACGATCGGCATCAGCAGCGAGGCCAGGACGAACAGCGCGCGCCGCCCTGGCGAGCGATACATGGTCCAAGCGTAGAGCATGCCCACCATCAGCGAGGCGAGCAGGTAGCGCACGCCACTGCAGGCTTCAACAACCGACCACTGGCCTGTGGGGATGGTGAGGTCATTGCCCTCGCGGAACACCGGCACTCCGCTGAGCTTGAGGGCGAGCACCGCGAAGTCCGCGGTCCAGTCGATCAGCACCGGGATCAGCGCTTCACCGAAGGGCACGGCAAAGAATAGAAATGCGAGCGGGAAGGTCAGCACGCGCGCCCAGGCCAGCCCTGTCACCGCGACCACGCTCGACACCACGAGAATCACGAGCGCCAGATGTGTCGGGCTGATCGAGCCAGTCAGTTCACCGGCGAGCCACAACGCTCCGCCCGCGGCAATGCCCGGCAACGCCGGCCACCAGGGCGCAGGAGCCATGGCGGCGAGCGCCTGGCGCCGCTGCCAGATGAACCACAGCGCAGCCGGAAGCACCAACCAGCCGTGCGTGAACGTTGCCGAGCGGGTCCAGATGGCCGCCATCGACTGCGCCGTGGGCAGGAACAGCAGCACCACGCATACGATGATCGCCAGCACCACGCTGAAAGCCGCCGCTGGCGACAGAGGCAGCCGGCCGGCACCCGGCGGCATGGTGACAGCGTCGGCGTGCATAAGTCAGACGAGATTGCGCACGACCAGTGGCCCAAGCGCGTTGACCACCGGTCGCGGCAGGCGCTGCCAAGTGGCGATCATGGCGCGGAACTTGGGGTTGGCCGGGTTGTTCTGCGGCACGCTGTCGCGCTTGAATAGCTGGTACTCGTAGTGCAGTGGCGCCGGCACGAAGCCCCAGTTCTTCTTGAAATCGAACGAACCGGTGCCCTGCTTGGAGCGGCCATAGTCGAACACCCTGAGCCCGCGCTCGCAGGCACGGCGCATCAGGTCCCAGTACTTGAAGTCGTTGGCGGCCAGGTCACGGGCGTCGGTCAGGTCACCCGCGTAGTAGGGCAGCACCTCGTCTCGCCAGTAAAAGCTCAGCACGCCCGACACCGGTTTGCCCTGCGGGCTGAGCACGGTGAGCACCTCGCAATCGGCGCCGAACACGCGCGCCAGCGCCTCGAAGTAGCGGCGGCTGTGCGGCGGCGTGCCGTGACGGTGCTGATTGTCGGCGTACAACGCGAAGAAGCGGTCGACCCGGGAATCGACCTCGCCCACCAAGTTGCGCTGGATCGCCTTGCGCACCATGGCCCGCTGCTTGCGCGGGATGGCGAGCATGTTCGCCTCGACATCCGGCAGGATGGCGCGGCGGAAGGTGACGTACAGATCCTGCCGCGGCCAGTCGGCCTCGCGCGGCACGCAGTTGCGCAACTCCAGGTGATCCACACCGAGTTCTCGGGCGAGTTCACGCGCTGCCGCATGCAACGGGGCAACCGCCGCAACATCGGCAACGGCAACACCACCGTACACCGCAAATGGCAGTGACACCAGCGAATGGCCGAACAGCCGACTCTTGACCTGGGCCAGCGGTAGCACGCCGACGATCCGGCCCGCATGCTCAGCAAGCAGGTAGTGCGGCGCATGCCGGAACACATCACGCAAGATCTCGCGCCAGCCGATGCGATGAAAGAAGGTTGCCTCTGGGCAGGCCAACACGAAGGCCTCCCATGCGCCGGCATCGCCGTCGCGGAAGAGGCGGACGCTGATGGAGGTGCGCGCCGCCAGCGGAGCGTCCGTGAGGTTCACGCAGCCAACGGTTGCGGTGCAGTGACCGCAGCGGTGCTGAGTGCTCCCGGCGAGCCGAGCGCGACGGCAAAGGCTACGTCCACGCGGTCCCAGCGGAAATCTCGCAGCAGTTGCGCCAGACGCCCCTCGGTACGACTGAGGTTGACGTAGTGACGAAAGCGCGTCTTTAGCCCGGCACCGGGCACACGCGGCTGCGCCGGATCGATCTCCCAGGGATGGAAGTAGAAGATCGCTGGCTGGCCATCAAGGCGATTGACGCGGCGGATCATCCACTCCGACAGCTTGTATGGGAAGAAGCGGAAGTAGCCGCCGCCGCCGGTCGGCACGTTGTTGCTGAACAGTCGGGTCGTGGTGACCGGGATCTCGACCAACGCAGGATGCGGCCGATACGGAAAACGCGGCGCATCGGGCATGCCGTAATGGTCGTGACGCACGGGGTAGACGCTCGAGCTGTAGCGGTAGCCAGCCTCGACCAACACGTCGAACGCCCACAGGTTGGATAGGCTGATCGAGAAACTCGGCGCGCGGTAGCCGTGCACCGGCACCCCGCCGATGTCTTCAAGCAACTTCTTGGCGCGAGTGATGTCTTCAAGGAAATCGGCGCGCGACATGTCGGAGGCGCGCATGTGACCATAGCCGTGGCTCGCCAATTCGTGGCCGCCGGCAACGATGGCACGCACCACGGCCGGGTAGCGCTCGGCAATCCAGCCCAGCGTGAAGAAAGTGGCGCGGACGCCATGCTGGGCAAAAAGGGCCAACAGCCGCTCCATGTTGCGTTCGACTCGACAGGGATGCTCTTCCCAACGAGCACGGTCGATGAACGGCGCGAACGCCGACACCTGGAAGTAATCCTCGACGTCGCAAGTCAGGGCATTGGTGATGATCGTCATGCGGCCACTCCCGCCTGACTTTCGCGATCGGCCAGCCAACGGGCGAGATCGGCGGCGATCCGCGGTGCGGTGCGGCCATCCCATAGCTCTGGCGCTCGTCCGCGCTTGCCCCCGGTGGCGAGGATGTCATCGACCAGACGCATCACCTGCGATGCATCCCGCCGCACGAGGGTGTTGGTGCCGTGCTCCACCGTGATCGGCCGCTCGGTGTTGTCACGCACTGTCAGGCACGGCACGCCGAGGGCCGTAGTCTCTTCCTGTACGCCACCCGAGTCAGTCAACACCAAGCGGGCGCGCTGCATGAGTCCAACCATCTGCAGGTAACCCTGTGGACCAATCAAAGCAATGCGCGCGCCGTCCAGCCGACTGCGCAAACCAAAACGATCGAGATTCGCCCGCGTGCGCGGATGGATGGGCCACACCAGCGGCAGGCGCGCGCTGGCTTGATGCACGATGTCGATCACCGCGCCCAACGCTTCGGGGGTGTCGACATTGGATGGCCGGTGCAGCGTCACGATCCCGAAGTCACCCGCCACCAGCGCCGGATCGGCCTGCTCGGCACGCAGGGCCTCGGCCGGCGACACCGCCTTGGGGAGGGCCGCGTGCAGCGAATCGATCATCAGGTTGCCGACGAAGCGGACGCGGTCGCCGACGATCCCTTCCTTGGCCAGATTGGCGTGAGCGCTGCGCTCGGTGGTGTAGAGCAAGGAGGAGATGGCGTCGGTCAGTACCCGATTGATCTCCTCCGGCATGTCGCGGTCGTAGCTGCGCAGCCCGGCTTCCACGTGCACGACAGGAATGCCCTTCTTGACGGCCACCAGTCCGACCGCGATGGTCGAGTTGACATCACCCACCACCACGACGCATGACGGCGCGATCTCATCGATCACCGGCTCGATGCGCTTCATCACCTCCGCGGTCTGCACTGCGTGCGAGCCGGAGCCAACGCCGAGGTTGACGTCCGGTGGCGGCAGCTCGAGGTCGGCGAACAAACGGTCGTTCAGTGCCGGGTCGTAGTGCTGGCCGGTGTGCACCAACATTGCTGGCGGCATCGAAGGCTCGGCCGCGAACGCGCGCAGCAGCGGCGCCATCTTCATGTAGTTCGGTCGGGCACCGACGATGCAAAGCACCGACCCGGGTTTGCGCGGATTCGCGTCCATCATCCGCCCTTCACTTGGCGGCCAGACCGACCGCGTCGCTCGGGCATCGGGCTGTTCTGGGCGCGCAGCAATTCGAGGACCAAGTTCATCGACTTGTCCAGGCGGTCGAGCCGCGCGGTGATGGCAGACAAGCCGAACGGCCGGATGACGTTATCCGTCCGTTGCGACTCTTCATAGTTGGCAACTGCGCCAACGGGTGCCGCATCGACGGCGGCCGCCCCGCCGCCCAGTTCATCGCGAATCTCTTCGCTCACCTGCTCGACGTCGGTTGCAGTCAACTGATGCTTCTCGCTCAAGAAACTCGAGAGCAGCAAGCGATTGCACAACTGGTTGATTCGACGCGGCAAGCCGCCTGTCTGGGTGTAGATCGCGTCGAAAGCCGAGTCGTCGAACGCCGGGTCCGTCGTCCATCCGACGTGCTTGAGCCGATGCTCGACATACCCGCGGGTCTCGGCAGAATCCATGGGACCAAGGTGGTAGCTGGCAATGATGCGCTGCCTCAGCTGCTGCATATCCGGAGCGCGCAGAAGATTGCGCAGTTCCGGCTGGCCGACCAGGAAGCTCTGCAGCAACGCATGATCGCCAAGCTGGAAGTTCGACAGCATGCGCAGTTCCTCCATCGCACGCGGCGACAGGTTTTGCGCCTCGTCCACGACCAGCAACGCACGCTTGGAATCGACCGCGAGGCTCGTCAGGAAGGCCTCCAGCGTGCTGAGCAGCTGAGCCTTGTCGATTCCCTTGACCGGCAGCCCAAAGGCAACCGCCACTGCGCGGACGAGGTCGTCAGCCTCGAGCTGCGTGCTGACGAGCTGCGCCGCCACACACTTGCGTGGGTCCAGGTCCTCCATCAGCGCTCGCAGCACCGTCGTCTTGCCGGCACCGATCTCGCCAGTGATGACGATGAAGCCCTCGCCTTGGTAGACGCCGTACTTCAGAAAGGAGAACGCGCTGTTATGGCCCTTGCTCGCGAAGAAGAAAGAGGGGTCCGGATTCAGCTGAAATGGCTTGCCGGACAGGCCGTAGAAGACTTCGTACATCGCAACCGCCTAGAACCTGTGGCCGAGGCCGGCGAACACCGCGGTCTCACGCGCGTTGTCGACAACGTCCGATTCGAATCGCTGAAAACGCACGCCGACGAAGCCATTGCTGCGCGGCGCAAGCTGGTGGTCATACTGCACACGGTAGGTCTGCTGTCGCGAACTGCCAGGCGCTCCGGGCTGAAGTCCAGCGGTCCCCTCGATGTCTCGGGTCCGCGTGTACCCTGCACTCGCTTGCGCCGAGGCAATGCTGTTCAGCCGCAAGCTGTAGGCAAGCGAAGCGCCGTCTTGTTCGAGATTGCGGCCCGGGCCTGTCAGGATCGCAAAGGTCGAGCCCTGCGGCGTGGTCTCCCGCCGGTAGAAGCCGTTGAGCGCAAGTGTGCTGCGCGTTCCGATGAAGGTGATCGTGCCGCTGCGCGCGGTGAGCACAAAGAGCTGGTCCGAATACACGCTGACCGGCCCGGTGAGCGTGCGCGGCAGCCCACGTCGAGCGATGAAGTCCTCGACGGCGCGGGCGCGCTCGATCGGGTCGACGATGCGGGTTCGCAACGCTGCATCAAGAAGCGCCGTGAGATCGCCAGTGGCCGGCAGTTCAATTGCCGAGTCCGCGAAGGTTGTCAGATCGCGCGAGGCTCGCAGGTCCCAGGCGACGAATGGCGAGCGGTGATTGAAGCTCGCCAGATAGCCATCACCGAACGAGCGATCTTCCCAGAACCCCTCCAGCCGCGTGCGCTCAGTTGGCCGCCAAGACAGGTCGGCTCCAGCGAACGACTGTGCCTCGCCTTCGGCGAAGGCGTCGCTTCTCTCGTAGCCACCGCGTAAGCCAAACGCAATCTGACCGCCAAAGGCATAGCGCAGGCTGGCCCGCGCCACGTCGACGGCCGGGACACGGTCCAGGTCGCCTTCGCGGGTCTCGTCCCGGCGTTCGCCTTCGATGGACCAGCCGAACGGCTGGGGCTCTCGCGACAGCCGGAACGAGTGGCGGACGGCATACGTGCTCTCCGGCCGCTCTGCCTCGCCACGGGTCTCCGTCCAGGCATTGTCTGAGCGAAGCACAAACCGTATGTCGTAGGGCAAAACGCGATCGACATAAGGACTGATGCGCGCCGTGTTGATCGAGGCGCGGTTTAGTGTCGAGGCGCCCTGCGGCCGCGGCGACAGAGGATTCACGATCCCACGCGATGCGGTCAATCCGGCGTCAATGAAAAACCAACGCTCAATCGCCTCCAAGTTGGCGGTTAGTGCACCCGTCGGCACGAACGCACTCTCCTGCGAACCGTTAACGTAGTTGATCGCGGACAGCCCGAAACTGCCTGCCATACGAAGTCGCCGTCCCTCGCCACGTATCACCAGTGTCGGCGTCAAAGAGAGAACAACGTCTGAATCACCATTCGCATTGCTCTGCATCTGGGCGTTGTCGGTAGCAGTCACCTCGCTGCGCACTCCTGTCTCGACGAACCAGTTCGCGGCGTGGACAAATGGCGCGGCAAGCGCAAGCGCAACGCCCAGCGCCGTGCCGGCAGGGGCCTGCCGGATGGAGAGGTGCGCGTGAGCCAGGATTTGCCTCATCAGGTTCCGTAGCCACCGTACTGGCCGTAGTACCCGCCGGAGGCCTGCGACGGGTCGGTTTTGTTCAGAACCGTCATCACGACCGGGCAATTCTCGATCGTCGCCAGCGCAGACTTGACCGTTGCCTGGGTCGTACGATCTGCCTCGATCACCATCAAGACCTGCCCGACTTGTGAGGCGAGCGCCCGCGATTCAGTTGATAGCAACAGCGGTGGTGCGTCAAAGACGATGATGCGATCTGCATAGCGCGTTGCAAGTTCATCCAGCAGCCGGTTCATGCCGGCACTCGCCAGCAATTCAGTCGCTCGAGCGTGCTGGGTTCCTGCGGGCAGGATCGACAAACGATCGACATTCGTCTTGAGCAGCACGTCGGCCATGTCAAGGCCAGGCTGGGTCAGGAGGTCAAGCAAGCCTGCAGAGGACGAAAGGCCAATGCGATCGAGTACGGCAGGTCGAGCTACGTCAGCATCTACCAACAGAACCGTTGTATCGACTTCCATCGCGATGGAAAGTGCGAGATTGATGGAGGTGAAAGTCTTTCCCTCGCCCGGCAGCGAGCTCGTCACCATCATCAGGTTGGCACGGTGGATTGGCGCTGCCGACTTGCCTTGCGCATTGTTGAGCAATGGCCGCTTGATCACTCGAAATTCATCCGCCAGTTGGCTACGCGGCGCGTCCGGCGTCACATAGCCTTGCGCGGCAAGCCGATCGAGGTCGATCGACACCTCGCGAGACCGCCGAACGGGCGCATCAGCGATAAACGGACTGCCGGCATCCAGCGTCACCGAGCGCTCGGTGACGCGCTCAGTACGCCGCGCCTCCGCCGGCGAGGCCGCTTCCTTGACGACGGAAGACGACGTACCGTACGCGGCGGGCTCAATCAAGCCAGCGCGCGATGAACGAGGCGCAGACGCCGGCACCTCAATGCCGGCACGCCGCAGTTCATCAAGGCGGCGGGCTGCTCGTTCGATCAGGCTCAAGCCTCACTCCTCATGTTCGTGAAGCCAACGCCAACCAAACCAGCCACGCGCCGTAGGCAGCGACGAGGCCTGCAACGGAGCCAGCAAATCCGATCGTCGACAAACGCTGCTGCTTGATCATGGCCTCACTCGGTCTGAGTGACAGGCTGCCGAGCACCGGTCGCTGCGCGACTTCCCGCAAGGATCGCGTGGTGTGAATCGTCGGGAACAGCTGGGACGCCACGAAGGATCCTGCGCCCCCGACGGCAAGCGCTGCGAGCAACACAAGCGGCACCATTGCCATTCGGTTCGGGAACACTGGCTTGTCACTTACGCGAGGCGGCTCGATGATCCGGAACTCCGCCATGCCTGCAGACTCGTCGACCTCGCCCGTCAGCGTCGCCGATTCACGTCGACCGACCATCTGCTGATAACTCTGCCGAACTACCTCGTAGTCTCGATTCAGCTGAGCCAACTCCGCTTCCACCTGCGGGACGCGATTGGCAGAGGCGCGCAGCGCGTCGTATCGGGCCTGAAGTTCACCGACACGCGCGCGCAAGGCCGCAACATTGGCTTCAGACTCGGTCAATGAGATCCTGATCTGCTGAAACACAGGATTCGTCGCTGCAGAGGCACGGGCCGCCGGTGGTGCTGCGGCAAGTGCCTGACGTCGAGCTTCGGCGGCCTGTAGCTTCTGGGCTTCCAGAGAAGCGATCATCCTGCGCGTCGCGCTGACATCCGGGTGCTCGTCCGTATAGCGACGCAACAACTCGTCAAGCAACCGCTTCTGCGTATCTATGCGCGCATCAAGCTCGGGCGAAACCGCGGCCGCCGACAGGGAAGGCGTCACATCCGGGAGCATGATCGGCTCTTCACCGGCAAGTTCTCGCTTGAGTGCGTCTCTTGATTGCTCCGCGACGCGCAGTTCTACCTGCGCCCGACTCAGTTCCTCCGCTGCTGCAGCGGTCCGTGTTACGAAGTCTTGGCCCCCAGCCGCGCTGCTGGTGATTGCCATGTTCCTAAGTCGGAAATCTTTGAGGCGGTTCTCGGCCTCTTCGAGCCGCAGTTCGTAAGCCCGGATCTGATCATCGATGAACTTGCGGGTCGACTCCGTATCGCGACGCTTGTTGCCGAGCCCCGACTCCACGAACATCGAGACCAAGGCTTGAACGATTCGCTTGGCATGCTCTTTGTCGGTGTCGCCAAAACTGACGTTGTAGACGTTGTCACGCCCAGCAGCACTAAACCGAAGCTGCCTCATGATCTGATCAACAAGCCGATCCTTCTCCGCCTGCGAGGCGATCCCCGCGTCCAAATCGGCATCGCGTACGAGCTTCTCGATATTGGGTCGGGTGACCAGCGTGCGGGCCAGCATGCCGACCTGCTGATCGATATCAGGTTGTACTGCCAGTCCGGACAGCAGCGGCTTCAGAAGGGAAGATGTGTCGACGAAAACACGAGCAGTGGCTTCAAACCGGTCCGGGATCTTCGCCAACATAACCGCGCCGACGATGGCCGCAACCCACGCCACCGCCACGCCGATCCAGCGGCGATGCCACATGCCGCGCAGGATATCCAGCACCTGTCGAATGATGTCGTCCATGAGCCGCCCTAAGCTGCCGTGAGACTTCCTAGAACCAACTCTGCGGAATGATCAGGATGTCACCTGGCTTCACGTCGACGTTCGCCGCTATGTCCCCGCGCTTGATCAGGTCGCGCAGGCGGACGCTGTACTGCTTTCCAGCCTCTGTGCCACGAACCAGCACAGCGCCGTTGCCGTCAGCGAAGTCGGTCAAGCCACCAACCAACACCATCACATCGAGCAGCGTCATGTTCTGGCGATAAGGCACCGACTGCGGGCGCGCTGCCTCGCCGATGACACGAATCTGTTCGCTGTACGGCCCGTTGAAGGTCGTCACCATGACGGTGACAACGGGATCGCGAATGAACTTGCTCAAGGCTTTCTCAACGTCGCGCGCGAGATCGGTGGGATTGCGCCCGAGTGCCTGAATGTCCTCGACCAAGGGCACCGAAATTCGGCCATCCGGCCGCACGGGCGCTGCCATTGACAGTTCCGGATTGCGCCACACGATCACGTTGACTGCGTCCAACGGTCCGATCAAGTAGCGGTACTCGGGCGTTGCAGCCGCTGTTGGCGCCGGCGGCAGCCTTGTGCCGCACGCGGACACCAAGGAAACGATCAGTACAGCGCATGCGACCGCAAAGGTGCGAGCGCCCAGAAAACCAGACAGATAGGACGACATGGGATCTCCCCTTGGCCGATAGGCCCCGACTCGCGCCGGGGGAAACGAACAACATATCACGTGTTTACGCGATTTTTGGTGTCACGCCATCGGCCGAACCCCACCATCGATCAGGCGGGTCGAACGCGGCACTTCCCCGGCGCTTGACTGCATTCCGTGGGAATCTTTTATTGTCGACCAAGTTGCTCCGCTGCGAAAACGGCTTATTCATCATAAGAACGGCGGCGGCGGCCAAATGACTAAATTTGGACCCGCCCTTGACCCCACCATCGGCGACCGCCTACATTGCTGACTCTTTAGTCAGTTATTAGACCCCTGCCCGAATGTCCTCCTCCGTCCGCTCTGCCCTCACCCCGCGCTGGGAGCGACGCAAGGAGGCGCGGCCGGCCGAGTTGCTCGCGGCAGCGCTGGAACTGTTCGTCGAGAAGGGCTATGCCGGTACGCGCCTGGACGACGTGGCGGCGCGAGCGCAGGTGTCCAAGGGCACCCTCTATTTGTATTTCGCCAACAAGGAAGAGCTCTTCAAGGCCGTGGTGCGGGAGAACGTCGTCACGCTGATCCGCAATAGCGCCGAACAGGCAGCCCTTGCCACCGGCAGCAGCGAGTCGTTGCTGCGCACCCTGGTCGATACCTGGTGGGAGGAGTTCGGCAACACCCAGGCCGGCGGGATCAGCAAGCTCATGATGGCCGAGAGCGGCAACTTCCCGGAAATCGCGCGGTTCTTCCTGGATGAAGTGATCGAGCCCTGGCATGCGCTGCTCGGTCAGGTGATCGATCGCGGCATCGCGCGGGGGGAGTTTCGATCGGTCGAGACATCGTTGTACGTGCGCGTCATGACTGCGCCGCTGGTCATGCTCTCGCTGTGGAAGCACTCTTTCGGTCCGTGCAGCGCACAGGCAATCGACCCGCAGCAGTATCTGGCCACGATGATCGATGCGCACCTGGCGTCGCTGCGCCCAGCAACCGCACCACCTGCGATCGCGTCTAGCGGCGGCAGCAAGTCACACAAGCGATGAACTGCGCGAATCGAGGGGTGAATCGCGCGGCCGCAACGAACCACGTTGCTAGACTTTCCCACTCTGGCATTTCGATGCACGCGCCCGCGGATGCGGGCCTATCCCAGGACAAGCAATGACTGCAGCCGTGACCGGACTCGACAGCGAGCAGGCGCGCTACAACATGATCGAGCAGCAGATCCGACCCTGGGACGTGCTCGACCAGACCGTGCTCGACCTCCTGCCGCTGGTTCGGCGCGAGGAGTTCGTGCCTCCGGAGTACCGGGCGCTCGCGTTCATGGACTTGGAAATCCCGCTCAAGGTCGACGGCGTAGATACCGGCGAAAAGATGTTCGCGCCCAAGCTCGAGGCGCGCTTCCTGCAGGAACTTGGCATCAAGCCGCACGAACACGTGCTGGAGGTCGGCACCGGGTCCGGCTACATGGCGGCTCTGCTGGCGCACAAGGCGCAGCACGTGCTGTCGATCGAGATCGACGAGCGTCTGCGCCGTTTTGCTGCAGCGAATATCACCCGCGCTGGCATCGGCAGCGTGCGCATCGAGCTTGGCGATGGTGCTCGCGGGTGGCCGGGACGGGCGCCCTACGACGTCATGCTGTTCAGCGGCTCGCTGCCGGTGCTGCCCGACGGATTGCTTGCGCAGTTGAAGGTAGGCGGCCGACTCGGGGTGATCGTGGGCAGTTCGCCGGTCATGAGCGCGCAGATCATCACGCGGGTTTCCGACAGCGGCTACGACACGCTGCGCCTGTTCGAGACCGATATCGCGCCGCTGCGCAACGCGTGGCGGCCGTCGACGTTCCGATTCTGACCGGATGAAAAGCCTTTCCGTCGCCGAGCTGGGGCATTGGCTGGCCGACGCCCAACGGCAGCGCCCGCTGCTGCTGGACGTGCGCGAACCCTGGGAGCAGCAGATCTGCCGGATCGAAGGGTCTCAGTTGATGCCGATGCGCGAGGTGCCGCAGGGCCTGGACTCGCTGAGCCAGGCTCAGCCGATCGTGTGCATCTGTCATCACGGCGGACGCAGCGCGCATGTGGCCATGTTTCTGAATCGGCAGGGGTTCGACGATGTCTTCAATCTCACGGGCGGCGTCGATGCCTGGGCACGGCAGATCGATCACGCGATGCCGACTTACTGACCCTGTCCGGCCCTGAGCGCAAGCTCTCGGTCCAGACCAAGAATCCACGAACGCGCCGACCAAGGCCGGGAACATCAAAATGCGGAACTCACCCTCGACGCTCGCCCTTGCGGTCGCCGCCGCCCTGCTGGGCACCCCCTTGCTTACCGACTCGGCGCTTGCGCAGGCGCCGACCAGCGCACCGGCGCCGGTGACCCAGCGCAACGATCTGCTGTCGATCTATCGGCTGGCGCTCGCCAATGATCCCGTGTTCGCTTCGGCGCGTTTTGCGCGCGACGCCACACAGGAGCGTGTGCCGCAAGCGCGTGCACGGCTGCTGCCCAACGTCAACGCCGGCCTCGGCTACAACGAGACCAACTTCGATTCAAAGACGCCCGACTTCTCGCGCAGCTTCAACAGCTGGGGGCCATCGATCCAGGCCAACGTGCCGCTGTACCGGCCGCAGTCCTGGAACACGTTCGACCAAGCCAAGTTGCAGGCGCAGACCGCCGACGCCCAGTTTGCCCAGGCGCAGCAGGACCTGGTGTTGCGCGTGTCGCAGGCCTATTTCGACGTGCTCGCCGCGCAGGACGACGTCACCGCCATCGAAGCCAGCAAGAAAGCCGTGTCCGAGCAGCTGGCGCAGGCGCGGCGGGAGTTCGAGGTCGGCACCAAGACGATCGTCGACACCCATGAGGCACAGGCGCGTTTCGATCAGATCTTCGCTCAAGAGCAGGTGGCACGCGGCACCCTGATCGTGCGGCAGAACGCGCTGCGATCGATCATCGGCCGTGAGCCGGGGCCGCTGGTGCCGCTGGCCGAGAAGCCCGCGCTGGCGCCGCCGCAACCGCTGGATGTGGAGACCTGGGCCCGCCAGGCCGAGGA
>LNFM01008592.1_pt1 | contig 15338 bp, 16 predicted proteins | sample 596031 | NCBI WGS metagenome assembly LNFM01 (sample SAMN04254537, study PRJNA301005) | activated carbon metagenome | isolation source: dual media filters at the Ann Arbor, Michigan drinking water treatment plant | place: USA: Ann Arbor | reverse complement strand
GGCAGAGCTTTGCGGGCCTTGCTTCACGCCGGATATGGAAACGCTCTTCGTCGCTGTTCAGCATCCGGGCGAAAGCGACGATGAGAAGGTGCCGGCGACGGCCGAAAATCCAACGACGCGATGGCCCGATTTCAAGGATGGGATGCCGCCGCGGCCGAGTATCGTTGCGATAACGCGCCAGGGTGGCGGCAAGATCGGCGTTTAGTGCTGCTGGTCCATGCCAAAACCGCTGCAATCGTTCCTGCTGCAGCTTTCGGTCGCATCTCTGCCTTCCCGGCGGCTCAGTGACGATCTTTGACCAAACCCATGCCCCGCCCATGATCCTATGGGTTGGGACGAGTTGTCCATCCTTCGGCTGGGGCCTTGCCCGGCGGGCGAAGCCGGGTACAACGATGGCACGGTTGGGGAGGGCACGGTGGGCCGCCCGGCGCGGGACCGCAATCTGGAGAGCCGACGTCCATGACACTGCACGCCAAGCCCGAGACGGGGTTTCCCCGCGATCCTGCGCAAGTCCGTTACGACTGGATCCGGGCGGAGGCGTTGGCCATTCACGACATGCCCCTGATGGATCTGCTGTTTCGTGCGCAGACGGTGCATCGGCAGCACTTCGATGCCAACCGCGTGCAGATGAGCCGGCTGCTGTCCATCAAGACCGGTGGGTGTGCGGAAGATTGCGGGTACTGCAGCCAGTCGGCGCATCACGAGTCCGGGCTCAAGGCGTCCAAGCTCATGGAAGTGGAGCGGGTGCTTGCGGAAGCGCGCAAGGCGAAGGAGACCGGGGCGACGCGCTATTGCATGGGTGCGGCATGGCGGGAGCCCAAGGACCGCGACATGGGATCAATCCTCGCCATGATCGAGGGCGTGAAGGCGATGGGCATGGAAACGTGCATGACGCTTGGCATGCTCAGCGACACACAGATCGTCAAGCTGCGCGACGCGGGTCTCGACTATTACAATCATAACGTCGACACGTCTGAGCGGTTCTATCCCGAGATCATCAAGACGCGGACCTATGCCGACCGGCTCGATACGCTGGAGCGGGTTCGGTCAGCGGGCATGAAAGTGTGCTCGGGTGGCATCATGGGCATGGGCGAGGAGACGGCGGATCGCGTCGATATGCTCGTGACGCTGGCGAACCTTTCGGAACATCCCGAAAGTGTGCCGATCAATATGCTGATCGCGATCCCTGGGACGCCTCTGGAAGATATCAAAAAGATCGATCCGATCGCCTTTGTGCGGGTCATCGCCACGGCGCGGATCATGATGCCGAAGTCGATGGTGCGGTTGTCGGCGGGCCGCACCGAGATGAGCGACGAAATGCAGGCGATGTGCTTCTTTGCCGGAGCGAACTCTATCTTTTGCGGCGATGTGCTGCTGACGGCGGACAATCCAGGCGAGGACAAGGACGTGGTTCTGTTCGCCAAGCTCGGTTTGAAGCCGATGGACCTTGAGCCAAGCGAGACCTCGGGCGCCGTTCCGAGCCCTGAGCGGCCGGTATGCACGACGACCACGAACGCGCACTGAAGGCGCTGGCCGCGCGGGGACGTCTGCGGACGCTCACGCCGCGGCGTGGCATCGATTTTTCGTCCAACGATTATCTAGGGCTTGGCGCCTCGCCGGACTTGGCGGACGCGATTGCCGCTGCGCTCGCGCGTGGCGTTCCTGTCGGGGCCGGCGGGTCGCGGCTGTTGCGTGGCAATGATCCAGAGCATGAAGCGCTGGAGGAGGACGCCGCGCTGTTCTTCGGTGCGGAGACTGCGCTGTACATGGGTGGCGGGTTTGCGGCGAATACCGCGATTTTTGCAACGCTGCCGCAACGGGGCGACCTGATCGTCTATGACGATCTCATTCACGCCAGCGCGCATGATGGGATGCGCATGAGCAAGGCCGAGAGCGCGAGCGCGGCGCACAATGACGTGGCGGCGTTCGCGGAGCGGATTGCGGCGTGGCGGGCAAATGGCGGTACAGGACGGGTATGGATCGCCATCGAGAGCCTCTATTCTATGGAGGGCGATACCGCGCCGATTGCGGACTTCGATGCGCTGGCGCGGGAGACGGACGCGATGCTGATCGTTGATGAAGCGCATGCGACGGGGGTTCTAGGGCCGCATGGTCGGGGGCTTGCCTCGGCACTCGAGGGGCAGCCGCATGTGGTGTCGCTGCACACATGCGGGAAGGCGCTCGGCGTCATGGGGGCGCTGGTGCTGGGGCCGAAGACGCTGCGGGATTTTCTCGTCAACCGGGCGCGACCGTTCATTTATGCGACCGCGCCATCACCGCTGATGGCGGCTGGCGTGCGGGCGGCTCTACGATTGTCTGCTGATGCACCGGAACGGCGCGATATGCTGATGGAACGGATTGCGCTGTTTGGACGGGCGTTGCACGCGGGTTGCGGGATTGCGCCGACGGGGACGCACATCCAACCCATTCTCCTCAAGAGCGATGCGCGGGCGGTGGCGATTGCACGTGCGTTACAGGAGAGGGGCTTCGATGTTCGTGCGGTGCGGCCGCCCACGGTTCCGGATGGGACGGCGCGGTTGCGCGTGTCGCTCACCTTGAATGCCAGCCCGGCGGATACGACATCGCTCGTTGAGGCCATTGCTGAGGCCATAGAGAGACATCCAGTATGACCCGACGCTTCGTTGTGAGTGGAACGGATACGAACGTGGGCAAGACCGTTTTTGCGGCGGGCTTAGCTGGGTCGTTGCGCGGGCACTACTGGAAGCCGATCCAGAGCGGGTTTGCGCCCGAGGGCGATAAGGAAACGGTGATGCGGCTGTCGGGTCTGCCAGCGGATCACATTCTGCCAGAGCGCTACCGCCTGATGGCGCCGTTGTCGCCGCACCGGTCGGCGGAGTTGGATGGGATTGTCATTCAACCTTCGACGCTGGTGGTGCCGGACACGCCGGGTGCTCTTGTGATCGAGGGCGCGGGCGGACTGATGGTGCCGATTACGCGGGAGTTCTTGCAGATCGATCTTTACCGCACGTGGGACTTGCCGGTGATCATCGTAGCGCGAACGATGCTGGGGACGATCAATCATACGCTGTTGTCCATCGCGGCGCTGCGGATGCAGGAGATCCCGATCCACGGCGTGGCGTTTGTGGGTGAAGACAACTCCGATAACATCCGCACCATTGGCGAGATGGGTGAAGTGCGGGTGCTTGGACGGCTGCCGCATCTGCCGCAGCTCAATGCGCATACGCTGCGCGATGCGTTCACGACGCATTTTCGCGAGGAGGATTTCCGGTGAGCCGGTCGACCGTCTGGCATCCATTCACGCAACATGCGGTCGCGCCGCTGCCGATCAAAATTGCATCGGCGGAGGGGGCGTATTTGACGGCGGAGGACGGGCGGCGGATCTTCGATGGCATTTCGTCGTGGTGGGTTGTGACGCACGGGCATCGGCATCAGCCAATCGTGGAGGCTCTTCAGCGGCAGGCGGATCAGCTGGACCAGGTGATTTTTGCCGGGTTTACGCACGCGCCGGCGGAGGAGACGGCGGACAAGCTGCTGCAGCTGGTGACACGCAGCCTTGGCGGAACCGAACTGGCGCATGTCTTCTTTTCGGACAGCGGGTCGACGGCGGTGGAAGTGGCGTTGAAAATGGCGCTCGGATACTGGCGGCATATCGGGGAGCCGCGCACCCGCATCATTGCGTTTGAACACGCCTATCACGGCGACACGGTGGGAACGATGTCGGCGGGAGCGCGGGGTGTGTTCAACGCGCCGTATGAACCGATGCTGTTCGACGTTGCGCGGCTGCCTTTTCCGGAGGCGGGGCGTGAAGAGGCGACGTTTGCGGCGCTCGAACACTTGCTTGATGAAGAACCGACGGCGGCGCTGATCGTGGAGCCGCTGGTGCTGGGTGCGGGCGGGATGCTGATGTATCCGGCGCCCATACTGCGGCGGCTGCATGAGATCGCAGGAGCACGCGGGGCGCTGTTCATCGCAGATGAAGTGATGACGGGGTTCGGGCGGACGGGGAGCGCCTTCGCTTGTGAGCAGGCGTGTGTAGCGCCCGATATTTTGTGTCTGGCGAAGGGGCTGACGGGCGGTGTCGTTCCATTGGCGGCGACGATTGCAACGCGGGCGATCTTCGATGCGCATTATTCGACGGATCGGACGAAAACGTTCTTTCATTCGTCGAGCTACACGGCGAACCCCATTGCGTGCGCGGCGGCATCGGCCAATCTCGACATCTGGTTGAATGAGCCCGTGTTGGAGCGCATCGTGGCATTGGCGGCCATGCAGGCGGAGCGATTGGCCGCGCTCGCCAGCGATGAGCGATTTACCAATTTGCGGCAAACCGGGACGATTGCGGCGCTTGATGTGCAGGTCCGCGATGCCGGTTATCTTGCAGGCGCCGGTCCGAAGCTCTACGACCACTTTATTGCCGCCGGCGTTCTGCTGCGGCCGCTCGGCAATACGGTCTATGTGATGCCGCCCTACTGCTCGACTGCTGCCGATCTCGACCGTGTCTATGCTGCGATCCACGGCGCGGCGGATGCGGTGGCCTAAGCGCTCAAGCGAAAGTCTGACATGGGTTCCACGATCCTCGCAACTGGCCACTATGCGCCCGCTCGCCGTGTCGGCAATGCGGAGATCGAAGCGCGTCTTGGCTTGGAGGAGGGGTGGATCTTCCGGCGCACGGGGATCTCCGAGCGGCGGTATGCGGCGGCGGACGAGGCGCTGTCGGACATGGCGGTGAGGGCCGGCGAGATGGCGCTGTCGCGCGTGGGCTTCGATCGCGCGCGAATTGGGCTTGTGGTGCTGGCGACCTCGACGCCGGATCATCTGCTGCCGCCGAGCGCGCCGCTGGTGGCGCATCGGCTGGGTTTGAACAAGGCTGGCGGGATCGACATGGCGGGGGCGTGCGGGGGTTTTCTGCATGCGTTGGCCTATGCGGATGGCTTTGCGCGGCTGCATAAGAAGCCGGTGCTGGTGATCGCGGCGAACATTCTCTCGCGCCGCACGAACCCGGATGAGCGCGCGAGCGTCATATTATTTGCCGATGCGGCGGGCGCGGTGCTCGTGGCACCGGATGAGCGGGCGACATCGGGCATTCGCGGGATCGATTTGGCGACCGATGGGGCGAGCTACGATCTTATTCAGATCCCAGCGGGTGGCAGCCGGCGGCCGTTCAGCATGGTGGCTGATCCGTCGGAGACGTTGATGCAGATCCGGGATGGGCGGGCGGTGTTTCAGAAGGCCGTCGAGATGATGGCTGGGACCTCGGAGCGGGCGTTGGCCAACGCGGGGATCGGGCTCGGTGACATCCGCTACTGCATTCCGCATCAGGCGAATGGGCGGATCATCGGTGCCGTTCAGAGGAAGCTCGGACTTGACGATGGGCGTTTGCTCACGAGTGTTTCAGAGTATGGGAACAGTTCGGCGGCGACGATCCCGTTAACCCTGTCGCTGCGGGCGGCGGAAGCTAATCTTCGCCGTGGAGATAAGCTGCTCTTTTGTGCTGCGGGAGCAGGGCTGACGGGCGGGGCGATCGTCTACGAGCTTTAGACATGCCGTCTTCCGCCTTTTCGTCTCAATCGCGCGCATTGTAGAGAAGGGGATAGCCGTTGGGGGATATCATGGTGTTGCGTTCGCTTGGACTTGTTCTCGCTTTCGTGTTTCTGACGGCCGCGCAGGCGCCGGCATTCGCTGCGAAGCGCGTTGCGCTCATCCTGGGCAACTCGGCTTACACGCACGCGCCGCCGCTGCCCAATCCAGTCAATGACGCGAACGATATGGCGGCGAAGCTGATGGATTTGGATTTCGTTGTATCGCTCGCAGTGGATGCAACGAAAGCGGAGACGGACGCTATTCTGCGCGAATTTTCCGGCGCGCTTGAAGGTGCCGATGTGGCGATCTTCTTTTATGCCGGGCATGGCTTGCAGGTTGCGGGGCAGAATTATCTCGTGCCGATCGACGCGAAGCTCGCGAAAGAGCGCGATCTGGAATTCGAGGCGGTGCGGCTCGACTTTGTTTTGAAGCAGATGGAGCTGGGACGCGAGGACAAGACGAACGTCGTGTTTCTTGATGCCTGCCGGGACAATCCGTTGTCGCGGAGCTTGGCGCGAACCATGGGGACGCGGTCGGCGAGTATCGGCAAGGGCTTGGCGCAGGTGGACGCGGGTGTCGGGACATTCATCGCCTATTCGACGCAGCCTGGTAATGTGGCGCTCGATGGCAGCGGCAAGAATTCGCCGTTCACGGCGGCGCTGGTGCAGCGGATGACGGAGCCGGGGAAAAATCTCACCTCGGTGATGATCGACGTGCGCAAGGATGTCATCGCGGCGACCCAGGGGCAGCAGGTTCCGTGGGATCATTCCTCTTTGACGGGCGACTTCTTCTTCGATCCGAATACGAAGCCGTCGGATGCCGGCGCGTTGCAGGGGCGGGTGAAGGAACTCGAGGGCGCGATTGACGCGCGGACGCGGTCGGCAACGCAGGCGACGCTCACTCAGCTCAAGCAGCGCGTGAAGCAGATGGAAGATGAGACGCGGCGCGACTGGCAGAAGGTGCACGCGCTGTCGCGAAAGCGGATGACTGTAAAGGACAACGAACAACTCATGGAGATGCAGAAGGAAGGCGCTGAACTGCAGTTCGGGATCGTGGCGCGCGGCCGGGATGTTACGGAATTGAAGACCGAGGTGGAGCGGCTGGAGAAAGAGCTCGGCATTGCGGTTGCCGATCCGCAGGCCAAATAGTTAGGCCGGGTCTGGGGTTGGCGGGCGGACTGGCGGATGACCGAAGGGGCGGCGCTTTTCGGCGTATTCCGCCCGCGCGTTCACCGAGACAATCTCGCGCTCCGGCCAGCGGAGTGCGGTGAGCTTGCCGCCAAAGCAGCAGCCCGTATCCACGCAGAGCGTGTTGTTGACCCAATCGGCGGCGGGCACAGGAGTATGGCCGTAGATGACGGCAGTGGTGCCGCGATGTTCGGCGGCCCAGTGATAGCGGACCGGGAGACCGAACTCGTCTTGCTCGCCTGACGTTTCGCCGTAGAGGCAAAATGTGCGGATCTTGTCGGTGTCGCGGCCTAGCATTTCTTCCTTCAGTCCCGCGTGGGCCACTGCGAGCTTGCCACCATCGAGCCAGAGGTGGATCGGCAGCTTTTCGATGAAGGTGCCGACGTGCATGCGAAAGGCTGCCGTTTCTTTTTCGAACTGCTCGGCGGTGCGGTCGAGGCCGTGGGTGAGCTTGATTTGGCGGCCAGCGAGCCAACGGACGAACTTCACGTCGTGGTTGCCGGGCACGCACAGGGCGTGGCCTTCCGCGACGAGGGCAAGAACGAGGCGCAGCACATCGGGGGACGAGGGGCCGCGGTCAACCAGATCGCCGACGAATACGGCGCGGCGGCCGGGCGGTGACTTGACGTGCGCGCGGCGGCCTTCGCCGGCGCCGTAGAGGCGGGCCTCGTAACCGAGCTTGTGGAGAAGCTCTTGCAGCTCGCCGGCGCAGCCGTGGACATCACCGATGATGTCAAACGGGCCTGAGATGTGGCGCAGGTCCGGGCTGTCGCGGTGGGACGTGGTTTTGGCTTCGTCGGTCATTGCGGCGCCAAGATAACTGCTTTTCATGACGCCGGGGCAGCGACACGGCGCCCGCCGAACAAGAAAAGGGCCCGCGATGTGCGAGCCCTTTTGCAACGTTTGTGCGTCTGTTTACATCATGCAGCCTGCGGGTTGCCGCCGGTGTCCGGGCCCGTGCCGCCGCTGGTGGTTTTGCGGCCGGCAATGAACTGGTCGAACTCGGACCGGTCCTTGGCGTGGCGCAGGTTGTCGAGGAAGTCGCGAAACTCGCGTTGTTCCTCTTCGAGCCGGCGGAGCGTCGCTTCGCGATATTCGTCGAAAGCGCGATTGCCGCTGGAGCCGCCGCCGAGCCCTGAGCGGACGTCATTGCTCCAGGCCGAGGCTGTCCGTTCCATCTTGCCGGCAAAGCGCGAGGGCCAGCGGCCCCTATTGGCGTTCGATCCGCATCCCATCCGTCCACTCCAAAGTAGAAAAGCCAAAACCGCCAGCCCGACGGGCCAGAAGAGAATGAAACTGACGACCATCAGGCCGATCCACGCCGGACGGCCGTACTCGTCGAGTTTCATGACCATCTCGTTCATTGCACCTACACTCCCTGTCATCGATCGCCCGATGTGAATGTTTATTACATTCACATATGTGGATCGCGGATGGCGGGACGTCAAGGGGTGGGGTTAAGGATTTTGGGGGGAGCGCGACGGCGCAGCAAAGTCCGTGTCGCTAGCCGGGATCGGCGGGTGGGCGTCTTCAAGTTGAGACGTCGCGGGTAGGACAAAGTGCGGAAATGAAAATGGCCGGTCCGCGCAATCGGCGATGAGCCAACTGCGCGGACCGGGGTCGATTAGTTTTTGGTGGTGGGTGCTTCGGCTGCAGGGGCCGCTGCGACTTCAGCCGGCTGCGGTTCGGTTGCTGCCGAAACTGCTGCATCTGCGGGGAGTGGCGTCTGGGGAGCGGCGACTTCGGCGGCTTTCTCGGACTGAGCCGTTCCGGCCTCGGCGTTCTGCATCGACTTCTTGCTGGCGCAATCCATCGCGAGAGCCGGGGTGGCGAATGCGAGGGCCAGCGCTGAGGCGGTGGCGAGGGCAACTGTCTTCATGGGCGTCTCCTGGTTGGCCTGTCGCCGGGTGGGCGGCAAGCCGGTTGACGTGCATGCCTATGCGGGAGCGCAGTCTTCTCCCCCATCATTGTGACATGGGACGCTTGGCCAACGGGTTCAAGACGGCGTGAAGCCGATGACCTGCCGGGACAATCTCGAACTGCGCATCGCCATCACTTTACGATGGGAAGCGATGCGCCGACCTGCGACTGCGAACGCGACCGCAAAACCTATTTCGAGGATATGCCGAGGCCGTCGAGATAGATGAGGGTGGCGGCTTCGAGGAGATCTTCGGGGGTCATGGGAATGGGACGGCGGGCGCGGTCGCCGCGCGCGAAGAGAGACGCGATGCCGTGCGAGAGCGACCAGATGTGGAGCGCCATCATCATCGCCGGCGGGCGCCTGTCTTTCGGTACGGTTTCGGCGAGCACTTCGCAGGCGGTGCGCAAGACTGAGAAGGCGCGGTCGCCTTCGGCCGCCATTTCGGGATAGTCGGCGCCGCAGAGGCCGCTTTCGAACATGGCGGCGAAATAGGCGGGTTCGGTCCGGGCAAAGTGCAGATAAGCGTGGCCGACGCGCTCGAACGCGGTGCGCGCGGTGGGTTTGCCGCCGCCCCAGGCGCTATCGAGCGCGCGAGCGAAGGCCTGGAAGCCCTGGCGGGCGACGTCGGCTAAGAGGGCGTCGCGGTCGCGGTAATGGCGGTAGGGTGCTGCGGCGGAGACGCCGGCTGAGCGGGCCGCTTCGGCGAAGCTGAAGCCGGCCGGGCCTTTTTGCGAAATCAGATCGAGCGCCGCCTTCACCAGGGCTTCCCGCAGGTTGCCATGGTGGTAGCTGCGCCGCGCGCCGGTGTCGTCTTCTTTGCCCCAGCTCATGCGTGGTTCCGGATCATGGAGGGCTTTTAGCTGAGTTGAGGGTGTTGCGCACGTTGGCTCATCAGCGGGGCGCGAAAATACCCCACCCCTGACCCTTTCCCGCAGGGGGGAGGGGTTGAGCGACTGACTGCGGATAGAACACAGGAGAAGGCGTACGGGTTGATTCAATTCGTGCGGTGGCCGCGGAGGCCGAAGTAGAGGAGGAACGTGTAGCTTGGGATGGCGAGGGCCGCGTAGGCAAGCTGGACGTCGACGTGCTGCTTCAAGAGGGCGAACAGCCAGGGCATGATGGCACCGCCGGCGACGGCCATGATGAGGAGGGCGGAGCCGGTTTCGGTGTGGCGCCCGAGGCCGCGGATTGCGAGCGGGAAGATCGCCGGCCACATCATGGCGTTGGCGAAGCCGAGCGCGGCGATGAAGGCCACCGAGACGGCGCCGGTGGTGGTGTAAGCGCCGAGGCAGAGCACAATGCCGAGCCCAGCGGAGAAGGCGAGGTAGCTCTCCTGGGACACCACGCGCGGAATTAGCGCTAGGCCGACGACGTAGCCCACGAGCATGGCGGCGAGTGTGTAGGACGTGAAGAGGCGTGTGTGATCGAGCGGCAGGCCGAAGCTATCACCGTAGATGCCGATAGCGTCGGCGGCCATGACCTCGACGCCGACGTAGGTGAAGATGCCGATGACGCCGAGCCAAAGGTGCGGATAGGCGAAGATGCTTTTTGTTTCCGCGCCCGGCGCATCGTGGGCGTTGACTCTCTCGGGTTCGAGATCGGGGAGCGAAGAGCGCAAGATGAAAATTGCGAGAGCGGCAAGCAGCGCCGCCATCAGCATGTAGGGGATGTAGACCTGCGCGGCGAAGGTGTCGAGCAGGGCCGCGCGGGCTTCGGGGGTGGGCGCCTCTTTCACGCGGCCGGCAAAGTCGTCGAGGCCGTGCAAGACGAGTGCGCCGAAGACGAGGGGCGCGAGAAGACCTGCAAACTTATTGCAAATCCCCATGACCGCGATGCGGCGGGCCGCGCTTTCGATGGGGCCGACGATGCTGACGTAAGGGTTCGCGGCAGTTTGCAACAGCGCGAGGCCGCTGCCGATGACGAACAGGCCGGTGAGCGCGCCGCCGTAGACGCGGGCCGTGGTGAAGTGGCCGAAGAGGACGGCGCCGAGCGCCATGACGAACAGGCCCAGCGCCATGCCGCGTTTCATTCCGGTGGCGCGGAGCACGGAGGAGGCGGGAAGGGCTAAAAAGAAGTAGGAGAGGTAGAACGCCATGGGCACGAGAAAGGCGTTCACGTCGTCGAGGTCGAAGGCGAGTTTGACGAAGGTGATCAACGGGCCATTCAGCCAGGTGACGAAGCCGAATATGAAAAAGAGAAGGCCGATGGTGATCATCGGCCCAAGGGTGGTCTGTTTGGTGGCGGCGGTTGCGGGCGTCACGCGTCAGCCCTTCGCTCTCTCGAAGGCAGCGATGTGCCGGTCGAGATCGGCGAAGGCCGGGCAGGTGGTGCCGCAGCGGGCGGCGATTTCCGCCAGTTCGGCCTTGGCGCGGGCGGGTTGGTTTTTGGTCAGATAGGCTTCGCCAAGGTAGGCGCGGGCGACGACAAAGTTGGGGTCCTTGGCAAGCGCCTCGGCGTACAGCGGTAGGGCCTTCTCGACATCGCCCTGTTTGCGCGTGGCAAAGCCGATGTAGGTGAGAACGCGGGCGTCGCGCGTGCGGGCGTGGCTCAGGTAGGTCAGGGCTTCGGCGTAGCGGCCATTCTTAGCGAGCCAGTAGCCAGCGTAGAAGAGTTCATCATCCGACATTCCGGCTCGGGCCGGGCCGACACACGCTTGCCAGCCCGTGGAGCCCTTCGCGCTCGAATCACAGGCAGCGTTGGCGGGGCCCACATCTTTGGAAAAGACGCGATCGTCTGCGGCTGCTCCAGCGGCCAGCGACAGCACGAGCGCGGCGGCGGTGAGGCCACGGACCCAAATCTTCGAAAGCATCAAGCATCTCCCCTCGGCCCGGACGGCACATCGACCCCCGGGGCTTATTCAGGAGCCGAATGTGCCTCAGGCTTGGAGCCGCGCCAAGGGGTTCGATGCCGCAAGAGGTGGCTTAACCCTTGGTGGCGGCGGTCGCCTTGTATGTCGCGATGGTCTGGGACAGCTGGGCGTACGCTTCGCAGTCCGTGCCGCACCGGTTGGCGATTTCGCCAAGTTCGGCAACGGCGGCGGGGAGGTTCCCCTTCTGGATATGGGCTTCGCCAAGGTAGGCGCGGGTCAGGACCATGTTGGGCGCGCGGGCGAGAGCACGGGCGTAATAGGGCAGGGCTGCGTCGACGTTGCCAAGTTTGCGGGTGGTCAAGCCGATGCCGGTCAAAATGCGCGGGTCGTCCTCATCCGTCGCCATCTGGAATATCGCCAGCGCTTCGGCGTATTGGCCCTGGCGTGCCTTCCAGTAGCCGGCGTTGTAGATTTCGTCGATTGACACTTCGCCATGCTTTGGCTTGCAGGCGGGCTTCGATTTATTCTCGGGCTTGGAGCAATCCACCTTCTTTTTGACCGGCGCATCGAAGTCGGCAGACGCTGGGGCCGCAAGCGCGAGGGCGACTGCGGCGGAGCCAATGGCGACGAAAAGGGCGCGAAGAGCGATCATGAGTTGTTGTCCCAGGGCGACAAAAACCGCCGTTTGCGGCTGTGTTGTTGTTGTCCAAACGGCAGACCGGGACGGTGAGATCAGTCAACCAGCGGTTTTTCCGCACCTACTCCGGCATGTTCGCCACGTTCCGGCCCGAACTCGCGCCATAAGTGGCCGAACATCATGGCAGTCATAGGGACACACGCTTTGCGGTGGTGGCGGCGAAACGACGGGTTTGAGTGGAAGGACTACGTGCGGACGACGGTGCTCGTCCGGCGACAGCATCGGCGCGACAAGATCGAAGCGGCCAAGGACGCTGCGGTCGAGGGGGTCAAAGAGGCTGGGCGCAAGGGGATCGCTGCCGGGGCGGCGGGTGCGGAGGCTGCCGGGCAGGCCGCGGCCAAGATTGCCCAGTCAGCGGCGGACGGCGCGGCTGTTGGGGCGGAGAAGGGGTTGGCCCTCGCCGTGCGCGGGGCGGCGGCGGCACGGTCGCGGATTTCGGCCGCGTCGGAGCCCGTGAATGCGCGGCTGTCCGGACGACGCGTGACAATGGCATTGGCGGCCATCGCCGTTCTGGCGGGCACGGGGGCAGGTGTTCGGGTTGCGCAATTTGGGTGGGATATCGATACAGTCCTGCTCTTTGGTGTCGCGCTGGTGAGTGGTGTGCTGTGGCTGTGGCCACGTCTGTTTTCCACTTCAACGGAGGCCGAAGACGACTGGGCGAGCCGGACCGAGCGCGTGGTGGCCGTGGTCGACCGCGCGGGGTCTTGGCTACCGGCTGTTGCGGCAGCGGCTCTGGCTCTCATTACCCTATGGTTCGCCGGACCGGTTGTCAGTCGGTGGGTCGAGAGCGCCGCCCCGGTGACGGCTGATGCGCCTGCGGCGGTCGCCCCCCCGCGAAGCAAAGATACTTTGTCTGGAACTGCGCGGGTCGCGGGTCCGGGTCAGCTGCGGATCGACGGCGAAATCGTCCGGCTCGAGGGGCTCACGATGCTCGATCCAGTGCAGACATGCCGGCGTGAGGACGGAACCACGTGGGCCTGCGGAGCGGCTGCCAAGCAGGCGTTGGAAAAACTGACCCGGCGACGGTCTGTGACGTGTGCCGTCAGCAGCGAGGCGGACGGTGTGGGCAGCGGAACGTGTGCGGCCGACGGACAGGATGTGGGCGCAGAGATTGTGCGCGGGGGGCATGGTTTTGCCGATGGCCTGTTGTGGGCACCCTATTCGGCCCAAGAGCAATTCGCCCGCGAAACAAAGGCTGGATTGTGGGCCGGGGCAATGGCCGAAAGGCCCGATGATTGGCGCGCTCGAATTTACAACGACGCCGCGGCTGTTGCACCGGGCGGCTGTCCCATTAAAGGGCGGACGCAGCGCGGCAATACCGTATATGTCATGCCGCACAGCGCCGAATACGCACGCATTGCTATTCGCGAAGGGCGCGGTGAGCGATGGTTCTGCTCCGAAGAGGAAGCAAAAGCCGCGGGTTTCTCAGCGCTTGAGAAATAGAAAGCCCGCGGTCGGGGGGAGACCGCGGGCTTAACAACATGGCACCTTGGGGGGGATGGGGGGATGGCGCCACGCGTGCAAATACAAAACACTCATCCCGCTTATTGCGCAAGATCCGCAGCGGGTTTTTTTAAATGTCGTAAATAATATGTAACCTGAACTATTGCTCCGTATTGTCCCATTTTAGTTTTCTGGCTTTCAAAATATATGAATTGCAGGGATCTTGGCGTGGTCGAAAACCCTAATTGCCGTCAACTCCGGCGCCGGAGTCCGGGCGGGGCGAAATCAGCCAGATGATCGCTGCTCCACAGATCAAAGCTGCGGGGATGTACGCGGCGATCACGGTCCGGATCGATACTGGCCAATCGGCATCGAGCGGGCCCGCTACGGCCGCCGCATGGGCCACCACGTTGCCGGCCAGAGCAACGGGCAAGACATGCCAAGCCAAGGGGAGGTGGGCGCCGGGCGCCGATGGTGAGGCCACAAAATCGAATAGAAGCAGCGCGCCGCCCGCGCAATAAAGGGCGCTCACGAGATAGGCAAACTGCCGCCGCGTCAGATCCATCCGCACGACCTCACGTTGCCGCGTCTATTGCCATCGCATGACAAAAGACGACAGGCGGATCTCGGTTTCCAACTCCGCTTCGGCCGTGTTGGTGATGTTGCCAAAATTGACATCGGCAATCATGCCGGACATGGCCAGCGACGGATCACCACGCAAACCGGCCTTTTCCGTTTCTCCCATCAGCGCTTGATCGACCCAAAGCCGTACCACGCCGTTCTTCTTGCCAACGTCGTTCAAGATTATCTCTTGCTCGACATCGATCCACCGTCCAAGTGGCCATGGCTTTTTGGCGGGGAAGGCGAGCGGGTTTTTCCAGCCTTCGCTGGTGGCGAATTGTAGACTGACGAAGATGAGGCCTTCCCGGTTCCAGCCGAGCCGCGCCACTGCGCCGTCACCGACGATGGCATCGCCGCGCGGGTCGAAGCGGGTGCCAATGGACAATCCGGGAAGCGTTCCGCCGTTTGAAAATTTCAAGTCTTTCGGCAGCAAGAGGCGATAGCTGAGACACGCAGCGCGCGGCTGAGCTTCCAGCAAATCAGTTGGTCGCCACACCAGACCGACGCCGCCGCGCTCTTGTTCTACGAGGTAACCAGATCCGGTACCTTTGCCGAGGGTTACGGCCAGAACGGGCTCTTTACTGCCTGCGACGGGTGGCAAAACGCGCGCGTTGTTCAGCAAGCCCCACTCGCTTGAGCCGAAACGCGCCTGAAGCTCGCTGAGCGAGGCGGGCTGCCCGTCGGCCGATGTCAGGGACAGGCGGGTGGAAACCGGATAACGCCCCTTGCAAATGGCCGCTTCCTGGGTGGTCAACGCCGTGCTGATTATCCACCACACGACCGTGATGGCCGCCAGCGCACCGACACTATTCAGGATCAATTTGTAGGAGATGTTCTGGTTCATGCTTTGGCCTTCTGACCGAATTATCCGCGAAATGCGCGATTGATGTTGCGCAAGACGGGTTCGATCAACTGATCGAGAAGTGTCCGCTGACCTGTGACAAGCAAAATTTCCGACCGCATGCCGGCTTGGAGTGGCGGCGCCCCGCCGGCTGTTTTACCGTCTACATCTGTAAGCTCAACCCGGGCGGTGAAATAGGGCTGACCCGTGCGCTTATCTTCCATGCTGTCGGCGGAGACCCATGCGAGGCGCGCTGA
>LNFM01008591.1_pt1 | contig 15338 bp, 14 predicted proteins | sample 596031 | NCBI WGS metagenome assembly LNFM01 (sample SAMN04254537, study PRJNA301005) | activated carbon metagenome | isolation source: dual media filters at the Ann Arbor, Michigan drinking water treatment plant | place: USA: Ann Arbor | reverse complement strand
GGCCGGATGGCCGTGGAACAGGTGGCCAGATGGCCCTGGAATGCCTGGCCAGATGAGAGCGGACTGGGTGGCCGGATGGCGTGGAATCCGCAGCTTGGCTTGAAATCGATTCGGTCACATCACGGATCGATGCAACGTTGCGGTTAATCTCCTCCGCCACTGAGCTTTGCTCCTCGGCGGCACTGGCAATTTGCAGGTTCATATCGGTGATAACACTCACCGCCTGGCTGATTCGTTGCAGAGCCGCCACTGCTTGCTCGACCTGACCGACGCTGCCTTGGGCCTGACGATGGCTGCTGTGCATGGTGCTGACCACTTCTTTAGTGCCGCTTTGCAGGCCTTCTATCACCTGGCGGATTTCTTCGACGGAGTCTTGTGTGCGCTTGGCCAAGTTGCGCACTTCGTCAGCCACAACTGCAAAGCCACGACCTGCTTCGCCTGCCCGTGCAGCCTCAATCGCGGCGTTGAGTGCCAGCAGGTTGGTTTGCTCGGCAATGGAGCGAATCACTTCCAGAACCGAGCCAATTTTCTCACTGCTGTCCGCCAGTCCTTCAACTTCCTGCATGGCAACCGTCATTTCGCTGGCCAGTTGCTCAATAGAAGACGTGGTTTTTTTGATCACGCTCATGCCTTCAGTACTGGCGAGATCCGCTGTGCGCGCGGCCTCAGCCGCTTGAGCCGCGTTGTGCGCAACATCCTGTGCAGTGGCGCTCATTTCTTGAAAGGCCGTGGCGACTTGATCCACTTCACGGTACTGCTGCTGCATGCCATCACTTGTCTGGCTGGCTATGAGCGCGGATTGGTCTGCCGTGCTGCGCGCGTCCTGAACACTGCGTTTAACATCAGCAATAATCGGCTGTAACTTGTCGAGGAAGCGATTAAACCAACTGGCCAATTCACCCAGTTCGTCTTGTTTGTTGTATTCGAGGCGGCGAGTCAGGTCACCTTCACCGCTGGCAATATTCTTCAACATGGCCGACACGCCGATGATCGGACGGGTTACGCCCAATGCGGTTAGCCAAATCAGCAAAATACCGATCACGCCTGCAGCCAGGCCGAGGCCCAACGACACAGCCGCGTTGCGCGTGCCCATTTCATCCATCTGCATTTCTAAGCGCGTGGCAGGTTCAAGCAACACCTTCTCCGGCACCTCCAACAAAACGCCCCATGGTTTGGCATTTGGAATCGGTAAAAGCGGCTGTAGCACCTGCAGTTCACCATCGTGGTGCATGACCTCATGGCGGTTGCTGGCCAGCAGATTGATCATTTCGCTGTGTTGATCCGCAAAAGCGGCTTGTAATTTACCGCCCAACAAACTGCTGTCAGGACTGTGACCGGCCAGCAGTCCAGCAGGGCTGATGATGCTGACATGCCCAGCGCCATCAAATAGGTCCTTGTGGGCAGCCATACTCAGCTCTTGCAAGCTGGCAAGGCTGATATCAACACCCAAAACGCCAATTACCTTGTCACCCTGAATAAGAGGGAACGCGATGCTGGTCATCAATGTTTTAACGCCATCAGCCTCATCTATATAAGGGTCAAGCAAGCACACTTGCTTGCTCTGCATTGGGCAGGTAAACCACGCGTTGTAGGGTGCTCCGCTAATGCCCGGGGTGGTGTCATTAAGGTTTTCTTCGGTCATCGCCTCGGCCGCTAACTCACCGTTATCACCCTGTGACCAATAAACCGAAAAACGGCCTTTATCGTTGCTACCAAGGGCGTCTTGATCGACAAACAACTCGTCTTTGCCATCCAGAGCATTGGTGTCAAACACTACGTAGATACCCAGCAAGCTGCTGTTGGCTTCTAGGGCGCTACGAATTTGCCGACTGAGGTCTTCACGCAAGTCAAAAGCATCAAGAAAGCGTTTTTCAGCTTGTTCGCGAATAAACAGCACTTGAGACGCCGCGCCACGACCGTACTGGTAAGCGTCCATGAAGTAACGCCGGATATGCAGCGCCTGAGATTCACCGCGCGCCTCCATGCGTAACTGCGCAGATTCTTCAAGCATTTTGCTGCTGGACTGTTTTACCAATACAGCGCTTCGCGATGCTTGGATCATCGAAGCTGAAACCAGAACAGCGACGATTGCCAAGAGGCAAAGCCCGGCCAGAAGGGTAATTTTCCATTGAATCGAGAGTCGGCTGAACAGCATTTCAGGACCTTCATGTGTGGGCGGGCTTAAATCGCCTATCGGCGGTTGCGTGCGCTTCTTTAGGGATAAAACTAGTCGAACAAACAGCAATTTGCAGGCCAGTAGCGTTGTTTCGAGTGAGACTATACGAAATTATTAACGCGGCGTAGCAAATACTTTACGGCTGTTTTGACAGTTTGGTCAGCATTGGGCAGAGTACGCGCCCTTCGCCGCCCCGGCGTTGTCTGTTTATAGGCCATGTGCCTCGCAGACTCAGATAAACAGTGGAGTATTAAGATGAACGCAGTCGTTGCGGCAGTGGGGATCATGCTGATTCTCAGCTTGTGCCGCGTACATGTGGTGGTGGCATTAATTGTGGGTGCATTGGCCGGCGGGTTACTCGGCGGTCTTGGCGTGGAAGGCTCACTGGCTGCTTTCAATAAAGGTCTGGGCGGTGGCGCAACGGTGGCGCTGTCTTACGCATTACTGGGTGCATTTGCTGTGGCGATTGCCAAATCAGGCTTGGCTCATGCATTAGCCGATAAAGCACTGAAAATGGTTGGCAAACAGGACGTCAAAAACGCGGGCCTGCTCAAGTGGCTATTGATCGCACTGCTGCTGGCTGTGGCCATTTCTTCACAGAATATTTTGCCGATTCATATCGCGTTTATTCCGCTTCTGGTTCCTCCGCTTCTGTATGTGTTGAGCACCTTACAACTTGACCGGCGCTTGATCGCTTGCGTGCTGACGTTCGGCCTGATTACCCCGTACATGTTTATCCCTGTGGGCTTTGGCGGGATTTTCCTGAATGACATTCTGCTGGCCAATGTCGCCAGCGCTGGTGTTGATACCACGGGGTTAAATGTCACTGAAGCCATGGCGATTCCTGCGCTGGGCATGTTGTTTGGTCTGCTGGTAGCCGTGTTTTTTACGTACCGCAAAAAACGCATCTATGACCTGAGCAAGATCGAGCAGGCTGAGCGTGTGGATGTGACATACAACCCGTTGAGTCTGCTGGTAGCGGGTGTGGCGATTGTTGCGGCGTTCGTGGTGCAGCTATGGCTGGACTCAATGATCATCGGCGCCCTAGTCGGGTTTATTGTTTTCTCGGTGTCGGGTGTTGTGCGCTGGAAAGAAGCGGACGGCCTGTTTACCGAAGGCATGAAAATGATGGCCATGATCGGCTTTATCATGATTGCAGCAGCCGGTTTTGCTGAGGTCATGAAGGCCACTGGCGAAGTCAAAAGCCTGGTCGACGACGCGGCTCAACTGATTGGCCACGACAAAGCGCTGGGCGCCTTGTTGATGTTGCTTGTAGGCCTGCTGGTAACAATGGGCATCGGATCGTCGTTCTCAACTGTTCCAATCATTGCAGCAATTTTTGTGCCTCTGGGCATGCAACTGGGCTTTAGCCCGCTGGCTATTCTTTGCATTGTTGGCACGGCTGGCGCACTGGGGGATGCCGGATCACCTGCTTCTGACTCGACGTTAGGCCCAACCGCCGGCCTGAATGTGGACGGCCAGCACAACCATATCTGGGACAGCGTGGTGCCGACCTTCCTTCATTACAACCTGCCGTTGCTGGTATTCGGTTGGGTAGCAGCTATGGTGATTTGACCGATCAGATTAGTTATTGAATAACGACGAATCGCTAAATTCTGAAACGGGGCTGCCGATGCACAAGGCAGCCCCGTTTTATTTCGTACTCTGCCAAGCAAGGGTTTACCGATGCGTCTGACATTGAAATCAAAAGTCGTTTTACTGGCTCTAATTCCCGTGGTGCTGTTTGCCTTAGCGCTAAGCGGCGCCGCAGCGAAGGTATTGCAAAACCTGGCGGCGCAAGAAGTTGAGGAGACCCGAGAGCGACTACTGCAAGAAAGCCGCATCGAGCTACAGCATTACGTGCAGATTGCCCTAGGTTCCGTACAAGCGCTGTATGACAGCTCACCTTCAGGGGATATGGCCAGCCGGGAACAGGCCATTGCCATCCTGTCAAAGATCAAGTTTGGCAAGGATGGTTACTTCTTCGGTCATGACTCCGATGTAGTGCGGCTGTTTAGGGGTGACAGCCCGGTTGATGTTGGCAAAAGCCTGGCGGATCGTCGCGACCCGAATGGGGTGTATCTAAATCGCGAGCTAGTCAATGTGGCCAAAAACAACACCTACTACGTGAATTACGCGTCACCACTGCCCACCAATGATTCGATTCTGGTGCCGAAGATGGCCTACAGCTTTTACCTTCCCAAATGGGATATGGCGCTGGGTACAGCCATCAATCTGGATGGCATCGAGGCGCAAATTCAGCAAGTTCAGAATGAAATTGACCAACGTATCAGCACCATCATCACCAGCATCATCGTGATTGCGAGCGTGCTTTTGTTGGTGTTCGGTGTCGTCGGTGTTGTGCTCAGCAATACATTTTTACGCCCACTGCAGCAGATTAAAGAGAACCTTGATGATATCGCCGCCGGCGAGGGCGATCTGACCCGGCGCCTGCCGATCAGCAGCGATGATGAACTCGGGCAGTTGGCCGGATCGTTTAATCGATTTGTCGAAAAAATCCACGGCCTGGTTAGGCAGATCGCGGATATGACCGCGCAACTGACTGACTTGGTCGGTCAGGTTTCGGCTCAGACTCAGCGCTCCGAGGTGGCCATGGATCGCCAGCGTCACGAAACCGACCAAGTTGCTACCGCCATCAATGAAATGTCAGCCGCCGCCCATGAGGTTGCTCAGAGCGCCCAAGGCGCCGCAGAAGCTGCCAAAAAAACTGATCATGAAGGTCAAGCGGCTAAACAGGTTGTAGATGGCAGCATTGCTCGCATACACACCCCCGTGCAGGACATCCGCGACAGTGGGCTGTCTTTGGATGCTTTGCAGAAAGATGTTTCGTCCATCGTCAGCGTGTTAGGCGTCATTCGCTCCATAGCCGAACAAACCAACTTGCTGGCACTCAATGCCGCGATTGAGGCGGCCCGTGCGGGCGAGGCCGGACGTGGCTTTGCGGTTGTTGCCGATGAAGTGCGCGCGCTGGCAAGTCGCACGCAGCAGAGCACCCAGGAAATCCAGGGCATGATTGATCGACTGCAAAAGGGCACCCAAGACGCAGTCACAGCCATGCGCCGCTCAAGCGATGCGGGAGACGTCACCAGTGAACAAGCTAACCGCGCGGGTAGCTCGCTCGATGCGATCTCACAGCTCATTGGCACCATCAACTCGATGAACGCGCAAATTGCCAGTGCCGCTGAAGAACAAACAGCAGTCGCTGAAGAGATAAACCGCAGTGTGCATAAGATCGCAGGAGCGGTAGACAGCGTGGCTGATGAAGCGCAGCAGGGGGCTCAAACAGCTCGAAATCTTGCAGGCTTAGGCCAACGCTTGGGTGCATTGGTCGGTCAATTCCGTATCTGACCTGCCTTAAGCAGCTGTAAATGGCACAAATAAAAACGCCCCGAACAAGTCGGGGCGTTTTTGTTACACAAGCTACATGTTTAACAGAAGCGATCAGTCGTCACTGCCCATGATGCCGAAGATTTGCAGCAGGCTAACAAACAGGTTGTAGATCGACACATACAGGCTGATGGTTGCCATGATGTAGTTCCGTTCGCCGCCATGAATGATGGCGCTGGTCTGGAACAAAATGCAGACTGAAGAGAACAAGACGAAGCCGGCGCTGATCGCCAGCTGGAGGCCACTGATCTCAAAGAAAAAGCCGGCAACCATCGCGCCCAACAGGACAAAAAAGCCCGCGGTGATAAAACCGCTGAGAAAGCTCATGTCCTTACGGGTGGTCAATACGTAAGCTGAAAGCCCGCAGAAGACCAGTGCCGTCATGGCAAAGGCCGAGCTCACTACTTCAGCGCCGTTGGCCATGCCCATGTAGCGATTGAGGATTGGGCCAAGGGTGTAACCCATAAAGCCGGTCAGCGCGAGCGTGGACAACAGCCCCCATGCTGAATTGCGCAGCTTGGCGGTAAGAAAGAACAAACCGTAGAAGCCAATCAGCACCACGAAGATATTCGGGTAAGGCACGTTGGCGCGCTGGGCAACGTATGCGACTAAGCCGCTGAAGGCCAGCGTGATGGCTAGAAGACCATAGGTGTTGCGCAAAACGCGGCTAACTTCATGCTGCTCGACCTGGGTATGGTCAAGGGCGTAATTGTGTTCGTTCATGGCGACACTCCAGAAAAAGGTGGTGGTTCCGTGACCAAGGTCGAAGTCGATAATAGCAGAGCAAGTGAGTCAACTAATACGTAGAGTTTGACAGCGTGTGACGTTAGGGTAAGATTGCCGCCCGCAAACGCCGGAAGCGTGGCAGAGCGGTTGAATGCAACGGTCTTGAAAACCGTCGAAGGGGAAACTCTTCCGTGAGTTCGAATCTCACCGCTTCCGCCAAATTCCTCTGGCCGTTATTTTCAAGCAATTAGTTGACGCTTGATTGTGACGGTTGTGCGCCAAGCTGGGATTGAACCTAATTCCTGCTTTCCCACCAAGCATGCTAGTGATAGCGGCTGACGCAATCTGGGGTGACGCTTGATCAGGGTACTCGTTGTTGATGACCACGACCTGGTTCGCACAGGCATCACCCGCATGCTGGCCGACATTGATGGCTTGCATGTTGTTGGTCAGGCCGAATCTGGCGAAGAGTCTCTCAAAAAAGCCCGCGATCTAAAGCCCGATGTCGTTCTTATGGACATCAAAATGCCGGGCATTGGCGGGCTTGAAGCTACACGCAAGCTCATTCGCAGCCACCCAGATATTAAGGTTGTGGCTGTCACCGTGTGCGAAGAAGACCCTTTCCCGACCCGCCTGCTTCAGGCCGGTGCGGCAGGTTATCTGACCAAGGGCGCAGCGCTTGAAGAGATGGTTCAAGCGATTCGCTTGGTTTTCAAAGGGCAGCGGTATATCAGCCCTCAGATCGCACAGCAATTGGCCCTCAAGTCGTTTCAGCCACAGAGCAGTAATTCGCCGTTTGATTTGCTCTCAGAGCGCGAGATTCAAATTGCGCTGATGATTGCAGGCTGCCAAAAGGTTCAGGTGATCTCTGACAAGCTGTGTCTCTCGCCTAAAACCGTGAATACCTATCGGTATCGCATCTTTGAAAAGCTATCCATCACCAGCGATGTGGAGTTGGCTCTACTGGCCGTACGCCATGGCATGATTGATGCCGGTAACTGACGACGGCGGCGCAGCGTTCGACTCCAGCGCGTTTTTATCTACATGCAGTGGTAGGCCTGGTGTCTACCGCATGTTCGATCTTGACGCCAAATTGCTGTACGTCGGCAAGGCCAAAAATCTCAAAAAACGCTTGGCCAGCTATTTTCGGCAGACGGGTTTAGCACCGAAGACCTCGGCTTTGGTTGCGCGAATTGCCCAGATCGAAACCACCATTACTGCCAATGAAACTGAGGCTTTGCTCCTTGAGCAAACGCTGATCAAAGAATGGCGGCCGCCTTACAACATCCTGCTGCGCGATGATAAGTCATACCCCTACGTGTTCCTCTCTGATGGGGATTTTCCGCGCCTAAGCATTCATCGCGGCGCCAAAAAGGCTAAAGGCCGCTACTTCGGGCCATACCCGAGCGCCGGAGCCATTCGCGAAAGCCTTAATCTTCTGCAAAAAACTTTTTTAGTGCGTCAGTGCGAGGACAGTTTCTACAAAAACCGCACGCGTCCCTGCCTGCAGTACCAGATCAAGCGCTGCAAAGCCCCCTGCGTTGGGCTCGTTGAGCCAGGGGAATATGCTGACGATGTTCGCCATTCAGTGATGTTTCTCGAGGGGCGTAGCAACGCCCTGACGGATGAGCTTTCTACTGGAATGCAAGCGGCGGCCGAGGCCCTTAAGTTTGAACGCGCCGCCGCCTTGCGCGACCAGATATCCCTGCTGCGCCGCGTGCAGGATCAGCAAAGCATGGAAGGGGGCACAGGCGAGGTAGATGTCGTCGCCGCGATGGTCAATCCCGGTGGCGCGTGCGTGCATTTGATCAGCGTGCGTGGCGGACGCGTATTGGGAAGCAAGAACTTTTTCCCGCAGGTGGCGATTGAAGAAGATGTTAGCAGCGTGCTGCAAGCTTTCCTTGAGCAGTATTACCTGAGCAATCAGGAGCGCGACTTGCCCAGCGAACTGATTGTTAATGCCCAGCATGAAGACTTTGCCACCTTGATTGATGCCATCGAGGCTTTACGCGGCAAGACCCTAAGTATCAGTTACCGCGTACGTGGCACCAGGGCGCGCTGGCAGCAGTTAGCGGTGACCAATGCTGAGCAATCACTTATGGCGCGCTTAGCTAACCGGCAACATGTAGCCGCGCGTTTCGATGCACTGGCTCAGGCGCTCGACCTGGATGAAGTGCCGCAACGCTTAGAGTGCTTCGATATCAGCCACTCGAGCGGCGAGGCTACCGTGGCGTCTTGTGTGGTGTTCGGCCCGGAAGGCCCGATAAAGTCAGACTACCGGCGTTACAACATCGAAGGCGTAACCCCTGGCGACGACTATGCCGCGATGCACCAAGCGCTTACCCGACGTTTCAGCAAGATCAAAGAGGGTGAGGGTAAGTTGCCCGACATCCTTCTGGTCGACGGCGGTAAAGGTCAACTAGCGATGGCTCGCGCTGTTTTGGAAGAGCTGGCTGTGCCCGAGTTGATTCTGCTCGGGGTTGCTAAAGGCACGACCCGTAAGCCAGGCCTGGAAACCCTGTTTCTGAATGATGCCGCGCATGAATTTACACTACCTGGCACATCGCCGGCCTTGCATCTGATCCAACAAATTCGTGATGAGTCGCATCGCTTCGCTATCACCGGGCACCGCGCTCGCCGAGGTAAGACACGTCGCACCTCAACGCTGGAGGACGTGGCTGGCGTGGGTCCCAAGCGCAGGCGCGAGTTGCTGAATCACTTTGGTGGCTTGCAGGAACTGTCTCGCGCCAGCATCGAGGAAATCGGCAAAGCGCCTGGTATCAGCAAAAAGCTTGCAGAGTTGATTTATGCAGCGCTGCACAGCGAGTAGAATGCGGCTCTTTCTGATCAGCCAAGTTGTGTCGATGAATATCCCCAACCTGCTTACCATGCTCCGGGTGTTGTTGATCCCGGTTTTTATCTTGCTGTTCTACCTTCCCTTTAGCTGGAGTTACTGGGCGGCAAGTGCGGTATTTTCAGTTGCAGCAGCAACAGATTGGCTTGATGGATACCTGGCTCGGCGCTGGGAGCAAAGCACACCCTTTGGTGCTTTTCTTGACCCGGTTGCCGATAAGTTAATGGTGGCCGTGGCGCTAGTTCTACTGGCGGCAGAGCACTCGAATCTATGGCTGACGCTTCCTGCCGCTATCATCATCGGTCGTGAAATCGTTGTGTCTGCATTACGTGAATGGATGGCCGAACTGGGTGCTCGCGCCCACGTTGCAGTATCCAATTTGGCCAAGTGGAAAACAGCCGCGCAGATGGTCGCCTTGGTTATTTTACTGGCCAATCCGCCGCTGTTTACGGTGTGGGTCATACTCGGTTATGCATTACTCATAATCGCTGCAGTCCTCACCTTGTGGTCAATGATTCAGTATTTGCTTGCCGCATGGCCGCACCTTCAGACCACTACTGAAAAGAAATAAGCTTTTTTGAATCAAGGGGTTGACTGCAAGCCTTGAAGCTATAGAATGGCGCCCGTCAACACGACATGCGGGAATAGCTCAGTTGGTAGAGCACGACCTTGCCAAGGTCGGGGTCGCGAGTTCGAGTCTCGTTTCCCGCTCCAGTTTTAAACAGGTTGAGATAATCGTCCTGAACGTTTCAAGGCTGAGTAGCAGAGTGGTTATGCACCGGATTGCAAATCCGTGAACGCCGGTTCGATTCCGACCTCAGCCTCCAAATAAATGCCTCGTAGATCATAGATTTACGAGGCATTTTTCATTTAGTCTGCAAGTCTTGCGGGCTTTTGATGGGCTGTATATAGTCCATCGCAAGCAACGTAGCGCTACCGCCCGAATGGCGAAATCGGTAGACGCAAGGGACTTAAAATCCCTCGAGGGTAACCTCGTGCCGGTTCGATTCCGGCTTCGGGCACCATTACAATGATTTCAGATGTTCCCTGATGAACCTGAAACCCACTAAAGCCGGCCTCTGTAGCCGGTTTTTTTTGTGTCCGTATGCTTTCCAGTGTTTCTATACATTCCCGGCTTTTAGGGGTACGTTTAGGGGTACGCCGGTTCGGTAAGGAAAACGTACCCCTATGGCACGCTCAGTTATACCGCTAACAGACCCTAAGTGTGATGCTGCAAGGCCTCGCGAAAAGGCGTACAAGCTCAGCGACGGCCAAGGGCTGTTTTTGCTGGTCAAAGCAAACGGCACCAAGAGCTGGCGACTCAAGTTTAAGCGCCCGGATGGTAGGGAAGGGCTGGCGACCTTTGGCAACTACCCAGCACTTGGCCTCAAGTCTGCGCGTGATCGACGAGCCGCCGCGCTCGAACTGCTGGCCCTTGGGATTGACCCTCTCGAGCATGAGAAACAAGTAAAGGCAGCCTCCGCAGCGACAGTAACCAACACATTTAAGGCTGTAGCGCTGGAGTGGCACGCTGCTGGAGCGCGCAAGTGGTCGAAAGATCACGCCATTAAGATATTGCGCCGCCTGGAAACTGATCTTTTCCCTTGCCTAGGAGATCGCGCAGTTTCAGAGCTAAAGGCCCGTGATCTACTGGTGCCGTTAAAAAACGCCGAAAAACTTAACCATCTCGATGTTGCAAGCCGTCTGCGCCAGTACATTGATGGAATCATGCGCTATGCCGTCCAGAACGGGCACATAGAGAGCAATCCCGCGCGCGATCTGCTGGGAGCGACTGCCACCCGTAAGGCCGCACATCGTCCAGCGCTGCCCCTGGAGCGACTGCCAGAGCTTTTGCAGCGTATCGACAATTACAAGGGGCGGCCTCTGACTCGCCTGGCAGTACACCTGACCTTGTTGGTCTTTATTCGCTCAAGCGAATTACGCTTTTCCCGCTGGCCAGAAATCGACTTTGACCGAAGCCTCTGGACAATCCCCGGCACCCGCGAGGCCATAGAGGGTGTTAAGCATTCGCAACGCGGCTCGAAGATGGGTACTCCGCACCTAGTGCCACTGAGTAAGCAGGCGATTTCCATTCTTGAGGCTATCCAGCCGCTCACTGGGCGTTTTGACCTGGTTTTTGCTGGCGACCATTACCACCACAAGCCTATGAGTGAGAACACCGTAAATGCTGCGCTGCGCCTTATGGGATATGACACCAAGGCCGACGTTTGCGGGCATGGCTTCCGTTCAATGGCTTGCTCTGCTTTGGTGGAGTCTGGCCTGTGGTCGCGTGATGGAGTCGAGCGGCAAATGAGCCACCAAGAGCGCAGCGGGGTGAGGGCGGCTTATATCCACAAGGCCGAACACATAGAGGAGCGCCGGCTAATGGTTCAGTGGTGGGCTGACTACCTAGAAGCAAACCGGGAAAAACACATAACGCCCTATGACTTTGCGCACCTGGGCAGAGATGCTGCCAACGTGCTGGAGCTGGTGCGCGCATGACAATCAGAGCTAAACGGGCTAAAGCGCTTCCCATACTCGACAAGGATGCTGACTGGAGCATGGGTGGAATGGTGGATGAAAGCCTTTCACCTGATGGCGAGTCCTACTTAGAGAGTTTGAGCGTTTTTTTTAGCGGCGATTTAAGGGCTTGGTTTAAACAAAGAATAGGTCGATACCGCGTTTACAGCGAAATGGCAAAAAAAATGCCCGCGACTAGCGAGGAGCTGCGCCTAGTTAGCGAGGCCCAACGTTACTTATTAGAAGTCCGACAAAGGCTTAAAAACCTACCTCCGGCTGCTGATGCTTATATAAATGCTGCGTGCTGGCACCGACATAAGCGGCTGTTCCATGGCACCGACGGATTTTTGTCTGACCTAAATGCACTGGCCAGAGAAGCCGACACTTTGCTCGCGATTACGGAGCAGGAACTGGGCCGGTATCCGGTCAATAAGGGAAGCAAGCCAAAGCAAGCGAGGGACAGCCTATTGTCTGATACCGCTGCTTATCTGCTGGAGCATTCCTGCAAACCGATTACCAAGCGTAAGGCTGCTGAGTTAGCCAGAGATCTATTGGTGGCAACTGACGTTGAAGCGCCTAAAGAAACTGTCGAAATTGAGCGATTGATAAGACGTGAAAGAGGGGGGCGAAATAGCCTTTAACTGGCCTCAATTCCGCACGGCGAACCATTCAGCAATAGATCATAAATTGCGTCCCGTACCCATACGGAGGCGCTCAAATGCACCCAGTAACCACACCTGCAAAAGCCCTTATTCGTCAGCCCGCGCTCTGCACCTGGCTTGACCTGTCCCGCTCTGGCTTAGACAAACTTCGCAAAAAAGACCCAACTTTCCCGAAGCCAATCAAAGATGGTGAGTCGCGCCAAGCCGCCGCCTACTACGTCGTTTCCGAGGTTAACGCTTGGCTCCGCGCCAAGATCGAGGCGAGGGACGCAGCATGAAGACCCAAAAGCAAAAAGCCGCGGCACTGGGCACACGCAAGACAGCCCCCACCTTGATTGCTTCCGTCCTCCGCCACCTTCTGCAGACCGGCTCGCTGAACAAATACGAAGGCGTTAACGTGCTTGGCGACTGGAGCCTGAGCAGCACCATATCCGACCTGGCGAACGACTACGGCGTCACGATCACCCGCACCAGGGAGATGATAGGCCGCAGCCGCCAGCCCGTCGCCCGCTACAGCATTGAAGCCTCAGCCCGCACGCACGCGCTTGATGTTCTGGCGCTGATGGATGGCAAAGGCAAGAAGGTGGCCGCATGAATAACGCCAACATTCTGCCAGCCATTGCCAAGCGTCACCGTCGGCGCTATCGTGTGGCTGTCGCTGCAAAATCAGCGACCGGGTTTGGCGACCCGATTAAGCAAAAGGCGCACAAGCGCCACCAGAGAACAGCAGGCGCTTTTTTTGTGCCCGCTATTCGCCTCAATGGTGGCTGTGCGTGGGATACCTTCGGGTATGCCGGGTTCCTTTTGCCCCGGTTCGCCAACCTGCGTACAGCCGCCACCCAATATCGTTTGGCGACGATTAGTGGCGGTTCCTCAGCAAAAGGAGCCTTACCCATGAAACACGCCCGCAATCCGTCCACTCCCAACAGTCACGCCGACGCCTACAAGGCAATGGCCCTTGCCGCCCTGCGCGCTGATTCGTCCCTGTCTGTACGCCTGGCACGCTACAACCACCACATGGCCAAGGCCCGCGCCCTGGAAACCGCAGGGGGTGCCGTATGAGCTGCCAAGCCCTGAGCCGTGGCCACGTCGTCACCGTCTGCCACCCCGGCGACGGACGCCGCCGCGAACTGCCTACCCTGACCCTGGGCGGCCTTGCCCTGGAGCTGGCCGCGATGATCCGCGAAGCACTACCCGCCGCCCTGGTGAGCATCGTTCGCGTAGATCTGACACCGCAAACGCGCCCCGATGCCGAACAGCAGACGGACACCATCAAGCGGCTGGTGATCGAGGCCCGCGAAGCTGAGCGGCCTGGACATGCCTTCCTGAGCGCTTCCGGTTTCTGGCCGCACGCCGCACCGACGGCCAAGGAGTAACCCCCATGCACATCAAAAACGGCGCAAGTGCGCCGACGGGTTCGGCTTGCTTGGGAAACGTGCTGTCCCGACTCGACAAGGTGAAAGCAACAGGCCCAAACAAGTGGAAAGCCTGCTGCCCTGCGCACGATGACAAAACCCCAAGCCTAGGCGTCTCCGAGGCTGCCGACGGCAAGGTGCTGTTGCATTGCTGGGCCGGCTGCACAGCAAGGGACATAACCGCCGCCATCGGGCTTGAGCTTTCCGATCTATTCCCCGGCGACAAGCCAGCCCGGCGCGGCCCAAGTAAGGCCGCCCAACAATTCGAGGCAACCATCATCACCATCGCCTTAAACAATCTGCGCCAGGGTAGGCCGCTTTCTACTGCTGATCGTGAGCGCTTCGAGCTAGCTAAGCGGCGCATGTTTGGGGGTGCTGTATGAGTAACACCTTAGAACTACTTAAAAAGGAATGGGCCGCCAGTGCTGCCAAAGACGCTTGGCGCGCCAACGCAGTCCAGGCAACGCAAATTACCCCGAAGGCTATCCACTGGGCTTGGCCCGGCTGGCTGGCGCTGGGAAAACTTACGATATTGGCTGGCGCAGGTGGCACAGGTAAAACCACGCTAACCATCGGCCTGGCCGCAGTCTTGACCAGTGGAGGCCGCTGGCCAGATGGCGAACCCTGCCGAACTCGCCGCAGCGTACTGATCTGGTCAAGTGAAGACGATGCGGCCGACACCATAGTGCCGCGCCTTATTGCAGCGGACGCTGACCTTTCGCGAGTGCACATTTTGCAGGGGCGCATTAACGGCCTTGGCGAGATACAACCGTTTGACCCGGCCAAAGATATTGATTTGCTTGCCGCCGAACTGGAGCGCATTGGCGATGTGGGGCTGATAATGATTGACCCGATCGTCTCAGCCGTTGCCGGTGACATGCACCGCGCAAACGACGTGCGCCGTGCGCTTCAGGGGCTTGTAGACCTGGCAGAGCAATATGACTGCGCCGTGCTGGGGATCACCCACTTCTCCAAAGGTAGCGCCGGTAGTAATCCCGCTGACCGGGTGCTTGGTTCTCAGGCGTTCGGCGCGCTCGCCAGAACAGTCCTGGTGGCAGCCAAACAGGAAGACTCCGAACTTCGAGTGCTGGCGCGGGCCAAGTCGAACATTGCTGTAGATAATGGAGGGTGCTCTTACAGTATCGATGAATGCACGCTTGAAGGTGGGATTACCACTACCCGCGTGGTGTGGGGCAAACCGATCGAAGGCAGCGCCCGCGATATCCTGGCCGATGTCGAGCGCGTAGAGAACGACGCCGCAAGCGAAAGAGAAGACGCCGAGAGCTTCCTTGTCAGCCTGCTGTCTGGTGGCCCTGTTCCCGTTAGGCAAATCAAGGCCGATGCTGCTGGTGCTGGCTATGCATGGCGAACCATCGAGCGGGCCAAGAAATCACTTGGGGCTGAGGCTGTAAAAGTAGGGCTTAAAGACGGCTGGGTTTGGCAGCTTGGAACCGAAGACCGCCAAAAAAACACGAAGACCGCCACCCGCCGCGTCAGGATAGTTGTCGTGTGAGTTGATTCGATGAGTCTTGGTCGGTGGGCGGAAGTGAGAGCCGTGTGGCGCGTTATTCGATAGA
>LNFM01008590.1_pt1 | contig 15339 bp, 15 predicted proteins | sample 596031 | NCBI WGS metagenome assembly LNFM01 (sample SAMN04254537, study PRJNA301005) | activated carbon metagenome | isolation source: dual media filters at the Ann Arbor, Michigan drinking water treatment plant | place: USA: Ann Arbor | reverse complement strand
TCCGCGACAAGGGCCAGGACGTGCTGTTCTTCGTCGACAACATCTTCCGCTTCACGCAGGCGGGCTCGGAAGTGTCGGCTCTGCTCGGCCGCATTCCCTCGGCGGTGGGTTACCAGCCGACGCTGGCCACCGACATGGGCGGCCTGCAGGAGCGCATCACCTCGACGAAGAAGGGCTCGATCACCTCGGTGCAGGCGATTTACGTGCCCGCCGACGACTTGACCGACCCGGCGCCGGCGACCTCTTTCGCCCACTTGGACGCCACCACCGTGCTGTCGCGCTCGATCGCCGAACAGGCGATCTTCCCGGCGGTCGATCCGCTCGACTCGACCTCGCGCATGCTCGACCCGCGCGTCGTCGGCGAAGAACATTACGAAGTCGCCCGTTCGGTGCAGCGCGTGCTGCAGACCTACAAGTCGCTGCAGGACATCATCGCCATTCTCGGCATGGACGAACTGTCGGAAGAGGACAAGCTGGTCGTCTCGCGCGCCCGCAAGATCCAGCGCTTCCTGTCGCAGCCGTTCCACGTCGCCGAAGTCTTCACCGGTACGCCGGGCGTGCTGGTCAGCCTCGCCGACACCATCAAAGGCTTCAAGGGCATCGTCGCCGGCGAATACGACGACCTGCCCGAGTCGGCCTTCTACATGGTCGGCACCATCGAAGAGGCCGTCGAAAAGGCCAAGAAGCTCGCCGCGCAGGCGGCTTAAGGCGAGCGTAGGAACAGCAAGATGGCGGACAGCAAGGTCACCTTCGAACTGGTGGCGCCCGAACGGCTCCTGGTCTCGGCGGACGTCGACATGGTCGTCGTGCCCGGCACCGAGGGCGACTTCGGCGTGCTGCCCGGCCATGCCCCGCTGATCGCCGCCGTTCGCGCCGGCGTCATCGACATCTACGAAGGTGGCCTGGAGTCCAAATCGATCACCCAGCGCATTTTCGTCGCCGGCGGCGTCGTCGAAGTGACCGAGACGCGCTGCACGGTGCTGGCCGAACAGGCCGCCCCGGTCGGCGATCTCAAGGCCGCCGACGCCCAGGCCCGCCTGGACGCCGCCCGCAGCCGCGTCACCGAGGCGGGGGCCGACGAGATCGCCCGCGACCGCGCCCTCAAGGACGTGGCCATCGCCGAGGCCATGTTGGCGGCCATCGCCGCCTAAAAGGCGCCGATTTTCCGGTAGCGGCGAACTTTTGCCGCTTCCCATCGTTTTGTACTGAATCAAGGCTCTGCGACTTTCGTCATAGAACGAGGGCGGAGGCCTTGGTTTTATTCCCAATTCGCCCTGGTCAAAGCCGCGGCGCTCTCCATATACTTTTATGACAGAGAGGCGACGGCCTCTCGCCGTGACGCGTAGGAGCATCGACGACCGCCATGAAACATTGGACAGCCGACGATATCCCCTGGGATCGCTTCGATGCCGCGAAGGTCGATCCGGACATCCTCAAGATCGTCAAGGCGGCGAGCATGGTCGAGAAGAACGGCGACGATTACGCCGTCTATCTCTGCAATGTCTTCTCCGACGACCCCGAGTTTCAGAGCGTGGCGCGCAAATGGGCCGGAGAAGAGGTCCAGCATGGCGACGTGCTCGGCCGCTGGGCGGAGATGGCCGACGGCGCCTTCGATTTCCCGGCCTGCTTCAAATCCTTCACCGACGGCTACAAGCTGCCGCTCGACGCGACGAAATCCGTGCGCGGCTCGCGCGCCGGCGAACTGGTCGCGCGCTGCATCGTCGAGGTCGGCACCAGCTCATATTACACGGCGCTCGGCGCGGCGACCGACGAGCCCGTGCTCAAGGCGATCTGCCAGCGCATCGCGGCGGACGAGTTGCGCCACTACAAATTGTTCTACACGCATCTGCGCGAATATCTCGACCGCGAGGATCTCAACCAGTGGCAGCGCCTCAAAGTCGCGCTCAGCCGCATGGTCGAAACCGAGGACGACGAATTGGCCTACGCCTATTACGCCGCCAACGGCAATGGCGAGGCCTATGACCGCGAGCGTTGGGCGCGCGAATATATGCGCCGCGCCATGCGGTTTTATAAGCCCAACACGGTGGACCGCGCCGTGGCGATGACCTTGAAAGCCGCCGGCTTCAAGGGCAATGGCTGGCTGCACCGCTGCGTCAGCACGGTGGCCTGGCGCTTCGTCAGCTACCGGCAGAAGAAGCTCGCGGCGGCGGCTTAGCGATAGAGCTTATCTGCGATCGTCATTGCCCGCCTTGAGCGGGCAATCCATCCATCAGCCTGTCAGATTGTGACATGGACCCTCGGGTCAAGCCCGAGGGTGACGCAACGTTGAAGCCTGCCGTGGGGCGCTTCGAGACCTAGCGCGCGCCGCTCTCCGCCGCGATACGTTCGGCATAGGGCGCGAACTCGGCGACGAGCTTTTGATATAGCTCGCGCTTGAAGGGCACGATCAGGTCGGGCAGCTGCGCCACCGGCGCCCATTTCCAGGCGAGAAACTCCGGCTCTTCGGTCAGGATATTGATGTCGCGGTCGCGCCCGGTGAAGCGCATGACGAACCATTTCTGGCGCTGGCCGCGATAGCGCCCGCCCCAGATCTTGCCGAGCAATTCGGGCGGCAGGTCGTAATCATGCCAGGTCACGCTCTCGCCGAGGATCTCCGCCTTGTCGGTGCCGATCTCCTCGCGCATCTCGCGAAACACCGCCACTTCGGGCGATTCGCCTTCGTCGATGCCGCCTTGCGGCATCTGCCATGCTTCCGACGGCATGTCGATGCGCCGGGCGACAAAGGCCTCGCCGCGCGCGTTGAGCAGCATGACCCCGACGCAGGACCGGTAGGGCAAATGGGCGAATTCGGGCGGCAGCGGCGTCGCGGTCATGCTCTCGATCCTTCCGACGCGCGCATCCGCGCCGCTTAATATTTCTGGCGGTCCACCACGGCGCTGACCGGCGCCAAGGCGATGCCCTTTTCGTCGAGCTGCTGCACCCATTGGGTGACGCGCTCGATCGTCACCGGGTATGGCGCGCCGATGCCGACCGCGACGCCTTCGCTGCGCGCGATCTGCTCCAGCTCTTCCAGGCGCTTGTCGATCTCTGGCCGCGCCGCCTTGGTGTCGATGAAGCGGTTGTTCACGGCGCGCGGCAGTTTGATCTCGCCCGCCATCTTGCCGGCGACGCTGTTCAGGCTGGACCGCGAGTCAACGAACAGCAGGCCGCGTTTGTTCAATTCGTCGAGCACCGGCTTGAGCGGTCCGGCCTCGGTGGTGAAGCGCGAGCCCATCAGGTTGACGACGCCGGAATAGCCGGCGAAGCGCGACATCAGCCAGGTTAGCCGCGCCCGGTTCTCGGCCTCCGACAGCGAGACGAGCAGGGTGTGCGGGCCGGGATCGTTGGCGGGATAGCCGACCGGTTCCATCGGCAGGGTGAGCAGCACCTCATGGCCGGCGGCGCGCGACAGATCGACCCATTGAGCCAGATTGCGCGCGTAGGCGGTGTAGGCGAGCGTGACGGCGCCGGGCAGGCGCTGGATCGCCGCTTCGGTCGCCGCCGACGATTGGCCGAGACCGCCGATGATGAGCGCGATGCGCGGCCGCTTGTCGGCCGGATCGAACGGCCGGCCATAGACTTGCCAAGGCTTGCGGCCGTCGGCGCCGATCTTGGGCAGGAGGCCCTCGGCGGTGCGTTCGATCAGGCCCTGGTCCGGCACCGGGGCGAGCCCGTCGATCTTCGGGAAGGGCACGCGGGTCTCCGGCGTCGCCATCGACGGCGGCGCCGGGATCGGCGCGGGCGCCGGTGGCGGCGTGGGCGTGGGTGCCGTGGCGGGCGGCCGGGAAGCCTCCTCCTGCGGCGCGGGGCTGGCAGGCGGCGCGATCTCGTCGGGAACGGCCGCCGGCGGCGGGGCGGGGACGGGCGCCGGCGCGGGTGGGGCGATGGCGATGGTGACTTCCACGTCGTCCGGCGTCGGCGGCGGATGGAGGGCGAGCCAGCCGACAAGGCCGACAGCTCCGGCGAGCAGGAGGACGCCGACGATCAGCGCGGAGCGCAAGCCCCAGGACCGGCCCGCGCGCGGCGGCGGACGGCGGCGAAGGGGTGGGCGGGGCCCGCTGGTGGGGGCGTCGAAGTTAGGCTCGCTCATCGCATACCTTGCCGATGCGCTCCGCCGGACGCTGGCGCGTCCGGCGAGTCATTGCCGGCCGATTACGGCGTCGGCTTGCTGTTATAGAGCGTGATGCCACGCAGCACGTCGATGGCGCGGGTCAGCTGATAGTCCTGCACTTCGGCGGCGACGGCGGCGGCATTCTCGCCGTTGCTGCCGTTGGTGGGAGTGACTGGCGTCGACGGACCGGCCGGCGCCGCCGGCGCGTTCGGATTGCGCAGCGCGCCGCGCAAGTCGGCCTCGCGCTGACGGCCGCCTTCGCTGACCGCTTCGAGGCGCAGCTGCTCGACCTGGATGTCCGGCTCGATGCCGAGGGCCTGGATCGAGCGGCCCGACGGCGTGTAATAGCGCGCCGTCGTCAGGCGCATGGCGCCGTGGCCGGGCAGCGGGATGATCGTCTGGACCGAGCCCTTGCCGAAGGACTTGGTGCCCATGACGATGCCGCGGCGATGATCCTGCAAGGCGCCGGCGACGATCTCGGAGGCCGAGGCGGAGCCGGAGTTGATCAGCACGATCAGCGGCAGGCCCTTGGCGAGATCGCCGGGGCGCGCGTTGAAGCGCTGCGCATCGTCGGCGCGGCGCGTGCGGGTCGAGACGATTTCGCCCTTTTCCAGGAAGCTGTCGGACACCGCGACGGCCTGATCGAGCAGGCCGCCCGGGTTGTTGCGCAGATCGAGGATGAGGCCGCGCATCTTGCCCTTGCTGTCGGCCTGCAGCTTTTCGACGGCCTTGGTCAGGCCGGCGTTGGTCTGCTCGCTGAACGAGGTGATGCGGACATAGCCGATGTCCTCGCCTTCCATGCGCGAACGCACCGACTGCACGGTGATGATGGCGCGCTGCAGCGTGACGTCGAACGGTTCGCGGGTGCCGCGGCGGATCGACAGCTTGATCGAGCTGTTGACCGGGCCGCGCATCTTTTCGACGGCTTCCTGCAGGCTGAGGCCGACGACCTGCTCGCCGTCGATGGCGACGATGAGGTCGTTCGGTTGCAGGCCGGCGCGCGCCGCCGGCGTGTCGTCGATCGGCGAGACGACCTTGACCAGGCCGTTCTCCTGCGTCACTTCGATGCCGAGGCCGCCGAACTCGCCGCGCGTCTGCACCTGCATATCGCGGAAGCTTTTCTCGTTGAGATAGCCCGAGTGCGGATCGAGCGCGGTCAACATGCCGTTGAGTGCGTTCTCGACCAGGTCCTTGTCGTCGGTCGGCTCCACATAGTCCGAGCGCACGCGCTCGAAGACTTCGCCGAACAGGTTGAGCTGCTGGTAGGTGTCGGCGTTTTTCGCCGGCGCGCCGGCGCTCGGGCCGCGCGAGGATTGGGCGCCGGCAAGGCCGACGAACGGCAACGGGCCGTTGAGAAGCGCACCGACCGCCGCGGCGGACAACAGAGCCGCAACCATATACTTCGTTTTCATCCGCTAACCTTACCAGTGAGTGTGCGCGTCGGGGCGGCGAGCCAAGGGAGGGGATTGACCGGCCGGTTGTTCTGCCGCAGTTCCAAATAGAGCCGCGGGTTGCCATCTGCCGGCCGGGCCATGACGCCCACCGGCTCGCCCGCCAGCAGCGTCTGGTTGACGGCGCTGTCGATGCGCTCCAGCCCCGCCAAAAGACTATGGTATCCCCCGCCATGCTCGATGATCAAGAGAAGCCCGTAATCGCGGAAAGGGCCGGCGAAAACGACCTGGCCGTCATAGGGCGCGATGACCTGGGCGCCGGGTCCCGTCTGGATGGTGATGCCGCGCGTTTCGCTCGACCCATCGCGTTCGCCGAAGCCGATCACCACCCGCCCTTGGGCCGGAAAGGCGAGGCTGCCCTGGGATTGGGCGAAGGGCCGCGCCGGCCGCATGGTCGAGAGCGCCGCCACTTCACTGGAAGTTGATGGCCGGGCCGCGGTCGGACGGGCAGGGGCAGGTTGTGGGGCCGGTTCGGGGGCGATCTCGGCCTGCTGCTGACCGCTCTGGGCGGCCCGGGCGCGGGCTTCGGCCTGGGCCTTGGCGCGCGCTTCGGCCGCCGCCTTGGCCTGGGCTTGGGCCAGGGCGCGGGCCTGGGCTTCGGCGCGGGCGCGTTCCTCGGCTGCCTTGCGCTCAGCCTCCAGGCGGGCTTTGCGCTCCGCCTCGATGCGCACCATCAGCTCACGCAGGTCGCCGGCTTCCTCGGCGAGCTTCTTGGCGGTGGCGGCGGCGCGCTCGCGTTCGGCGCGGGTCTGGGTTTCCAGCGAGGCCTTCTTGGCGAGCAGCTGGCCGAGCCGGGCGCGTTCTTCGCCGAGTGCCTTGGCCTGCGCTTCCTGGGCACGGCGGCGCTCGTTGATCTCCTCGCGCAGGTCGGCGAGGGCGCGGATCTCGCCGCGCAGGGCATTCGCCTGCTTTTCCAATTCCGGCACCGCATTGCGCAGCAGGATGGCGCTGCGCAAGGTGTCGGTCGGCGCGGCGGGCAGCGCGATCATCGCTTCGGGCGGCAGGCGGGCGAGCCGCTCGAGCGCGCCGAGCAGCTCGCTCAAACGCTCGCGCTTGCCGACCAGGGCGGCGGATTTCTCGCGCTCTTCCGCGTTCAGGGCGGCCAGGGTCTGGGAAATCTCCGCGAGCGCCTGTTCATGGCCCTGCGCCGTGCGCGCGGCCTTGATCAGTTCGCCGCGCATCTCGGCGACTTCCTCGGCGAGCGCGCCGGCTTTTTCCTGCAGGCTGCTGTCCTGCTTGCGGCTTTCGGCGAGCGCGCGCTCGATGTCCTTGAGGCGGTCGTTGACCACGTCGGTGCGCGCCGGCGGCGGCTCGACAGCGGCTTGTACAGGCGCGCAAAGCAACCCTGTCGTCAGCGACAGCAGGGCGAGAGCGACGGCGCGGTTCAACGGGGGTTAGGCGCTGACGGGGGCGCTGACGCGGGCGGCGGGACCGCCGGCCTTGATCAGCAGCGAATGGCCGCTCATCTCGCGCGGCTGCGGCAGGCCCATGAGATCGAGCACCGTCGGCGCCACGTCGGCGAGCCGGCCGCCGTCGGCGATCTTGGCGACCTCCGGGGCGTTGACGAGCAGCAGCGGCACCAGATTGGTGGTGTGCGCGGTGTGCGGCTGACGCGTCACCGGATCGCTCATCATCTCGGCATTGCCGTGATCGGCGGTGATGATCAGCACGCCGTTCATCTTCTTGACGGCGGCGGCGAGCCGGCCGACGCAGGCATCGACCGCTTCGACGGCCTTCACGGCAGCTGCGAAAATGCCGCTATGGCCGACCATGTCGGTGTTGGCGTAATTCACCAGGATGAAGTCGAACTTGTCCGATTCGACGGCGGCCACCAGCTTGTCGGTGACTTCGGGGGCCGACATCTCCGGCTGCAGATCGTAGGTCGCGACCTTGGGCGAGGGGATCAGGATGCGCTCTTCGCCGGGGAATTGCTTTTCCTCGCCGCCGTTGAAGAAGAAGGTGACGTGGGCGTATTTCTCGGTCTCGGCGATGCGCAGCTGCGTCTTGCCGGCGCTCGCCAGCACCTCGCCGAGGATATGGCTCAGCGGCGTCGCCGGAAACAGCACGCCCATCAGCTTGCCGAGCGTGGAGGAATATTCGACGAGCCCGAGGGCGGCAGCGAAGCGCGGCGTCTTGGCGCGCACGAAACCGTCGAACGTGGGATCGAGCACCGCCGAGAGAATCTCGCGCGCGCGGTCGGCGCGGAAATTGCCCATCAGAACGCCGTCGCCGTCCTGCATGCCCTGATAGCCGGGCAGGATGGTCGGCAGCATGAATTCGTCGGTCTGGCCGGCGGCGTAGGAGATGTCGATGGCGGTCTCGGCGTCGGCGGCGATCTGGCCTTCGGCGAACATCAGCGCCTTATAAGCCAGTTCGACGCGGTCCCAGCGCTTGTCGCGGTCCATGGCGTAATAACGGCCGCTCACCGTGGAAATCGTCGCCTTACCTTGCAGGTCGGCGATGAATTTTTCCATGAAGCGCTTGGCGCTCGATGGCGGCGTGTCGCGACCGTCGAGATAGGCGTGGATCAGCACCGGCACGCCGGCGTCGGCGACATAGCGCGCCAGCGCGGCGATCTGGTCCTGATGCGAGTGGACGCCGCCGTCGGAGATCAGGCCCATGAGATGGCAGCTGCCGCCGCTGGCCTTGAGCTTGGCGACGAAATCGGCGAGCACCGGGCTGGCCTTGAGCGAGCCGTCGGCGATGGCGGCGTCGATGCGCGGCAGGTCCTGCATCACCACGCGGCCGGCGCCGAGGTTCATATGGCCGACCTCGGAATTGCCCATCTGGCCGGTGGGCAGGCCGACGAACAGCTCGGAGGCGTTCAGCAGGCCGTGCGGCGAGCTTTCGCCGAGGGCGCGCAGATTGGGCGTGTGGGCGTTGCGGATGGCGTCGTCGGCCGTCACCTGGTCGCGATAGCCCCAGCCGTCGAGCACGCAGAGCACGACCGGGCGGCGGGGACGGGAATGGGGGGGCATTTCGTTCATCGGCAGGCCTGAGAACGCGGGAAACAGAGTGTCAACGGCCGAGCGGACCGTCCATTCCGTAATATAGGCCATGGCAGGCCGATTCGGTAGCGGTCCGCCGCGATATTTCCGTGTTTCCGCGCCGTTATTGGGCGGCGGTTCCGCTCATTCCCGATGATAGGGATGGCCGGCGAGGATCTGCTGGGCGCGGTAAAGCTGCTCGGCGAGCAGGCCGCGCACCAGCATATGGGGCCAGGTCAGGGCGCCGAACGCCAGCTTGCGGTCGGCGCGGGCCAAGAGGGCTGCGCCATGGCCGTCGGCGCCGCCGATGGCGAAGGCAACGTCAGCGCCCTGGTCCTGCCATTGGCGCAGCCAGCCGGCGACGTCGGCGCTGGAGGCGGCGGTGCCATGTTCGTCGAGAGCGCAAAGCTTGGCCCCTGCGGGAATTTGCGCCAACAGCAGGTCGGCCTCGCGCGCCTTGAGGGCGTCCGCCGCCAGCTTGCGCTTCTCTTCCACTTCGATCAGGCGCAGCGGCCAGCGCAGGCGGGCGGCGTAATGCTCGTAGAGATCGCGCTGCGGCCCGGCCTTGGCTTTGCCGACGGCGAGGATCGTCACGCGCATAGAGTTGTTAGTGCCGGCGCTTGCGGAAGTCCGGCTTGCCGCCGCCACCCGGACGTTGGCCGCCATTCTGCCGCCCATCACGCTGATCGCGCTCGGCGATGCGCTCCTGGCGGTCCTTGAGCAGGCCTTCCATACCGGTCGGGCTGTCGGCGAAGGGCTGGCTCCACATCTTTTCCAGATTGTAGACGCCGCGCACTTCCGGGCGGAACAGATGTACCACCACGTCGCCGGCATCGAGCAGCACCCAATCGCCCTGGGTCATGCCCTCGGGGTGCGGGATGCGCTTGCCCGTCATCTTCAATTGCGTGCGCAGGTTTTCGGCGAGCGCGGCGAGCTGACGCTGCGAGCGGCCGGTGGCGATTACCATGTAATCGGCGATCGCCGATTTGCCGGCCATGTCGATGGCGACGATGTCCTCGGCCTTGCCGTCGTCGAGCACGCGCGTGATCTGGGCCACCAACTGCTCGACCGGAGAGAGGATTTTGGCTGGCTTTTTCGCCTTCGGCGCCGCGGGCGCCTTGGCTTTCGGCGCGGCCGGCTTCTTGGCAACGGCAGTCTTTTTCGCGACGGTCTTCTTCCGCGGAAGTTTCTTCGGCGCCACGGGCTTGCCGGGGGCCTTCTTGGCGGCCGGTTTTTTCGCCGTGGTCTTTTTCGCCACGGTCTTTTTCGCTGCCGCCTTTTTCGCGACGGCCTTGTTCTTTGCCGTGGCGACGGCCTTCGCCAGCGCCTTCTTCAGCGGCGGCCGCTTGGAGGAGCTGTCTTTGGCGAGAAGTTTGGCCGTTTTTTTGGCGGCTTTGGCTTTGGCACTGGGCTTGCGGGCGATGATAGTCACCTTGAATTAAAGAGCGGCTTTGCCGAAACGGCCGGCAATGCGCCGGCCTCCCTTGGCATATTGGGCACGGATACTGGTGGCCGAGGCCGGATGGCGGCGAATATGGAAATAGGCCCAAGCCGGCGGAGCGATCTCGGCCAGTCGGGCGGCGTTCTCGACGCCGACGCGCTTGGCGCCGTAGCGCCGCGCGGCCTTGCCCGACAAGGCGGGGAAAACATAGGTGCCGCGGTCGAAGATCGCAACCGGCACGGCGGCGAAGATTTCGGCCCAGCGTTCCCATTTTGGGATTTGCGCCAGATTGTCGGCGCCCATGATCCAGACGAAATGCGTGCGCGGGTAGCGCCGCTTGAGGGCATGCAGCGTATCGGCGGTGTAGCGCGTGTGCAGCCGGGTCTCGATGTCGGTGACCAGGATGCGCGGATGGCGCGCGACCTCGCGGGCCGAGGCCAGGCGCTCGGCGAAGGGCGCCATGTCGGCCTTGGATTTGAGCGGGTTCTGCGGCGAGACCATCCACCACAGCTCGTCGAGCTGCAGGTACTTGAGGGCGAGCAGGCTGATATGCCGGTGCCCCTCGTGGGCCGGATTGAACGAGCCGCCGAGCAGGCCGACGCGCAGGCCCGCCAGCGCGGGCGCCGAAAGGGGCGGGGCGGGAGACTTCATCAGGGGCGTATCTGCCCTGCGCCGTGAATGACGTATTTGTAACTGGTCAATTGTTCGACGCCGACCGGTCCGCGCGCATGCAGCTTGTCGGTGGAAATGCCGATCTCGCCGCCGAAGCCGAACTCTCCGCCGTCGGCGAATTGGGTCGAGGCGTTGTGCAGCACGATGGCGCTATCGACTTCCGCCAGGAATTTCTCGGCGACGGCGACGTCGTCGGTGACGATCGATTCGGTGTGCTGCGAACCGTGATCGCGAATATGGGCGATGGCCTCGTTCACGCCGTTCACCACCTTGGCGGCGATGATGGCGTCGAGAAATTCGGTGTCCCAATCGGCGTCGGTCGTGGGCTTCACGCCATGGTGGATTTTCTGCAGCTGCGCATCGCCGCGCACTTCGCAGCCGGCGGCGATGAGATCGTCGATGATCGGCTTGGCATGGCTGGCCAGCGCGCGCGCGTCGATCAGCAACGTCTCGGCGGCGCCGCAGACGCCGGTGCGGCGCATCTTGGCATTCAGGACGATCTTGCGCGCCATCTCGAGATTGGCCTCGCCGTCGACATAGACGTGGCAGTTGCCTTCGAGATGCTTGATGACCGGCACCTTGCTCTCGGCGATGACCCGCTCGATCAGCGACTTGCCGCCGCGCGGCACGATGATGTCGATCAGGCCGCTGGCGGCCAGCATGGCGCCGACGGCGGCGCGGTCCGTGGTCGGGATCGATTGGATGCAGGCGTCGGGCAGGCCGGCGGCTTGCAAGCCTTCCTGCAGCGCGGCGAGAATCACCGACGACGAGCGGAAGCTTTCCGAGCCGCCGCGCAGGATGACGGCATTGCCTGATTTCAGCGTCAGCGCGGCGGCGTCGGCCGTCACGTTCGGACGCGATTCATAAATCACGCCGATGACGCCGAGCGGCACGCGCACGCGCGAGATTTTCAGGCCGTTGGGCCGCGTCCATTCGGCGATGGTCTCGCCGACGGGGTCTTGCAGCTTGGCGATCTCGTCGAGGCCCTTGGCCATGCCTTCGACGCGCGCGTCGTTCAATTCGAGGCGGTCGAGCATGGCCGAGCTGAGATCGCCGGCGGCGGCCATGTCCTCGGCGTTGGCGGCGAGGATGTCCGCTTTGCGCGTGCGGATGGCGGCGGCGGCGGCGATGAGCGCCTTGTTCTTCTGCGCCGGCGTGGCGCGTGCCAAGGCACGCGAGGCCTCGCGCGCGGCTTTACCCAAGCGCGCGATCAGCGCGGCAGGGGTCTCGGACTTGGCAGAGGCAGCGACGGTCATGACGGACTCGATGGCTTCAGGGGGATGTGGCGGGATCGCGCGCCGCCTCGTCGAGCAGCGTCAGATCGTCGCGGTGGACCATGACGTCGCGTCCACGGTAGCCCAGCAGGTCTTCGATTTCACGGCTTTTATGGCCCATGATGCGTTTGGCGTCGGGCGCGCCATAGGCAACCAGGCCGCGCGCCACTTCGCGTCCGTCCTTGGCGAGAACGCGCACGGCGTCGCCGCGCTCGAACTGGCCATCGACGGCGATCACGCCGGCGGGCAGCAGGCTTTTTCCCGAGCGCAGCGCGCCGATGGCGCCGTCGTCGAGAGTGAGGCTCCCCATGGCCTTGAGCGAGGCGGCGATCCAATGTTTGCGCGCCGAGCGCGGCGAATCGCTCGGCAGGAACCAAGTGGCGAGGCCGCCGGCGTCGATCGCCGAGAGCGGCGCGTCCTTGCGGCCGTCGGCGATCACCATGCGGCAGCCGGCCGACATGGCGATCTCGGCGGCGACCAGCTTGGTCACCATGCCGCCCGACGAATAGCCGGGCAGGGCGTTGCCGGCCATGGCGGAAATCTCGCGGCTGATTTCGCGCACTTCGGGAATGAAGGTGGCGCCGGGGTCGACGTTGGGATCGGCGGTATAGAGCCCGTCGATGGTCGACAGCAGCACCAGCGTGTCGGCGCTGATCATGGCGGCGACGCGCGCCGCGAGGCGGTCGTTGTCGCCGAAGCGGATCTCGTTGGTCGCCACCGTGTCGTTCTCGTTGATCACCGGGACCGCGCCCAATTTCAGCAGCGTGTCGATGGTGTTGCGGGCGTTGAGATAGCGCCGGCGCTCCTCGGTGTCGTCGAGGGTGAGCAGCACCTGGGCGACGGTGATGTCGTGGCGCGCCAGCGCTTCTTGATAGGCATGCGCCAAGCGAATCTGGCCGGTCGCTGCGGCGGCCTGCTTTTCCTCGAGCGGCAGCTTGCCGGGCTTGAGGCCGAGATGCAGACGGCCGACGGCGATAGCGCCCGAGGAAACCATGACGACGTCGCGGCCGCCGGCTTTCAGCTTGGCGATCTCGTCGGCGAGGTTGGCGAGCCAGGCGGCGCGCACGGCGCCCTTGCTTTCGTCAGCCATCAAGGCCGAGCCGACCTTGATGACGATACGTTTGCCGTCGCCGAGCTTATGTTGCTTGCCGGCTTTGGCGGTCATTTCGCGGCCTCTTCAGCGAGCGCCTCGCGATGGGCCTTGATGGCATCGCGCATGAGGCGCAGCACATCGGTGACGCCGGCGCCGGTGGCGCCTGACAGCTCAACGACTGTGCCGCCCTTCTTGCGACCGAAGGCGGCCTTGTAGAGCTCTTTCTTCTTGGCTTCGATCTCATCGGCGCTCAGCGCGTCGCACTTGTTGAGCGCGACGATCTGCAGCTTCTCGCCGAGGCCATGGCCATATTGCTTAAGCTCGCCGCGAATCACCTTATAGGCGGCGGCGACGTCGTCCTGGGTGCCGTCGACCAGATGCAGCAGCACACCGCAGCGCTCGACATGGCCGAGGAAGCGGTCGCCGAGGCCGTGGCCTTCGTGCGCGCCCTCAATCAGGCCGGGAATGTCGGCGAGCACGAATTCGTCCTGGTCGACGCCGAGCACGCCGAGCTGCGGCGTCAGTGTCGTGAAGGGATAGTCGGCGATCTTCGGCTTGGCGCGCGTGGTGGCGGCGAGGAAGGTCGACTTGCCGGCGTTGGGCAGGCCGACCAAGCCGGCGTCGGCGATCAGCTTGAGGCGCAGCCAGAACCAGGCCTCCTGGCCGGGCTGGCCGGGATCGGAGCGGCGCGGCGCGCGGTTGGTCGCGGTCTTGTACCAGGCGTTGCCATGGCCGCCCTTGCCGCCTTCTGCGAGGACGACGCGCTGGCCCGGCGCGTCGAGGTCGTAGAGCACCGTCTCGTTGGCTTCGTCCATGATCTGCGTGCCGGCGGGCACGCGGATGATGAGGTCTTCGCCATAGGCGCCGCTGCGGTCGCGTCCGGCGCCGCCGCGGCCCTTCTGGGCCTTGAAATGCTGCTGGTAGCGAAAATCGATCAGCGTATTGAGGCCGGTGACGGACTCGACGATGACGTCGCCGCCCTTGCCGCCTTCGCCGCCGTCCGGGCCGCCGAACTCGATGTACTTCTCGCGCCGAAAGCTCATGGAGCCGGACCCGCCGTCGCCGCTGCGAATATAGATCTTGGCTTGGTCGAGGAACTTCATGGGTTTGACTTTAGGCGTTCGTGAAAGAAGAGCGAAGGATGACGGCGTTACCGACGACGTAGGGGCAAAAAAGAAGGGGAATGGCGGACCATTCCCCTTCTCGATTTCTCAATCCCTGCCGACAGGGAAATGGGCCGGCGGGATTTACCCGCGCGGCAGGACCGACACGTACATGCGGTCTTTTTCTTTGCGCTGGAAGGTCACCTGACCATCGATCTTCGAGAAGATCGTGTGGTCGCGGCCCATGCCGACGTTGGCGCCGGGATGGTACTTGGTACCGCGCTGACGGATCAGGATGTTGCCGGGAACGGCGATCTCGCCGCCGAACAGCTTGACGCCGAGGCGGCGGCCTTCGCTGTCGCGACCGTTGCGGGAACTACCGCCTGCTTTTTTGTGAGCCATGCTGCGATCTCCTAATTACGACTTGGCCTTGGGCGCGGCTTTCTTCGCCGCCGCCTTCTTGGCGGGAGCCTTCTTGGCCGCCGGAGCGGCCTTCTTCGCGGCGGCCTTCTTGGCCGGCGCGGCGGTTTCTTCCGTCACGGCGGGCTTCGGCGCCTTGGCCTTCTTCTCCGGACGCTTGGAGGCGTCGGCGAGGATGCCGGTGATGCGCACGACCGTCAGATCCTGACGATGGCCGTTCTTGCGACGATAGTTCTGGCGGCGCTTCTTCTTGAAGATGATGACCTTGTCGCCGCGCGCCTGCTCGAGCACTTCCGCGGTGACCACCGCGCCGGAGACGAGGGGCTTGCCGAAGGTGGTGGCGGCGCCGTCATTGAGCGCGAGAACGTCGGTAAAATCGATGTCGTCGCCGGCCTCGACCAGCAACTTCTCGATGATAATGACGTCATTCTCGGCGACTTTATACTGCTTGCCGCCGGTACGGATGACCGCGAACATATCGAAATCCTGTTCTTCCAAAGGTCTGGGCGCCCGGCCATGGGCCAGGGCGCACCGCTGGGAATTCCCGAAAAGTGGGCGAAATATATAGACGGTCCCCCATGAGTCAACCGATTTCGCCCCGGGAGACGCTGGCTGTGCCTGGGAAAATTGGCGGAATTCCGCCATTTCCCGCCAAGGCCCCGCCCACTGGGGGCAAGGCCGGCCACGGAGTCCATATATAGAGGTCTGAACGGTCGACCGGGGAGTTTATCCTAGTATAACTTCCTGGCCGCTGCTGGCCCGGCCAAACCGCCGCTGAATCCCGCCT
>LNFM01013107.1_pt1 | contig 15340 bp, 9 predicted proteins | sample 596031 | NCBI WGS metagenome assembly LNFM01 (sample SAMN04254537, study PRJNA301005) | activated carbon metagenome | isolation source: dual media filters at the Ann Arbor, Michigan drinking water treatment plant | place: USA: Ann Arbor | reverse complement strand
CATTGAGGAAGCGCTGGGCGGCGCTGGCTACAGCCCCCTGTTCATGAGCGGGCACTGGCACGCCGACGAGGAGGCACGCTGCATCGACGTACTTCGGCAGCGTCGCGTGGACGGCTTGATCGTGCTGACGGGGCGCCTGTCCAACGCTGCGCTTCGAACGGTCGCGCGCTCGTTGCCGGTGGTTGTGACCGGCCGCAGGTTCAAGGCGGACAACCTGGTGTCGCTGGACTTCGACAACCGCGAGGGGGCGCGACTCGCGACCGCGCATCTGATCGATCTGGGCCACCGCAAGATTGCCTTCATCACCGGGGATCCGAAGCACCCGGATGCGGTCGAACGCCGCAACGGCTATGAAGCCGCGCTGGCGGCGGCCGGGCTGCGGCTCGATCCCCATTTGGTACTGCCCGGAAACTTCAACGAGCAGAGCGGGATGGAGGCGGTCGACACGCTGCTCGCACGCCGCACGCGCTTTACCGCGATCTTCGCGGCGAATGACCAGATGGCCTTCGGCGCCATGCTGGGGCTGTTCCACCGTGGGCAGACCGTGCCGGGAGACGTGTCGCTGGTGGGTTTCGACGACGTCGCGGGCTCGCTCTACATGGTGCCCGGGTTGACCACCGTTCACTACCCGATCCACGAGGTCGGCCAACTGGCCGCGCGCGCCATGCTGAGCCTGCTGGCCGGCGAGCGGCCGGCGGTCGACGTGCCCGCGCCGCGGCTGGTCGTGCGCGATTCGACACGTCCCCTTGCTCCGTAATCAGGGCCGGGAGTCCGGTCGCGCCATGCCGCCATCGATCGCGATTGATTGACAGGCAGCGAGCGCGTCTCGTACATTTGAAAGCGCTTTCATCAGATGAAGGCGCAAACAATCATGCCTGCGCCCTCTCGCCCGATCGTCATCATCACGCTGCACTGCGGCGTGATTTGCCGCCTGCGCACGCGATCTCGGCCGTCCACACGCGCCGCCCGGGCGTCGAGGCCAGGGCCGTCAGTTGCCAGTGCGGCGATCGTCGCACGGCCATCCGGCCAGGGCAGTGGATCGACTGTCCTGCGGGTCTCGCCATGAACGCATTAGATATACATCTGCTGCACGACGCCGCGCCCGAGCACTTTCCCGACGGCTTCGTGTGGGGCGTGGCGACAAGCGCATTCCAGATCGAAGGCGCCGCTCGCGCCGACGGCAAGGGGGCGTCGATCTGGGACCGCTTCTGCCGCGTTCCAGGTGCCATCGCCGACGGCAGCACGGGCGACGTTGCCTGCGATCACGTGCACCGTCTCGAAGAGGACCTGAACCTCATCGCCACGCTCGGCGTCAATGCATACCGCTTCTCGGTGTCGTGGCCACGCGTTCAGCCCGGCGGGCGCGGAGCGTGGATCGAGCGCGGGCTGGCCTTCTACGACCGCTTGGTCGACGGCCTCCTGTCCAGGGGCGTACAGCCCTATCTCACGCTGAATCACTGGGATCTACCGGTGGAGTTGCAGGACGCCGGCGGCTGGGCCGGCCGCGACACGGTGCACCGCTTCGTCGACTACGCGGTCGGGGTTGCTGCGCGGCTCGGCGACCGCGTCAGCGCGATCACGACGCATAACGAACCGTGGGTGATCGCCACGCTCGGCCACGAGACCGGCGAGTTCGCTCCGGGGGTGCGCAACCGGCAGGTCGCAATGCAGGTTGCACACCACCTGCTGCTCAGCCATGGACTTGCGTTGCAGGCCATGCGGGACGCCGGCTGCCCCGCCCGCCTGGGAATCATCCTGAATCTTGCGCCGATCGTGCCGGCCAGTTCCAGTGAGGAGGACGCCGCACTCGCGCGACTGGAGGACGGGCGCCTCGTCCGCTGGTACATGGATCCGCTGTTCGGCCGCGGCTACCCGGCCGACGTCTGGGCTCACCTTGGCGCCGACGTGCCGTGCGTGCACGAGAGCGATCTTGCGGCGATCGCGGCGCCGATGGATTACCTCGGCGTCAACTACTACTCGCGCATGGTCGTCGGCGCGGGGTCGGGTCCCGACCAACTGCGTGCCGGCGCGGAGTTCACCGAGATGGGGTGGGAGGTCTATCCGGCAGGCCTGACCGAGTTGCTGCTGCGGCTGCAGCGGGACTATCCGGTGCCGCCGATCGTCGTCACCGAGAACGGCGCTGCCTTCGCAGACGAGATGGTCGACGGCCGCGTCCGCGACCCGGCGCGCACGTCCTACCTGGCGCGGCATATCCGTGCGATTGCGGATGCGCTCGTATTGGGCGCGCCGGTGGCGGGCTATATGGTCTGGAGCCTGATCGACAACTTCGAGTGGACGCGCGGCTACACCAAGCGATTTGGTCTCGTGCATGTCGACTATGCGACCCAGCGACGCACGCTGAAGGACAGCGGCTGCTGGTACCGCGACTTCCTCGTCCGGTGTCGCGCGCTCGCGCAACCAGCCGCATGTGCCGGCAGCAAGAGTCGGCCATGACCGATGCCTGGTCCGGTGTGCACACGACGACGGCATCCGGCCGTGCGCTGACCGGCAGCACCTACAGCGCGATCCGCTCGCCCGGTGTGAGCATAAGGAGCCTGGCTTGAGCCTCGCCAATGACAATCGCAGTCGACCCGGATGGACCCTCGTCTGGCACGACGAGTTCGTCGGCGATGCTGTCGATCGCAGCAAGTGGGACTTCGACCTCGGCAATGGTTTCTACGACTACAAGAACCACGCCTGGGTGCCCGGGTGGGGCAACGAGGAGCTGCAGTACTACACGCACGAGCCCGAGAACGTGGTGGTGCGCGACAGCTGCCTGTTCATCCGCGCCGTCAAGGCGCCGCTGCACGGCTGCGGCTACACCTCGGCGCGGCTCAAGACTCGCGCGCGCGACGGCACCGTGCTGTTCGCCAAGCAGTACGGCCGCGTCGAGTTCCGCGCTCGCGTGCCCTGGGGCAAGGGGCTGTGGCCGGCGCTGTGGATGCTGCCCGTGGACGACAGGTACGGCGGCTGGGCCGCAAGCGGCGAGATCGACCTGATGGAGATCGTCGGCGAGAAGCCCGAGGAGGTGCTCAACAGCATCCACTTCGGCTCCACCTTCCCCCACCGCTCGTTGATCACGAAGACGCATCCGCTGCCCGGCGGCAGCCTGGTCTCCGATTGGCATGTGTACGCGGTGGAGTGGGAGCCGGGCGAGATCCGCTTCTTTGTCGACGAGACGCAGACCTGCACCTACCGCCACTGGTGGAGCTGCAGTCGGCTCGAGGACGGTGCCGGCGTCGAAGCGGCGAGCGAGGCCGATCTGAACGCCTGGCCGGCACCGTTCGACCAGCCGTTCTACCTCGTCATGAACGTGGCCGTCGGCGGCAACTTCCCCGGCGTGCCGAATGAGGCCACCCGGTTCCCTGCCGAACTGGTGGTGGACTACGTGCGCGTGTACGACAAGGTCGGCGGTTACGGCCCGGTGCCGCCGCGTGGCCCGGGCGTGATGCCCTGGGAGCCCGGGCATGTGACCGAGCGGCGCAGCTGACGAACGCCGCCGAAAACGAATCTGGAGACAAGCGCGATGAGCACGAAGGCGCATGACCCGGCAGCCCGCCCCGCGGGCCACGGTGGTTCGCAGGCCTGGGCGCCGGCGTTCGCGCCCGGCGGTGCTGCACATGGCGCGCACGCCGCAGGCGGGGCTGCGGCCACCGGCTTCGTACCGGGCAGCGTCGGCACGGCGCCGGCGGTAGCCCCGCTGGCACCAACCGAACGCGCCCGGCTCGACGCGGCCTTCCGCGCCACGCTGGCACGCGGCATCCACGGCTTGTGCTTCAGCCCCTACCTCGAAGGCCAGCAGCCCGGCTCGCAGATCGGCGAGGCGCAGATCCGCGATCGCATGGCGGTCATCAAGCCGCACACGCGCTGGGTGCGCAGCTTCTCGTGCACCGATGGACATGAGCAGACGCCCCGCATCGCGCACGAGATGGGGCTGAAGACGCTGGTCGGCGCCTGGCTCGGCACCGACCGCGCGATCAACGCGCGCGAGATGGCCGGTGCCATTGCCGTGGCGCAGGCTGGCTACGCCGACATCGTGGCGGTCGGCAACGAGGTCCTGCTGCGCGAAGACCTGTCCGAAGACGAGCTGATCGACCACCTGCGCGAGATGAAGGCTGCCGCCTACTTCCTGTTCGAGAAGCATCCGCGTGTCACGGCCGAGTGCGACGTGGTGATGACCAACTGCTACCCGTTCTGGGAGGGCTGTCCGCGCGAGCAGGCGCTGCCCTACATGCAGACGATGCTGGCGCGCACCCGCGCGGCGGCGCCGGGCAAGCGCATCCTGATCAGCGAGACCGGCTGGCCCGACCAGGGCAGTGCCTTTCACGGTGCCTTGCCCGGCACCGAGGCGGCGATGCAGTACTTCGTCGACACCGCCGCGTGGGCGGAAGGCGAGGGCATCGAGTGGTTCCACTTCGCCGCCTTCGACGAAGCCTGGAAAGTGGGCGCCGAAGGCGACGTGGGCGCCTTCTGGGGCCTGTGGGACAAGGATGCCCGCCCCAAGTTCGCTTGAAGGCACGCGACGACATGGCACTGCACCTGCCGCCACCACGCCTGCCGCAAGGCAACGCCATCTGCTACTCCGGTTACCGCGAGGGCCAGAGCCCCGATGCGCGCGTGTATCCGAGCGTCGCGCAGATTCGCGAGGACCTGCTGCTGCGGCTGTACGACTGCAGCCTGCATGCCGAGCGTGTGCTGCAGGTGATCCGCGAGGACCGCCTGCCGTTGCGCGTGATGCTGGGCGCCTACCTCGGCGCCGAGATGAACAACGCCGGCTGCCCCTGGGGCGGCACCTATGCCGAACAGCAGCTCGAGGCCAACCGGCGCGAGAACGCGGCCGAGATCGGGCGGCTCATCGCACTGGCGCGGCAGCATGAGGACAGCGTGTTCTCGGTGGCGGTCGGCAACGAGTGCACGGTCGACTGGACCGACCACCTAGTGCCGGTGTCGCAGATGATCGAGTACGTGCGCCGCGTGAAAGCGGCTCTCACGCAGCCGGTGACCTTCTGCGAGAACTACGTGCCCTGGCAAGGCAAGCTTGTGCCGCTCGCCGCCGAACTCGACTTCATCTCGGTGCACACCTACCCGGTGTGGGAATACAAGCAGATTCACGAGGCACTGGACTACACGAAGGACAACGTCGGCAGCGTGGCTCGCATGCATCCCGGCAAGCCGATCGTCATCACCGAGGCCGGCTGGTGCACCAACAGCAATGGCCGCGGCATGCACGCCGAGCACGCGGTGCAGGAACTGCAGGCGGTCTACTACGAGGACCTGATGGCCTGGACGCGCGCCGAGGGCCTGCTGTGCTTCGTGTTCGAGGCCTTCGACGAGCCCTGGAAGGGCTCGCCCGATCCGCTCGAGCCGGAGAAGCACTGGGGACTCTTCACCGTCGACCGACGCCCCAAGCTCGTGATGCGACCGCTGTACCCGGAACTCGTGCCTGCCGCGGATCACCACGATCACGCGCGCGCATGAAGATTCCCGAGCCGCGCCCACGCGGGCCCACCGAAAGCCCGACCGGCTGCGACTACTGGCGGACATGAGCGAACGCGCCGTCCTGCGTCGTCGGCGCCATGCGACTGTTCGGCGCTGGTCGGCAACCTGCACAGATTAAAGAGCCGCCACCGACGCGGCCGATAACAGGAGACAACCGATGACCACCGTCGCGGCAGCGGCCCCCGCAACCACCGTAGCGATCCACAAGGTCCCGTTCGGTCAGAAGGTCGCGTTCGGGCTGGGGATGCTGGCCAACCAGATGTTCCCCGCCGCCCTCGGCATCTTCATGGTCGTGCTGGTGCAGGACATGGGCTTTCCGGGCTGGATGTGGGGCGTGCTGTTCTTCCTGCCGCGGGTCTTCGACTCGGTCACCGATCCGATCATGGGGTTCATCTCCGACAACACGCGCTCGACCTGGGGGCGGCGCAAGCAGTACGTGTTCGTCGGCGCCATCGTGATGGGCATCTCCTTCGTCGCGATGTGGCAGCTGTATCGCGCCGATGGCGTCAACTACAACTTCGTCTACTTCCTGTGCTGGTCGCTGGTGTTCTACCTGGGTCTGACACTGTTCAGCATCCCGTACGTGGCCATGGGCTACGAGATGAGCGACGACTTCCACGAGCGCACCAGCATCATGGCCGTGGCGCAGTGGATCGGCCAGTGGGCCTGGGTGATCGCGCCGTGGTTCTGGGTGGTGATGTACGACCCGAGCTGGTTCGAGAACGCCGACACCGCCACGCGCACGCTGTCGATCTGGGTCGGCGTGATCTGCATGCTCCTGGCGATGGTGCCGGCGCTGTTCCTGCCCAGCCGCTCCACGCAGGACGACGCCCACCTGGTGCCGCTGACCTGGGCCAACTTGGGCGGTGGCATGCGCGAGATCCTGGCCGGCTTCAAGGAGGCCTTTGGCTCGGTGCCGTTTCGCAAGCTGTGCTTTGCCACCTTCCTGATCTTCAATGCGTTCAACACGGTGGCGGCGTTTTCGTTCTTCATCGTTGTCTACCACCTCTTCAACGGCGATACCGGGGCGGCCTGGATCTGGCCCACGCTGTTCGGAAGCGTCGGTGCGCTGGTGACCACCTTCGCCGTCATCCCCACCGTAGCGTGGATGTCCAGGAAGATGGGCAAGAAGAACGCCTTCATGCTGTCGCAGGGCATTTCCATCATCGGCTACGTGCTGCTGTGGTTCCTGATGGTGCCCGGCAAGCCCTGGATGTTCATGTTCGCGCTGCCGTTCTTCAGCTTCGGCATCGGCGGGCTGTTCACGCTGATGATGTCGATGACGGCCGACGTCTGCGACCTCGATGAACTGGCCACCGGCAAGCGGCGCGAGGGCATCTTCGGCGCCATCTACTGGTGGATGGTGAAGTTCGGCTTCGCCATCGCCGGCCTGCTCAGCGGCGCGATCATGACCTTTGTCGGCTTCTCGCCGGGGGCCGCCACGCAGGCGGCCGGCGCGGTGGACGGCCTGCGCCTGTTCTACTCGGGCGTGCCCATTTTCGGCACGCTGCTGGCGATGTGGGTCATGCGCGACTACGACCTCGACGAGCGGCGTGCCAACGAGGTGCACGCCGAACTGGAGCGGCGCAAGCAGCGCGCCACCGTCTCCTCCTCTCAGGGCTCGGGCGCCCGGCCGTGGCTGGCCGACCACGGCCTGCTGCTACCGGGCGCGCAGCCTTCGCCTTTGGCCGGCAAGACGACCGACGAGATCCGCGCGCTGTACGCCGAGCAGTTCCAGCGCGGGCTGTACGGCCTGTGCTTCAGCGCGTACACGCAAGGACAGCGCGCCGGCGACCCGCTCTCGGAGGCGCAGGTGCGCCGGCGCATCGACCTCATCGCGCCGCACACGCGCTGGGTACGCTCTTTCGCCTGTACCGAGGGCCACGAGCTGATTCCTGGCGTGGCCCGAGAGCGCGGCCTGAAGACGATGGTGGGCGCCTGGATCAGTACGGACCGTGCGCGCAACGAGCGCGAGATCGAGGCGTTGATCGCGCTGGCCCGTCAGGGCCGGGTCGGCGTGGCGGTGGTCGGCAACGAGGTCCTGCTGCGCGGCGACCTGCCCGAGCAGGAGTTGCTCGCTTACGTCGCACGCGTCAGGGCTGCGTTGCCGGACGATGTGCCGGTGGGCTGCGTCGAAGCCTACTTCCACTTCCTGGAGCGGCCTGCACTGACGGCGGCCTGCGACGTGCTGCTGCCCAATTGCTACCCGTTCTGGGAGGGCGCGCACATCGACGTGGCCGCGCAGTACGTGCGCCGCATGCACGGGCTGGTGAAGGCCGCCGGCGGCGACAAGCCGGTCATCATCACCGAAACCGGCTGGCCCTGGCAGGGCGAGGCCGTCGCCGAGGCCGTGCCGTCAGCCGACAATGCGATGCGCTTCTTCATCGACATCCAGCAGTGGGGCCGCGGAGAAGGCGTCAAGCTGTTCTACTTCTCGTCGTTCGACGAGCCGTGGAAGCTCGGTCAGGAAGGCGTGGTCGGCACGCAGTGGGGCCTGTGGGACAAGGACGAGCGGCTCAAGAACGGCGCCGCGGCAGCGTAATGGATGCAGCCGGATATGACCGGTGCAGGCCAGCATCCGCATGTTCTCGCTGTCGCCGCTCCTTAACCCCGATCCGGCAAGGCGCGCATTGGTATTTCGCTGTCCGTCAGCGGCCGTTCGCCAGATGCGTCTGACAGTCTGTCATCGCACGTCGAAGCAGACGCTGCACTCGACCGCCGTCGCGTCGCCCAGATCGAACGGCGCACAGCCGAGCGCGCGCCAGCCGTTGCGGCCGTGGAGCCGTACTTCCGTTTGCGTACCGCGGACGATCCGGAATGGAACACGCCGCCAGGTGAAGCAGAGCGCGCCTTCGATCGGCACCTCGTGGGGGTCCAGCAGCACGGGTTGAAACCGAATGAGTCCGTCCACCACGCGCAGACCGAGTTCGCCCCAGCGCGTGAGGATCTCCTCTTTCACTTGGCCGGTCATGCCCGGCTGCTGTGCGCCGCCCTCGGCCGCGGTGTGGCTGTAGGGATCGAAAGGGAACGCGCCGTACTCGGCGACGCGCTTGCGATAGCCGAGGCCGTCGCGTACCGCGCGGTAATGTGCGACGAGCCTCGGCAGTTCCGGTGCGCCGGCATCCAAGGCTTCGAATACGCTCTCTTGCACTGCCAGCAGCAGCTTGGCGACCATGTGCCAGTAGATGCAGCCGAGCCCTTCGTACGCGAACATCGTTCCGGAGCGACCGGTGAAGGCATGGTGGCCGAGCAGACGCTCATAGGCCTGGATCAGCGGGTCGGCGTCCACGCCCAGCGGCGCGCCACGCGCCAGCGCGGCTTCGAGCGCGCGCCGGTTGGTGAGCCCGGGTGCAAAGCGGACCACGCCGTCGCCCTGGGTCTGCAGCAGATCGGTGCGCTGCTGGACCAGCGCCGCCTGCACCGCCGGCAGGGCGAGGGCTTGGTTGTCCAGTCGATTGCGTTCGAGAAAGCCGGGCAGGCTGCGGTCCGGATAAAGCAGGAAGCTGCGGCGCGCGGCGTCGTACAGCGGACTGGCGAACAGCGCGTCGAGGAGTGCGACGCGCTCGGCGGGTGACAGGCCGCTGCTAGCCAGCAGCGCGACCTGGCCTTCGAGCATCGGGTACAGCGGTTCGACCTCGACGCCGGTGTCGGTGAAGCGCAGCAGGTTGTATGAGTGGAACAGGCCATCGGCGCGGCGCTGGACGGCGAGCGTGGCGTCCACCAGCGGAAGTAGCGCGTTGACGAGGTCAGGCAACAGCCCGGCAGGCGCCCTGGCCGGGGTGCGGCCGGCGCTGCCGCGGTAGGCCGCGGCGCGCCACGCGTCGAGCAGCGCGCCGGCGCCGTCAATGAAGCGGCGGCGCGCAGCGGGCGCGCGCACCGCGGTGGTCGGCGTCTGCGCTGCGAGGTGCCGCAGCTGTTTCAGCGCCTCGATCAGCGCCGCCGGCGCGCTGAAAGGGCGCTCCGCCCCGGGCAGATCAGCGATGAACACCAGCAATCGATGCAGGTGCGCCAGCGTCACCACGGACAGGCCGTTGCCGACGAGTGCGTTGTTGGCGTCGTTCCACTCGGGCCGCTGCGTGTTGAGCCACAGGCCACCGCCGGGCACCAGCGTGCCGACCTTGGCAAGCACGATGGTGGCAAGCTTCTCGGCCAGCGTGGCAAGCACCGGCAGGGCATGGTCATCGCACACCAGCAGCCCGTCGCTGCCGAAGGTGGTTGCACGTGCCCGGGCCGCTGCGTGCGCCGCCGCGTCGAAGCGGATGGTGTGCTTCGGCTCGGCCACCTGCTCGGCGTGGGGGCGGATGCGGTAAGGCACATCGGCGAAGCTGAACAGGGTTCGATCCCACCACGCGGGCAGCAACGCCGGATCGTTGGCCTGCGCCGCCTCGAGCAGGCGCAGCAGGTAGACGACTTGGTGGTCGCCCCAGTAACCGATGTGACTCCACGGGTCGTGCGGATCGGCTACCTCCCAGTCCACGCCGTCGCTGCCGATGCGGTACGGGTTGTGGCCGTCAGGCGTCATCGCGCCGAGGAAGGTGGCGATCATCGAGCCGAGCCATTCCGGCGCACTGGCGGCAAGCGCTTCCCAGTTCTGGAAGATGTCGCGCCAATTGCCTTCGTGGTGCAGCAGGCGCTGGCCGTCGGCATCGCGCACGCGAATCGAGAAGCGGTTCCAGGGCCGGCTCGGATCGCCGTGCCGACGGCTGAAGGTGAGCGGCAGGAAAGAGAGCAGCAGCCGCTCGCCTTGGTCGCCGGCCGCGTCGCGCGCAGCGGCAATGGCTTCGGCGCGATCGATGGACTGCGGCCATGCAGCGACTGCCGGCGCGAGCCGCGCAGCGAGTGCGCCATGCCGGCGGCGCAGCGCGGCCAGGACATCGTCGCGCTGAATCCGCGTGCCATCGACGAACACGCCACCGCGCATCACGTTGAACAACACGTTCGCGTAGTGATGGGCGGCAGCCATCGGATCGGCCGACTGTTGGTGGGCGTCTGCGCCGGCGAGCAGTGCATGCAGGCCCGCGGTGTTCGCGGCGAGTTGGCGGGCGATGTCGCCCGCGGCGCCGCCACCTGCAGCCAGAGTCGTCGCCAGTTCGTGTGCCTGCACCTGCGACAGCGGCCCGTCGAGCACCTGGTGCCACTGCAGGCCGGCGACATCGATCACGGCGTCGAAGGCGACCAGGAACGCGCCGCGACGGCCGCGCGTCAGCGATTCCGGCTCGACGGTTCCATCACGGCAGAAGCGCTCGATCTGATGATCCGACAGCAGCGTGGTGGCGGTGATCGGCGCTGCTGTGGCGCCACTGCAGGGTGCAGGCCCGTGCCGCCACACCGCGAGCGCTTCGAACGACTCGGCCGGTTCGGCGCGGTCGGAGATGCGTGCATACAGCGTGAAGAGTCCCAGCCGCCCGTCGGCGTGCGACTCGTTCCACTTGTAGGCGTCGGTCAGGCTGCTCATCGTGGCCGCGTGCAACACGCTGACGCCGGGCGGCACGAGGTCGAGCAGGCCGTCGAGCATCTGCACGCGGCAGGGCGCGGCGGTGGCCCACAGCCGCGCGCGTCGCACGAGGCCGAGCCCGGCGGCCGCTGACCACTCCTGCTCGAACACCAGGCCATCGGGGCCGAGTTCGCGCAGGCGCAGGCGGGTGCCGGCCAGGTTCTTCCAGACCGACCGCTCACCGCCACCGTCTGACTGCAGCACGCGCGGCGCGAACGGCAGCCACAGTCGCGCCGCGCCTGAGTCGTCGAGGAGGCGAATCCACGTACGCGGTCCGGTGTGCTCCCATCGGCGGTGGATGCGATCGACAGTCTCGTACGGAAAGAACGAGCCCTCGGCGTCGCGGCGGCCGGCGGCAAGCGAACCGGCGGTGGAGATGAACGCCCAGACGTCGCTGTCGCTGGCGAGCGCAACGAAAAAAGGCGGCATGCGGTCGCTGCCGTCAATCCGGTACCAGGTCTCGCCGTCGTCGTCGACGAAGCGGCCGTGGGGTTCATCGAAACTCATGCGGCGAAGGATACGAAGGTCGAGATGGAGCGCGGCGCGAGGTCGATCGCCCAGGTCGCGCCGTCGATCGACAGCGGCATCGCCACGTGATGCGCGTGCCGGTTGCTCGCGACCACGGCGACGTCGCCTTCGGGATTGATGCAGGCGGTGGCCTCGATGTCAGCGCGCGACGATGCACACAGCACGCGCCGCGCGCCGGGACGGAAGAAGCGGCTGAAGTGGCCGAGCACCCAGTAGGCGCTCTGGTGCATCAGGCGGCCGTGCGCGGTGTCGGCGAGGATCGGAGCGCTGCAGAAGTTGCCGACGTGATTGGGCCCGCCGCGTTCGTCGAGCAGCAGGTTCCAGTCGATCCAGCCCACAGTCCAGCGGTTCAGGTCGTTGATGATCGAGCGCGCATAGCGTTCGCCCACCTCCCATGACCCGAGATGCGGCCCGCCCTCCTGGCAGCCCTCGGTGAACAACAGCGCCTTGTCGGGCCAGGCGTCGTGCACCAGCTGCACGTGGTCGAAGTGGTCGTTTCCGTACCAGTGAAAGCCGGTGCCCCAGACGTACTGCGCGGCCTCGGCGTCGCGGTAGACGACGCCAGCGCGCTCGACCATCGCATCGCGGTTGTGGTCCCAGATGACGACCTTGACGTGAGCAAGCCCCGCCGCGTGCAGCGCCGGACCGAGATGATCGCGCACGAAGTCGCGCTCCTCCTCGGCGCTGTACAGGCACGAGTCCCAACGCTGCCGCGCCATCGGCTCGTTCTGCACGGTGACGCCCCAGATCGGCACGCCTTCAGCCTCGTAGGCGCGGATGAAGCGCACGAAGCATTGCGCCCAGGCGGCCCGGCATTCCGGCCGCAGCTGCCCGCCGTGGTTCATCTCGCCGGTGGTCTTCATCCACGCGGGCGGGCTCCAGGGCGAGGCGAGGATCTTCAGCGGGCGGCCAGCCATGGTCATCGCCGCGCGGATGAAGGGCAGCAGCGCCTGGCGGTCACGTTCGATGCTGAAGCTTTCGAGTGCGAAGTCGTCCGGCCTGTCGACATGCGCGTAGTTGCCAAGGGCGAAGTCGCACGAGTTCATGTGCACGCGGCACAGCGAGTAGCCGTGGCCGCGCACGGGATGGAAGTAGTCGACCAGCAATTGCTCGCGCGCCGTAGGCGGCAGCGCCCGCCAGGTCACCGCGGCCGCTTCGGTGAACGCGCCACCGAATCCCTCGAGTACCTGGAAGCGGCGCGTCGTGTCGACGAAGAGCTGGGCGCCGTAGCCGGCGCCCAGCTCGCTGCCGACGGAAGTCAGCGGCGCCTGCTCGGACAGCCGGGCGCCACTGTCGCGCGCCGAGACGTACGCGCGAGGCGCCCGCATCGCGCGCTTACCTCGCCCAGTGGACCGCGTCGAGGTACAGCCGGTTGGTGATCCCCGCGTTGTTCGGCTTACCGGTGAAGGCGTAGCGATCCGCGATCACGAAACGCGACAGCACCAGGGATAGGTCGAGCTTCGGATTGACGGTCTGGAAATCACGCAACGGAATCGACACCGAGCACCACGCGCCGGTGTTGCAGTAGCCATAGTCGCCCGCCTGGATCTGCAGGTAGGCCTCCTGCGGTTCGCGGTCCTGGTTGTCGGTCGAGATGCCGATCTCGATCTTGCCCGGGTAGGTGGTACTGATCTGGAAGTTCAGCCGGCCGGTCGCGGCGAAGCCGCTCAGGTTCTCGGTCACGGCCGTCGGCGACTGACGCAACAGCCCCCAGCCGAAGCTGGCCGGCCGCGGCGTGATCTCGATGCTGCGGTCGGCATCATTGACGCCGAAGATGCCGGTGACTTCAGGGAAGGACGCCGTGGTGCCGTCGAATGCGTCCCAGCGCAGCCCGGCAGCCTGAACTTCGGATGCACCGAGAGGTGCGTCCGAGTACAGCGTGTACTTGTTGGCCGTGACCGCGGCATTGACCACCGGCGGCTCGAAGAACACGGCGTCGGCATCGGTGTAGACGCCGTCGCCGTTCGTGTCCTGCGCGGCATTGACCGGCTCGTAGGTCCAGGTCGCGCTGCCGACGGTGACGCCGTTGGCATTCAGTGCCTGGACCGCGTAGCGCGCCTGCCGGTCCTTGTTGAACAGGCCCCACTTGTCGTCGCCCTGCTTCCAGGGCTCGTCGAAGGCTTCGAAGTAGAAGACCTGCTTGGGGCCGCTGCCGGTGCGCCCCTCGGCAGCCCAGGCCGTCAGGCGATCCAGATACATCTTCTGGTTGACCGGATGCGCACGGAACGCCTGGCGACCGACGTCCACCGCGTTCCAGCCGGTCTCGCCGATGATGATCGGGATGTACGACAACCCCTTGCGATCGAGGTAGTCGCGCGCCTCCTGGTACTGGCGCCGGGTCTCGACCATCGCGGCATCCATCATCGCCACCGCGCGTTGCGCCTCGGGGACGTTCAGGCGCTTCCACTCCCAGCGGGTGGGATCGAACCAGGTGTCCAGGTTCGCATAGGTGTGCAACGCGACGAAGTCGATCTCGTCCGTGATCACGGTCGGCACGCTGGCCCAGAAGGCGTAGTTGTCGTCGGTGGTCACGGGCTGCGTGATCTGCCGGCGCACGGTGCGCAGGTAGTCGGCCATCAACGCCGGCGCGATGCGGTTGAACGTCCAGCTGACCATGGTCTCGTTGCCGACGCTCACCGCCAGAACGACGTCCCTGAACTCGTTGGCCAGCGCGATGGTGCGCGCGATCTCTGCGCGGCTGGCGGCGTCATTGCCGCTCAGCACGAAGGCGCCAAGTTGCATCTTGATGTTCAGGTTGTTGTCGCGGATCACTTCCAGCGTCTGCCGCGCTACCTTGTCAGAACTGTCGAACAGGCGGATCAGGCGGAAGCCGGCAGCCAGAAGCAGGTCGAGATCCTGCTTGATGTTGGCCTTGGTGATGACCTCGGCAGCGAGGTCCTCGGGACCCGCGGAGGTGCGAAACGGCGAGTAGGCCACCGCCCGACGCGAGGTGAAATCCTGACTCAGCGGCCGGACCTGGACGCCGGTATAGGGAACGGTAGCGCCACCGCCGCCGCAGGAGGTCAGAACGAGCGCGCAGAGAACTACCAGCGCGGCGCGCAACGACACAAGGCCGAAGACTGAGTGCTTCATGAACGCTTCCTCTGACTGAGCCAGTTCAGAATGTGTAGACGGCGCCAGCGCCGAACCAGTTGCCGCGCTTGTTCAGGCGTGAGTCGATATTGGTGAAGGCCGAGTTGCTGGGCATGCTCAGCGGAGACAGGCCCTGACGCGCATAGGTCACCATGCCGGCGAGCCCGTAGACCCGGAAGCCCTGTAGCACCTCGTAGTCCAGGCCGATCGTGTTGATGGTGGCCGAGTTGCTGGCGCCGCGATCGCTCGGGTTGTCGGTTGCCGCTGCACCCAGGTGAAGCATCCCGGTCGAGGCGGCCCATTTGCCGACCTTGTAGCGGACACCGAAGATCGCGTCGACCGAGCTGGCCTTGTAACCCCGGTACACGCCGCCGCCGAGGTCGGTGCTCCAGTCGACGTTGAACGGGTTGTTCCAGATGTCGAAGCCGCCCGGGTTCTCGGTGCGCGACTGCAGGAACTTGGCATAGGCGCCACTCCAGCGGTTGGCGCGCACGCCGCCGAGCAGTTCGAGGCGGGCGTCGACCTTGTAGCGGGCCATCGCCATCGCGATGCCCTGGCTCGACCCGCCCAGGTCGGCGTCGAAGCGGTTGTCGTAGAAGAGGCTGGTGAAGGGACCGTGGCTGAAGGCGCTTGGCGTGCCGTTCTTGCCGTGCTGGAACATGAAGTCGAGCGACAGGTCACCCTTGCCGTAATGGACCCAGATCTCGTAGAAGCGCGGCTTGTTGC
>LNFM01008587.1_pt1 | contig 15342 bp, 9 predicted proteins | sample 596031 | NCBI WGS metagenome assembly LNFM01 (sample SAMN04254537, study PRJNA301005) | activated carbon metagenome | isolation source: dual media filters at the Ann Arbor, Michigan drinking water treatment plant | place: USA: Ann Arbor | reverse complement strand
GTAGTCGCAGCCGGTCTTGGTCGGGGTCGCGTCGCAGAGGGTGCCGTTGTCGAGCGTGGCGCTCGGGCACTTCGACTCGGGGTAGATGCACGCGGGCCGGCGCCAGCGGAAGCTGATCTGCTTGAAGCGCAGCTCGAAGGGCGCGCGGGGCCACGCGTTGTCGTAGCGGCCGCCGAAGCGCGCGCCGGGACGGCCGGGGCGCGCCGCGAGCTCGACGTCGATCGTGCCGACGCCGAGCGGCGCCTGGGGCAGGCGCACCTGCAGCACCTCGGTGCCGACCAGCGGGCCCACGCACTTGTCGACGTCGAGCGGCACCCCGTGGGCGCGCACGGCGAGGCGCTCGCGGTCCTCGGGCTGCAGCGTCGTACGCGGCAGGGTCAGCTCGACGATCTGGCACCGCGGCGTCAACGGCAGCACGACCACGACGTCGCGGCTGCGGCTCGGCGCCCCGGTCTCGGAGGCCTGCTCGCGGATGCCCCGCTCGCTGCGGCGGTGCGGCAGGTACGCGCCGCCGAGGCTGCGCGCGGTGACGACGACGCGATCGAGATCGGCGTCGACGCCGATGGTCGCGACACCGCCGGTCAGGCGGATCGACTCGATGCGCGGCGGCGAGCCCTCGAGGTGCTCGAGCAGCACGAACAGCGGGCGCGGGTCGTCCGTCACGCCGCCGTCGGCGAGCGTGTCGTACGTGCACGCGGCGAAGAAGTCGTTGGCCTTGGTCAGGCCCGGCGGCAGCTCGACGCGCGGGCGACAGTCGCCGATCGTGTCGTCGGCGCACTTCTGCTGCTCGGCGGAGTTGGGCTCGCCCGACCACGCCTTGGGCTGCACGCGCCACAGCGTGCTCTCGCTGCCCCCAGCCGCGCCGACGCGCTCGGGCTCGTCGACGACGAGGTCCCACAGCCGGTCGCGCGCGCGCGTGCTCTTGGTCTCGCTCACGACGCACAGGTGCGTCGGCATCTCGCCGGAGGTCGGGCGGAGATCGAGCGTGACCACGCCGTAGCGCTCCTGCGCTGCCGCGGGCAGGGCGATCGTCCACAGCAGCCAGCCGATCAACCAGGCGAAGGTGCGTCGCACGAACTCTGGGGCTCCCTCGAGCAGGTGTACTTGTGCGCGCAGTCCTCGTCGGCGGTCAACGTCTCGAGGAAGGCCTTGCGCTTCTCGGGGCGGCAGCGGTGGCACTGGCCCTGGGCGTCCTCGACGAGCGCCGCCTTGGCGCTGCGCGTCGCGATCTTCGTGCGGTCGTCCTCCTGGAAGAAGCAGTGCAGGCGCCGCGCCTTGGCGGCGGGCCGCTCGGCCGCCCGCGCCCCCTCGGTGGGCTCCCGGCCGGGCTGCGCGGGGGTCGACGCCGACTTGGGCGTCGCGGCGGGGGTGGTTCGCGCGGGGATCGGCACGGGGGGCGGGCCGACAGGGGACGTCGCGGGCGCCGTCGGAGTTTCCGGGCCGCCGACGATCGGCGTCTCGTCCTCGCCGTCGGCCGCCGGTTCGACGACGGAGACCCGCGGCGCGTCGGGCTCGTCCTCGCTGCGCTGGGCACCGACCCACGCCCCGATGCCCACCGCGACGCCGAGCAGCGGCACGCTGACGGCGACGCGCCGCACCCACGATCGCGTGGCGAGGCGTGGATCGACCAGCGCGCGCTCGAGCCGATCGAGCAGCGCGTCCATGCCGGGGTGACGCGCTGCGGGATCCACCGCGAGCCCGCGGACGATCTCGGTGTAGATCCAGCCGCGGACCTTGGTGTCGATGCCGGGGCCGACGACGCGACCGGCCCGCACGTTGCGACGGTAGCGGGCGACGGTGTCGCCGTCGTAGGGCGGGCGACCGTAGAGCCCCTCGTACAGCGCGACGCAGAAGCTGAACTGATCGCTGCGCGCGCTCGCCAGCGCGCCGTGCTCCTGCTCGGGCGCCATGTACTTCGGCGTGCCGAGCAGCGCCCCGGTGCGCGTCAGCGAGCCGGCGAGCCCGTCGTCCAGGTCGGCCTCGCCGGGGCGGTGATCCTCCGCGGATTCGGCGTCGCCGAGCGTCGGCGTGCCAGCGAGGCCGAAGTCACCGACGCGCACGCGACCGTCGCTGCCGACCAGCACGTTCTCCGGCTTGAAGTCGCGGTGCACGATGCCCGCAGCGTGCGCGGCCGAGAGCCCGCGGCCGGCGTCGATGTAGACCCGCAGCACCTCGCGCCAGTCCCGGGGCGCGCCCCCGTCGGCGGTGCGGAGCCAGCTCGCCAGCGACTCGCCCTCGACGAGCTCCATCGCGATGAAGACGCCGTCTTCGACCGCACCGACGTCGTAGACGTGGATGACGTTGGGGTGCGCGAGTCGGGCCATCGCCCGGGCCTCGCGCACGAGTCGGGCGCGCGCCGTCGCGGTCTGGTCGTCGCCGATCGCCTCGGCGTTCATCAGCTTCACCGCGACGTCGCGGGCGAGCTCCGGATCGTGGGCCCGGTACACGACACCCATGCCGCCGGTGCCGATGCGGCCGAGCACCTGGTAGCGACCGACGCGGACCGGCTCGCGCGGGCCACCGAACAGGCGGCTCGCGACCGAGGCCCGCGCGCGTCGGGCCTCGACGTCGTCGATCCGCGGTGTGGCCAGGCGCAGCGGATCGGCTGGGCGCGGGCGCTCGGCCTGCTCGGTCACGCGGCGAATTTACACGCAAAGCCGCGGGCGGGCCCGCGTGCCGGGCGATCACCCTCGGACCTGCGCGCATGCACAGCGCGGGAATCTTCGCGTGGCCCCGAACGGCGACTCATTCGGGCGCGGCGGGGCGCGCTGTGGACGCCGCGAGCGCGAGTCGCCAGATGCCGAAGAACGCCGCCGCCGCCGCGCTCGCCCGCATCACCGCGAGGGTGCCCGGGCCACCCGGCCCGCTGCGGACGAGCACGATGAAGCCTGCGAGCACCAGGACCCACTGCAACAGCGCGAGGCCGGCCATCGCGGCCGTGCGCCGGGGCGTGCGGACCAACCGAGCGTAGCCGTCGAGGGCCGTGCGCACGGCGCCGCCCTTCGCCCCCTCCAGGACCACCGCGACGCGGCTGAGATCGAGCGCGCACGTGATGAAGGGGACCGCGAGCAGCAGGACGATCGCCGCGGCGATCCCCGGCAGCGCCGCGACGAGCTGGGCCCCGAGCACGATCGCGCCGACGCGCATGGCGAGGTGCCACGCCGAGGTCGCGATCGCGGGGCCGAACCGACCGAGCCAGGCGCGGCCGAGGTCGGCCGCGCCCTCGATGCCCGACAGCCGCAGCAGCACCAGCGGCGCGAGGAGGGTCCAGATCACCCAGCCGAGCAGCGCCGAGGTGACGAGGCCGACGGCCATCGACACGACGAGCTGCGGGTGCAGGTGCAAGAACTCCGCGATGGCGTAGAGCCGGTGATCGTCGGGGATCACGAACTCGTCCATGGCGGCGGCGACGTGGCTGCGGATGCCGAACGCGGACGCGGCGGCGATCGCCAGCTCGCCGAGCCAGATCACGACGACCCAGCGCCACGCCCGGCTCGCTCGCGCCAGCGCGCTCATGGTCCGACCCCCGCGAGCAGGGCGATCGCGGCGCCCTCGTAGGCGTCGCCGACCGGCTCGGAGAGGCCGTCTTCGCCGACGAGGCTGGCGGCGACGCGGTGGTTGTCGAGGCGGTGGTGCTCGAGCCACAGCTTGCCCGCGGGATCCAGGCGCACGCGCGCCACCGGCTGATTGAATCGCAGCGTGTGCGTCGGCGACCGGCCCGACCACACCCGGTGGACCACGGCATCGTCGGCGAGCACGACCTCGATCTCGACCGGGACCACGAAGTCGCCCGCGCGGTGGACCACCACCACGCCCTCGGTCCCCGGTGCGCCCTCGGCCCCGTCGCCGAGCGGCGGATCGCCGCCGATGAGCACGCCCGCCTCGCTGCGGTGCCAGCCCGCGTGGCCCTGCGCGCGGCGGTTCACGATCGCGTGCACGCGGAAGTCGATGACGGCGGTGGAGTGCAGGCCCTGCGTGAGGAACTCGCCGACGTCGAGGAACACCGTGCCGGTCTCGGGATCGTCGGGATCACGGTGCCCGACCGCGACGCGATCGTGCAGGCCGTCCCGCAGCGCGCGCTCGAGGTCCGCGCCGGTGGGGTGTCCGAAGCGGTGCTCGAGCGCGTAGCTCCGCAGCGCCGCGTCGAACGCCGCGGCGCCGACGAGGTTGCGCAGCGTCATCATCACGCCCGTGGTCTTGCGATACACGGTGCTGCCGTAGCCGCCGACCACGGGCGAGAACGCGTCGGCGTCGGCGTCGATCACCTGCAGCGTCGCGGCGTCGTGCTGCGACAGTCGCACGAAGTCGGCGCCGGTGAAGCCGAGCGGGCCGATCCGCAGCGCCCACGCGTCCGGGCCGTAGCGGTCCTCGAGGACGAGCACGTTGCTCATCGTGTTCATGCCCTCGTCGAGCCACGGTTGCGTGAATTCGTCCGAGGCGAGGATGCCCTGGAAGTACTGGTGGCCGAACTCGTGCACGGTGGTGAACACGCCGCTGACCCGCTCCTGCACGCCGAGCAGGCCCAGCAGGGCGCCGCGGTCGTAGACCGGGCTCGTGGTGAACAACGTCGGGTACTCCATGCCGCCGGCGCCCGCGGCCGACGACGGCGGGTGCACGATCGTGATCGTGCTCCACGGGTAGCTGCCGAAGCGCGGCTGCATGCTGTCGAGCGTCGCGATCTGGGCCTGCAGGTGGGCGTCGACGTCGGGCGCGTACTCGGGCGGCAGGAGCTGTCGGATCTTGATGCCGTCGTGGCTGCCCGTGTACTCGACGAAGTCGGGATCGGCGACCCACGCGAAGTCGTGGACCAGCTCGGCGCGCCACGTCAGCCGCTCGCGATCGCCGTCGACGACGCTGCCGGTCTGGATGCCGGTGGCGCCCACGACCATGTCGGCCGGCACGTCGAGCTCGACGTCGTAGTCGCCGAAGTCGGCGTAGAACTCGCTGTGGAAGGTGAAGACGTGGTTCCGCCAGGTGCCGTCCTCGTGGAGGACGCCGGGCTTGGGGTACCACTGCGCGACCATGTGGAAGCGGCCCGCGTGGCCGGTGCGCGCGAAGACCTCGGGCAGCTTGGTGACGAAGTCGAGGTCGAGCTCGACCGACTCGCCCGGGGCGATCGGCCGATCGAGCACGACCTCCATCACCGACGGATCGGCGCCCTCGTGGAAGCCGAGCGCCACCACGTCGCCCTCGCGGCCGTCGCCGAGGTCCTGCCGGCGCGAGACCTTCGCCACGTCGATGTAGCCCCAGCCGCCGCGATCACGGGCCGCGTGGCCGCGGTGCTCGCCGCGGCTCTCGGCCATCCACGCCGTGTCCTCGGCGCGGAACGCGTTCATATAGAGGTGGAACGGCATGCGATCCACGGCGACGCGGCTGGTGTTCCGCCAGCGCATGCGCGCGTGCCCGTCGATGCGGTGGGCCCCCTCGTCGAGGCGGGCGGAGATGTCCCAGTCGAGCACACGCGCGGCCGCGGGGATCGGCCCCACCACCTCGGCGTCGCGCAACGGTGAGGTCGGCTCGGGCACCGGCTCGGGCACCGGCGGCACGTCGGCGCGACAGCCGACGGCCGCGAGCAGGATCGCGGCCCATCGGCACCGACGCGCGCGGAGCAGGAGCATCGCGACAGCCGTACCACCTCGGGGTGCCCGTGGGCAACGCTCGTCCACCCACGCTCGATGCCGGGCCGACGTCGTGGGCGATCGCCACAGGCTGCTAGACTGCGCGGGCCGTGGGCGAGACGAACCCCGAACCGGCCGTGTCCCTCCGCCTCGACGCCCTCGACGAGGCGGCGCTGTGCGGCCTCGCCGAGCGACTCGGCGCCGCGGCGCGGGCCGGTGACGTCGTGCTCCTCGTCGGCGAGATGGGCGCGGGCAAGACCACGTTCACCCGCGCGTTCGCCCGGGGCCTCGGCGTCACCCGACCCGATCGCGTCTGCAGCCCGACGTTCAACGTCCGCCTCGAGCACGCGGGCCCGCGGCCGCTCGTCCACGTCGATCTGTGCCGGCTCGTGTCACTCGGCCCGGATCACGATGGCGATGACGACGAGGTCGCGGGTGTCGGCGCCGCGGCGTTCGAGGCGTTGGGCCTGGGCGCGTGGCCCGAGCCGGGCGACGAGGCCTCCGTGCTGGTCGTCGAGTGGGCGCAGGGGTGGACACGACCACCGGCGCAGCACCTGCGCATCGAACTCGCCCGCGCCTCGGGATCCGACCCGGATCGCCGCGACGTCGTGCTGCGTGGATCAGGGGCGCTGGCGCTCGCCGCAGAAGCTGCCGTACGGCCCATCTGAGGCGATCGCCGGGGGTAAAGCCCCGCGGGCGGGCCCGCACAGGCAAACGGGGGTAGATCTCCGGTCGGAATTCCAGATTTCGCGAGAAAACGGCGGGTTTTGTGGGGGTGCCCCCGCCAAAAGCGCCTTGCAAGGCCCCCATCGGGGGATTATCGTGCCTGCGCGCTTGGCATCGCGTCAATTGTCCGTGTTCGCGGCAGCGCGATGCCGAATCTTCCTGCGAACGCAGCGAAACAGCCCCATCAAGCGAGGATCACAGTCATGGCAAAATCGTCCAAGCCCAAGGAAATCGTCGTCGTCGGTTCGAAGATCAAAGAGGTGATCAAGGAGGCGGGCCTCCGCAGCGACGGCGAGCTCGTCCAGGCCGTCTCCGACAAGGTGCACGAGCTGCTCACCGACGCGATCGCGCGGTGCAAGGGCAACAGCCGCAGCACCGTTCGTCCGCACGACCTGTGAACGATCACGCAGCGGCCACCTCGGCCGCGTAGCGCGGGGCGCCGCCTCGATCCTGGGATCGAGGCGGCGTTTCGTCGTTTTGGCCCGCCGCGCGGGCCGAACCGCGGCATGCTCTGCCCGCACGGTCCCTCGCCTTGACGTTCCCGATCCACCGCGCCTGCTACCGCACGCTCGACCCCGACTTCGCCGGCGCGGTCTTCGTCGCGGACATCGATCGCACGTACCTGATGACGCGCTTCTCGAGCCTGCGCGGCATGGCTCGGATCCCGTTCGAGCGCGCCGAGCACAAGCAGGACATCGAGGGGATGGCGCGGCTGTTCCGCGAGATCCGCAGCGGGCCCGAGGGACAGACCCGCGACACGCCGCTGTACTTCGTCTCCGCCAGCCCGCGACAGCTCCGACCGGTGATCGAGCGCAAGATGGCGCTCGATGGCATCGGCTTCGACGGCACCACCTTCAAGGACTGGGGCAAGGTCGTCGGGAGGATGCGCTTCCATCGCTTGCGCGAGCAGATCGGCTTCAAGCTCACCGCGCTGCTCACCAACCGCGCCGACCTGCCCGAGGGCGGCGAGGAGTATCTGCTCGGCGATGACCTCGAGCACGATCCGCTGACGTACTGCATCTACGCCGATCTGCTCGCGGGCCGGATCCCGACGAGCGACGCGGCGCGGGTCCTCGAGTTGAACGGCGTGTTGCCGACCGACGCCCGCTCGATCGTCGACACCCTCCGGGCGCTGCGTCCCGGGCGGGGCGTGCGTCGGGCGCTCATCCGGCTCGAGCGCCACGCCGAGCCCGAGGCGTTCCTCGACTTCTCCCCCGGTGTCGTGCCGTGCACCGGCGCGTTCCAGATGTCGGTGACGCTGTGGCGCCTGGGCTGCATCGCCAAGTCGGGCATCGCCCACGTGGCCTCGGAGATGATCCACCGCAACGTCCCGCCCGATCGCCTCGCGCACCGCCTCGCCGATCTCGTGCGCCGCGCCGTGCTCGACCTCGACGACGCCCGCGGCATCGCCCGCGACCTGGCCGAGAAGTCCCTCCTGGCGCCCATCGAGGTGTGGCCCGAGGTCGACCCGGCGTGGGAGCGGGGCGCCAGCCGACCCATCGACCGGGTCTGGACCCCGGCGCGCTACCTCGGCGACTGACGCCGCGGGCCAACCGCAGCGCCACCGCCGGTGCACGCGGGGCCACTCGAGCTGACTCGGGGTGCACCGCCGTTGCCGCGGTCCGGAGTTTCCCCTCGCGCCCCCGCAACAAGGGTGCCATCCTGGACAGCGGATCGCTCCTTGCCGCCCGCCGACGCCCAGTCCGATGCCAACGAAGTAGGCGAGCTGCGGGCTCGCTACCCGGAGGCCGCGCGCCTGGCCGAGGGCGCCGAGGGGGGGACCTTCGTGGCCCGCGAGCACGGTGGCACCCGAGTTGTCTGCAAGCCCGTCGACCCGGCGGCCCTCCCGGCGGTCCGACGCGCCTTCGACGTCCTTCGGCGGGTGTCCTCGCCGCACCTGCCCGCGCCCCGGGAGCTATGGGTCGCACCGGCCGGCCGCGTGTGGCTGGTGACCGATTGGGTCGACGGCGCGCCCCTGGGCCTCGGCCCCGCGCCCCTCGACCAGGTGCTCGGCGAGGCGCTCGGCGTCGCCCGGGGCCTCGCGGCGATCCACGCCGCGGGCACGCACCACGGCGACGTCAGCGTCGCCAACGTGATCCGCACGCCGACGCGCGCCTGCGTGCTGGTCGACCTCGCCGAGCTCGGCCGCCACGGCACGGGGACGCCGGGCTTCCTCGCGCCCGAGGTCCTCGCCGGCGGTGGTGGGCCCGAGGCCGATCGGTTCGCGTTGGGCTGCCTCGTCGTCGCACGGCTCACCGGTGAGCTGCCGCTGCGTCGACCGCAGGCGCTGCTCGCCCTCGATCGCGCGGGGATCGGCGAGCGGATCGCCGCGTGCAGCGGCTGGTCCTCGGTGCCTGCGTCGGTCCGCGAGCTCGTGCTGGCGCTGCTCGATCCGGATCGCACGCGACGCCTCGCCGACGACGACGCGATCGTCCATCGGCTCGAGCAGCTGCACCTGCTCGCGCGCTCGGACGGCGGCGCGCGGCAACCGAGCGCGTGGCAGCTCCCGTCGCGGTGGCCGTACCGCGGGGCGCCGCTCGGCGAGGTCGTCGGCGCGCTGCGTGGCCCCGAGGCGCCGCGGCTGCTCGCGATCGTCGGTCCTGCGCACAGCGGTCGCACGCGCACCGTCGAGGAGATCGTGCAGCGCCTGCAGGCCGCGGATCCCACGTCGGCGCGGCTGCTCGACGAGGCCGCCCCCGGGACGTGGCTCGAGGCGTGGCTCGACCTCCCGGTCGGGCAGCGCTGGGGATGGCGTGGCGAGCGAGTCCTGGGCGGCGAGGCGCCCGAGCAGCGCGCCGCGACCCTCGCCGCGGCGGCCCGGCTGGCGGTCGGGACGGCGGTCGTGGTGGTTCCGTCCGAGCTCGGCGACGCCCTCGAGCGCAGCGGGCCCGAGGTCCGGGTGCTGCGGATGCGACCGTGGATCGCCCCCGAGCTCGACGAGGCCCTCGCGCCGGTGCTCGAGGGCGATCGTCGCGGCTGGGCCGAGGCGCTCGTGGCCCAGACCGGTGGGTGGTCGGGTCGCGTCGTGCGGGCCGTGACGGCCTGCGCCGAGCGGGGCATCGAGCGACCGGAGCAGATCGGCCTCGGCGACGCTGCGCTGGCCCCCGCGCCGCCGCTCGGTCCGCGTCACGCCGCGGCGATCCTGGCCGCGCACTGGTCGGGGGATCCGGGCGCGCTCGCGGACGTGCCCACCCACCTGCACGACGGTGCGCGGGCCTTCGGCTCGTCCCTGGCGACCGCGCGCCACGAGCTCGGCGACACGCTGCGTGGGCTCGCGACGCGGCGGCTCGCGGAGCTCCGCGCCGCCGCGCGATCGATCCCGCTCGCGGTGGCGATCGACGCCGAGGATGTCGCCGCGACCCTCGCGGCCCTCGACGCCGCCGAGCCGGAGTCGAGCTCGCCGGCGGCGGCGGCCCTGGTGGCGTGGGCCGAGCGGGCGAGGCTCCCGGGGCGATGCAACGCGGCGGCCGCCCGCGCGCTGCTCAGCCTCGGCATGCCGACGCGGGCGCTGGCCCTCGCCGATCGCGACGCCGACCTCGATGGGGAGCTCGTCCTCGAGGGCGCGCGCGCGCTGCAGCGGCTCGGCCGACCCGCTGACGCGTTGGATCGGCTGGCGGTGGTCGAGTCTCCGGCGGCCGCGGGGCTGCGGGCCCGCCTGCTCGTCGATCTCGGGCGAGCGCGCGAGGTCGTCGACGGCGCGTCTGCGGCCCCGCCGATCGGGACCGGCCTCGGCGTCGCGACCTGGCGGCTGTGGATCGGCTACGCGCGCATGGGCGTGGGTCAGCGCGACGCGGCGGTGCGCGAGCTCGACGCGGCGCTGCAGGCCCTGGGCGAGCGCGACGATGCACGCGCCGCGGGCGTCCGGGCGCGCGCCGATCAGCTGCTCGGGAACCTCGCCCACGATGGCGGCGAGCTCGAGGCGGCGTCGCTGCACTGGGCCAGCGCGGCGGCCGGCTTCGTGCGCGCCGGCGAGCCGCTCGGCGGGCTGGCGTTGCGCGGGTCGCTGGCCGGCCTCGCGATCGTGACGTTCGCGGGGCGCCCGGGCATCGAGCACGGTCGCGCGGCGGTCCGCGGGCTGCTCGCACGCGAGCAGTACGACGCGCTCGCGACGGCGGCCCTCAACCTCGCCCAGCTGCTCGCGCGTCACGGCGAGGTCGACGAGCTCGATGTGCTCGCGAAGACGATCACCTCGGTCCTCGGCCCGTGGGCGTCCCCAGGCGCGCGGGCCCGCGTCGCCCGCGTGCTCGCCGAGTCCGACGGGGCGCGGTGCCTGTCGGCGGCGCCGACGTCGACCGCGTGGCTCGACGCGCGCCGAGCCTTCGAGCGCAGCGCCCGGCTGCTCGGCGCCGCGGAGCTTCACGCCGAGGCCGCCGAGGGGCACGTGCGCGCGGCTGCGTGCGCCCGTCGGCACGGGCGCCACGACCTCGCCGCGGTGGACCTCGCGGCGGCGGGCCTCGAGGCGACGCGCGCCGGCGACGACGACCCGTGGCGCATCGCGATCGAGCAGGCGTGGATCGCCATCGCCCGGCGGGATCGCGATCGACTCCAGCGCTGGTGCGAGCCGGCCCAGCTCGATCGGATCGACGCCTGGGTGCGGTCGGGCCAGCTCGAGCGGGCGTGGGCCGTGGCGCGCGTGGTGTGGGGGGCGGCGAGCGTTCGGCTGCCGGGCGAGCACCCGATCCGCCAGCGGGCGCTGCAACAGCTGCGAAGGGTGCAGGAGATCATCATGGACAAGACGCCGAGCTCCGACCGCACCGCGGTGCGCACCTCCCTGTGGGCCGACGGCGAGCGCGAGGCGCTGCGGGAGCTGCTCGGCGATCCGGTCGCGACGTCGGCTCGTCCGGTCGCCGCGGCGACGCCGAGCGCAGCGCCGGCCTCGGAGGGGCGCACCGAGCGGCTGCTCCGGATCCACCGCCGCCTCGCGCGGGAGGATCGCCTCGATCCGCTGCTCGAGCAGGTCATCGACGCGGTCATGGACCTGACCGACGCCGAGCGCGGCGCCGTCGTCGTCGTCGGCCCGACCGGCGAGCGGCGCGAGGTCACGCGCGAGCTGGGGGGCGCAGGGCAGGGCGTGCAGCTGTCGCACTCGATCATCGAGCGCGTGCTCGCCACCGCCGAGCCGGTGCTGTCGGTCGACGCCGCCGCCGACGACCGGTTCGATGGCTCGCGCAGCATCAGCCACCTCAACCTGCGATCGGTGCTCGCCGTGCCGATGCGCTTCCGCGGCGAGCTGCTCGGGGCGATCTACGTCGATCATCGCCTGCGCCGCGGCAACTTCGACGACGACGATCTCACCCACGTCGAGGAGTTCGCCGAGCTCGCCGCGCTCGCCGTGGCCCACGCCCGCGCGCTCGACGAGGTCCGCCAGCAGGCCGAGCGGCTCACGGCGCAGCACGCCCAGCTGACCGAGCTCGTCGCTGCCCGCGAGGCCGAGGTCGTCGGGTTACGCGCGCGCGTGCAGGACGAGCCCGGCGACGGCGGCGAGCGCCACGGCATCGTCGGCTCCACGCCCGCGATGCAGAAGGTCTATCGCCTCGTCGACCGCCTCGCCGACACCGACGTGCCCGTCGTCATCTACGGCGAGAGCGGCACCGGCAAGGAGCTCGTGGCCCGGGCGATCCACCGCGGGGGCATCCGGCGCACGGGGCCGTTCGTCGCCGAGAACTGCGGGGCGATCCCCGAGACCCTGCTCGAGAGCGTGCTCTTCGGCCACGCCAAGGGCGCCTTCACGGGGGCCGACCGCGCGCGCATCGGTCTGTTCGAGGCGGCGCAGGGCGGCACCATCTTCCTCGACGAGGTCGGCGAGATGAGCCCGGGCATGCAGACCAAGCTGCTGCGCGTGCTGCAGGAGGGCGAGGTCCGCCGCGTCGGCGAGAACGCGTCGCGTCCGATCGACGTGCGCGTCATCGCGGCGAGCAACCGCGACCTCGACCAGATGGTCGAGCAGGGGAAGTTCCGCCGCGACCTCTACTACCGGATCCACGTGGTCCGGGTGGCCCTGCCGCCGCTGCGCGAGCGGCCCGACGACATCGCGCTGCTGCTGCAGCACTTCCTGGCCCGCCGCGGCGGCAAGCTGCGCGTGCTGCCGGCGACCGTGCGGGCGCTGCAGGGCTACGCGTGGCCGGGCAACGTCCGCGAGCTCGAGAACGAGGTCCAGCGCTGGATCGCCCTGTGCGACGGCGTCGTCGCGCCCGAGGATCTGTCGCCGGCGATCCGCGGTGCCGACCCGGTGGTCGACCCGGACGACCTCCGCATCCGGCCCCGCGTCGACCGCCTCGAGCGGGACCTCATCGCGCGCGCGTTGGAGCGCGCCCGCGGCAACCAGACCCGCGCCGCCGACCTCCTCGGGCTGTCGCGCTTCGGGCTGCAGAAGAAGCTCCGCAAGCTCGACGCCCCGGACGCGCCCGACGACGGGGAGGGCGGCGCCTGACGCGGCGGCGCCTGGGTTGGCGCGCAGGCCAACCGAGTTGGCGCCGCGCGGGGCCCGGGCTGCGCCGCGCCCCCGTGGTGCCGAGGGTTCCCGCTGGGCCCGGTTCATGCAGACTCACGGCGCTGGGGTAGACTCGGATGTCCATGTCGATCCGTACCGCCATCGCCGTTGGCCTCGTCGCCGCCCTGGGCTGGGCGGGCTGCGCCTCCCACGAGGCCCGGCCGGCCTTCCGTCGCGGCGTCCTGATCGACGACCGCGGCATCTCGGTGCCCCTGCCGCCGCCGAGCCTGGTGGACCACCCCAAGGTCGAGGTCGAGATCGCGGGCAGCGTGCCAGGCGAGGACGATCTGGTCGCCGGCACGCAGGTCCACGTGGAGGATCTCGACGGCGCCGCGCGGGCCTCGGCCCCGGTCGACGGGTCGGCCGAGGCCTTCGTGCTCGAGGGAATCACCATCGACCTCACCGCGAACTGCCTCGAGCTGTGGCTCGAGGCGCCCGATGGCCGCGAGTCGGATCGCACCCACGTGCACGCGGCGATCGTCCTGGTCGACGGTGTCGCCGAGGTCCACGCGGTCCTCGGCTGCGACTGAACCAACGCGAACGCCCCGCGAGCAGGGCTCGAGGGGCGTCGGGGTCGCCGTGGTGGCGAGGACCGGGTCGGCCGGCTACTTGGTGCGCTTGGCCTTGAACGGCATGTAGAAGGTCGCGCCGAGCTGGAAGGTGACGTTGTGGAAGACGTCCTTGTCGGCCTTGTCGACCTTCGGCGGGATGTCCGAGACCGTCGTATTGAGGCCCGCGATGTTGTTGCGGGTGACGATGTCCTGGAACTCGAGGTTCAGCGCGACCCAGTCGGTCAGGAACAGGTTGAGGCCGGCGCCGAAGCTGCCGCCGACCTTCACGCCCGTGTCTGCGCGGACCGGGTGCAGGGTGCACTCGTCGTTCTCGGTGCCGTCGCCCTGGATGCAGGTCGCCGGATCGAGGCCGAGTTGCTCGGCCGTACTCTTGTCGCCGTAGCGCTTGTTCCAGCCGACGAGGCCGAGGCCGCCGAAGACGTAGATGTCGTACTCGGTGAAGATGGCGGAGAACAGACCCAGCTTGCCCGAGAAGGGCGTGAACACGGCGTCGACGCTGGCCTGCCACTGCGCCTTGGTGACGCCGGCACGGAAGTCGTGCCGCAGCGGGGCGGGGTTGTCGTCGTCCGTGATCTTGCGGCACGGCGCGCCGCCGTTGGGCTCCGTCGGGCACATCGGACCGTTGACGACGGACATGTCCGTCTCGCCCGGCGCGATGCCGCTGGGCAGACCGCCGTTGTTGATCGCCTTGAGCAGCTTGGAGTCGAGCCCGATGACGCCGTAGCCGAAGCCGGCGCGCAGGCCGATCCAGTCGGCGAAGTGGACACCGGCGCGCGCGCCGACGTAGCCCATGTGCACGAACGGCTGCGAGAGGCTCATCCCGATGTACGGCGTGAGCTGGAACCGGAACTTGCGCAGCTGGAGCTTCTTGCGAACGATCGGCTCGCCCTCGAGCACGCCCTTCTTGCGGGCGTGTGCCTGCCCCGGCGACCACACGCCGAGCGCAGTGAAGGCGGCCATGACGGTGAGGATTGTGCGGGTCTTCATGGTCATGGGCCTCAGCGCGGGGTGGTGTACTCGAACTTGGGCGGCAAGTAGAAGCTCACCCCGAGGTAGAAGACCACGTTGAAGGCGGCCTTGAACTCGGCCTCGGACTTGGCCGCGCTCGCGGAGTTGAGGTTGGGATCGTCGACACCACCTGGGCCGTCGTCCGGACCGCGATTGATGGGCTCCTGCTTGTCCGCGTAGATCCACGTGCGCATGCCGGCGTTGACCGAGAGCCAGTTGATGCGACGCGTGTAGAACCGACCGTTGAGGCCGAACGTACCGCCGCCGGTGAGGGTGCGGAACGGATCGTGGATCGCCTCGTACCGCGGCAGCACCTGGGTCTGCGTCGCGCCACCGCCGACGGTGACGCTGCCCTCCCAGTGGAGCAGGGCGCGGTTGAAGATCGCGATCTTCCCGTAGAACGGGTTGTAGGTGAAGTTCAGGCTCGCCTGCCACAGCACCTTGTTCGCGGTGAGCAGCAAGCCCTCCTGGAACCGGATGTTGTTGTACCGCGGCGTGCGGGCACCGATGAAGCCCGTGCCCGTCAGGCCCACCGCCATGCGGTTGTGGAACCAGTAGTTGACGTCGAGGCCGATGGTGTAGTGCCGGACGTACGGGTCGTTGACGGAGATGCCGAACTGCGGCTGCAGCTCGAAGCGCTTCTTCTTCAACATCCGTTGGCGCTGCACGACGGTGATCTGTCCGATCTCCGCCTTGATCTGCTTCGCCTCCGAGTCCTTCTCTTGCTTGCCCGCGTCGGCGGGGGGCGTCCCATCGCTCATGACGGGCTCGTCGCCGCCGAGGAGGTCCCCGACGTCACCGCCCGCATCGCCACCCTCCGCCGGCTTCTCGCCGGCAGGGGGAGTCTCGCCTTCCATCTCGTCATCGACGACGACGACTGGTTCATCCTCGGCAGGGCCTGCTGCGGCAGCACCGTGGGTGCTGATCG
>LNFM01008586.1_pt1 | contig 15343 bp, 15 predicted proteins | sample 596031 | NCBI WGS metagenome assembly LNFM01 (sample SAMN04254537, study PRJNA301005) | activated carbon metagenome | isolation source: dual media filters at the Ann Arbor, Michigan drinking water treatment plant | place: USA: Ann Arbor | reverse complement strand
CAAGCCCGTCGTTATGCGGAGCGGATTGTCGAAAATCCCTCGCGTTTACAGCGTGATGACCTGACCGCTCCGCATAATCCGTCGCTCGGCATAAGCCGCATTATGCGGAGCACCGCATAACGCCTGCTTCGAAGGCTACTGGTCCCACGCCAAGGGCGCGGCAGCGCGCATCCGGGACTACGCCCCAACGGACGCAACCCTGCATGGCATCGCCGACCGGCTGCAGGCCATCCAGCGGCGGAACTTCTACCAGCTGGCCGCCGAGGTCAGCCATCGCGGGCGCTACTACCACGAATACACGATGTCGGTGGACGTCACGCGGGACAGCCCGACGTGGCAGTCGCCGACCGAGGACGCGGAGGAGATCGTGACCGAGGCGCTGCGTGATCTGGCCCGCTGGCTCTACCGGCAGCTTGAAGCCGAATACGACCACCTGACCTCGGACGAGGCCATCGAGGAAGGGATCATCGTCAACGAGTACACCTTCACCGAAGGAGGGCGCCGCTTCGGTTGAGAGCGGAAGCGGTTCATTTGAGCTTTACAATCAGGCCATATGATCTATATTCAGGCCAATGGAGGGCGCCATGTACATTGCTGAGAAAATCCGGGAACCCGCACAGATCAACGCCGTTGCGTTGAAGGCCTATGCGCGCGTGGCCGATGCCTGGGGTCTCAGCCTCAAGGAAGCGGCTGGCCTTGCCGACATGTCGGAAAGCACGTGGAAGCGCGCCAAGAAGCCGGATTTCGCGGGGGAACTGACCAAGGATCAGCTTCTGCGGCTCAGTGCGGTGATCGGCATCTACAAGTCGCTCGAACTCTACTTCTCCGAGCCGCTCGCGCGAAGCTGGTTCACCCGACCGAACACGGGGCCGCTCTTTGGGGGAAGCCGTCCGGTTGACACCGCCATCGACGGGGGCTTGCCGCAAATTCTCGCGGTTCGGACCTATCTCGATGCGTTGCGTGGTGGGGCATGAAGCAGGCCGAGATTTCTGATCGCGGTCTCGTTCGTCTCCTGCCCGCCACTTACCACAAGCCGCCATCCCTGCGTGGTCTCGTCGATACCGATGACGAGATGGAGATCCTCGCAGAGATCGAGGGTCTGACCAGCGGCCGTCTTTTGGCCGAACGAGGGCGCAATCCGCATCTGGACCCGCGCGAGCTTGCCTGGCAGCGGCGCAGCCGTGATCTGCGTATTTATGGCGACAGTCATGTCAACGCCGCCTTCACCTATACCCGCGCCGGCGGAAACCGCTTCAACACAGAGGAGCGCGGCGCGTGGTATTGCGCATGGGATGTGATGGTGTCCGTCAGCGAAGTGGCCTGGCACCGCACGCGCGAACTCGGCTTTACCGGCAGCTTCCATGACAGCGCTCGCTATGTGGAATTGCTGGCGGATTTCATCGGCGTCTTCGACGACATGACCGACGAGCTGGGCCATCCGGCACTGCATACGGATCCGGCTGTCGGCTATCCCGAGGGCCAAAGCCTCGCCCAGCATCTCCGTCGGGGTGGATCGCGTGGCCTGATTTACCCCTCGGTCCGGGCGCCTGCTCCTGGCGGGAATTGCCTCGTCTGCTTCGAGCCTCACGCGATCCAGAACGTCCGGCCGGGCGCGTCTTGGGATCTTGTTTGGGATGGGACACCGAACTACTCGATTACGGCCGTCGGCTGACGCGTTACACCGCATGCATTTTTTGGGGGGTCCGATGAAATGAAACCGGCGAACGACAACAGCGCGGACGTCACGAACTTGAAGCCATGTGACCATCAGGCGTTTTTCGAGGCTTTGGACTCTCCGCCCTTACCGGCGGAAGTGCTACGGGCAGCTTTTCGCAGGCTGAGGGGATCCTCCAGTGATCCGTGCGCCGAGGCTACAGCCGGTGGCTAATCAACGTTTTCTTTTCACCTTGATCCGCTTCGATAAGTGCGCATCGCTTAGGGACCCCCGTTCGTGACGGTGTACTGTCCATGACTTTAACTCAACGCTCGTTAGCAAAGCAGAGTGGAAATCGGCGCCCCTAAGGGCGCACTTGCCGCAAACTCTCCCCCGCCTGGATGTGGTAGAGTTCATCAGGTGGCTCAACGCGGCTGATGCCTTTGAAGATGCCAAGGTCGTTTTGGCGCGCATACGAGACGCTCGATCACGCTCCACGGATCAGGCGTCTCAGCAAGAACCATAGAAGCCGCGGGAGTACCGCCAGTACTCGGTCGCAGCCCCGGAACGGATCATCTCTGCCGCAATGTCGCGGCCATCCGGCAGAAAGCACTGCGCCACTAGTGGCCGTAGCGATCGATGTCCAGTACGGCGCAGCGCAGACGCTTGCCAGAGATCATGCCGCGCAGTGTGGCGGTGGCTGCCGCGCCTCCCCCGTGGTTCCACTCCGGCGCGTCGAGACCCCAAACCCGAATTCGCCGGGACTCGCCGCTGAGAGTGAAGGTGTCCCCATCGACGATTTTGCTGACCTTCGCCACCAGCAGGAGCAATGCTAGCGCTAGGACAGGGAGCAGAAAAGGATGGGTGCGGCGGCGCTACGGCTGAATAGGATGATCTCTTTGCATGTGACGAGCATGGAGCAGGTCAGTGCAGCGCCGCAAGCTGGACTGGGCAGTTCGACCGATCGACCAAAAAAGATGATATAGATTTTTCATATGAATCATCTTTTCTGTTGCGGCAAATAAGTGACTCAGGTACATGATGTGCATCAGCAAGGAGAATCGCCATGCGCCTGACCCACCACGCCGACCTCCGCCGCATCCAGCGCGGCCTGCCTCCTGACGTCGTCTCGACGATCTACGATTATGGCTCGACGGCACATGCTCGCGGAGCGGTCTGCTTGACCCTTGATGCCCGCTCCATCGCCCTTGCTTCGGAAAGTGACCGTCGCAACCGAGCGAAGCTGGAACGCTATCAAGGTGCCTACATCGTGGTCGGTGATGGCGAAGCCGTCCTGACTGTGGCCCGCCGCCGCCGTCGTTTTCGTCGTTGAACCATCAATCTCCGGAGTTCCCCAACTTGGGCCAAAACCTTTCCATCGCCACCACCATGATGCCGCGCATCACCTCCACCAATGCTGCGGCACCTCTCGATGCCCGCGAGCTGCTCCTTGAACAGGAAGGCGTCATCCAGGTTATCTACGCCCCGTTCGATCACATCGAGACCCGCGCCAAGCTTGTCGTGGTCGGCATCACTCCCGGCCTGACTCAAGCGGTCAACGCGCTGCAAGCGGCTGTGACTGCATCTCGCAAAGGCCAGGATCTTGAGGCAGCTCTGGCCGCGGCAAAGCTGACCGCCAGCTTCTCTGGCGGTGCGATCCGCAACAATCTGGTGGCGATGCTCGATGCCATCGGTGTTGCCCAGCACTTCGGTGTGCAGAGCACCGCCGAGATGTTCCGCCCCGGTTCGACGGCCGTCCATTTTACCTCGGCGCTGCGCTACCCAGTCTTCGTGAGCGGCAAGAACTATAACGGCACGCCCGAGTTGCTGACGACGCCCATCTTGCGCCGGCAGATCGAAGCCCACCTGGCGGAAGAGGCGCGGGCCCTGTCCGGTGCAATCTGGCTGCCGCTCGGCCCCAAAGCCGAGGCTGCGGTGTCCCACCTGGCAAGACAAAGGCTGCTCGACCCGAAGCAGATCCTGGCTGGCCTGCCACATCCGAGCGGCGCAAATGCCGAACGCGTGGCGGTCTTCCTCGGCAGGAAGCGGCCGGAAGACGCGTCCCGCAAGACCAATCCCGCCCCCCTCCTGGACGCCCGCACACGGCTGAAGGCCCAGATTTCTTCTCTCGAAAGGAGCGCCGCATGAGCAAGACCGGCGAGATCCCCTACACCTGGAAGCAGATGGAAGAGCAGATCACGGAAGCGATCCTCTGCCAGGCAAGCATCCTTTCCGAGTTCGGCCCAGCCCTCGATCTGGTCGCGGATTTCCTCGGCATCGATCGGGACGCGTTCAGCGAGATGGACCTTGAGCAGGTCCGCGAGATCGACATCAGCAGGCATGCAGTGCATCAGTACTGCAAGGTCGCCTACGACTACGCTTACCAACTGAGAGACTTCGACCGCCGGGAAGCCCAAGAGGCATGGCACGCGGTCGACGGGATGCTGCAAGGTTTTCCGCAGACCGACGCGGATGGTGAGCCGTCGCCCTTCTGCCAATTGAACGACTTTCCCCTGCGGCGGATGCTCGAAACCTTTGCTGCCCGCATCCTGATGTTTGACGTCGACTATACAGATGACTACGCCCCGACGATCCGCGAGCTTTCCCTTCTGGCCAACATGACGGTTCCCGCCGTCCGGACCTCTCTCAGCAAGGAGGGGTTTCGATTGGAGAAATCTGCCACCCTGACGCGCGGCAACCAGGAGGACTCAAGCTTCAAACTGAACCACGAGGATGCGAAGCTCTGGCTGTCTCGTCGTCGCGGCTTCATCCCGCAGCGCAGCACCATTCCATCCGAACAGGTAATTCGGGCGGTAGAGGAGCTGGCAGACCCTGCCGTGTCCTTCCCGGAGGTCACAGCCAAGATCGTGGCGCTGCGCAATCTGAATGCAGACGACCTCGCGGCTGCCTTAGGCGCCGATCAGTCATGGCTTCGGGACCTCTTGGCTGGCAATCCAGTGGCTCCCGATCTCCCCGCCCTGCAGTCGCTGGCGAGAGCTTTGGAAGTCCCTGTCCCGGCCTTTGTGGCCGCTGGAATCCGACACCTCCTTGAGCGTCTGCAGGCCGCGCCACAGTCGTAAAGAGCCCTTGGGGACGGGACGCTGCAGTGCCGCTACCGCTGACGCCAGTCAGCGCAGGCAGAGCACCCACTCATGACAAAAGTGACATTTTGTCATGGGTTACTCCTCAAACCATGTTTCTGACCGGGCGAGCCTTGTTGGATTGTTTGGTGCTGTCAACCGCCGCCCGACTGCAGTCAAGACGTATAAATCAGACTTTCAGCCAGCGGAGGGCGCTTTCCAGACTGAGCTCTGGTCTTAGACTGTCAATCTTGAGTTCCTCGAAGATGTGGGTCAGGTGATGCAGCATCTCGGCGGCGGCTTTGTCCCCGTCTCCCGCGGCAATGGCGTGGACGATGCTGCTGTGCTCGTTCCGGGGACAACCTGTCTCGGACTCGGCATGAACTAGGATCGCCAAGCAGGTTAGCACCTGGAGCTGCGTCAGGATATTGACCAAATAAACGTTACCGCTGATTTCGGCCAGCTTCAGGTGGAACTCACCAGTCAGCCGGATCAGCTTCGAACGGTCACCTGCCTTCCGCGCTTCATCCTCGGTGGCGATGTGTTCGGCAAGGCGCTGCCTGTCCTTTGCCGAGCACGACATTGCAATCGACCGCACCATGTCAGGCTCGATCATCTTGCGTACATTCAGCATCATCCTCGCCTCTGCCCGCGAAGGAGCTGCGATCGTATAGCCAAGATTGGGCGTTTTCTTGAAGACACCCATCTCCGAAAGCTTGCTCATCGACAGGCGTACGACAGACCGGCTGACTCCGAAAATCTCAGCTAGCTGCGCTTCAGTGATTCTCTCGCCCGGGGGAATACGGTGTTCAAAGATCGCCTCAATCAGGCGCCGAGTGATTTCCTGCTCAGTATAACCATGGCGGCGCTTAGCCTCGCCCAACCCTGAAATGTTTTCATTGTTCATGAACTTTTCGAAACACCGCCCCTTCCGTTCGATCTGAGCCCGAAACCCAAGCATCTAAGCCTGAAACCTAAGCACTACAGGCCGGGCCCCGCACTTCCCAAACAATATTGCATGTCAGGCCGTAAATTTCAATTGACAGGATACATCGATGTCCTTTTCATTGTATACTATAGTGTAAACAAGCCACACACGAAGCTCAGCGGAGACTAAGCAAGGGGTGGCACGATCAACGGGAGCTCACGACTTGGACCTTAGAAGCATTCTTTCACCTAGCCGGCGCCTTCTGATGCAGACTGCAGTCGGAGCGCTGATCGCCGCTAGCGCCCTTGGCGGACAACCTGCTGGCGCGCAAACTCCACAAGAGATCTTGATTGTCGCCGGGCCGCGCACTCCGGAGTCTCTAGACCAAGAGTATCCGCCAACCGAAGCGGTCCACGAAATGCGCCGTAACGTGTATGAACGGCTGCTGGCTTTTGAGATGAAGCAGGGCGAGGATGGTGTATTCTATGAGGATTTCTCGAAGATCACTGGCGCCTTGGCTGAGGCTTGGGAAGTTGCACCAGACTTCAAGTCAATCACCTTCAATCTACGACCCGGTGTAGTCAGCGGCGCGGGGCATCCACTCGACGCCGACGATGTCATGTGGTCGTTTGAGCGTGGCTGGAACTTGAAGTCGAACTTCCACTGGTACATGACCCAAATCCTCAAGATTGAGGATTTCGAGACGGCCTTCACCAAGGTTGATGACATGACCGTGAGGGTCAGCATCCCGAATCCGTCGCCCTTGCTGGAAAAGCTGTGGATCAACAGCGATTTGGGCATTCTTGACTCCGACTCGATGAAGGAACACCTGACGGCCGAAGATCCCTGGGGTCAGCAATGGCTGGCCAACAATTCGGCGTCCTTTGGACCCTACAAGGTGACTAAATACACGCCGGGCCAGGAAGTCATATATGAGGCAAATCTGGATTACTATCGCGGCGAGCCGAGGTTGAAGAAGGTCATCTTCCGCGAGATGCCGACCAGTGCGAACCGGCTGGCGGCCTTGCAGGCGGGGGCGGTCGACGTGGCCGAATACCTGTCGCCCCGTGAATTGTCGATGCTGGGGCAGATCCCTGGTGTGGTCGTCCACAAGGTTTTCGGCAACTATATTCATCGTGTTGAGATGCACAACGAGACGCCGCCCTTCGACAATCCCAAGGTGCGGCTGGCGTTGAATTACCTGGTGCCGCGCGACGAGATCGCGAAGGCCGTCTATTTCGACACCGCTCGTCCGACTAAGAGCCCGATTTCCGAAATCTATCCGGGCTTCACCGATGAATACTTCAGCTTCACGAACGATGTGGAAAAGGCCAAGGCCCTGCTGGCCGAGGCGGGCTTCCCGAACGGCTTCCAGACCGAGCTTGGCTATCGCACTGGCGACCAAATGGAAGAAGAGCTGGCCGTCATCCTTAAGACGGCCTTCGCAAAGGCGGGGGTGGATGTCACCCTGTCCAAGCTGCCGGCGTCAACCCTGGTCGAGCGTTATACGAAGGGCCAAATCCCGATGTATTTCTTCCGCGACATGGCCATCGTTCCCGATGCCGCCTATGTGGCGAACCTGTGGCTGAACAGTAACTCGCTGATCGACTATTCGCGCTTCCACAGCGACGAGGTGAACGAGCTGATCAACAGCGCCCTCACCTCGACCGACGAAGAAAAGCGACTGGCGGACATGAAGCGTGTTCAGCAAATCACCATGGAAAAGGCGCCTTGGGTCTTCCTGTTCAACCCCGGCTATCAGCTTGCAACCCGGCAGAACGTCAAGGGCTATTCCTGGTACACGCCGAACGGCAACTCCTGGTTCGATTATTACAAGGAATGACCGCTAACGACAGGTCTTGTCCGCCGGATAATTCGGCGGACATCTCTCTCTGACGGATGACTGACATGAGCCTTTCGACGACTTGGCGGCGCCTGCCGCGAACGCTGCGCATCGTATTGACGCGGCTTCCCATGGTAGTGCCGCAGATGCTGGGCGTCATCTTCGTGACTTTCATGCTGGTGCGGCTGCTGCCCGGCGATCCGACCCTGCTGATGCTGGGCAACATGGCGACGCCGGAAAGCATCGCCAACCTGCGCGAACAGCTTGGCCTTGACGGCAGCCTGTGGCAGCAGTTCGTGCACTACCTAGGCGGCGTCCTTCAAGGCGATCTGGGGGTATCGCTGTTCACCTCGAACCCGGTCGCCGTCGATCTGATGGAGCGCGCACCCGCCACGCTCGAACTGATCTTCTATGCGATGATCCTCACCATCCTGATCGCAGTCGCCGTTGCCGTCTTGGCGGTCGTCCGACCGGGCGGTGTGGCCGATTACGTCAGCCGTTTCTATGGCATGGCGGCCGGGGCTATTCCGGATTTCTGGGTCGGCCTTCTCCTGATCTTCTTCCTGTTCAGCACTTTGGGGATTGCAGCGGCACCGTTCGGCCGGATCGACCCGCTGATCACCCCGCCACCCACGGTCACGGGCTTCTATACCTTTGACGCGATCATCGCAGGGGATTTCGCAGCATTGAAATCGGCGGCGGGACGGCTCGTGCTGCCTGTGCTGACGCTGACCATCGTGAATGCGGGTGCGCTGATGAAGATGACCAGAACTACCTTTGCCGGTATCTGGCGTTCGGATTTCATCCGTCACCAGCGAGCCAGCGGGTTGGGTCAGGGTCGCATCGTCCGCAACGCTCTGCGCAACAGCCTGCCACCCATCATCACGCTTGTAGGCTTTCTGGTCGGCTTCCTGCTCGGCGCGGCAGTGTTGGTCGAGACGATCTTTTCTTGGGGTGGCCTGGGCCAATACGCGGTGCAGGCGGTGACCTATTCCGACTATCCCGCGCTGCAGGGCTTCGTGCTGGTCGCGGCGGTCTTCATCTTAGTGGTCTATCTGGTCGTGGACATCCTCTACGAACTGGCTGACCCACGGATTCAGGTCTGAGGAGGCCGCCATGTTGCAGATCAGGAATTTCCTTATCTTTCTTCTGGGCAGGCCCGGCGCGGCCTTCGGGCTGGCGCTGCTGCTGTTGCAGGTCGTCGCGATCATCTTCGCGCCACTTCTGGCGACCCATGTCCCGACCGAGGCCAATCCCCTGGTCTCCTTGCAACCGCCATCAGCCGCGCATTGGCTGGGCACGGATGTGTCGGGCATGGATATCTATTCCCGCATAGTCTACGCCACGCGGGTCAACCTGCTTATCTCGGTCGTGGCGGTGGCGGTGGCCTTTGTAATCGGCGTGCCCGTAGGCTTGCTGGTCGGGTATTATCGCAGTTGGGTCAGCACGGCCGTGATGCGCGTCTTCGACTTCATCCAGTCGTTCCCAGTCTTCGTGCTAGGCATGGCTTTGGTTTCCGTGATGGGGCAGGAAATCTGGAACGTTGCCATCGTTCTTGCGGTGCTGTTTGTGCCGATCTTTGCCCGTCTGATCAGGGTTGAAGCGCTTTCCTTGCGCGACCGCCCTTTCATCGCCGCGGCGCGCTGCTCGGGAGCGACCGACGGCCAGATCATGTTCCGCCACATCCTGCCCAATGCCCTGACCCCGGCCATCGTGCAGATTTCGATTTCAATCGGTATGGCGATCCTGCTGACTGCCGGCCTGTCCTTCATCGGGGCAGGGGTGCGGATGCCGCTGCCAGAATGGGGATTGATGGTCTCGGTCGGGTCGCAGCAGATGATCCTAGGCATCTGGTGGGTTGCGCTGTTCCCAGGCCTCGCCATTGTCTTTTCCGTGCTGAGCTTTGCGCTGATGGCCGATGCTCTGCGCGACTATGTTGACCCCCGTAGGGAGAGAGCATGATGCAGGCGCAGGATAAGAAACCCCTGCTGGAAATCCGTGACCTGTCGGTTTCCTTTGGCGACAAGACCGTGCTGCACGGCGTCAGCCTGCAACTGCGCCCGGATGAGGTTCTGGGTATTGTGGGCGAGACCGGGGCAGGAAAGTCCGTCCTAGCCCGCGCCCTGATCGGCCTGCTGCCGGGCAAGGGCCGTATCAGCGGCGGGACGGTCCAGGTGGCGAACCGCGACCTGCGGCAGATGTCGGACGAGGACCTGCGCCGCCTGCGCGGGGGCGAGGTGGCCCTGATTGGCACGGATGCCAAGTCGCTTCTGGATCCAGTGCGGCCTGTGGGGGATCAGGTGGCCGATGTACTGCGTGCCCACAAGGGCGTCAGCGCCAGCGCCGCCCGGGCCGAGGCTGTCGCGCTGTTCGCCAAGGTGGGCATCGTCGATCCAGAAAGGCGCGCCGAGGCCTATCCCCACCAGCTGTCTGGCGGTATGGCCCAGCGGGTAATCATCGCCATGGCCCTGATCGCCCACCCCCAGGTGATCCTGGCCGATGATGCAACACTGGGGTTAGATGCCACGATCCAGGTGCAAGTTTTGGATCTGCTGGTGGCGCGCTGCCGCGAAGCAGGCATGGGTGCGGTCATCATCACCCATGACCTTGGCATCGTCGCGCGTTATTGCGACCGGGTAGCCATCATGCGCGAAGGCCGCATCGTCGAGGAAGGCGCCACTGCCGCGTTCCTGCAAAACCCAGCGACCGACTATGGCGCCGAACTACTGGCATCGGCCCGCGTGCGACCGGTCCCCATGGCAAAGGCCGAACAGCGCCCCGACGTCGACAAGGCAGCACCGCTGCTGGAGGTTACGAACCTAATCAAGCATTTCCGTACTCCCTCGGGCCATGTGGTCAAGGCGGTGGACGACGTGTCCTTCTCCCTCCCGAAGGGCCAAACTCTCGCCTTAGTGGGCGAAAGTGGATCGGGCAAGACCACCGTCGGCCAATGCCTTGTCCGCCTGCTTGGTGCGGACAGCGGTAAGGTTCGGTTCGACGGGCGCGACGTGCTGACACTGCCCGACAAGGACTTCCGTCCGTTGCGGCGCAACATCCAGATGGTCTTCCAGGAACCCTATGTTGCGCTAAACCCTCGCTGGACCGTGGCCCGGCTGATCGCCGAGCCTCTGGCGCTTGATCCCTCGATGTCCAGTGCCGCGGCCCGACAGGCGCGCGCGCTGGAGATGCTGGATATGGTGCGCCTGCCCGCGCGGCTGGCCGAGGTATTTCCACATGAACTCACGGCAGGCGAGCAGAAACGCGTGGGGATGGCGCGGGCCCTGGCGACACGGCCCGATTTCGTGGCGTTCGATGAACCTACGACCGCTCTCGACATCAGGGTGCGCGCGCAGATCATCGACCTGGTGCGAGAGTTGCAGCGCGAGATGCAGCTGGCAACCCTGTTCATCACCCACGACCTAAACTCGGTTCGGTCGCTGGCCCATAATGTCGCGGTGATGCGCCACGGCAAGATCGTCGAGATCGGTGAAACCGAACGCATCTTCGCCCATCCGCAGCATGATTACACCCGTATGCTTCTGGGCGCGGAACTGCCCATCGAACGTTATGCAGCCTGATCCGGAAGGAAGTCTTGAATGAATGAAAGTTCCGTACTGATCACCGGTGCCGCGGGACTGATCGGCAATGCCGTGCGGCGCAAGCTAGAAGATCGCGGCACCAACGTCATCGCCATCGACCGCATGGCTGCAACAATCGATGGGCGCGAGGTGCGCGAATGCGACGTGACTGACATCCACGGGCTACACGCCATTGCACGCGCCCATGACATAGGCGCAATCGTCCATTGCGGTGCCTTTTCGGGGCCAATGGTCTCGCCCGACCACCCAATCCAGATGGTGCAGGTGAATATCGGGGGCGCGGCAAATATCGGCGAACTGGCCCGCATTATCGGGGGCGTCCGCGTGGTCTTCGCCTCAACCGCGACGGCCTATGGCGTGACGCCGCCCGCGCCCGTTTCGGAAGCCACGGTCATGGTGCCGGACACTATGTATGGTGCGTCCAAGGCTGCAGCCGAACATGTGATGAACGCCTACAAGCTGCAATTCGGCATCGATACGGTGAACCTGAGGATCGGTTGGGTATATGGCCCACGCCGCAGCACAACCTGCCTGATCCGCCAGATGCTGATCAACGCGATGGCGGGCAAACCCACACAGATTCCCTATGGCCGCGATTTTCCGCGCCAGTATCTGCATATCGACGATGCCTGCGACGCGATGATTGCTGCCCTGGACCGGCCCAACCTCCCCCAGCAGGCCTACAACATTACCGGCGGGTCCTGGCTGACGCTTTCCGAGGTCGCAGAAACTGTGATGAGGGTTGTCCCCGGCGCCAGGGTTGAGGTCGCTTCCGGCGACGATCCGGGCGACATGTGGCAGGAACGCTTCGACATCTCTGCCGCCGAGCGCGATCTGGGCTATCGTCCGACAATCTCGTTGGAGGAGGGCATCCGCAGCTATCTAGACTGGCTGAAGGCCAGGGGAGAACAGCAATGACATCCATCGTCGCCCCCTTTTCGCTGCAAGGCCGTAAGGCGTTGGTCACCGGGGGCAGCAGGGGTATCGGCGGGGCTATCGCTACGCTGTTTGCCAATGCAGGTGCCGATGTGGCCATCTGCCATTTCGGCGATGCGTCAGGGGCAGAGACTCTGGACGCCGAATTTCATGCCGCCGGACGCCAGCTTGCGGCCTTGGAATGCGACGTGGCCGACGAGGCGCAGGTCTCAGCGTTGGCCGAATGGACTACCACAACCCTCGGCCAACTCGACATCCTGGTGAACTGCGCCGGCATTGGCGGCAAGGACAAGCCCTTTGGCGATGTTACGGTTGCCGAATGGGACCGCATGCTGGGTGTGAACCTGCGTGGGGTGTTCTTGGTCACACACGCCTTTTTCCCCGGCATGGTGGAGCGACGCTATGGCCGGATCATTAACATCGCCTCGCAACTGGCCTACAAGGGCGCGCCGGGCCTTGCGGCCTACGTGGCCGCCAAGGCGGGCGTGGTCGGGTTGACCCGTGCCCTGTCCTATGAAGGGGCCGCCCATAATGTCATGGTCAACGGCATCGCCCCCGGCCCTGTAGAAACACCCTTGCTGATGGGTCACACCGGTGCCTGGTTGACGATGAAGAAAAAACAACTGCCGGTGGGACGCTTTGGCCAGCCGGACGAGATCGCGCCGACAGCGCTGCTCCTTGCCTCGGAAACGGGCGGGGCATTCTACTGTGGTCAGACGCTCTCGCCCAACGGCGGCGACGTGATGGTATAAGAAGAGGAAGGTTATGCAGGAATTCGACCTGGTCATCCGGGGCGGCACAGTCGTGACCGCCGCCGATACCTCACGCGCGGATGTAGGCATCCGCGACGGTAAGATCGTGGCTGTCGGGCTAGATCTGGACATTGGCAAGCGGGAGATCGACGCGACCGGCTTGCGCGTGATGCCAGGCGGAATCGACAGTCATGTGCATCTGGCGCAGCCCGCTTTTGGCGGTCCGGCCATGGCTGATGGCTTCGAGACCGGCACTCGATCCGCGATCGCGGGCGGGAACACCACTGTCATTCCCTTCGCCCTGCAATCGCGCGGAACCTCCCTGCGTAAGGCGGTCGAAGATTATCACAAGGAGGCTGAGGGCCAATCCTATTGCGATTACGGCTTTCACCTAATCCTGACCGATCCGACACCTGCCGTGCTGGGTCAGGAACTGCCTTCCTTGATCGCGGCGGGCTATACCTCGCTCAAGGTTTTCATGACCTATGATGACATGGTGTTGAATGATGGCGAACTGCTGGATGTCTTCGATGCGGCGGGGGATCAAGGTGCCCTCGTCATGGTCCATTGCGAGGGCTATGACGCCATCCGCTTCATGACCGATAAGCTGGAAAAGGCGGGCAAGGTCGCGCCCTATTATCACGCCATGTCACGACCCCAGTCGGTCGAACGTGAGGCCGCCCACCGCGCCATCAGTCATGCGGAATTGACCGGCGTGCCGATCATGATTGTCCATGTCTCGGGCCGCGAGGCAATGGAGCAAATCCGTTGGGCCCGAAACCGCGGGCTGAAGATCATGGGCGAGACATGCACCCAATACGTTTCCCTTACGGCCGATGATCTGAAGGGCCTGAACATGGACGAGACCGGTAGCAAATATGTCTGCTCGCCTCCCCCGCGTGACCGTGAGAGCTGGGAAGCAATCTGGAACGGAATCCAGACCGGCGTCTTCCAGACTTTTTCCTCGGATCACTGCCCGTTCTATTTCGAGGGCGAGATGGGCAAGAAGAACCCCAAGGCCCGCACCGCCTTCAAGTGGGTTCCGAACGGCATCCCCGGCGTCGAGGTACGGCTGCCGATCCTGTGGTCGGAAGGCGTGGTCAAAGGGCGCATCACCGAGAATGAGTTCGTTGCGTTGTCATCGACCAATCATGCCCGAATCTATGGGCTGGTTGGCAAAGGGTCGATTGCGCCTGGTTATGATGCCGATATCGTGCTGTGGGATCCCGCTCGTACCGTGACGATCAGCCAGTCGCTAATGCACCACGGTGCCGACTACACGCCTTGGGAGGGGTATGAGGTCACTGGCTGGCCCCATGCGACGATCCTACGCGGCGAGGTGGTGATGCAGGAGGGTGAGATCCTCGGGAAAAAAGATGGCGGCAAGTTCCTTCCCCGGGCCCTATCGCCCATGGCAAGCCGCAGCGCGGGAGTCCCAATGGACTGAGCTCTCCTGCTCAGGCGCCGAAGCGGTGCCGGTTTGAGTAACGGCGCATCAGTTTCATGCTGGAATGTGTGTGCATGAATGCTGCGAGGAGGACCTGGCGGCGCCGCACTCCGATGCCGGTCCCATTGCGACCGAACCAGCGTTGGTCCCTGGACTTTCTGTCGGACACCGCGGGACCTGCCGGATGTCGCGTGGCACTGCATCGACCCCGCAAACGGCAGCAGAACCTACATCGAGAGCTTTACCGGACCGCAACTGCGCGGTTGGATGTCAGTAAAGTTCATTAAGGACATAATCATTTCGAAGGGGCAAACCCGGCGCGGTTCACAATCCCAAAACAGGTCGTTTCTGACCTGAAGCTCGGCTCTTCGTAGAATCAAGGGCTTAGATTGGGCACAAACCTGGGTCAAAACCCTTCGGGTTCTGGGAGCGTTCTGTCTCGGAGGCGAATCGCTTCAGGTCACCTATTCCCGTCGATCCACTTCGACATGAGCCCCTTGTCTCGTAAGCATTCCTCCGGAACGGCGCGCCGTTTGATCCGGGCGAGTTTCTCCGCGAAGGCCACCTGCTTGGAGGTGGGCAGCCGGTCCATGTCGGAGACCGGCTTCAGCTGGGCCTGTGCCTCGATCCAGGCGCTGAGCGACCGGCGGTCCTGCTGAACGTCCCAGGGCAGGAGCGTCTGGTTGCGCAGGGCGAGCGAGCGCGCATAGGCGATCTGCTTCGGCGTCGCGGGCAGGGCGTATGTCGTGCTGTCCATCGCAAAACTCCCTTTCTGGCTTTCCAAGAACGTGGTTACGAGGGCAGCCTGTCAAACTTGCAGCGGCTCTGTCCTCCGCCCGATCTCGCTGCACGTCAGCCCTTGCTGCCGAAGTGCCCGAATTGTCTCGTATATCTCCTCGCGAGACTTGCGGTGCGCAAGACGTGACTTCAGAAGGTTACTGGCCGTGCTGATGTTGTCTGCATCGGAGAGCAATGCTCTGCCAGTCGCGCGACCGTGCAAGTTCATTTGCTCCTCGATTGCCATGCGAAGGTTCTGCACGATATGAAACCGGTCGGCGACCTGTTCCGCCTGCGGCGCTCCTTGTCGGGCGGCTTGGGCGTAGA